>Ga0209208_10000940_pt1 | contig 39889 bp, 38 predicted proteins | sample S1TSphfallax_3_FD_187694 | JGI IMG/M metagenome (GOLD analysis project Ga0209208, IMG submission 187694) | Host-associated microbial communities from peat moss isolated from Minnesota, USA - S1T2_Fd - Sphagnum fallax MG (SPAdes) (version 2) | ecosystem: Host-associated > Plants > Peat moss >... | reverse complement strand
CCGCCCTGCATGGTCTCGCTTTCTTCGATCCGTTTGACCACTACGCGGTCGTGAAGCGGACGAATATCCATAACTTAACCTCCAGTAAACCTGAAAACCGAAATTTGACTAAACTTGGGATTGGGGCGGAAATCAATCTAGCGCCCCTCGACAGTTTTAGCACACTCAACCGGAGAGTGACAAGACTATTTTGCAAGTTGTTGATTCAAAAGGAATTTTAGTTTTGGCAGTCTTCTAATTTAGTCTGATGTGCTCATATTTTGTGATGATCTTCCGCGCTTTAAATTGAAGCCCCAAGCTTATGCCCGGGGCTTATGCCAGCCGCGAGATCCCGCGCCACCCGTTCGGCAAACTCGCGCGCATCCCTCGGACGCCGAGCCGGATCAAACTCCAGTGCCCCCGCCACAAGCTCAATAGAACCCTCCGAAAGCCCGAACCCCGACCGCCCCAGAAACTCCCGCATCTTCGCGGGCAGATCCATCGACGCATCCGGCAGCAAGACCGAGAGCCGGGGGTTCGTTGATTCCCGCTGGCGCGCACGTTGGGAACGTAACGTAAACTCAATTTGGAGGCCGGAATGGAGAATCACAGAGCCGAGCGTGTCTCTGAGGCGCTGCGGGAAGAGCTGGGCGAACTGATCAGTTATGAGCTGTCGGACCCGCGCATTGGCGATGCGGTGGTGACGGAAGTTCTGGTGTCGCCGGACAAGCGGCAGGCCACGGTGCGGCTGCATCTGGCCTCTGATTTGAAGTCGCAGAAACAGACGCTGGCGGCGCTGGAAGGCGCGCGGCATTTTCTGCGGCGCACGCTGACGGAACGGCTGAGCCTGTTTCGCATTCCTGAGCTGCATTTTGAGGCGGATGTGGAATTGTCGAAGAACAGCAAGGTGGAAAGCCTGTTCAAGCGCATCAAGCGCGGACGCCCGCGGGATTTGGAAGTGCCGCCGCAGTAAGTGGATAAGATAAGGCGTGTTCATTTTTACCAGAGTTAATGCAGCGGAGGCCGCATGCGCATGGCTCCGGTAAGCGGGCGTTTTCTGGACGCCTGCCGGCGGCGCGCCACCGATGTCCGGCCCGTCTGGTTCATGCGCCAGGCCGGCCGCTACATGAAGCCGTACCGCGATATCCGCGCCAAGCACGGCATCCTGGAAATGTGCAAAAATCCAGAACTGGCGGCGGCGGTGACGCTGCAGCCGGTGGAGATTCTGGACGTGGACGCGGCCATTATTTTTGCCGATTTACTGCTGCCTGTCGAGCCCATGGGACTGAAGCTGGAGTTTATTTCGGGCGAAGGGCCGTGCATCCATAACGCCATCACCGAGCCGGAAGATATTGACGCGCTGTCGACCGAGCACACCGACGATTTAAGCTATGTCGCCGAATCCATTCAACTGGTGAACAAGACGCTGGCCGGGCGCGTGCCGGTCATCGGGTTTGTGGGCGCGCCGTTCACGCTGGCCAGCTACATGATTGAAGGCGGCCCGTCGAAGACTTTTCTGAAGACCAAGCGCCTGATGTATTCGAACGAAACCATGTGGCGGCGCTTGATGGGCAAGCTGGTGGACGTGCTGGGCGATTTTGCCGGTTTGCAAGTGGGTGGCGGCGCGCGCGCCATTCAGGTGTTCGACAGTTGGGTGGGTGCGCTGAGCCCGGAAGACTACGTGCATTATGTCCAGCCGTATTCGCGCGCGCTGATTGAGCGAATTCGCGCCACCGGCGTTCCGGTGATTCATTTTGGAACAGGCACGTCGGGGTTCATTCGCGAAATGCATGCGGCGGGCGGCGATGTGATTGGCGTGGACTGGCGCGTGAATATCGACCAGGCCTGGATGGACATTGGCTACCGTTCGGCGGTGCAGGGAAATCTGGACCCCATCGCGCTTTTTGCGCCTTTGCCGGTGCTGCGGACCAAGGTGATGGACCTGCTGCGGCGCACCGGCACGCGGCCGGGCCACATTATTAATCTGGGCCACGGCATTCTGCCGGAAACGCCGGTGGAGAATGTGAAGGCTGTGGTGCAGATGGTGCGCGAGTTTCAAACCACACGCTAAGTTATGGCGTCTGAAACAGTGCTTATTGTGGGCGGCGGCATTTCGGGTTTGGCCGCCGCATACTATCTGGGAAAAGCGGGAGTTCGCTCCACCATCATTGAAAAAGCGAACCGGCTGGGCGGCTTAATCAAGACGGACCGCGTGCAGGGCTGCGAACTGGAAGCCGGTCCCGACAGCTACCTTTCCACCAAGACCGCCGTGGCCGAACTGGCCCAAGAACTGGACAGCGACTTAGGCGGCGGGCTGAGCCAGAAAATCATCGGGTCAAACGATGAGGCGCGGCGCATTTTTGTGGTGCGCAACGGCAAGCTGACGCCCATGCCCAAGGCGATGTCGATGATGGTTCCGGGCGAGTGGGGGCCGGTGCTGCGGTCGCCTTTGCTGGGCGTGAGAACCAAGCTGCAACTGCTTTTAGAAACGCGCAAAAAGCCGCGCAAACGTGAGGGCGATTTCTCCGTTGGCGAACTGGTGAGCGCGCATTTTGGGCCGGAAATGCTGGAATATGTCACCGAACCGCTGCTTTGCGGCGTGTATGGCGGAGATTCGGCCAGCCTCAGCGCGCGCAGCGTCTTGCCGCGTTTTGTCGGCTACGAGGAGCAATACGGCAGCCTCATCCAAGGCGTGCGAAAAAGCGCGAAGCAAGCGCCGCAGCAGGGATCGCTTTTCAAGTCGTTCCAGGGCGGGATGCAGACGCTGATTGACGCCTTGTCGAAAGCGGTGCAGGAGCACACGGCGGTGATTTACGGCGAAGCGAACAAGGTGGAAAAAACTGAAGGCGGCTGGCGCGTGCGCTTCGGCAGCGAATCCATTTCCAGCCGCCAGGTGGTGCTGGCGTGCCCGGCCTGGGCGGCGGCGAAACTGCTGGAACAATCGGCCCCCGCGCCGGCGGCGGAACTGGCCCGCATTCCTTATTCTTCCGCTTTCGTGGCCATGCTGGTGTTCCAGCGCGACCAGTTGAAACATCCTTTAAACGGATTTGGGTTCCTGGTCCCGCGGCAGGAGCAGCAGACGATGGCCGCGGCCACCTGGGTGAACACAAAATTCCCCTCGCGCGTGGCCCCCGGTTTGGCCGCGCTGCGCGCTTTTATGGTGGGCGAAAAAGCCGAAGCCATGGCGCAAATGGAGCGCGAACACATTGTGCAAGCCGTTCGCCAGGATTTTGAAAGGCTGATGGGCATTCAGCAAGCGCCCGTCTTCGACACAGTTTATTCGTGGCCGAAAAGCATGCCGCAATACGTGGTGGGCCATGAGGCTCGCGTTCAGAGATTGCTGGCGGCGCTGGAGCCGTATGGCGGCTTGTTCCTGACCGGAAACTACTTTGACGGCGTGGGAATACCGGATAGTATACGCTTGGCGAAAGACACCGCGAAACTAATTCAGCGAAACGGCATCTACAGACTGTGAGAAGTACGACAGAAGTTTAGAGGAGAAAACTAAAATGAAGATATGGGTTGGCGCGTTATTGGCCGTATGTATGAGTGTTACGACGTTTGCGCAAAAAGGCGCGGATGCTCGAATTAAGGCCGCAGTGGAAGATTTGAACCAGATGACGATGGCTTCCGACAAGGGCATTCCGCAGGATCTGTTGTCAAAAGCGTCCTGTGTGATCGTGGTCCCCAACTTGAAGGCCGGCGGCTTCATTATTGGCGCGGAATACGGCAAAGGCTTTTTTAGCTGCCGCAAGCATGACGGCGTGGGCTGGTCCGCTCCTGGTTCCGTCAAGCTCGAAGGCGGCAAGTTTGGCTTTTTGATTGGCGGCAAGGAGACGGATCTGATCATGCTGGTGATGAATAAAGACGGCATGCAGCGGCTGCTGAGCGACAAGTTCCAGATTGGCGGCGAAGTGTCCGGCGCGGCCGGTCCGGTGGGCCGCTCCTCGCAGGCCATGACCGATGCCGAAATGCACGCGGAAATTTTGTCGTACTCGCGTTCGCGCGGCGTTTTCGGCGGTCTGGATTTGAGCGGCACGGCCGTGATGCAGGATGAAAAAGCGAATGAAGAACTCTATGGCAAGGCGATTACAAACAAGGATATTATCGACACTCACACGATGGTTCCGAGCGATGCCAAGCCTTTGATCCACGCGCTGGATCGCATTTCTTCGCGCAAGTAGTTTTCGCAGTTAGCAAGACCAAAAGGCGATCCGGTTCACAGCCGGGTCGCCTTTTTTCGTTTGGGATTTTGCTTAGGAGGGAGAAATTAGGGCGCTAGGGCGGACTACTTTCTCGTCATGCCTTGGCGATTGTGGTTGATTTTTTGCTCAGTTTCAGCCTTGCTTGCGGGCCAGAACGCTGGCGACACGGAGCTAAACGGCGCTTATAAATCTTTGGCCAGCAAGTATTATGACGCGGCCATCGCCGATTTTCGCGCCGGCCTGGCGAAGCAGCCGGACAACGCGGCCGCGCACAAAGACCTGGCCTACACCTTGCTGAAAACCGGCGACAACGCCGAGGCGCGGGATGAATTCAAGGCCGCGCTGAAGCTGAATCCGAAAGATGAAACGGCGGGGCTGGAATTCGCCTTCCTGGCGTATGAAACCAAGCAGCCCATTGAAGCGCGGCGCATGTTCGACACTCTGCGCCACTCATCAAACCCGCAAACACGCGCCACCGCCGAGCAGGCTTTTCAGAACATTGACCGGCCTTTAGCCGACAGCATCGCGCGCTGGAAAGAGGCGCTGGCCCGCACCGCCAAGCCGCTGGATATTTCCATGTTCAGCGCGCATTGGGAGCTGGCGCAGGTGGCGGAATTGCGCGACGAGCTTCCCCTGGCGGCCGAGCAGTTTGAAATTTGCCACCAGTTGAAGCCGCAACTGGGCGAGATTCTGATTATTCTGGCGCGCGTTTATCAGGGCCTGAACCGCGTGGAGGAAGCCAACGCCACGCTGCTGGCGGCTTCGCGCTCGCCTGATTCGCGCACCGCCGAGCAGGCGCTGGAACTGATGGGCAGCATGCGCACGCGCTATCCCTATCCTTATGAATTTGTGGCTGCGCTGAAGATGGACCCGCGCAACCTGGCGCTGCGCCGGGAACTGGCGTATCTTTATGTCGCCATGCATCGCGACGGCGACGCCATGGATCAGTTCGAGCAAATTCTGGCCATCGCGCCCCAGGACAAGGCCGCGCGCGCGCAGTTGGACGCGCTGAAAGGCATCAAGACGACGGAAGCAGCGCCGGCGCCCGCCAGTCCCGCCGCGCCCGAGGTGAACGCGCGCGAGATGGGGATGAAGAGCTACACGCTGGGCTACACCAACGACGCCGTGAAATACCTGACGGAGGCGCACCAGCTTGATCCGGAAGACATGGAAGTGGCTTTGAAGCTGGGCTGGGCGCTGAACCAGGCTGGCCGGAATGAAGAGGCCATTCAATACTTCATGCTGGCGCGCAAAGCCACAGACAAGAAGATTGCGGCGGAAGCGGACAAGGCGTATCACACGCTGAATGGCGACGTGATGCCGCAGACCACAACCTGGAGCCTGCCCATGTACTCCACGCGCTGGCATGACTTGTTCAATTACTCGCAGATCAAGCGCACGCTGCCCATTCCCGGCCTGACGTCGTTCAACAAGATCATGCAGTTTTATGTTTCCACGCGCTTCATGGGCGACGTGAAGAGCAGCATGGAAGCGGGCACCGTGGGCGCGCAATATCTGTCGGAAAGCTCGCTGATTTTCGGCGTGGGCGCGTCCACGCGCGTCTGGCATCACGTCATGGGCTGGGTGGAGGCGGGCGAATCAGTCAATTATCTGCCCGGCCGCACGGATTTGGGATTCGCGATTCCCGATTATCGCGGCGGCGTCAATTTTGCCAAGGGATTCGGCCAGTTGCTGGGCAGCTCCAAATCCGGCCTGTTTTATGAAACCACCGGCGACGCCATTTATGTCAGCCGCTTTGACAAGGACTGGATGTTTTATTCGCAGCATCGCGCGGGCCGGCTGTTCCAGTTGGGCGACGGCAACAAGCTGGAAATTCTGGCGAACGCGAATCTGCTGAAAGACACCAAGCAGCAGTATTGGGCGAACACGTTTGAATTCGGGCCGGGGCTGAAATTTCATCCATCGTGGCTTCCGCAAAACCTGTATTTCGCGGCCGATTTGCTGCGCGGTGTTTATCTGCCCAACCCCTACAACCCGCGCGGACCCAATTATTGGGACCTGCGGCTCAGCTTCTGGTACGCAAAAACAAAATGAAATTTCTGGCATTGGCATTTCTCTGCGCAGGGCATTTGTATGCGGCCGCCACGGCCTTTTCGGTGGAGAAGACGGACGCGGCCAGTTGGACGAAGATACTCGGTTCCGTTGGCATTGCGGAGAGCAAGCGCGCGCAATCGGCGATTATCGTGGCGGGCGATAGCGCGGCGGAAGATGTCGCCAAGCTGGCGGACGATCATATCCTGATTCTGGTGGGCAGCGGCGCGGCGGCCGCGAAGTTCGGCATCACCAGCAATGGCGACGCGCTGCGCATTCGCCAGATCTGCGACACGCATGCGCCGGATTTGCAGATTTACTGGGAACAGCCGGCCGACGCGCATGTCTCGCACGTGCCCATGTCTTTTCAGGTGTTCGCGACTGAAAAATGGACAGGCACTCCGGTTCTGGCCGGGCGCAAGACTTCTCATGGCGCGGTGCTTTGGATGGCCACGCAGCCGGGGCCCAGCGGCATTGAGCGCTATCCGTACCTGCTTCAGGCGCTGAGCGATCTGGGCCTGGAGCTGCCCGCGCAAACTTCCGATTTGTGGGCGTTCTTTGATTCTTCCTACCGCATCCGCGCTGACGTGGATTATCTGGCCGCGCGCTGGCGCAAAGCCGGCATCAGCGTGCTGCATGTCGCGGCCTGGCATAACGTGGAGCCCGACCCCATTCAGGACGCCTATTTGAGGCGCCTGATTGAAGCCTGCCATCAGCACGCCATTCTGGTGTATGCGTGGCTGGAATTGCCGCATGTGAGCGAAAAATTCTGGGCCGATCATCCGGAGTGGCGCGAGAAAACCGGCGTCGGCCAGGACGCGCAACTGGATTGGCGCAAGCTGATGAACATGCAAAATCCGGATTGCGTGCGCGCCGTCTCCGCCGAAATTTCCGCCCTTCTGGACCGTTTTGATTGGGACGGCGTCAACGTGGCCGAGCTGTATTTTGAATCACTGGAAGGCGCGTCAAACGCCGCGCGCTTTACGCCCATGAATGATGACGTGCGCGCCGATTTCAAGCGCGTCGGCGGGTTTGATCCCAAGCTGCTGTTTGATCCTTCGTCGCAATATTCGGCCAAAATCAACGGCCCGGCGCTGCGAAAATTTTTGGATTATCGCGCGGGCCTGGTTTCGAAGATGCAATCGCAATGGCTGGACGTGATTGACCGGACGCGCGACAAGAAGCCTTATCTGGATGTGGTGCTGACGCATATCGACGACCGCTTTGATTCCGGCATTCGCGACGAACTGGGCGCCGATGTGGCGCGCAGCCTGCCCGCCATCCAGGCGCGCAAGAGCACGCTGCTGGTGGAAGACCCTGCGCCGCTCTGGAGCCTGGGGCCGGAACGCTATGGCAAGCTGGCGGAAAAATATCGCGCGCTGACGCCGAACCGCAAGCTGATTGCCGTGGATATTAATGTGGTGGACCGCTATCAGGACGTTTATCCCACCAAAAAGCAGACCGGCGTGGAGCTTCTGGAACTGGTGCATGAGGCGGCGGTGTCATTTTCAAAGGTCGCCCTGTATTTTGAAAATTCGCTGGAGAAACAAGACCTGGCGCTGCTGCCCGCCGCCGCCACCGCCGCGCATGTGGAACCGCAGCCGGACGGCGATCTGGTGGTGACTGCGCCCGATTCGGCGCGCGTCACCTGGCACGGCCCGGTCACGCTGGACGGGCGAATTTGGCCCATTCAGAATGAAAGAGCAGTGATAATGCCGCTGGGCAAACACCGGCTGGCCGCAGCGTCCAAGGAACCGGCAATTTCCCTCACCGATTTTAACGGCGAACTGCGCGGCGCCAGCGTGTCTTCGACCGAAACCAGCGTCTCCTATTCCAGCCGCAGCCGCGCGGTGGCCACGCTGACATCCAAAATCAGCCTGATTGAAGTGGACGGGCTGCCGTTTTGGAAGGCTGGCGCGGAACCTGCGCCGTCTTCGTTTCTGCTGCCAGCGGGCCAGCATTTGGTGACGTTCTCGCGGTAGTGAATTGGTGGCTGAGAACAAATTCAGCCATAATTAAGCATGCCGCAATTGACGATTGTGTTCGATGACAGTTTCGACAAGACGCTTTCGGACCTCGTGAAATTCACGAACGCCACGTCCAAGGCTGACGCCATCCGGCTCGCCGTTGCCAGCTACAGCTATCTGAAAAGGCAGCAGCGTGAGCATAAGGGCGCGAAAGTAGTCGTCACGGATGATGTCGATCTTCGGAAGGTGATCGAACTTCCTTAAGATGCCCTTGGTTCGCGCTCAAATGACCGTTGAACAACCCTGCCTCCAGATACGTATCATTACTTCCTGGGAGGAATCATGAAAACGGCAATCATCTTACTGGCGGGCCTCGCCGCTCTGCCATCGGCAAACGCGGAAGAATGGCAAAAGCACTGGAGCGTTACCGCCAAGCCCGAACTCCACGTCTCGGCGGGCGACGCATCCGTTGTCATTCAACCCGGCGGCAGCAACAGCATTGACGCCGTCATCACCACGCGCGGCTGGTCCATTGGCGACAGCGGCGTGCGCATTATTGAGCATCAGAACGGCAACCGCGTGGATCTGGACGTGAAACTGCCGCAGACCCACTTTAGCTGGGGCGGCAACCGCTCCATTCGCGTGGAAGTGCGCGTGCCGCATGAGCTGATGGCCGACATCCACACCGGCGACGGCTCCATCAAGCTGCTGGATCTGGCCGGCTCCATTCGCGCCGACACCGGCGACGGCAGCATTGACGCCGACCGGCTGGACGGCGCCCTGGACGCCCACACCGGCGACGGCAGCGTACACGTCAGCGGCCGCTTCGACAGCCTGCAGTTGCACACGCAGGACGGCTCCGTGGATTTGAGCGTGCTGAAAGGTTCGCGCGTCAACGCCGACTGGCGCGTCCAGACCGGCGACGGCAGCGTGCGCCTGCGCCTCCCCCAGGAATTGAGCGCCAACCTGGAACTGCACACCGGCGACGGCCATATCAGCATGGATCTGCCGCTGAGCGTCACCAGTATGAAGAGCGAACACGGCATTCAAGGGAAGCTGAATGGCGGAGGCGCGCTGCTGCTGGTGCGGACAGGCGACGGCTCTATTTCGGTGAGTGAGATTTAGCTTCTTACGGGTGCCACCCGCCGACGCAAGTTTTCACTTTGCGTCCGCCCGGAAGTTCAAACCGGCATTAACCGCAGTGAAAATGATTCCGAAAACCATTAATATCGCCGCGAAGTATTCTGCCTCACGCCTGGGGTCGACATGCAGCCTTAGAGGTTCGAAGCCTCCAACATCCGAGGGCATCCCGCCGCAGATTCTTGCCCTCTCAGAAGAGGGAACTACGGTTCCCAGATCACATGGGCCCGGCGGCGTCCATGTTGCCTCCACTTTTTGCGGTGGCAGCAGCATCAATCCAGCGAGACACATGCCGAGACAGATCATTAACATCCCGTTGGCGATCACGCGCATACGCCAAGCTTATCGAAAAATCAGGTTGTTCGGCTTACAGGCGATCTGGGCGTGTCCTGCCAAATCCAGCGTACACTCAAAAAATGAAGTTTCGCATTGTGCTGGAGTTTGATCCCGACGTCAACAGTTACTCAGCAGTCTGCCCGGAGTTGCCTGGATGCGCTTCGGCGGGAGATACCGAGGAAGAGGCGCTGGCCAACATCGAAGAGTCGGTTCGCCTTTGCCTTGCCCCAACAGAAATTTCGTTGTCCAAGTCAGCCAAGCTGGCCGAGGTTATGATTGGGTGATTCTGGCACCCATTCCGTGCCAGCTTCGATGCTGAAAGTTCACGTTGCCGTCGGGCTCGGATTCCTGTTAGGGGGAGTCTTAGGACAGACTGTGCCGCCCTTGCAGTCCGCGTTGTCCTTCGAAGTGGCTTCCATTAAGCCGGTGGGTCAAATCGGCCTGGAGGATATCAAGGCCGGCAGACAGCCTCGGGTATCAGTCGACAAAGCCATAGCGCACTTTGCCTACACAAGCTTAATGGAGCTGGTCTGGCACGCCTACACCATAAGCAGCAACCGTATCGTGGGAGGCCCTCCCTGGTTATGGGCGGGGGAGCCCGAAAGATTTGATGTCGTGGCCAAAATACCGGACGGCGTCCCCACGCAGCAGGTGCCCGAGATGTTGCGGACCTTGCTGGCGGAGAGGTTCCATCTGGCGGCCCATTACGAGAAGAGGGAGATCCCCGCGTATGCGCTGACCTTGGGCCGCGAGGGAGCCAGGCTCAAGGAAGCGCCAACCGAATTGAATACTCCAGAAGGCGAAGAATCTCGCGAGATACAGGGAAAAAATGGGCGAGTGCGGTATGAGTTCGACAGCGTGACGATGCAGAAGTTTGCTTCCTTGCTCTCCCGCTACACGGACAGCCCGGTTGCGGATCAGACCGGGCTGAAAGGCCGCTATCAGGCTTATTACGAAATTGATCCCATGGCAATAGCTTACGATGGCCTTACGCGGATCACACCGCACCCAGACGGGGCCAGAATCGATGGTATGGCGGGTCCGCGCGATGCGATCAACTCTTCCCTGAAGGAGCTTGGCCTCAAGCTCGAATCCCGCAGGCTGCCCGCTGATGTGCTGGTGATCGACCATATCGAAAGAACGCCGACCCCGAACTGACGGAAGCCATCGTCGCACTTTTTCAACCTTAATTACAGACACCGCGCGAAACTGTAAAGCAAAGCTTGTAACCTAACAAATTGCTGGTGCGCCTGTATGTTTGAACGAAAAGGTGCCCGGCGCGGGAAAAAATTAGCCGGGTATGCTGGTTGAGCAGGAACTAATCGAGCGGGCGCGCGGGGGTGATACCGCCGCGTTTAATGAGATGGTTCTTGCCTATCGGAAACGAATTCTGGGAACGATTTCCCGGCTGATTGGCCGCCCGGAAGATGTGGAGGATGTGGCGCAGGAAGTGTTCGTGCGCCTTTATTATTCTCTGGATCAACTGCGGACGGCGGAAGTGTTTGAGCCTTGGCTGTACCGGCTGACGGTAAACGCCTCGTATGATTACTTGCGGCGCAGCAAGCGCCGCGGCGAGTCGCGCATGTCGGACCTGAGTGAGCAGCAGGTGATGATGGCCGATGCCATGGCGGGCGGCAAGCAGGACGCCGAGGATCGCCAGCGCGGAGAAATTCGCGAGTTTGTGGATGCGCTGTTTCAGCATGTGTCGGAAGAAGACCGGCTGCTGCTGACGCTAAAAGAAGTGGAAGGGTTGTCGCTGAAAGAGCTGGAAAAGATCTACCGCGTGAATGAGAACGCCCTGAAAGTGAGGCTGTTCCGGGCGCGGCAAAGGGTTTTGAAGGCCTACAACACGGCAACGGCCAACGGCAAGCTTTAGGATGTAAGGTTGGGAACGGAAATGATGAATCAAGACGAATCTGGGCTGGATACGCTGTTCCAGGATTACCGCTCCGCATGTCCCGATGTGGAACCGGGGGCGCTGTTCATGCCCACGCTTTGGCAGAAAATTGAGGCCCGTCACAGTTTCTGGTGGGTGTTCCAGGGTTTTGCGCGCACCGCCATGGCGGGCTGCGCCGCGCTGGCCCTGCTGCTGCTGGCCCTGAATCTGGTCTCGCCGCAGCAAGGCGTGACGTCGCCCAGCTACACCGACGCCTTGGTGGCCGATCACAGCGCCGAAAGAATGTACTACGCCGAAAGCGTGATTACCCGCCAGCCCGTCCAGATGGACGATTCGCGCTACTAACATGAACACGAATCAGGCGAAGGCCGCCCTGTTTGCGGTCTTGTTGTTTGGATTTGGCGCGGCGACGGGCGCGCTCGGCCATCGTTATTACGCGGCCACGGTGGTCAGCGCAAAAGCGCCCACGGCCGAGGAATGGCGCTCCAAATACATCAACGAAATGCGGGCCAAGCTGAAGCTGAACCAGCACCAGGTGGATGAATTGCAGGTGATTCTGGATGAGACCAAAGCCCGCTTCCGCGCCGCGCGCGAAAGCCATCATCCGGAAATGGTGCGCATCAAGGACGACCAGCTTACTAAGGTCAAGGCCCTGCTTTCGCCCGAGCAAGCCAAGCAGTATGAAGCCATTGTGGAAGAGCGCGAACAGCACGCCAAAGAGCAGGACGACCGCGACCGCCAGGATGAAGCCCGCCAGCGCGAGATTCATTTGAAGGCGTTAGCCGGACACTAATCACGGCCGCTGCAGCCACTTCACGCTGGCCGGTTCCGCGCCGACGCATTTCATGGTGTCGGTAACGCCAGACGCCACATCCGCGCAGCCGCCTTCCGTCCCGGCGCGCACAGCCGCCTGCTCGCTTTTCGCGCTTACTGTCTTGCACGCCTTGCGCCCGTCAAACACCACGCAAATTTCCGCGCGATACCTGGGCCCGTGCAGCGTCGAATACGCCACCATCCCCACAAACACCGCAATAAACAGCGCCACCCAAATTCCGATTTTCAAGCTTCCTCGATAAACGCGCTGCCAAAGGAGCGAAACTTGGCATAGCGTTCGCTGATAATTTCCTGCGCGGTGCGGAACGATAATTCTTTCAGCGCCTGTTTCAGCGTCACGCGCAGCGCGGCAATCGATGCCTCCGCATTCAGGTGCGCGCCGCCGTCCGGCTCGGCCACAATGCCGTCAATCAGCTTCAGCTTCAGCAAATCATCCGCCGTCAGCTTCAGCGCCGCGGCCGCTTCCGGCGCTTTGCCCGAATCGCGGTAAATAATGGCCGCGCAGCTTTCCGGCGAAATCACGCTGTAGTAAGCGTTCTCCATCATGTAGACCCGGTTGGCCACGCCAATGCCCAGCGCGCCGCCGCTGCCGCCTTCGCCAATCACAAAAGTGATCACGGGACTGGTCAGCCGCGCCATTTCGCGCAGGTTATAGGCAATGGCTTCGGCCTGGCCGCGCTCTTCGGCATCAATGCCCGGATACGCGCCGGGTGTGTCGACAAAAGTGATGATGGGCCGCCGGAACTTGGCCGCCAGTTGCATCACGCGCATGGCCTTGCGATAGCCTTCCGGCTTCGGCATGCCGAAATTGCGCTTCAGCTTGTCTTTGGTGTCGCGCCCTTTTTGCTGCCCGATAATCATTACAGGCCGGCCTTCGAAAAATCCCATGCCGGTCAGCGTCGACGGGTCGTCGCCAAAAAAACGGTCGCCATGCAATTCCTCAAAGCCGGTAATCAGCGCGTTCACATAATCAATGGCGTGCGGCCGCTTGGGATGGCGCGCCAACTGCACGCGCTGCCAACTGGGGTTGGCAATGGCCGCGGGCGGCTCGGTTGATTCAGGTTTAGGATCTTCAGCCATAACGCTCGCTCTAGTTTGCCAGAACCTCTAACGACTCCGGCCCGCAAATTTTTTCCAGCTCCATCCGGAACTCGCGATCCGGCAGCACTTTGGTGGTCACATCCATCACCACGGAGAAATCGCGCGGCTTCTCCAGCCGCAGCCGGACTTCGGTGTTGCCGCGCTTTCGCCCAAACAATTCGTTCAGCGCGTCGGCCTTCTCGCGCGCGGTCTCATCTTTCAAAAACACGCGAATGGCAATCAGCGACGGCAAATCCACGCGCTTGTCGGCCAGGTTCACCATCTCCTGAATCGACAGCTTGGGCGGCGCGCCTTCTTCCGGCAGCACGGAGGCGCGCAGAAAAACCGGGTTGTCTTCCTTCAGGCAAGGCAGCAGCTCTTCATAGCGCGTGGCAAACAGCATGGCGTCGGCCGTGCCGCGCCCATCGTCCACTTTCATCGCGGCCCAATATTTCCCTTCGCGATTCGTTTTGCGCACAATGCTTGTTATGATCGCGCACATCTCCACGGAATATCCTTTTTCCAGCCCTTCCAGTTGATCCGTATAGTGGCGCGAAACGTTCGCAATTTTTTCGCGGAACTCATCCAGCGGATGGCCCGACACATAAATCCCCAGCACTTCTTTTTCGCCCGCCAGCTTTTGCTGCCCGGTCCAATCCGGCAGCTTCACCATGGGCGTTTCCGTTTTGCCTTCGTCCTCAATAAAGCCAAACAGCCCGTGCTGGCCCATTTCGCGGTCGCGCGACGCGCGCAGTCCGGATTCAATGGCGCGGTCCAAAGCCTCAGTCAACTGCGCGCGGTTCGCGCCTGTCGAATCAAAAGCGCCCGCTTTAATCAAACTTTCCATCACGCGCCGGTTCACCGCATTCATGTTCACGCGGTCGCAAAAATCATAAATGGAAGTGAAGGCCCCGCCCGCCTCGCGCGCCGCCACAATGGCTTCCACCGCGCCGTGGCCCACGTTCTTCACCGCGCCCAGGCCGAAACGAATGGCTTCGCCGGCGGGCGTGAAATTCAAGTCGCTCTGGCTGACATCGGGCGGAAGCACGCTGATGCCCATTTCGCGGCATTCGTTGATGTACTTCACAATCTTGTCGGTGTTGCCCGATTCCGAAGTCAGCAGCGCCGACATGAACTCCACCGCAAAATGCGCCTTCAGATACGCCGTGACATACGCCAGATACGCATACGCGGCCGAATGGCTCTTGTTGAAGCCATAGCCGGCGAACTGCTCCATCAAATCGAAAATTTTGACCAGCTTCTTGGCCGGAAGGCCGCGGCTGGTGCCGCCGGTGATGAAGCGCTCGCGCTGCTTGGCCATCTCCTCCAGCTTTTTCTTGCCCATGGCGCGGCGCAGAATATCGGCATCGCCGAGGGAGTAACCCGCCAGCTTGTTCGATATCTGCATCACCTGCTCCTGATACAGAATCACGCCGTAGGTTTCCGAAAGCAGCTCTTCCAGTTCCGGCACGTCGTAAACAATCGGCTTGCGGCCATGCTTGCGGTCGATAAAATCCGGAATCATGCCGCCCTGAATGGGGCCGGGCCGGTAGAGCGCGTTCAGCGCGCACAAATCTTCAATGCGGTTGGGCTGATAGCGGCGCAGAATATCCTGCATGCCGGAAGATTCAAACTGAAAAACGCCGCTGGTGAAGCCGTTTGAAAAAATCTTCTCGTAAGTCTGCTTGTCATCCAGCGGAAGGTCTTCAATCACCACCTGCTGGTTGCGGTACTTCTTGATCAGCTTCATGGCGTCGTCAATGATGGTCAGGGTGGTCAAGCCCAGAAAGTCCATCTTCAAAAGGCCCAGTTTTTCCAGCCCCGCCATGTCGTACTGGGTGATGATTTCTTTTTTGTTGGTGACGTAGAGCGGCACCAGTTCCTTCAGCGGAACGGAGGAAATCACCACGCCCGCCGCATGCACGCCCGCGTTGCGGCAAACGCCTTCCAGCTTCAGGCTGACGTCCAGAACTTCGCGAACCTTCGGGTCTTTCGCCGCCAGGTCTTTCAGCTCCGCGTCTTCCATCGCGTCTTCCAGCTTGATGTTCAGCGTCTTGGGAACGGCTTTCGAAATCTTGTCCACGTCGCCGAACGTCATATCCAGCACGCGGCCCACATCTTTAATGGCCGCTTTCGCCGCCAGCGTGCCGAAGGTGATAATCTGCGCCACCTGCTCACGCCCGTATTTTTCGGTGACGTATTGAATCACTTCGCCGCGCCGGTTGGTGCAGAAATCGATGTCGATATCCGGCATGCTGACACGCTCCGGATTCAGAAAGCGCTCAAACAGCAATCCGTATTCCAGCGGATCCACGTCCGTTATTTCCATGGCGTAGCTGACCAAGCTCCCCGCCGCCGAGCCGCGCCCCGGCCCCACAGGAATGCCTTTTTGTTTGGCGAAGCGGATGAAATCCCACGTGATCAGAAAGTAGCCGGAGAACTTCATCTGCTGAATCATCCGGATTTCCATCTCCAGCCGCTCCACATACGCGGGCAAGCCAAACTTCAGCCGCCCTTGTTTTTCCAAAGCCTCCAGACGGTGCCGCCGCTTCTCAAAGCCTTCGCGGGCGACATAAGCAAAAAAACTGTCCAGCGTCTGGTTTTCCGGAACCTCAAAGCGCGGAAACGGGTCTTTCACCTTTTCCAGCTTCACGTGGCAGCGCTGCGCAATGTCCCACGTGCGGTCCATCGCATGCTCCACTTCGCCAAACAGCTTCAGCATCTCCGCGCGCGACTTCACATAAAAATCCGGCGTCGAAAAACGCATGCGGTTCGGGTCTGACATGGTCTTGCCCGTCTGAATGCAGAGCAGAATTTCATGCGCGCGCACATCATCATGCGTCAGGTAATGCGAATCGTTCGTCACCACCAGCGGAATCTCCGTCTCCGCCGACATGCGCCGAATCTCCGGCATCACCAGCTTGTCCTGGTCCAGCCCGTGATCCTGCATCTCCAGGAAAAAATTGTTCCTGCCGAAAATGTCCGCGTACTCGTTGGCGTAGCGCTTGGCTTCGCCGTACTTGTCGGCCATGATGGATTCGTTGATGTCGCCGCGCAAGCACGCCGACATGGCAATCAGGCCTTTCGAATGCCGGGCAAGCAGGTCTTTATCCACGCGCGGCTTGTAGTAAAACCCGTCCAGATAGCCGGTTGAAACCAAATTGATCAGGTTCTTGTAGCCTTCCTGATTTTCCGCCAGCAGCACTAAGTGGTTATAGCGGTCGCTGTCGGACCGGCTCTTGTGCCCCTGCTGCGAAACATACAATTCGCAGCCGATGACCGGATGCACGCCCTGCGCCGAAGCCTCGTTATAAAACTCCACCGCGCCGAACAGATTGCCGTGGTCCGTCATCGCCACCGCCGGCATTTCCTGCTGCTTCACCAGCGTCATCAGCTTCTTGATGTCGCACGCTCCGTCCAGAAGCGAATAGTCGGTGTGGCAGTGGAGGTGAACGAACGGGCGGTCAGGCATTTAGGTACGCCTTCCAGTTTACCGAGACCGGGCCGATTCCACCTATTACCCCTGGGTACCCTGGGTTTCTTGCTTGTAACAAAATGTTTATCGTTCTGTAACAGCCATTCGGTAACTTAGTTTGGGTCTTTCGGGGTTCATGGGCCGAAGACAGTCCTATTAAGAGGTTAGTTTTTCCAAGGAGAATAATGAACAGACGACTACTATCGAGCCTGCTTGTTGTGTCCGCCTGTGGAGGCCAGTTGCTCAACGCACAAGCCCCCGCTGCGGCCGCCAACGCAGATAATACTACAGTCCAAACGCAAACAAATTCCGACGCGCTGAGCAAACTGCGCGCCCAGATTGCTGCGCAACAAGAACAGATCAAGAAGCTGCAGCAGGCTGTCGACGAACAGCAGAAAATGCTGGAGCAAACCATGGCCAAAGCGGCTGCCGCGACGACGGCGACCACCACCGACGGCACAGCCGTCACCACCGCTTCCGCCAATGGCGAAGCGCCGGTCAAGCTGGTGCCCGCCCTGAACACGGGCCGTCCGGATATCGTGAACATGCCGCGCTCCATGCAGAAGGAGGCCAGCGAGGTTGCCTCGCCGCTGTCCATTCACATCGGCAACACCACGTTTACCCCCTTCGGCTTTATCGATTTCATCGGTTACGGCCGCTCCACCAACCCTGGCACCGGTATTGGTTCCACGTTTGCGTCCATTCCGTACAACAACGCCATCACCGACCACATTTCCGAATTCAACGAAAGCATGCAGAACAGCCGCATCGGCTTCCGCGTGGATTCCAACTACAAGGGCATCGACATCCTGGGCTACCTGGAAATGGACTTTTTGGGCAACCAGCCCACCAGCATTTTCCAGACCTCCAACAGCGACGTGTTCCGCATGCGCAACGTGTTTGTGGACATGAAGAAGAACAAGTTTGAAATCCTGGTTGGCCAGGATTGGTCGCTGTTCACCCCCAACCGCAACGGCTTGTCGCCGATTCCCAGCGACATATTCTACTCGCAAGCGGTGGACACCAATTACCAGGCGGGTCTCACCTGGGCACGACAGGCGCAGGTGCGCCTGACCTATCACCCCACGGAAAACTTCGCGGCCGCCATCTCGTTTGAAAATCCGCAGCAGTACATCGGCGGCTTCGTCACTCTGCCTTCCGTCATCGGCACGCAGTTGGCGGCTCAGTTGAACACCGGCTCCACCACTTACACCGCGCCCAGCGTCGCGCCTGACATTCTCGCCAAGATCGCCTACCAGTCCAAGATGTTCCACATTGAGCTGGGCGGCATGGCGCGCGACTTCAAAATTGACACCAGCGCCGGCACCCCGGTTCTCTACAGCACTCACTCGGCTGCGGGCTTCGCCGGCGAGCTGAACGCCAACGTGAACCTGAACAACAAATTCCGCATCATTGAAAACGGCTTCTTCGGCGACGGCGGCGGCCGCTACATCGGCGGCACCGCGCCCGACTTGATTGTGCGCGCCAACGGCTCGCTCTCGCCGGTGCATTCTTACTCCACCACCGACGGCTTCGAACTCAATCCCACCAAGAAGACGCTGCTTTACTCTTACTACAGCGGCGTGGCGATTGAGCGCGACACCGCACTGGACACCACCGGCAAGCTGATCGGTTACGGCTTCCAGGGTTCCAGCAATGCCGACAACAAGACCATTCAGGAATTCACGTTTGGCTTCTCGCCCACCTTCTACAAGAGCAACAACTACGGCGCGTTCAGCATGAACTTCCAATACTCGTATCTTTTCCGCGATCCCTGGTATGTCCCGGCTGCGGGCCCCAAGGACGCTCACCTGAATCTCTACTACATCGACATTCGCTACACATTGCCTTAGTCGATTGCTTCCTCTGCAAGCAGAAAGGGCGCTGGCTTCGGCCAGCGCCTTTTTTGTTTTTGCGCGCACCAAAAAAAATCGCCCCCGGAAACCGGAGGCGACATTTTCTTTCGAGTAACCCGCTAGCGCGGGCGGCTCATCAACTACTTCTTCTTCTTGGCTGGGGCTTTTTTAACGGCCTTTTTAACAGCCTTCTTGGTTGCGTTCTTCATCGTTGCGATTCTCCCTAACGTAAATTTGCAATCTGTCTTCAGATCGCAGTGTGATTCATATATAAGGTTGTTCTGAAATTAAGTCAAGAGAAAAATTGCAAGCGACGCATCTTCATTCGCTTCCTCTGCCGCCTCGTCCGCAAAAACGCGCGCCAATGAATTTGTTTCGGCTCTTCGCGCGTCCTAATGACAGGTGTTTGGACGTTATTGCATGATGAGAGCAGTGCGGCAAAAATATTTTCAAGCCATCGCGATTTCTTCTCTTCTCTGCCTCAGCGCTGCCTGCGGCCACAAGAAAAAAAACATCGCGCAAGTTCCTCCCGCTCCGCTGCCCGCGCCTCATCATCAGCAGCAGACACCACCGCATGCGCAAACGTCGCCGCTGCCTGTCGGCTATGTGGAAGAAGGCATCGCAAGCTGGTACGGCATCCCTTACAACGGACGCCGCGCCGCCGACGGCGAGATCTACGATATGGAAACCTTAGTCGCCGCGCACAAGCTGATGCCCTTCAACACCTGGCTGCGCGTCACCAATCTTGCCAACGGCAAAGTGGTGAACGTGCGCATCATTGACCGCGGCCCGTTCGTCGAAGGCCGCATCATCGATCTTTCGAAAGCAGCCGCGCGCGAAATCAACATGCTCAACGCCGGCATCTCGCGCGTGCGCCTGGAAGTGATCGAGGCGCCGCGCGATGTGGCCAGCAACGATTTTTATGCCGTGCAAGTGGGCGTCTTCACCTCACCGCAGAACGCCGAGCAGGCGCGCGCGCAATACGCCCAGCGCTATGGCCTGGCGCAGATCTTGGTGCGGCACGGCGCAGTCACCAGCTATCGCGTGCTGGTAGGAAAATTCCCAACGGTGGAAGCCACGCGCCAACTGGCCAACGTCATCAGCGGCGAAAATCCCGATATCTTTATCGTTCGGCTGGATGAAACCGCCGTCGCCCCCGTCACCACGCCCCCTCCCTCTGCGCCTGCCCCATTTCACTGAGAGCATTTCACTGAGAGCATTGCGCTGAGAGTTTTTCGGCCGGAAAGAGACTGTTTTGACAAAGGCAAACTGTCTCTCTTAAGGTCCGCCGTGACATCACCAACCGCGCCCCACATTTCGCACGACACCTCACCGCTGAATAACTTAATCGGCCGTTCAGCGGCAATGCAACAGACCCACCGTCTGATTTTGCGGATGGCCAAGTCGCGCTTCCCCGTTTTAATTCTCGGCGAAACCGGCACCGGCAAAGAAGTGGTGGCGCGCGCCATCCATCAACTGGATGGCCGCGGCCCGTTCATCGTCGTCGATTGCTCTTCCCTGGTGGGCCCGCTGATTGAAAGCGAACTCTTCGGCTATGCCAAAGGCGCGTTCACCGGCGCGCACAACCAGAAGCTTGGCCTTCTGGACGCGGCCAACGGCGGCACCGCCTTCTTCGATGAAATTGGCGAGCTGCCGATTGAGATGCAGCAGAAGCTGCTGCGCGTGCTGCAGGAAAAAGAATTTCGCGCCATCGGCGGGCTGAACACGCGCAGCTCCAATTTCCGCGTCATCGCCGCCACCAACCGCGACCTGCAAATGGAGGTGGAAGAAAAGCGTTTTCGCCAGGACCTGTACTACCGCCTCGCCGTCATGCGCCTGCGCCTTACGCCGCTGCGCGAGAGAAGGGAAGACATTCCGCTGCTGATTGCGCATTTTCTGGAGCGCTACGGCAACGATCATAAATTCCCCGACGAAGTGATGGCGCAACTGGTGGAATACGATTGGCCCGGCAACGTGCGCGAACTGGAGCACACCGTCCAGCAGATGGTGGCCATGAATTCCGGTCCCTGGTTTTCGCAAGCAGATCTGCCTTCCAGCATCCTGAACCAGAAAATAGAGCGCGAAATCATTTCCGGCGATTCCACGCCGCTGGTCACATCCGTTTATCAAAGCCCGGCTTCGTCCGACACCATTGTGCCGCTGGCCGAGCTGGAAAAGCGCGCCATTCTGCAAGCCATTGAAGTGACCAAAGGCGACCGCAGCTTCGCAGCCGACTTGCTGGGCATTGGCCGCACCACGCTCTACCGCAAACTGAAATCCTATGGCCTGTAAAATGAGGCGGCCTGTAAAATGAGGCGTGCTGATTGCCCTTGATGCCACTTATCTGGTGGACCCTCACCCGTCCGGCATCGCAATCTATTCGCGTGAACTTCTCGATGGGCTGGCGCAATCGCATCCAGCCGACCGCTTTGTCCATCTCTATCGCCCCAAGCAATTCCGCCGCTCGCTGCCGTCAGGCGCTCCCAATGTCACCCGCCGCCTGCTGCTGCCGTTTCTGGTGAAGCGGCCCGATATTTTTCACGCCTTGAACCAGCGCGTGGATTATCGCCCCGCCAAAAAAGTGCTCTCCACCTTTCACGACCTCTTCGTGATGACCGGCGAATATTCCTCGGCCGATTTCCGCCAGCGCTTCACCCAGCAGGCGCGCGACGCCGCCCGCCGGTCAGACCTGGTCATCGCCGTGTCCGCCTTCACCAAAGCCCAGGTGGTGGAGCATCTGCATGTGCCCGCCAACCGCATCCGCGTGATTCCCCATGGCGTTCATCTGCCGGAAAACGTCCTGCCGCAAAATCAGCGCGACCAGATCATTCTCTGCGTGGGCGCTTTGCAGATTCGAAAAAACGTGGTGCGCCTGGTGGAAGCGTTTGAGCGCTTGCCGCTGGCGGTGGCGCGCGGCTGGAAACTGGTGCTGGCCGGATCCACCGCCGGCTTCGGCGCGGCCGAAATTGTGCGCCGCATTGAGAACAGCCCGCGCGTGATGCAAATTCAACTGCGCGGCTACGTCACCACCGCCGAACTGCGAGAGCTTTACCAGCGCGCCGCCCTCTTCGCGTTCCCGTCGCTCGATGAAGGCTTTGGAATTCCCGTGCTGGAAGCCATGGCACACGGCACGCCGGTATTGACTTCGAACCGGTCGGCCCTGCCTGAAGTGGCGGGCGATGCGGCTTTGCTGATTGATCCTTATGATGCGGACGAGATGTCAGCCGCGCTCGGCAGGCTCATCGAAGATTCTTCGCTGCGAGCCAATTTGGCTGCCGCGGGGCTGGAAAGAGCAAAACTGTTCCCCTGGGAACGAGCCGTGCAAGAAACCTGGCAAACGTATCAATCCGTTTAGCCTGGCTATTGCTTTTCTCGTTGATCGAAAAGCTACTGCTTTTCTCGTTGGATCGAAAAGCTACTGCTTTTCTTCCTCAATCGAAATCTTCAGCGCCCGCAAAAATTTCTGGTCCTGCGAAGTCAGCGTAATCTTGCCTGCGGATTCATACTGGACTGCTTCCGTCTCGGTGTCGGCGTTGTCGGAATCCGAGTCGTCGTCCGAATCTTCGCGCTTGTTGAAACCAATGGTGGCTTCCAGCACCAGGAAGACATCGTAGCCAGCGCGTTTAATCTGGCCAATGGCGCTAGCGATGCGGTCAGAGTCGGAAAGAGATTCGTTGATCGCATTTCCCAACTCCTGCATCAGCTCCTTCAATCTTTCGTCCAATGTCTACCTTTCTTTCGGCACCTTCAGGTTAACACCTGATTACCTTGACTAAGGGGCCGAAAACGGCGAACCTTTCCCGCTAAACTGGGCCGCCAGTACTAGTCCTGGCCACCCCGCATAGATAGTGCGTGGCGGGTAGCTTTTTGCAATTAGGATTTGTCTTAAGTCCGCCATCTACCTTTCATTTCGGCGCTAAAGGGAATTCGTAATACAAAAGTTCTTTGCTGCTGCGCGCATCCCTGATCCCGCTCAAATAGAGGCTATCCCCCTCCTCCGGGCTGGCTTCAAAGTAAAAAAACCCGCTCACCGAGTCGTTCGCCGGAACCAGCTTCGCCGAAAAGGCGCGTTCCACAATCCCCAGGCTGTTCAGCGGATTTTTCTTTTTCGGCAGCGGGAAGGGCAGCGGTCCGCCGCCCAGCTTGGGCGGTTTCTTGCCCACTTCGCCCAGGTGCATCACATCTTCCGGCGAAATAGCCTGGCCATGCCGCCCGTCAGTGGCCACCAGTTCCACCTGGATGTTCTGAATATCCACCGCGCGGTCGCGCTTGTTTTCAATCACCACCAGCACCGGCAGCACGCCATACTTCAGCAGGTCGGCCTTCTTGCCGAACGCCTCAGCCGTTAAATCCTCGGTGTTGAACGCTTTCGCGCCCACCGTCACTTTTTCTGAAGCCTGGTGCGCATATTCGGCCGCCGCCTTGGCGCGAAATGGCGTTTCATCGCTGGCCGAAGCCAGCATAGCGGCCAGCGTTATACTCGCAATCACACAGCGAATTTTGGTTAACACGCGCCCTCCCCTTCTCTATCGCATCGTTCAATTATTAATCGCCCCGGTGATCGCCTGTTATTTCGCCGCGCGCTGGCTGATGAATCGGTCGTATCGGCCCTATTTTTTGGAGCGCCTGGGCCTGCTGCCTGAGTCTTTTTCAGGGACGAAGCCCGGCTCCTTATGGTTGCACGCCGTTTCCGTGGGGGAAGTGGCCTCAGCGGTGCCGCTGCTCCAGCAATTGCGCATCAACTTTCCCGGCGTGCCGCTGTATCTTTCGGTCTCGACAGTAGCGGGCCGAAAAGCGGCCGAGCGGCAGGCGCTCCCGCTGGTCAGCGGCCTCTTTTACGCGCCTGTCGATTACGCCTCCTGCGTGCGCCGCTCCCTTGCCGCCATTCGTCCGGCTCTGCTGCTGGTGCTCGAAACCGAGATCTGGCCGAACCTCTATTTCGAAACCATTCGCAGCGGCGCAAAACTGGTGGTGGCGAATGGCCGCATCTCCAACCGCACGTGGCCGCAATATCTGGCCGCGCGCTGGTTCTTCCAGCGCATTCTTCAGTTCCCCAATCTGGTGCTGGTGCAGAGCGCGACAGATCTGGAACGCTATCGCATGCTGGGCGTGCCGGAAGACAAGAGCGCGCTGGGAGGCAATCTGAAATATGATGCCGCCTGCTCCGCCAGCCCGGTGGCGATGCCCACCTTCGGCGCGGACAAAATCTGGATCGCCGCCAGCACCGTGGGCCCCAATGAACGCGGCAGTTTGAAGCCGCACCTGATTGACGAAGACGAGATTGTGCTGGACGCTTTCACTGAACTCGCGGCAGATTTTCCGAAGCTCTTGCTCATACTTGCGCCGCGCCAGCCTGACCGTTTTGCCGATGTCTTAAAGAAACTGCAAGCGCGCGGACTCTCCTTTCTATGCCGCGCTCAGATGACCGCCTCTTCCGAACTAATCTTGCCTGGAGTGGTTCTTCTGGACACCATTGGTGAGCTGGCAGGCCTGTATCCATTGGCGAATGTGGTGTTCGTCGGAGGCTCCATCGCGCCGCGCGGCGGCCACAATATTTTGGAACCCGCCGCCGCCGGATTGCCCGTTATCACCGGCATCCACATGCACAACTTCGAAAGCATCGCGCGTGATTTCGCCGCTGCTGGCGCCTTCGTGCAAGTGAAAAACGAAGTGGAACTGTGGACTGAAGTTCATCGCTTCCTGTCGAATCCAGATCTCGCCCATTCCATCGGCCTGCGCGCGCGCGCGTTGGTGGAAAGCAATCGCGGCGCAGCGCTCTTCATCGCGCGCCAGGTGGAACCGCTGTTCTACGCCGCCTCCTGGTCTCAGCCCATGGGCGTCATTCAGCGTTCGCTTCTTCAGCCGCTGGCGCGCCTGTGGGAATGGGGAGGCGACATCAAGCGCGACCATTCCGAACAGCAAGCCGCGTCCCTGCGGCCCATTCCCGTGCCCGTGGTCAGCGTGGGAGGAATCACCGTGGGCGGTTCCGGCAAGACTCCGTTCGTGAATTACCTGGCTTATCTGTTGCGCCGCCGCGGCGAAGCGCCCGCCATCCTCACGCGCGGCTACCGTCGCCGCTATCCGGCTGAGCATTTGATTTTTGCCCAAGGCGCGAACGTCTCGCCGTTTTTCACCGGCGATGAAGCGCAGATTTTTTTGCGCGCCGCGCAAGCCCCCGTCGGCATTGGCGCGCACCGCTATGAGACCGCGCAAATTCTGCTGCGCCAGTTTCCCGAAACCAGCGTTTTTCTGCTGGACGATGGTTTTCAGCATGCCTTGATGGCGCGCGATTTCGACATTGTCGTGATTGACGGCCTGGACCCGTTCGGCCAGGAAGAACTGGTTCCCGTAGGCCGGCTGCGCGAGCCGCTGAAAGCCCTGGAGCGCGCCAGCGCCTTCGTCGTCACGCGCGCCGCCAACAACCAGCGCTACGGCGCCATCAAACGGCGGCTGCGTCAATACAACGCCGAAGCTCCCGTCTTTCGCTCGCGCCTGAAAACGATGGAATGGCGCGATTACAGCACCTCCGAACCGCTGATGCTGCCGAAAGGCCTGAAAGTGGCGGCCTTCTGCGGCCTGGGCAATCCGCAGAATTTTTGGGACACGCTGGAATCCCTTGGCCTGGATGTGGCGGTGCGCTGGGAGTTTGGCGATCATCATTCTTACAAGCCTGTCGAGCTGTACCGCATGGCCCAGCAGGCGCGCCAGCATGGAGCCGAGATTTTGGTGACCACGGAGAAGGACCGCATCAATTGCCCCAATCATCTGGAATCGCGCATCGAACCGCTTTCGCTGGCTTGGCTGGAAATTGCGGTGGATTTGGAAGATGAGGCCGGTTTTCTGAATTATCTCGAAAAATCGCTGGCCCGCGAATAATCTGGTCAAATACTTGGTCCGAATCCTGACCAACCCATGCTACACTCAAACTATGAACATCAACGTCCAGGACGCCAAGACAAATTTGTCGCGTTACCTTGATGCGGTGGAAAAAGGCGAGGTCTTCATCGTCTGCCGCCACAACAAGCCCATTGCCGAATTGCGCGCGGTTTCTCAGGAGACCGTAAAACCGCGAGTTCCGCGCTTTGGCCTTTGGGAAGGCTTTGGCGTGAGCGAGAGTTTTTTTGAGCCGCTTCCCGACGAGATCTTAAAGGCCTTTAACGGCGAATGAGAATGCTTCTGGACACCTGCACGTTTATATGGCTGCAACTGAGTCCAGATCGGATTCCGGCGCGTTTGCTGGAAATCCTGCTAAACCCGGAAACGGGCCGTTACCTAAGCGCCGCCGTCGTTTGGGAGATAGTCATTAAGTGGTCCAGCGGCAAGCTGTCGCTGCCCTGTCCGCCGGATGAATTTATCAAAAAGGCCCGTTACGAATCGATGATCGACACCGTTCCGATGTTCGAATCCTCGGCCTTGCAAGTGGCGAAACTGCCGCGTTTGCATAATGATCCGTTCGACCGCATGCTGATTGCCCAATCCATAGAGCACGGCCTGCCATTGGCCACGCCAGACCCGTTAATCAGGCAATATGCCGTCAAAACAATCTGGGATTAAGGTTGGTGCCGGCGAGAGGACTCGAACCTCTGACCTGCGGATTATGAGACCGCCGCTCTAACCACCTGAGCTACGCCGGCAGCACTATCCAGATTACCATTCCGCTTCTTGAGATCACTGCTTCACAATCACTGAATAAATCCGCTCCAAATCTTCCGGCGAATAATATTCAATCTCCAGCCGCCGCGGTTTCAGATGCACCTTGGTGCCCAGCGCCGCAGCCATCTCATCCAGCGCCGCGCGAATGTTGGGGTCCACCTTGGGTTCCGGTTTTTCCGGGCGGGGCATCTTTTCGATGGTCAAGCGCCTCACCAAAGCTTCGGTTTGGCGAACGGAAAGTTTCTGGGCGAAAATTTCGTGGCACGCGCTGCCTTGCTCGGTTTCATCGGTAAGATTCAGCAGCGCCCGCGCATGGCCTGTGCTGATGCGCCCGTTCTTCAGCATGTTCTTGGCGATGGGCCCTAAACGCAAGAGCCGCAAGAAGTTAGTGACGGTGGACCGGTCTTTGCCGGTGCGTTCCGCAATCTGTTCATGGCTCAGGTGATGCTCCTCCGCCAGGCGCTCAAACGCGGATGCAATTTCCAGCGCATTCAGGTCTTCGCGCTGAATGTTTTCGATCAGCGCCAATTCCAGCCGCTGCGAATCATCCACCGTTCGCACCAGCGCGGCAATTTCAGTCAGGCCCGCCAGTTTCGCCGCCCGCCAGCGCCGCTCTCCGGCAATAATGCGGTACTTTCCGTCGGCATGCTTTTGGACGGTGATGGGCTGCAGCAATCCGTTCGCTTTGATCGACTGGGCCAGCTCCGCCAGATGGTCTGGCTGGAAGGCTTCGCGCGGCTGCTCGCTTCCCGGCAAAATCTGGTCTAAAGGAATGCTCTGAAAGTCCTCGAAAGTGTCGGGGAGAATAGGCTTGGCGGGCGCGGGTGCCGCAGCGGGCGATGGAAACGGGGCCGGTTTGCTGGGCAGCAGGGCCGAAAGGCCCTTACCCAGCGCTTTGCGTGGATTGCGATCTTGCTCGCTGCTCATTCGCAATAACTTCCTTTGCTAATTGAATGTAGGCTTCGGCCCCGCGGGACCGCGGGTCGTAAGCCAGAATGCTCTTTCCAAAACTGGGCGCTTCGGCCAGCCGGATGCTTCGGGGAATCACGGTTTTGAAAACTTCTTCCGCAAAAAATTCGCGCAGGTCATGCTCCACCTGCTTCGTCAGGTTGGTTCGGTCGTCGTACATGGTCAGCAGAACGCCTTCCACCTTCAGGGCTGGGTTGAAATTGTCGCGTATCCGGTCGATAGTGTCCATCAACTGCGAAATTCCTTCCAGCGCGAAAAATTCGCATTGAATGGGAACCAGCACGGAATGGGACGCCACCAGGGCGTTCAGGGTAAGAAGGTCCAGCGCGGGCGGGCAATCGATCACTATATATTGATAGTCGTTATGGACGGGAATAAGCGCGTCATGCAGGCGGCGTTCGCGATTTTCCTGGTCCACCAGGTCCAGGTTAGTGGCCACCAGGTTTTGGTCCGCTGAAAGAAGGTGGACGCCGGATTCGGTTTCGACAATGGCATCCACAGCCGGGGTGGCATGCAGGAGAACATCATATAAGGTTTTGCGCTCATCCGATTTTCCGATTCCCAGGCCGGTTGTGGAATTGCCTTGCGGGTCGGAATCAATCAGCAACACTTGATATTCGGAGGCTGCGAGGGCCGCAGCCAAGTTGATGGCGGTTGTGGTCTTTCCAACTCCGCCTTTCTGGTTAGCAATCGAGATTACGTGGGCCACTATGGTTCCCTGAGTAGCCTACCATGCGCCCGTGAATGTTTCACGTGGAACATGCCATCGTCAAATAAACGTCCACAATCGCAATCGCGGCAGGCGTGACACCAGGAATCCGCCGAGCCTGTCCCAGCGTGACCGGCCTCACGCGCCCCAGTTTTTGCTGAATTTCCCGGGAAAGCCCCGGTATGCCTTCATAATTGAATTCTTCTGGAATCTGCCGGTTTTCCGAACCTTGCAGCCGTTTGATCTGCTTCTCCTGCTGCGCAATATACCCCGCGTACTTGAACTCGGTTTCCACCGTTGTCAGCACTCCATGCACCGGTTCCGCGCCAATCTGCGCCGAAATCCAGCTTCGCAGCCGCTCAATCGACGCTTCTGGCCGCCGCAGCCAAGCCGCCAAATCCGGGTTATCGCTGCTGGAATCCAAGCCAATCTGCTCAACAACGGCGCTGGCGCGCGTTTGCTCCAGCAGCGCCGCAATCCGCATCCGCTGTTCCTGCTTCAGCGCAAACCGCGCCCACCGCTCATCATTCACCAGGCCAAGACGTCGGCCAGACGGCGTCAGCCGCTCATCCGCGTTGTCAATTCGCAAATGCAGCCGAAATTCCGCCCGCGACGTAAACATCCGGTACGGCTCATCCGCCCCTTTGCTCACCAGATCGTCAATCAAAATGCCGACGTATCCGTCGCTGCGCCCCAAAATCAGCTCGGGTTCGCCCTTAAGCTTGCAAGCCGCGTTCAAACCGGCAATGATTCCCTGGCAGCCGGCCTCTTCATAACCCGACGTCCCGTTGATCTGCCCGGCCAGAAACAATCCGTCAATCGACTTCACTTCCAGCGAATGGCGCAGTTCGCGCGGATCAATCGCGTCATATTCAATCGCATAACCGGGCCGGATCATTTCGGCGTCTTCCAAGCCCGGAATCGACGCCACCATGGCGGCCTGCACGTCAATCGGCATGCTGGTCGACATGCCGTTCACGTAGACCTCGTGGGTATCCAAACCTTCCGGCTCCAGAAAAATCTGGTGCCGACGCCGATCCGGGAATTTCACCACCTTGTCTTCAATCGACGGGCAATAGCGCGGCCCAATCCCCTCAATCTGCCCGCTATAAAGCGGCGACCGCGCAATGCTCTCGCTCAGAACGCGGTGCGTTTCGTCCGTCGTGTAAGCCAAATGGCAGCAAATCTGCTGCCGGTCAATCCGTTCCGTCAGGAAGGAAAACGGCGTGGGATTCGCGTCTCCCGGCTGTTCCTGAAACTGCTCCCACTTGATGGTTCGGCCATCCAGGCGCGGCGGCGTTCCCGTCTTCAACCGCGTCCATTGCAATCCCAGGTTCCGAAGCTGATGCCCCAAGCTGTTCGAAGGCGGTTCGCCGTTCCGCCCGCAGCCGTATTTTTCCTCGCCGACGTGCGCCAGTCCGTTTAGAAATGTGCCTGTGGTCACAATCACGGCTTCGCAAAGCAAATCGCGGCCGTCTTTTAACCGAACTCCCCGGCAAGTTCGTTTCGTAATTTGGGCATGAAAGAGCAATTCCGACACTTCCGCCTGCAAAATTCGCAGATTTGGCTCCTGTTCCAGCCATTCCTTCATGCGGACGCGGTACTGCCGCTTGTCGCACTGCGCCCGTGGCGACCAGACCGCAGGACCCCGGCTGGTGTTCAGCAGGCGGAATTGAATCCCGACCGCGTCCGTCAGCTCGCCCATCACGCCGCCCAGCGCGTCTATCTCGCGCACCAGGTGCCCCTTGGCAATGCCGCCAATCGCCGGATTGCACGACATCTGCGCAATCAGGTCCGCATTCATCGCCACCATCGCGGTTCGCAAACCTAGCCGGGAGCAGGCGCGCGCCGCCTCACAGCCAGCGTGCCCGCCGCCCACCACCACCACGTCGTAATTCCTTTGCATACCGCTATCCGCTATTCTAGCGGGGGAAACCAGTCTTGAAGATCCTTATTATTGGCGGCGGCGGACGCGAACACGCGCTTGCCTGGCGTCTCCATCAATCACCCGGCGTTGAAAGCATCTTTGCCTCCCCTGGCAATCCCGGAATCGCGCAAATCGCCACCTGCCTTCCATCCCCCTCCGATATAGCCGGGTATGTTACTATGGCGACAGATAACCGAGTCGATTTAACTGTAGTCGGTCCCGAAGCCCCTCTGGTCGCGGGAGTGGTGGACGAATTCCGCCGCCAAGGCCTCCAAATCATCGGCCCCACCAAAGCCGCCGCGCAACTGGAAGGATCAAAGATTTTTGCCAAGCGTTTTTTCGAGCGCGCTGGCATTCCAACCGCCAAATCTGTCCAGACGGATTCTTTTGATGCGGCGCTGAGCGCCTTGCGGCAATTCGACCTGCCAGTGGTCATAAAAGCCGACGGCCTGCACGCCGGAAAAGGCGTTGTCATTGCCCAAACGCAAGCCGAAGCCGCGGAAGCAATCGCAAAACTAGGGCCTTCCCTAGTCATTGAAGAATTTCTGCAAGGCGAAGAAGTCAGCTTCATCGGCATCACCAACGGCAGCTTTCTCATTCCATTCGCCCCGTCGCAAGATCACAAGCGAGTTTTCGACAACGACCAAGGCCCCAACACCGGCGGCATGGGCGCTTACACCGACAGCCGCATCCTGAACCAGGACCAGGTGGGCAACATCATGGAGCGCATCATTATGCCCACTCTGCGCCAAATGCGTGCCGAAGGCATGCCGTACACTGGCTTCCTTTACGCCGGCCTGATGATGACAGCCGATGGCCCGAAGATTTTGGAGTACAACGTCCGCCTGGGCGACCCAGAGACCCAAGCCATCCTGCATAGCTTCGACGGCGACTTCCTGAACCTTCTGCAAGGAAGCACGTCGGCCAAATGCTCCGTCTGCGTGACGCTGGCCGCGCAAAACTATCCCGGCCCGCCGCGCACCGGCGACGTCATTACCGGCATTGCCGAAGCCGAAGCCACCGGCGCCACCGTCTTTCATGCCGGAACAAAGATGGAAGGCGACAAGCTGGTCACCAACGGCGGACGCGTGCTGGGCGTCACCGCCAGCGGCGCAACCTTGCGCGCCGCCATTGATGCCGCGTACGCCGCCGTCTCCAAGATCCATTTCGAAGGCATGCATTACCGCACCGATATTGGACAAAAAGGGCTGCCTCGCTGGTAAGCCCGCTGGTAAACTCCTTAATAGCGGGGCCGTAGCTCAGCTGGATAGAGCGGCCGCCTCCTAAGCGGCAGGCCGGCAGTTCGAATCTGCCCGGTCCCACCATGCCCAAGCATTTGAAACCATATTGCGATATGTTATACGCACTATGGCACGCATTCTTTCGACCCTGTTGACGACAGCTGCTTTTGCTTACGGCCAGGAGCCTGCCGCTCCCGGCGGAGAAGCCAGCCTGGTCCTGCCTGACCTGAGTCAGGCGATGTTTTTCGGCGGCGCAATCAGCGGCCGCACGCTGCTGCTCTATGGCCTGCTGGTGGTGGCGCTGGGCCTGCTCTTCGGGCTTGTGATCTTCCAGCAGCTCAAGAATGCGCCCGTTCACAGCTCCATGCTGGAAATTTCGGAGCTGATCTATGAGACCTGCAAGACGTACCTGGTCACGCAGATCCGCTTCCTGGTGATTCTGGAGATTTTCATTGGCTCCATCATCGTTTTCTACTTCGGCGTCCTGCAGCATTTTGAGCTGCTGAAAGTGGCTATCATTCTGGGCTTCAGCGTGGTCGGCATCTGCGGCAGTTGCGGCGTGGCGTGGTTCGGCATACGGGTGAACACGTTCGCGAATTCGCGCACGGCCTTCGCGGCGCTGCGCGGAAAGGCTTTCCCATGCCACGACTATCCGCTGAAAGCCGGCGTCAGCATTGGCATGCTGCTGATTTCGGTGGAGCTGCTGCTGATGCTGTTCATTCTGCTTTTCGTGCCGCGCAATTATGCCGGGCCATGCTTCATTGGCTTCGCGATTGGCGAGTCCTTGGGCGCGGCGGCGCTGCGCGTGGCGGGCGGCATCTTCACCAAGATTGCCGACATCGGCGCGGACCTGATGAAGATTGTGTTCAAGATCAAGGAAGACGACGCGCGCAACCCCGGCGTGATTGCCGATTGCACGGGAGATAATGCGGGCGATTCCGTCGGCCCCAGCGCGGACGGCTTTGAAACGTATGGCGTGACCGGCGTGGCGCTGATCACGTTCATTATTCTGGCGGTGAAAGATTCCGGCATTCAAAGCCAATTGCTGGTCTGGATTTTTGCCATGCGCGTGATGATGGTTGTCTCCTCCGGATTGTCTTATCTCATCAACGCGGCGCTTGCGAAGCGTAAATATGCCGGCCACGAAAAGATGGATTTTGAAGCGCCGCTGACCATGCTGGTGTGGCTGACTTCAGTGCTTTCGATTGCCGCCACGTATGTGGTCTCTTACCTAATGATTCCCGATTTGAACGGCGACAGTTCGCTGTGGTGGAAATTATCGTCCGTCATCACCTGCGGCACGCTGGCGGGCGCGCTGATTCCGGAGCTGGTCAAAGTGTTTACCTCCACTTCGTCCACGCATGTTCGCGAGATTGTGGCCTCGTCGGAAGAGGGCGGCGCGTCGCTGAATATTTTGTCCGGCTTCGTGGCGGGCAATATGAGCGCGTTCTGGCTAGGCCTGGCGATTTTGGGATTGATGAGCGTTGCTTACGGGTTCAGCACGCTGGGTCTGGATGCCTTGATGATCGCGCCGGCTGTGTTTGCTTTCGGGCTGGTGGCTTTCGGTTTTCTGGGCATGGGGCCGGTGACGATTGCGGTGGATTCGTATGGGCCGGTGACGGACAATGCGCAGTCGGTTTATGAGCTGTCGACAATTGAACAGCTTCCCCATATTGAAGCCGACATCCAGAAGAACTTCGGCTTTTCACCGCGCTTTGAAATCGCGAAGGAAAACCTGGAAGAGAACGACGGCGCGGGCAACACGTTTAAAGCCACAGCCAAGCCGGTGCTGATTGGCACGGCGGTGGTGGGCGCGACGACGATGATTTTTTCGATTGTCGTGGCGCTGACTCATGGCTTGCAGCAGGATTTGCTTTCGAATCTTTCCATCCTGCATCCGCCGTTTCTGCTGGGGCTGATTGCGGGCGGGTCGGTGATTTATTGGTTCACGGGCGCGTCGTGCCAGGCGGTGACCGCAGGCGCGTACCGGGCGGTGGAATTTATCAAGGCGAATATCAAGCTGGAAGGCGTGGTGAAAGCGTCGGTGGCGGACAGCAAGAAGGTGGTGCAGATCTGCACGCAGTATGCGCAGCGCGGGATGTTCAATATTTTCCTGACGGTGTTCTTTATCACCCTGGCATTTGCTTTTGTGGAGCCTTATTTCTTCATTGGGTATTTGATTTCGATTGCGCTGTTCGGCTTGTATCAGGCGATTTTTATGGCGAACGCGGGCGGCGCGTGGGACAACGCGAAGAAGGTGGTGGAGACGGAGATGAAGCAGAAGGGAACGCCGCTGCACGATGCGACGGTGGTGGGCGATACTGTCGGCGATCCGTTCAAGGACACGTCTTCGGTGGCGCTGAATCCGATTATTAAATTCACGACGCTGTTTGGTTTGCTGGCGGTGGAATTGGCGGTTTCGCTAGCGGCCAGCGGCGGCGAAATGATCACGCATGTTCTGGCGGCGGTGTTTTTGGCGATCGCTCTGGTGTTTGTTTACCGGTCGTTTTACAAGATGCGGATTGGATCGGATGAGGAGAACAAGAAGCCAACGTCGCGGGCCATGGCGGCGTGAAACAGCTCAAGTGGCTTGCCGACTCTCGTGAACGATTGAAGGCGTTTCCGGATGGCATCAGGACGATATCGGCTTCGGCTTATAAGCAGCTCAGTTGGGTAAAATTAGCGCGAAAGCGAAGCCCTTGCACGGTCTCGGAAGTGGTGTAATGGAAATTATGGCAATAGATGAAACGGGCACTTATCGGGCGGTGTACACGGTGTCGATAGGTGAATGCATCTATGTCGTACATGCGTTTCAGAAGAAGTCAAAGTCTGAAATAGACCTTGTAAGGCAGCGTCTCAAACAATTACGAACAGAGCTAAAAAATGCCTAAAACTAAGCTTCTTGTGCAAGAACCCAGCACCGGAAACGTCTTCGAGGATCTTGGCTTACCAGACGCTGCTGAGCATCTAATCAAGGCCGGTCTGGTGGTTCGCCTCGGCGAGATTATCCGCCAGCGAAAGCTGACTCAGGCAGCGGCCGCAGAACTCATGGGAATCGATCAGCCCAAAGTTTCGGCTATGCTGGGTGGCCAGTTCCGTGCTTATTCGGTCGAACGGCTGATGCGGTTCCTTGTGGCGCTGGGGCATGACGTGGAAATTGTTGTGAAGCCCAGAAAGCATGGAACTGCGGAGTTGCGCGTCGCGTAGCTAATTCCAATAGTTTCGGTCCAAATTTCTAAACTGGACGGCTTCGGCCAGGTGTTTCGTCGAGACCTTTTCTGCCTTATCTAAATCCGCGATGGTGCGGGCGACACGCAGCAGGCGGTCGTGGGCGCGGGCCGACAGGTTCATTCGGCGGACGGCCATTTCCAGCGTTTTTTCGCCGGCGTCATCGAGCGCGCAGTGGACGCGCAGTTGCGAGGGTGGAATTTGCGCATTATAAAAGCCGCGGCGGGTTTGGGTGGCTCGGGCGGATTCGACGCGGGCGCGGATTTCGGCTGAGGAAGCGGCGCTGGCAGCTTGGCCGCGCAGTTCTTTATACGGCACGGCGGGCACTTCAATGTGCAGATCGATGCGGTCCAGCAGCGGTCCGCTTACTTTCGCCAGATAGCGCTGGATGATGCCGGGTGTGCAGCGGCATTCGCGGGTGGAATCGCCGTAATAGCCGCAGGGGCAGGGGTTCATGGCGGCCACCAGCATGAGGCGGGCGGGGAAGGTGAGGGTTCCGTTGCTGCGCGCCAGCGTGACGGCGCCTTCTTCCAGCGGCTGGCGGAGCTGTTCCAGCACGCCGCGCGGGAATTCGGGCAGCTCGTCCAAGAACAGGACTCCGTTATGCGCCAGGCTGACTTCGCCGGGGCGCGGACTGCCGCTGCCGCCGCCGATCAGGCCAGCGTCGGAAATGGTGTGGTGCGGCGAACGAAAGGGACGGTGCTGCAAGATGCCGATGCCGGGAGGCAGGACGCCGGCCACGCCATGAATCTGCGTCGCTTCCAGCGCTTCGCGAAAGCTGAGCGCGGGCAAAATGCCAGCCACGCGCCGCGCCAGCATGGTTTTTCCAGAGCCGGGAGGGCCAATCATCAGCACGTTGTGCGACCCGGCGGCGGCCACTTCCAGCGCCCGCTTGGCCATGGTTTGGCCTCGGACGTCGGCGAAGTCGGGGAAGTCGACGGTCTCGCCTTGCGCGGTGGCAGCCAAGGCTTTCGTCGGGGCCAGCATGTCGGGCTGGTTCAGAAATTGCACCACTTCGGCCAGATGGCGCAAGCCATAAACGCTGACTCCCTCGGCGACGGCCGCTTCGGCGGCGTTATCGATGGGAAGCAGCAGATTGCGTATGCCGCGGCGGGCGGCGCAGACGGCGATGGACAGCGCGCCGCGCACCGGGCGCAGGCTGCCGTCGAGCGAGAGTTCGCCGACAATCATGTAATCGTCGGTATGCTGGACGGCACCCATCGCGCCCAGAATGGCCGTGGCCATCGGAAGGTCGAAACCCGCGCCTTCTTTGCGGACGTTGGCGGGCGCCAGGTTGACGGTGACGGATTTGCTGGGGTAGCCGAAACCGGAGTTCAGCAGGGCAGATTTGATGCGTTCGCGGCTTTCCTTGACGGCCGCATCGGGCATGCCGACGGTGATGAACTCGCGGTTGTTGCCGCCCGGGTACATGTCCACTTCCACGTCGATAAGGCAGGCGTCGATGCCTTGGATGACCGCGCTGTAGGTGCGAAACAATGCCACGCAAGGCTAGTCGGGAGTAGGGCGCTTTCCTCTCGCGCTATAATTGCTAAATGGCCGATCAGATCACAAGCAAAGCCCCGCACGCGGCTTCCCCCAGCTTCAAGACCAAAGAACATCTTTATGAAGCCGAGTACCTGGGCAGCGGCACTTTCCGCATTACCAAGCCGAAGCGCAAGGAAACCAAGCGCCGCCAATCTGCCCTGAAGGGCACGACGCGCGGGTCGCGCAAGTAGCCTTTATATAGTCAGCGTTACTTTACTCAGCGTTCGCGGTTTATCCGGGTCCAAGCCTTTCACCTCCGCCAGATTTCCCGCAAACAACTGCGCCGGAATGATGTAGGGGATGGGTGTGTAGACTTCTTCGGGCAGCGGCCCTTTGAAGGCGATGTCGGCTGGAATGGTGAGTCGGTTGCGCTCCGCCATTTTCAGCGCGGCGGCGGGTTTGTTGCTGCGGTCGGTAATCAGCGTGGATTCGGCCTTGATGGCATTCAGTTTTTCGAGAAGCTCGCAACTGGATTTCCAGGTGGTGCCCGAGGGGCAGAACAGGAACGCGGGAAAAGCTTCGCCCACCATGGCGATGGGCCCGTGCAGCAGATCGGCTGAAGAGAAACGCTCCGCCACCACGTAACAGGTCTCCATCAGCTTCAGCGCGAACTCAAACGAGTTGGAATAGTTCAAGCCGCGGCCCACGCACAGCGCGTGATGCATGAAGCAGTAGCGCTGCGCTCGTGCGGCAATTTCGTCTTCCAATTGCAGGGCGGCGGCGGTGAAATCGGGAATTTTCTGCAAGTCCTCTTCGGCAATGGGCGCGCCCAGGGCGTAGGCGAGCAGATAGAAGCAAGCGAGCTGGCCGGTGTAGGTTTTGGTGGCGGCCACGCTTTTTTCTTTGCCGGCGCGGACCAGAAGCGCTTCGTCGGCCATTTTGGCGAGCGAGCTTTCGCTTTCATTCGTGATGCCGATGGTGAATGCGCCCGACTTCTTTGCTTCTTCCAAGACCAGATTCGTGTCGGTGGATTCGCCCGATTGCGAGATGGCGACCACAGCGGTGTCGCTGAGCTTCAGCTTCGAATGATAGAGCGTGGTGACGGAGGGCGCGGCGAGCGAAACCGGGATGCCGGTGGAGATTTCGAGCAGGTAGCGGCCGAATTGGGCGGCGTTATCGGAAGTGCCGCGCGCGGCCAGCACAATCATGCGGACGGGATGCTCTTCAAAGTGCTTGCGCAGCTTGACGGCGTGCTTCCATTCCGCTTTCAGGGTGCGCTCCACGGCGGCCGGCTGCTGGCGGATTTCTTCAACCATTTTGGACATGATTGTGAAGATAGCAGGTTAGTCGGAATGGTGGACTTGTAAAGAGGCGGACGGCGTGAATTTCAGAGTTGCTTTGGCGCCGGCAAGCTGCATGAAGACCAGGTTGTCGCCTTCGGCGCCGATGAGCAAACCGGCGGGGTCGCCGACAACTTTCTCCCAGACTCCCTTTTCACGATTCAGGACGGCGAAGCGGGCGGCATCTCGCGATTTGAAGATCATGGCGTACACGTTGCCGCTGGTGGTCATGGTGAGAGGCATTAGCGAAAGGCCGTCCGGCGTTTTCAGTTCATATTTGCCCAGGAGATCTCCAGAGAAGCTTACTTCGACCCAGGTGCGGGGGCCGGTGTGCAAGGCCTCGTTCCAGCCGATGCGGTCGTTCGCGATATAGAGAAGCTGAAGGCCGCGCGGATTTTCAATTACTGGATGTTTGAGGTCGCCGCCTATTTGGGCGTAGGAAAGCGCCTGTCCCAATTCTTCGCCGCTGCGGGCGTAATGGTGAAGGACTTTGAAATCCTGGCTGGGCTGACGTTCAGCGTTGAAGCAGGCTGCCCAGACGGTGTGGTCTGGAGCAAAGGCGACCTGTTGCGGAATGTATGAGCCGGTGTTGATGGTGCTTATGACGACTCCCGTGTGATCGAGAAGGTCGATGTGGCCTTCTCTGACATGGTTCGGCGAATAGGCGGCCGCCACAACGCCGTCAGAATCGGCGGCCCAGCTCACTTGATAAGAATCGGTCCGGTTGGGCGCGGAGAAGGCTGGCTTGGCGTCAGGACCGTAAAGCGTGAACTGCGCGTACCAGGGGCTGTCCCAACTGAGGAGGTAGCCGTGGCTGTAGAGGGAGACTCCGGGCAGGTTTGCCAGCGTCATTAGGGCGAGAGAGAGAAGAAGGAGGGGCATGGGTCACTCGCAAGCCAGTCGGAAAGTCAAATTATATCGGCAACGACCGGTGAGCGGGTGGTCGCCGTCTTTCAAGGGATTGATGCCGTGAAAGAAGAGTCGCGAGGGGCCGCCCCAGACGACGACGTCGCCGCTGCGCAGGGCAATGCGCTGGGCTTTGTCGGTGCGGATGGGTCCGCCGAATAAGAAGACGGCGGGAAGGCCCAGCGAGACGGATACAATCGGCGCGTTGAAATCGATCTCGTTTTTATCCTGATGCAGCGTCATGCGCGCGCCGGGTTCGTAGCGGTTGATGAGGCAGGCGTCGGGGTGGAAATCGGGGAAACCGGCGTGGGCGGCGGCACTGGTGGCCAGTCTCGAAAAAGCCTCGGGCATGGCGGGCCAGGGAAGGCTTGTCATTGGATCCTGCGCGGAGTAGCGATAGCCTTTACGGTCGGTAATCCAGCCGGCTTGGCCGCAGTTGGTCATGGCGACCGACATGGTGAAGCCGCCGGGAGTGACCATGTGGCGCAAGGGCGCGGCGGCGATGATCAGGTCCAGATCGGCCATCAATTGCGGCGCTTGGTCCAGCGCAAAGCCGCGCAGCAGAACGGCGCCTTCGGCCAGGGATTCGGTGCTGGTTTCGAAGAGGCCAAGATTGGCGGGCATGATTCAGCGTAAACTGGAATTGGCCATGAAAAAACTGTTTTGCTGCTTTGCCCTGTTGAGTGCGTTCGTATTGGGTTCGTGCGCGAATCAGGCAACGTCGACGCAAGTTCATGCCGCCTCCAACCGGAAACCCGCGCCGGAGTTCACGCTGACGGACGCCAGCGGCGCGCAGGTGAAGCTGTCCGATTACAAGGGCAAAGTGGTGCTGCTCAATTTCTGGGCCACATGGTGCGGACCGTGCGCGCTGGAAATTCCGTGGTTCATGGAATTCGAAAAGCAGTACAAGTCGAAGGGTTTTGAAGTGCTGGGCGTTTCCATGGACGATGACGGCTGGAAAGCGGTGAAGCCTTACATTGCCGAGCACAAGCTGAATTACCGGGTGCTGCTGGGGAACGATTCGGTTTCGCAGTTGTATGGCGGACTGGATGCGCTGCCCACCACGTTCATACTGGACCGCGAAGGCAAGATCGCGTTTCCGGCGCATGTAGGATTAATCAACAAGAGTGAATATGTTCAAGAAGTGGAAAGCCTTTTGTCCGATAAGCGCGCCGGCAATTCTTTTGGCGCTGCCGCTATTGTGCTGGCCTCAGCAAAATAAGATCACGGTTCGGCCGCCGGAGGCCATCACGGTGAAGCGCGGCGCGACAGTGACGGAGACGCTGCAGGTGGTGGTGCAGCCGGGCTTTCACGTCAACAGCGACAAGCCGAAAGATGAATTCATTATTCCCTTGAAGCTGACCTGGACGCCGGGTTTGCTGGACACAAAGAGCATTGAATTTCCCAAGCCTGAGGAATTGAAAGTGGGTTCTCAGGATCTGCTGGTCTTCACCGGAATGTTTGCCGTGAAGACCCAGTTTCAGGCACCCGCCAATGCTCCGACCGGACCCGCCACGCTGGTGGGCAAAATTCACTATCAGGCTTGCAGCAGCGACATGTGTTTCCGGCCTTCCACCGTGGAAGTGAAGCTGCCCGTGGTGATTGAATAA
>Ga0209208_10000939_pt1 | contig 39895 bp, 35 predicted proteins | sample S1TSphfallax_3_FD_187694 | JGI IMG/M metagenome (GOLD analysis project Ga0209208, IMG submission 187694) | Host-associated microbial communities from peat moss isolated from Minnesota, USA - S1T2_Fd - Sphagnum fallax MG (SPAdes) (version 2) | ecosystem: Host-associated > Plants > Peat moss >... | reverse complement strand
TGGGTTTAGGGTTTAGGGTTTTTGCCTTTTGTCCATGAAGCTTTACTTTAATAGCTTAACTTTACTCACCTCCTGGCATTCACATTCAGCTATATGTACCTCATCTGACTAGGGAGTACTGATGAAAGTTTTAGTTCGTTGAGCCTTTCAATGCTGGAGAATTGACATTAAAAAACCCTAGTTAATGGAGCATGGAATGAGAGTAAATATACATAGATAGATAGATATATATATATATAGAGAGAGAGAAAGAGCTTAGAAACAGAAGCTTCAGAGATTGGATGAAATTCATCCAATCAAAGTTGTGAGCCCTCTCTTCCATTCCATTCCATTCACTTGGCTTATTATTAGCATTTTTAAGACCTACTTAGTAGTAGCCACACCCAATGCCACACCCATGATGTAGAGAGAGAGAAGAAGAGCTAAATGGAATAGAAGGTTGAGAAAGTGGATGAAATTCATCTAGTCCAAATTGTGAGTCTTCATTGACATTCACTTCAAGGCCCATCTTTATCAACACTTTTAAGCCCTACTTAGCGACAACCCATGACCCACGAATGAATGAAATCCAAATGATTGTTTAGTGAGTGGTGTGGAGGTGACTTCTAAGTCACAAATGCAAGGATGGATGAAGGATGAAGGATGATGAACAAGTTCATCCATTGGGTGATGAACAAATTTGGTAAAAACTTTAAAGTAAGGATTTTTCTCTCCCCACCCACCTCCCCCATCTTTTACTATCTTTACCTCAACTCATTAAGATGGAAGACCCATTGATTGCATGAGTAAAAAATAAAATCCTGTCATAAGTTTTTAACCAATTCTATTATTCATCCTCTGATGGTAAGTGTTGACTTTAGATTCATCCATTCTTTTCATCCATCCACACTATCACTACAATTGCCTCCTTTGCCACTCACTACTCTGAAACAACCCACTTATCAAAACAAATTTGTTTGCTCAAAATGGGGGAATAGGCACCTAGGTTTATGAAGTTTTTAATTTTAAAAAATTTCTCAAAAATTAATAATAATAATAATAATAATAATACTACTACTACTACTACTAATTACTAAGTTTAATCTTTTTGAAATTTCTCTCTCTGGATGCAAAGGATTAGGCTGGTACATTTGGGTACCTAGATTTTTTTTGGGTTTTTTTGGGTCCACTTTGAGGAACCCTAAACCAACTCTCCATTGGGTCATGTAAGTTGTTGTTGAGTCAAATGGGTAGTTAGTTTTTTCCGCCAAATGTGTGAGTTCAAACCACTAGCTTTTAAACCCTAGTAAAACCCACTGAGCCTTTTTTTGAAATTTGAAATCCTTCCACATTCCCCAATCTGCCAGACATTATTTTGTGCAGTTGCAAAAATAATTAATAAATTAACATAAATAAGCTAGACCTGTACATAGTCAGAAATTTAAAGTTTATGCAGTTTTTTTTTCCTTTTAAAATTTATGACTTTTTTCTTTTTTTTCAATTTTTTTCCTCTCTCTTTTGGATTTGTTTTTAATACCCATGTGGAAAAAAATCATTCATTCCTATCATCATCATCATCATCATCATCGATATGGTTTTTTTCTTTTTGGATTTGGTGTGAAATCCCATTTGGAAAAAAAATCATCTATTCCTCTCATCATCTTCATCATCATCATCCATATGGTTTTTTCTTTTTGGATTTGGTGTGAAATCCCATTTGGAAAAAAATCATCCATTTCTCTCATCATCTTCATCATCATCATCAATATGGTTTTTTCTTTTTGGATTTGGTGTGAAATCCCATTTGGAAAAAAAATTCATCCATTCCTTTCATCATCTTCCTCATCATCATCCATATGGTTTTTTCTTTTTGGATTTGGTGTGAAATCCCATTCGGAAAAAAATCATCCATTCCTCTCATTATCATTATCTTCATCATCATCTACATGATTTTTCTTTGTGGGATTGGTGTGAAATCCCATTTGGAAAAAAATCATCCATTCCTCTCATCATCATCATCACCATCATCGTCGCCACCCGTCGGAATGGTTCTTCGTTCTGGGTTAGGGTGTGAAAGACAAGGTTGGATGAAGCTTCACCATCATCTATGGTTTCTTTTTCCTTCTTTAAAAGACATTTTGGATGAATCATTATCAATCCATTCATGAAGAAAGGTCTTTCTCTCTCTCTCTATTCATGTAAAATCTGTTTTTAACTCTCCATTCATCCTCCTCCCTAGTCCCCCAGGCCTTCACATGGATGAATGAAGCTGCAAAGGGCCTCCATCTTCACATGATGAGATTTGCTGCTCACCAGATTCAGAAATCATTCCCACATGCTTCAACAAAACAAGTACCCTAAACTTGTTATAAGAATGTCAGATTTTCTAACTCTAAACTTGTGAGGAAATTATTAACTTCCTACTACTTATAGAGGAGTAAGTAGTACTATTACCAAACTCTTGGATGATAAAATTGACCCAAGTCTCAATGAAAATCATATTACATCCATCTACCAGAGTTTTACACTCTTTTCTTTATGTAAAGTCAAGGGATGAATTGTTTGTTTTTATCAATTAAATGTAGGATTTTTTGTGAAGAAAAATAATGCTCAAGAAGCATCATGTTTGCATAAAGAAATCAAGACTAGTGATATGGAATCCAAGTATATGATCGGTATATATATATATATATATATATATATATTATTAAATTTTTTTTGGGGTTTTGTTTTGACAATTTTTGTGTTATAGCCAAATTTGGTTACAACCTAATTAATATGAAAGTAAAATTTTAAAACATCTTTCTATACTTTCAGCTACTTACTTGAACCATGTATAGAAATTTGGTAATCTTTTTGAAATTTTATCAAATTTTGGCTATAGAAAACCTCAAAAAAGCATATGATTTTATCACCTTTTTTCTTTTTAGCATATCATTTTGGACAAGTTAAATGAATATCAAGTTTATGTACCTATCTCATACCCACCGAAAAAATTGTGTGGGATGAAAGTTTTAAAAGAGATCCAATACAAATACTAGGCTAGTATGAAATGTTAAACTTATTTTTTATATTGAATTTAGAGTGCATTTTGGCTCCAAAAATTAAATTAAAATTAATTTAACAAGTTTGGGTAAGAACTTTGAAGTTTAGGCAAAATAGAATTTGGACGGGTGGCTTTTTACACGAGGTTTAAATTTATGTATATGTATATGGCACACAGGCTTACTATTTCAAATATAAATAGGAATTGTTGTCGTGAAAAAACTTTTGGGTATAAATATGTATAATCATATCTAAAATTTGGGGTGCATATTTTAAAATAAAAATACAATAAAAGGATTTTTCAGAGATTTTTGTCATTAGGTTTCTTTTTTTTGAAAAAAAATTAAATAGTCACCATCTTTCTATATGTGGACGCGGGTTCGCATTACATAGTAACACTTAAATTTCTTAAAAACTTTAATTAAGGTTTCAATTATAGCAAAAATTTAGTTAAATCCTCCGTATGGAGGATGATCAAATCTTCTCATAATTTGCATGATCCAATCTTCTTCTTATAGATGATCATCAATTTTGGCTACAAATGTTTTCCTCAAAATGTGGTAACTTTGGCACAATTTTTTCACAATTTCGTTCAAATGAGTTGCATTGGATTTTAATTTTAATTTTATTGGGTTGTAGTGACAAATTTGCCCCAAAAGTTGGCTGATTCAACCCCCCCCCCCACAAAACAAAAAAAAAAAAAAAAAACCCCGCACACCCACAAACCCAATTTAAATGTATCCAAGGCAAGAACGCGCAGGACATTGAAGCAACTCGGATCCCATCTCTTGGTCTCATGTCCTGCTCAATCTGCCTGCTTGGTTTCATGTCCTGCATGCACGCTTCATTACATGTTCTGCATGACTGCTCGAGAAGTATCCTGTCCTGTGTGTCGCGTGGTTCCATGTTCTGCACACCTGCCTGGTTTCTCGTCCTACACTTGGTTTGAGTACATGTCCTGCAAGCCTTCTTTGTATCCCCGAACATGCTTGGTTTGTTGTTCTGCGCGCGTTCCTGGTTGGTTTCATGTCCTGCGCGCGCTTCCGCCCGTCCGCCCGCCTTGCTTTCTGCTTTTTCCGCGCTCTTTGTTTGTTTGTTGTTTTGCGTGTTGGTTTTGGGGCCGTTGGCACTGTGCGCTTGCTTGCTTCCATCGCCATTCGTCTCGAGCACTGCATTTGTTGTCGTCTTCCAACTGCAGCCGCAGCGTCTTTTTGGCCTCCTCTCTCTCTCTCTCTCTCTCTCGTGCGCACAAAACCAAACAAATTCCCCTCCCCTTACATTATTCCTTTATATTTCTTCTGTCCAAAAACGTCCTCGTTTTGCCACTACACCTCTGTACATTGCTGTTGTTGCAGTGTTGTTGTTTTTTGTGTTTTCATCGTCTTCGCCTTGAACCACAACATTGCAAAAAATTTCCTCCTCCATTGCTCACACTCTCTTCATTTCCGATACCGCTTATTTCTTGTCTAATAGTGTCTTTTTTTTTCTCCCCCTGAAATCGACGAGTTTTCTTCCGGCGACTTTTTGGAAAAACAAATTTTCATGTCGTCGTCGTCGACAGCTTTGAATGTGCTGCTGCTGCTTCCGGGGCGTCCGTCGCAGCGACTGCTTCATTACAGGTATGAAGAATCTGGAATTGCGATCTCATGTTAGTCTGTTGTTGAGGAGTGATGCTGAAGTGTTCTTTCTTCTTCTGCTGGCTTTCGTTTCCCTCGCCCTCTTTCTCTCGCTCCTTTTTTTTTTGGTGTTTCTTGGGATTGAGTCTGCAGCTGATCTTATTAATAGCATCTGAAACTCTTCTGCAATACAATATTGTGGAACCGGACACTATTGCATTCCACTTTTCTGCAATGCCATAGAGTATTTCACTCTATGGCATTGCAGAAAAAGGAACCGTCCCCCAAAGCATTCTAAGAAGATTTTCTCCAACTCCATGATCATTATTCCAGCTCTTTCGATTATTGATCGTTCCATTTCTTCTGATGCCGTTGGGGCTGTATAGACTTTCTAGTGCGTCATTAGCATCAACATTTTCATTGAGTGTTCGTTCTGATTAAAGATGTCCGTGTGCTGCTGCAGCAGAAGTTTTGGAGCCTAGTCCATGCTTGCCAGCAGAATGACGAGGGAAGAGAGAATCTGGATCAAACTCTCTTTGATTGGTACGAGATCCTTCAAAATCGTTGAACCTTGAACAAGTCTCTGATTCTCACTGAAGTTACCTGCAGTTGTTGATCTCCATGTTGTTTTGCATAACTTCCTTCTGCCAATAGGTGTCGTCAATGGGCTGTTGTTGTTGTGAGGCCATGGGTATTTTATTGTGTTGGGGTTCTGAATACTGCACCTGTTCTTTTCAGACACAAAGAAGATGTAAGGCCTGTACTTGCAGCAGTATACAGAAAGTTTTGTTTTTGCAAACATGCTTTTCACTCGGTCTTCAATATTTTCCCAGCAGCAACCTGTGTCCAGAGGTATGTATGCATGCATGAGCTCCTTTCCCAATCTAGGTTTAAAGGATCTCTTACACACTCTAGCGATGGGAATTTTTTGTTAGTCTGTTAACTGTCCTAGCAGCAGTAGACTAGAATCACACAGATTGGGAGAAGATGAAAGTCCAACAATGGAACATATTTTTTGTGTACAGTTCTGAGTTTGAAGAAGAAAAAACTGTGGTGCCTAGTTTGCAGATTAAGAATCCAGATCTGATTATATGGGCAGTTGTGAAAGCCAGAAAAAGCAGGTTGAAGAAAATGAGCATGGAAATCAGTGTTTTGAAGAAAATGGGGTTGCTTCTTCTGCAATGGTTGTTGGCTTGGTGAAATCTGACCACAAGGAATCTTAGCCACTATCTGTGTTGTGATCTTTGCATTGCGTTTCTTGGCAGGAACAAACTGATTCAAGTATTTGGATTGATGGTGAGAGCAGCAACCTTGGAGTGAAATTTATTGAAGACAATTGGGCAAGGAGATCCAAGATACACAGATTGAGCATGATTTATGCATGGTCAAGAAACAGGCTGCATGTTGCAGACCCATTGAAATGAATGGAAGGACAGCTAGAATGAAGACATTTTAGTACTTTTTACCTGCTTTCTGCAATGTTGCAGGAGATGGTGGTGACCAGAAACAGGACTTGCATCTTGGAGCCCAGGCTAAGTATTTGTCAGGAGAGAGTATGGATGTCCAGATTTCCAAGGCATTGTCATCTGAATGGAGTGGTGTAGCCAATCTGGGATCCTTGAAGGCATGAAAGGGGTCAACAGCTTCAATACAGAGGAATCAGTGACAAGGCCAGGAGACTTGACAAGTAATATCAATGTAAGTGAACTTGTAGATGCTCCTGAGTATGCCAAGATCACCCATGCAAGAAATTCCTGTAACTGGTATCAGGATGGAGGCAAGGAGAACTTACCTCCTAGACAAGGAGGCCCAAGAGCCACTAGTCCACCGCCCGGAAAGCGGTGGTCTTTGGGAAGAAATGGCACCCCTGAGGTACCCTCTGAGATATCTGGCTTATTTACAGGAGAAAGTGACAGTTTTCTGTGTGAGTATGTGGATTTCCTTGCAAAGGATGCAGCAGAGCTCCAAGCACTAAGGACCACTGTGAAAGAGCTGAGATTGAGGGAAATGAGATGGGAAGGTGAAGTAGTGGAGCTCTACAGACTCCGAGATCAGGAAAAGGCCTTTGTGGAGATGGAACAAAGGCTGCTAGAACAGACTGCAAAGATATCTGATCTTGATGCTCAGAGGAAATCTTTACTTGCTGTGGAAAAAAAATTGGAAAAGGATCTGGATTGTGCACGGACACAGATTCGAGAGCTTCAAGAGCAGATCCATGTGGAGGCAGAGCAGTCTGCAGCAGAACTCATGAAACTGAAGCAGAAGATTTCTGTATTGGAAGCCAAAGAAGATGAAAGTATAAAGAGGGAATCCCTCCTTGAAAAGAAGTTGCAAAGCTTGCGAGACCTTGAGATTGAGGTAGTTGAGCTCCGCCGCACTAACAAGGAGCTTCAACATCATAAGCGGGAGCTTAATATAAAGCTCAATGAAGTGACATCACAACCCACCCATTCATCCAATGTAAATCAGGTCTTATGTAATTCTTTTTGCATCCTTTGATTTACTGAAAACTTCTGCACATGAGGTCTCTTTCCTTACTGTGAGTTGGACTTGGCCCTTCATTCTACCTTAAGAATCCGATCCATTCTTCTCTTTCAATCTGATTGCTGAAATACGAGACCTACTGTCCTGAAGAGTAATTTGTAAATATATTGCTGACTTCAATTCCTTTGATTTAACCTTCTCACAGAGGGAAACAGTGTCGGAAGCAGAGGCAGATGCCATGACCTTGTTGCGTGTAAATGAGGACCTCTCCCGACAACTGGAAGGGTTGCAGAATGATCGATTCAGTGAAGTGGAGGAGCTAATCTACTTGCGATGGGTCAACGCTTGCCTCCGCCATGAGCTCCGCAGCTTCCAGTCTACAAGTGGAAAATTCACTGCTGCTGATCTGAACAAAAATTTGAGTCCCAAGTCACAGGCCATGGCAAAACAGTTGATGCTTGAATATGCAAGGCCTGATGACACAATTCAAGCCAAGGAGCAGATAGAATCTGGCTATGAGAGTGCTGTATATGATATACCTAGCCCATCTGGGAGTGGAGGAGATTACAGTGACTTGTCTTCAGATTTTTTGGGATCATGGCGGCTCTCAAAGAAACCAGGTTTCATTCACCAGCTGAAGAAGTGGACTGGTTCAGGAAAAGCTCTACGAAAGGGTAGCAACAGAGCATATGACCTTCTCACTAGTAGCCCATCTGTTCAACGAGGAAGAACTCCAACTCACTGCATACAAGGTGGAGGCCCTGAGTCAAAAAGCTTTCTGAAGAGACTGACTCACCGAAACAGTAATGATGCAGGAGGAATAGGCTTTCGTGCTGTGGAGAACATTGAGATTGAATCGCCAGATGGGTATAAGACCTCACTGAGTGTTGGAGTGTCACAGCGATCTGAATCTGTGTTTTCAGAGTCCAGAACACATTACTCACCTGTCAGCATGAGAAAGCTTGATGATGAGTCCATGAATGAAGTGGCCACATCATTTCAACTCATGTCAAAGTCTGTGTCTGGCACTGATATGTCAGAGAAGTACCCATCTTTCAGGGACAGGTACAAAGGGCCAACCGAGAGACAGAATGGGGTCAAAGAGATGGAGGATGATGAGCAAGTGATCAAAGTTAAGGCAAATTCTGAGCTACAGGCTGAAAGTGACTCAGTGATCTTGCACACAGGAGCAAAGCAAATAAAAACATTCTCTAGGGTTTGCAGAAGCAAGGAACATGAGGTAAAGCCAGGTGAAGCAGTGGTGATAAAGAGAGTTGAGACTGCAAAAATTGCCCCTGCAAAAGTGGAGACAAGGGCAAAACGGATACCAAAGCCTCCTCCGAGGCCCTCAGGCCTAGCTCCTGGTGAGAAGCAAGTGTCTGGAAAGACTGGGGGTATGTTGCCACCACCACCTCCTCCACCCCAATCACGCAGTCCTCCTGGTGCACCATCTCCACCTCCACCACCACCACCACCACCACTTGGAAGCCTGAAGGTGCAAGAGCAAAATAAAGCTAAAATGCAGAGAGTCCCTGAAGTGGTTCAGTTCTATCAATCATTGATGAAACGTGCTGCCAGGAAGGAGTCATTAAGTGCCACAAGTGGGGCTGCAAAGAACCCTGAGGCTCGTAGTAATATGATTGGGGAAATTGCAAACCGCTCAACTCATCTCTTGGCTGTAAGTCGCAACCTTGTGCAATTTTAGTCCTTGAACCCTGGAATGTGTGGCATCTGCTACCAATGGTATTTGTTCAAAGTTTCTACTCTGCAGGATTGTTCATGTGAATCTCTTCACTGGGTGACATTGATAGAATATTGTGATGGTGTTGTAGATAAAGGCAGATGTGGAGACACAAAAAGAGTTTGTGGAGGCACTTGCAAATGAAGTGCGGTCAGCTGCATTTACCAACATGGAGGATGTAGTGGCATTTGTGAGATGGCTTGATGAGGAGCTTTCATTTCTGGTATTGTCTTCAACTTCTCAAGCTATTCGAAGCACCAAAAGGGTGTGGAGGTTTCTTTGACAAAAAATTTTCACAAGAACACTTTGCTTCCATCCCTGATTGACAAACAAGGATGTTGCTGTTTATTGGCTTGAGGGTGTTTGCAAAATTTCTGCTTGAGATGATGTAAGAGAGTTGGCTGTATTTGGATTTGTTTCAGGTGGATGAGAGGGCTGTGCTGAAGCATTTTGATTGGCCAGAAGGCAAGGCAGATGCTTTGCGAGAAGCTGCATTTGAGTACCAAGATCTTGAAAAGCTGCAGCAGAAAGTAGCTGTATTTGAAGATAAATCAGAGTTGCCTTGCGAGGTAGCACTGAGTAGAATGTTGGCAGCCCAAGAGAAGTAAGTAAAAGATTACCCTATCCATGTGAGCCATTGGTTATTTAAGCTGCCTGACTTTGGCATGACCGAATCATCCTTGGTGGCTCGTAAGTGATGGCTGGGTTAGAAACTCTATTTTCAAGTGAAGGACAAACATGTGAACATGTGAAAGTTCTGGTTGTAGAGAGTTTTAATCTCTTTGCACTTTGCGTCTATGACCTTACTTAGTGACAGAACTGTGCAATTGATGGGTCCAGAATGGAGAAAAGTGTGTACACATTGTTGCGTGGCAGAGACATGACAACAACCCGCTATAAGGAATATGGCATCCCCACTCAATGGATGCTTGATTCTGGTTTGGTTGGCCAAGTAATGTTTTCTTATCATCTTCCTTGTGGATTTGCTTGTCGTTGATATCTGAGTTCACATTGATGTCTTCTGAAAGATATACTTTCAAATTAAAGTGATAGTATACACCAGTTCATGTTATTTGTGCATGTTTCCATGGAGATAGGCTGTCAGTGAATGAACAGAGACCTTCAAGATGACAAAATGTATCACAAGATGAATTCCTGTTAAATCTAAGCTTTACCCAGCGGGAATGCAGATAAAGTTAGGAGCTGTAAGGATAGCACGGCTTTACATGAAGAGAGCTGCATCAGAACTGGATCTTCTCAGTGCAACCTCAGAGAAAGAACCATTGCTGGAATTCCTCCTACTGCAAGGGGTTCAATTTGCGTTCCGTGTCCACCAGGTTTCAAAATGTTCACATCACTTTTCACATGTTCCTGCTCTCCATTCTTGAACTGGCATGTAAATCACAGCATGTCACCAACTAAGAAAGTCTTGAATTTTTTGGAGTTAATGGACCCTTGTTCACCCAGTACAGTGCTGTATCTTTTTGTAACCAGTAACACTTGGAAATGCAATGTTCTTTTGTCTAAGATGTAGGTGTAGCAGTCTGGTTATCACTCAGGTGTGCTCATAGAGCTATGTGCCCCTAGGGGTATTGCCAACAAGATCAAAGGAAACTGCACCTTATATTGTGCTCTTTTGTTTTGTGCAGTTTGCTGGAGGGTTTGATGCTGAGAGTATGGCAGCATTTGAAGCACTTCGCAACCGAGCCCATCTTGGCAACAATCCTAAAACATAGATGCTAACCCTGACCAAGGAATTTCTCCTCCCAATTGAAATCCCGTTGTGGGCAGCAGCTTTTCTTGTGACTGGCAAGAAATTGGAATGCCTTGGAACTCCTACCATTACTATGATATCATCCTGGTTTCTAAACAAGAAGTCTTACTAAAAATCAAGTAATGCTGCTGCACATGCTCTTGAAGTTATGCCTCTGAATTTAATGCTGCAGCTATTTTTTCATGACTTCAAGAGCATGTCCATCGGATTAAGTGTGGTTAATCGAATTATACAAGTCTTGATTGGGCTTCTGGGAGTTTTGGACAATTGTACCATATGTTGGAATCTGGCCATTGAGGAAGCAGTCTCTCTCATGATTCTCTTGTAGTTGTTCTGTTGCTTCAAACATTGCAGGGAGAAAATGAAGAGGTTAAATCTCGTCCGGATTTGGTGGAGATTTCTTACCAAAAACTGACATAAGATTACCTCACTGGAAATTACTTGTTTTGGCATCTTCAATTTTGAAAGCAGGGCTACAGCTTGGTAACATTGTATGCAGCGCTAATGTATTTTCTGCTTACTGTAGCAAAATCAACTTCTAAATGTGACTACACAGTGAAGACCTAGAGTTTTCTGTCCAATTGGATTCTGAAGTCAATTGTGAGGTGAAAACATTTGTGAGAACACTAACCATAGGACTATATGAGGAGAAAGAATTCAGATCTTTGATCTTTGGAGTGATGAGCTGTTGAAAATACTTGAGCATATGCTAGTGTGGTCTGATGCAGGCTCCTACATTGGAAATTGTGGACTTTTGCAAAGCTTGTTCAAAATTCAATCCCCAAGGGCTGCTTGGCCAGATTTCTACTATCTGTGCTGGTGCAGGTCAGTACAATTGCCTCCTTTCCTTTCAGAGGTGGCCCATTTTAGAAACTACCATTTACAGTGATGTTTTTGCATAGAATGTGAAGTGAACTGTTTGAAGTCAAACATTCTCTTTTTTCATTTTTTTCTGGTTTAGTCCTATTAACATGTTTTTAATGTCATCCCTTTTTTGAGGGTCTTTGGCTTTGCATGAATCATGTTCTGAGGCTTAAAGTTAAAAAAGCTTTTCGCCCCTTGCTAGTATGGGGAAATTACTCAAGGATACTGAACATTTGCATTCCTTTTCATACACCTAAAAGAAATTATGAGATGCTTGCAAGAAATCTTCCTAACAGAAAAAAGACCTAAACCGAGATTGTACAGCAAAATTGTATTATGTATAGTAAGTAGGTCTGCGAGGGTCTTTGAGATTTGAGGTCCCTAGAAAGAGGTCTCTAAGTGGAATAAGGGCCTCAAAATCCTGTCATATAAGGCCTGGGTGAAACAGCACTCAAACTGGTACAATGAGTGATGAATAGGCTTGGGATGGCCTCTAAAAACGCCATCTGCTCTCCGTTGCATAGTACTTTGCTTTTGTTGTTTTAAAAAGCCAAGCATCACCTTCTTCCATTGCTAATATAATTCCTCCTCTATTGGCAGAAGTGGTAGGTGTTTAATCCAATGAGTTAATCAAAATCATGTCAAGGTCTTGTCTTGGGTGTAATAGAGATACATCTTGTCAAATATGCTGTGGAACAATATATCACATGTACAAGTGGGTAAATAGGCGTTTATTGATTATGGTGGACATGGCATGTATTATCTATATGTAAGATTGTAAATCATTTGCACCTTGTTCCAAAGAAACATCCATTGATATATTATTTTTAAAAATGATATTTGTATCATTTATGTGTTCTTTAAGTTTTTCATTTGTTAGAACAGTGTTGTTGATTGTTTATGCCCAATTGTAGCTTTGGCTTTCAGTGAAGGTTGTGGCAATAAATGAGAGATGGGTTGAGATCCCATACCATGGCATGAGCCAATGGAAGCAACCAAAATGCAGTTCCAAACCCATTGAATGTCTATACGAACGGAGATCATCTATCCCAATGCCTTGGAAGTTCCACTCCACTTTGGGAGTTGAATTTGGAATGAGGTTAAAGGGGTCAAAATATGTTCAAATTGAGTGATTTCATATTGTTGAAAATGTTCAATGAGTTAAAAAGACAAAGGGTTCATCTTTTTGTCTTAGTCGTTTCTCAATGGGTTTTTAGTGTTTTTAAGATAGTGATGTTGCAAATTGAAAGCATGTTTCATGAATTATGAGCCCAAATTCATGAGCTAGAGTTTCAATTTGAGGATCTTAAGAATTACCCAGTTCAATGTGGTCCTCACTGGACATAGATTATATAACGAAGGTATGTTTGTTTCACAAAAGAGTTCCTGTTGTGGTTAACTCCATGTGAATTTGTTCACAATTTCATTAACCATTCTCTTCATTAAGGTGAGTATCCAAATGAGTGATTTTGTTAGAATCCTTATAAATCTCATTCTTTTTTCCTAACCACCAACATAGATATGAATATGAAAGGCAAATTAACACATGCCTTTTCATATCCATTATATTTATATTAATTCATATTAGATTTGACATTGATATAAATAATGATGAACAATTAAAAACATATGGAAACAGAAAAAAATAATTTGATCATTGTTGGTAATGCAATGTGAAGCCCAAATGACTTAACGCTCAAATTACATATAATGTTTTAATGTAAAACATTATGTCAAGTTTAACATTCAATACATGTGACACCAAACATAATATCAACTACACCTATTTGACCCAACATTTCAAATTATTTTGGAATGTTGTCAAATATAACTATTAAATTTGATTTTGCTAGGGTTCATGAGATGGAGATAAATAAGGATATAAGGGGATGCCTAAGTTATTCCTTGAAAACATTATGAAGTAACCCACAATATCAATTTGTGTTTAAATTGGTTGGAATGGAACATTATTGGAATTCAATTTGTTGTTTTTTAGTAGGGGTAGTGGTTTTTTTTTTAAGGAGGGTAATCAAGATAAAAAGGAGATAGGTTATAAGATATCAAATTGGTTGTGTTGCAATGTTTTTGTGATCTTTCAACGTTGGTGATTCAATTTCAATTGCTTTTCAAATGCTTTATGGTGTTGCACTTTAACTGTTATTTTCTAGCCCTATGAAACACCATTTGAAATTATGAATGATTTCTTGAGGGTCCAAACATGATAAAATAAACAATTCATGAGTTTTTTAACCATTTTAAAAGTGTAGTTAGAAAACTTATTTAGCAAGATTTTTAACATTAAGTGTTTCCTTTTTGAAAAAATGAAATAGAATCATGATTTTGTAAAAAAATTGTTATAAGGAGTTCCATCATCGTTTTTAGGTTATGGAACATTTTTTTTTCCCAATTGAACTCTTTTTTTAATTTTTTTTAAACTTCATTTTTACTATAACCTACTTGATACTTCGTTGAAAAAATATTTACATGGTTATTACAAGTTTATAATTATGTGGACCCCATACATGTGTAGATAGGTCTCCATATGTTTTTTCTTTACTAAATTTTCTTATGGACGTACTTGCAATCTAGTTTTTAGAATTCTCTAAGAGTGTCCATAAATGTGTCATTTTTTTTTGCACCCTTGTTTATCAAACCCTTGTCCCAAATCACATGGTTTTTCAAATTTATGAAAAGGAACTTGTATATGTGATTATGATATAAATAATTTGATACAATCTTGCAATTATTTGAAACTTACCAAATGGGGACTTTTTATACAAACAACTTGCAATGTCATAGTACATATAAAGTGATGAATCGTAATATTGCAACCTCATTTTCAATTACAACATGATAATCATGAAACTTGAAAGCTTCCTTGCTGTAAGTAATTATGAAGAAGTCATCATGAACTTCCTCATCCTTGTGTTTTTTCTTTTCCCTATTCTTTTCTCTTTCATCCTCCATTTCTCTCATTCTTCCTCTCCCTCTAGTGAAGAGTTTAAAAATCTCTTTAGGATGACATTTTAATTGCAAATTTAAGCTTGAGCATGCATGATTTTTGAAAGCATGCGTATTATGCTATGGCTCTTGCCTTGCACCTAACACAAGATGAACAAAACAAGAACTGTTTTGTAGAATTCTTCTTCCTCAAGCTTCAACCTTGACAAACAAAACAATTTCATTTATTTAGGAATAATAGACTTGTAATCAAACATGACAATTATAAGAAATTAACATTGAAAAACCAAAAGTTACAAATATGTGTGTTCCTCTTCATTTTAAGGCCTTTTGGATAATATCAAACTTTTCAGCATCATGATCATCCCATGTTTTAGGAGAAGTACTCTATGAAAGTTTAGAAAACATGGTTTGTGATACACAATGATGGTGCCCAAGACCAATGAAAGAAGGTGAAGGGAGAAAAGAGAGGGAGCGATACAATAAGTAGATCAAAAACTTTCATTTCTTTGACCCTTTTTGCTGCTCATGTTCAATTATTGAAACAAACAATCACTCTTGTCCAACTTGTTTGAGTATGTTGGATCCATTATCAAACCATATTCACAAATTCCAAGTAGTTATTCAAGTTCGGCTCCATCATCTTTGCCAATAATGGTTTGGACATATTTTTACTCCTACTGTCTTTGTTTCCATCTTCTTCAACTGCAGTTGCTTTCTCCATATGTCATTCATTACTCATGATCGAAATGTTCTGTTCTTAATGGTCAATAAATAAGCCTTGATGCGTTTCAAGATGTCTACCCTTCAACCAATTCACAAAAAAATGTTTTTTCAGTATGTTTGCAATTTAAACCTTTGTAACGCCACTTTTTGCACCAATCCATGAGGTGTTTGCACTTGTCCAAACCATCATCATAAACCCAAGGAGCACCTTTTTCAGAAGATCCAACTTGTTAATGTTCACAAAAGGTTTGGAGACTTGGAGGGAGGTGCCATGGCTCCACTCAAAATTAAACTAACAAGTTGAAATAGAATCTAGATTTATGAAATGAAAAGATTGACACATTTGAAATACAATCAAAAAAGTATGAACAATTTACTAAATTTGAGATGCCTCACAACCCAAATGTTTACTTGGAGTATGTGCTAAGTTTAATCAAAGCTAGTCAAAACTCAAACTGTAGATGATCATGTCAAGGTATCTAGAACAAGCTTCAAAGCAAAACAGGGAAAGTGTCATATAAGAATTCTTAAGAGGGCCAGCTGATGACTTGCAACAAAAGGTTGAACAATGAAAACCAGATTACATATTTCCTACCTTTAGCATCAATCTTTAAAAGCCTTTAAAGCATTCAAACCTATTGAACCAAATTTCAAGGGAATATATATTTTGGAAATGAGTTTGTTGTTCACCAAAGATGAACCTGCTAGGGAATAAAGCATGAGGGGAGAAGAGGGTAAGGGTTCACTTGAAGATGATGACAATGATTCAGGAAATGTTGTTGACCTCACTGCACTTGCAAGAAGAAATGTAGCTAGGGAACGAATGCATGGAGGAGGCACAGGACTAAAAGCAGACAAGGGAATGTAGCAAGGGAAACATATGAAAAGTGCAACAAGTGGAACAAAGTGCAAGCAAGGGCAGCTCACTTGAAGATGACGAAGACTGGACCAACACTAGAAACTAAGCATGAGGATGAAAGCAAAGCATGAAGAAGTGAGAAAAACAAGGGGCAGGGAAGAGATGAACTTGGATGAATTCCAGCAATTGTGAAAATTATCTGGATCAGAATATGAAGCAACAATAGAATGGCACACAAAACAGTTTCTTCACAAAACACATCTTCAATATCTCAGAATATTTGAATATATGCCACAAAAAATTGTAGCATTACACTAAGCCTTGTTCCTACAAAATTGTGAACCTATTTAATTCTCAAAGAATCTTCTGCTTGTACCTTGTAAAATGGCAGTGTTTTCTTGAAGCCAAAGGGTGGTGGGAAAAGTCTTGAGACAAGACCAATGATGCCCTTTATGCACCCCAGTTGCAAACACCCCACCCAGATGATCACTGCAACCAATTTCGTCCCATCATACCAGAACCAGTCAGGTTTGAAGTTCTTGTAGAAAGCAGAAATTCATAGGACTACTTCCACTATCTGTATATCATAGTTGCAATACAATATACATACCTGTGACAAAGCCTAGCATTCCAAAGTGCGCAAAGAGGAGGCCATCTTAACTCATACATCTTCGACATCCTCATCAACATCACCATGGTTATCATAAGCCTCCACAACCTCCTCCTCATCAGGAATTTCAACATCCATGGGTACTTGCTGAATTCGCGCAATCTTTGCTACCCCTGGGATTCCTGTCCTGGTGAGATTCATCTCAAATTCATCTTCCATTTTCTTCATTTCTTCCAAGCTGCTATCAGTGAACAGTGCATAGTAGGGCTTTTTTACCTGCAGATTGACTCAAAAAATGAATTAGGGTTATCAGATTTCTGAGCAACAACCAAATCTAACTACAATTTCAAGTATATCTTATGCTGATACAGAAAGATTTTTGGTCACCCAGTTGCAGTTTAATTGAAACCACCTGCAATTGATTGTCCTGCAGAACAAAATCACTAGATACTTGAAGCTCCTGCATATAATTCAACACTAATTGAAACATAGCCTTGACCAAAGTACAAAATCCTGAAATCTCTGGACCTTTAACCTTTCATTTCCAGCTTTTGTGCAGGGATTCAGTGTCCAGGGATTGAGGACCTTGAAGTATCGTCTACGCTGTTGGGAACTGGCAACCAAATTACTCCAATGCTTATCAATCTTCAGAGCATCTGCACATCCCACTACCTGGACAAATACCAGAGATGAATATGGGTATGCTGACAATTTTCTGTCACAAACTTGCCCATTCAGAAGACTTTTTGTCTCAAAGAATGTGGTTAAATTTTGAAACTCATAGCTTGGTTCTTCTTGATACCTAGTTGCCACCATTTTTTGTTCAAATCACTGTAGCTTTGGCCATTCTTTATTTCCAGTTACAAGGAGTTTAATCAAATCATTAAATCACAGTACAAGATGAATCTAGCAAAACAAAAGTGGAAGGCTTGACCTAAGAACATTACCAACATTGATGTTCGAGCTCTAGTTAACCCCACATTCATGCGTCGGAAGTCAGACACAAAACCAATGCCTTTTCCTTGAGAGGCTCGAACACAAGAAAAGATTGCAACATCTTTCTCCCGGCCCTGGATAGTACAACAGTACACCACAATCTTAGTCCAATGGAAAACCAAGCAACACTCAGGCAACATACCAAACAGGTGTAAAGAACAAAACTGTTAAGGTTGATAGTTGGTACAGAGACAATACAAGATTACTGCTTTCACTGTGGTGTGTAATGAACCACAGATAAAAGCGCATATTGGCACACATACTGTTACACCTGATGCTGGGGTGTAAGGGACTAGTACAAATTGAACAGAAACAGACCAGAACAGTAGTAGTTCATATTAAAACAGAACAGAATCTGACAGGTATGGAAGGCTGCAACATTCATGTACAGTCCAATTCCAGGGTCATATGTTAGTTTCCTGTTCTAGAACAACTAACTACTGAACTAGGCCCTCAAAAAAAGAAGCACAATGTCATTTGGTTTGAGTGGTCCAATGACAATGTACCTGGAAACCATCAACAGTGTTAATGTCGACAAGGCGTGCACTTTCCTTCCCAAGAACCTCTGTAAAACGTTGGCGCAGCAGCTTGACTTGGAGCTTGTAGGGTGATATAACAGCCACAAGAGGCCCACTTTTAAGCTCTGGATAGGTGGCAACCATGTGGCGGTACAGAACCAACACAAACTCTGCTTCATCCTTATTTACCCATGACCCACTTCCTGCTGGTTGGGTCTCTGTGCCATCTACATCAAAGAAGGCAAAGGGTCCAAAGCAGCGGTGCTCATGCCATGGTCGTTTTGTTAGCGTATGCACTTCTGCACCATCCTCCAGAGCTGACTCATAGAACTCTCTTGATGGGAACTCCCGAATCTGCATACCATTAACAGAGGTCAGAGAAATCTTCACAGGTAACAAGCAAGCAAAGTGCAATTGAAGGATTTACTCAACATCAAAATTGTCATCTCCAATTTAAATGGGATTATGCATCAAACATGGAATTATGGCATGCCTGCATTGTAACACCAAAGATGAGTGCACCATAGTAAATTCCAGGAAAGGAGACATAGGGTGGGAGGGGTGCATGTTTGGAAGGGTGTGTGCAAAAACCTCTGGATGCATGCGGTACTGTGTATTCAGCAAATTGACAGGGTACCCTGCTTTTTGAAAACGCCTAAACAAGCTTTTCCCATACCTGTAATCAAAGGACAAATCCATTCAGAGAAGACTTGGATCCTCTATTTCTGCTTCACACTATACCATAGGAGGTTGCTAGGACTTAAGTCTTACCCATAAGCCACAGCTTCTGTCGAGAGCACTGTTGCTGGTAACTGAAGAGGATCCCCAACCTGCACAGCCAGAATAGAATAACATGGCATGTCAGCCAAGGACAAGGAACTCTTGATCTGGATGAGAGCAAAACCTCTGTACCTTCCAGTAGTTCAAACATGTATACAGATGTATTTGAAGGTATACTCAAAGAGTGCAAGTGTCAAGACAAGTGAGAACAACAGGTATCCTTCCAAAGGTAGAAGGACATGCCAGAAATACTTGTCGGCACCCATGTGCTAGTGGCACCAACGTTGAAGGCTCTACCTGCACACAACATACTTCTCTTCTGAACAATTTCCCATGCTATCATACAAAGTAATACCTGACCCCAAAATACAAGCAATGATATTGATGTTTGGGATACAATATTGAGACTCCAGAATCAAGCAGAATGCAAAGAAAAAATTCAAGCACTAAAGGCTCAATAAAAGTGAGCTTCTTACAGCTTGGGCTGCTTCGTCAATTACAACAACATCAAACCCACGATTCATTCGCATGAAAACACCTGCTCCACTAAAGCTCAATGTGGAGCACACCTACAACCAGAAACTTCACATCAATGTCCAGCAACCTGAAGGGCAGACTACAAAAGTTGTTGCTAAAATGAAGGATTGGTAGACCAGTTTGATACTCTCATCAGTGTCACAAGGATTTCTGGAAGCCAAGAGCCAGAAACAGACTCAGAAATTTAGGCAAACTATCTAAAAAGCTTGAGTATGCTGATGGATGAACCAGAAATCAAAGTCAGCAGCAAAAAGAGAAACAGAGCATCAGTAACCCACAATGGAAGCCTCATCAAGAATTGCAATCCGCATACGGTCACGCTCCATGCCTGCACTTGCCCGTGGACCTGCTGAGACAGCTGATCTCTCCATACTACTCATCCTTTGTGCCACCTACAACCCAAACCGAGAATAATTATTCAAGGGTACACTGTCCTATCACAAAACAGTCCTCTGTAGTGAATTACTCAGTTTGATCTGGATCAGAAAGACATGAAGTCAGTAGACACCAACATAAAAAATGAATTAGGTGGTCAGACAAAAGTGCAAGCACTTACCAAATTATCCATTGTGACAGATTGCACCGAGTGATGTGCATTGAGACCCACACGCACAATACTAGGTGTGTACATCAGACCATTCTCATCCCGAAGACCTGACACAGAACAGCAAGCATCCCCCTGAGCCCTTCTCATCACCCCTTGAGGACAGCAAAGCACTTTAGCACACTGCAAATTGTGCTTACAGGACAAACTAGAATCTGAAAGCAAATCAGAGTTTGATTTAGGTGTGGTCTCTATGAAAAATCATTAATCATAACAGGTTTTACAATTCAAAGACTATCAGAACCTGACACTTCAAAGTACAGGGAGATATCACAATGATAGCATTTGATACTCTTCATATCTATGACACTGCAGAGAAATCTCCACAGCAACAATTTGAAGGTAACATGACAATGAGTGCAGTCATAACATTATGAGAGTTGCTCACAAAGTGTCAGACCACCACCTTCATCGTGAATAACAGTGACAAGCTAACATGACTACCCACTGGCTTCATCACCTCCCAACAGTGGGTGTAGATAGTATCTAACAGTCAGCCCAAAATCTGGGCAAACCATTATGCACAATCTGCATAATAAGTTTCTGTTGCATTTTCAGAAGCAACAAGAACTCAGTCAGATCCTAACAGTCAAGAGAGAGATTTGATACTACACACTGGTACAACATTTTCACATTAACTTTGCATATTTCAATATCCATGCTCCATCTTCTCCCAAGGAAATAGGATATTTGTCCATTGCATCCAAAGCTTCTGCCTGAAGATTCCCCAAAATTCTGCAACAATTCGAGATGACACAGCCCAGACGGTCCAAGAGATAAATCCAGGGTATCAGAAAAGAAGCCTCATGGGACTAAAGATGAATTAAGACGAAAAAATACCTGTATGGAGGAGACGGAGCACAATTTCATCCAGTGCAGAATTTGAGGGCGCACAAACTAGCACATGGGCTCGATGCTTCCGTTTAGTCCCCAATGTTTCTGGTCTCTGCCTCTCAGCACACAATCATATCAACAAGATGATCTGACTTGTGACTTGCACACTTCTAAGAGATGCAGAAAAGTAGGTTCTGTTCTCCTATTATAGATTTGATCAAAACATTGTGAACCATAACATTAGATTCCATTAGGTCACTCTCCAAATATTGGCAACAGGGTTTAGGGTATGTGTATTTGTGACTACAAGCAACAAATTGATCATTCAGTCCAAGGCAGCTTTAAACAAAATCTGTGTACATCCTTCTTTATTTTAAGGTCCTAATTGCTTTAAGGAGAGGATTCTCAAAGAAAAATGTAGAGATACTGAATCATGGGAGATCAGCAACTCACAAACTGACTGCCAGAGGTGGGAAAGAAACCATCATCGCCATCCACAGGCATGTTCAGGTCACGGGGATTGACGCTTTGGCCAATCCATGGTGAAGCCTTGATCCAATGCTGCTTCCTGCAAATATGCACCAAGTTGGGATTGAATAGTTTTCATCCAAATGCAAGATAAAATACATTAAAGCTCCCAGGGAAAAACTATTGCTGACTTCAAGAACTGAGAACAGAAGACACTGGTATTGCCTTGTCAACTCTCAGATTGGTTCCAAAAACTCAACTTAATGGATGGCCAAAGCACCTAAGCCTATAAAGTAGGCCCATTTGCACATACAGATGAGAAGGTAAGAAAAGTACTTCTCTGAGTATGAGATCTCTGGCTTCTGCTCAAACATAACCTCACCATTCCTGTCCACCAATTTACCCATTAGTCTGGAGTTCATGGCAACTGACTTAACCAAGCTTAGCAGTTGACAATTATCATTGAAGCAAGATCAAAATGTACACTTCAAAACCCAGTCTAGTCCATTTCTGTGAAGCAGGATAAACAAACTTGGGCATAACTGATGGCTTGAATGAACAAGCAGCTCATCATGTAATGGCTCTGCCATTTTGGCAAGTTCAATCAAAATCATGAGAAATGATGGAAGCATGTCACATGGTGGTGATTTGACTGCAAAATGAATTGATAGAAGAAGCAGCCTATGGAGTAAAGCTAGGTCTCAAGCCAATAAAAGACTGAATCAATCAACCATGAATGCTCCCAATCATGATGAGCATTGTAGTTACAGTGACAAAAAAGTGCAGGGCAGGGACATGGGAAAGGATGAAGAAGTAGATGCACTACATGAGAGGCTGTTTGATGGGTGTGGAGTGTAAAACAACACTTAGAAGGCCAAGAATTGTCTGTGTTTTGCCTGTTCCTGGTGGTCCCTGCATTCAAAACCCCTGCGGCCTCCATTTCAGCCATCATCATCAACATTCTATTCTCAAAGCCACTAAGTATGTATGATATGGCAAATTAGATGGCACCCAAAGGAAGAAAATCGTCCAAGAACCATTAGTCTCCTGACAAAGTCTGAAAGCTGCAATTTCTAAGAGCAGCAGTCAGAAAATTCAAAAAAGTTGAGAGTCTAAAAATGCAAACATTTGTACTGATGTGAACTTCAACATGCTTAGTACCAGTCCATATATGCCCCAAGCAGGGGATTTTGGAATCACACAGCAGTCATGAAACTTATCTGACAACATCTACTTCATGAGAAGCTTAGCTTCTCATGAAATCAAATACTGACTACTGAAGATAAGAGAAATATCTTTCATAAGAATAGAAAAATCCCCATTCTCCTGATGAAGAAGAAACAGCAAGGCTAACACTTCCTCAGGAAACACAGAAAGGACGAGACTAGGGAACACCAAAAACAAACAAAAAACAGAAAATACATGCTGGTATGAACAAAAGTGCCAGTCCCACACTTGTTCAGGGACCATCAACAGTAGTATGTATGATAGTCACTTAACTACCACAACTTCCCCACTGACTTCATCAGCTCCCTACAGTGTGGGTAAATGCCAGTAGCAAGCACCAACCTACAAACTGAGTTTCTGCTCCAATTCTGGAAGCAATGGGAAGACTCAGCCATACTACTGGCTAGCAACAGACCACAACAACAATGACCAGACAAAGAAACAAAGAATGACAGAAAGGGAAAAGAAAAACTAAAGGTAAGGACAAACAGGGAAAGCCTAGGAACAAGTGGGCTTACAAGAAGGCCCCCACTTACAAGACCCCAAACAATCATTTGGAAAATGCCAAAAGCAAAAATTCCAAACAGGTTTAAGAAGCAACCCTCTAGTTCTCTTTAGAAGAAAAACTGAAGATAAGAAAAACTTCCCTCACTGCAAGCCCGCTCTTAAAGCCCCAGTTGACACAACCCCCATGTCATAATTTATGTTCACTCAGATTGTGTACAATAGTTTAGTTTCCCCCCCTTATTTAGTAACTGCACCTTTCCCTTTATTGCTGGACTAAAATAATCTTTTCAACAAATTGACAGCCCCCTTCGAACTGCAAAATAGTCTGCAGGAGATGATGGCAGGAAACAAAACTTTGGTCTATAAGCATGTCAGGATCAAAAATACCCCGCACCATCAACCTCAACTACATAAGTCAATTTGGAGCTTGAACTAAGTGTGCCATGAAGGAGGGATAGTAGTGAGGCTACCTGTATAAGCACCAAGGGGTTGTGTGACAGACCTGCCTGCAGCACAGACGCATCCACCCAATCTCATGTCAACTTCATACTCTAGGATCAACTCACACTGAGGTGGGCATGCTCATTGTTGCTTTCTACAATCACATTTACCAAAGCAAGTGGGAAAAAGACTTATCAAAAACATTGATAGACTCCACATTCAAGCAGGTCATCATATTCTTGCATGAATTTCGTGTAGCATCTAAGTTCATGCACAACTGTTTGGAATAGCTAGAAAAAAATAAACAAGTTTACTGCATGAAGCACTGTAAATTCTATTGTAATATTGTACTTACTTATTCAGACCTGCATCAAACCAACTAATAAGTTGGTTAATTCACTTTCGGGAGCACCTTTAGTGCTAGGACAAGTCACAAGCGACTCTAGACTCACAAAACTCACCATGGCCCAGACTCGGGGGAAGCCACCACCTTCCCCCATATAGTATTCTCTACATCTCTCTGTGAGACCCACATCCAAATGGCCATTTTGTCCCGGAACTCCCAAAAGGGAGTCCCGAAACTACCAAGGCTAGACTCTCGCAACTTTGCAGTGCCATAACTTTTTGTTCAGACCTCGGATCGAAATGAGGTCTAAATCGAAATTGTAACTTTCGTCAAGAGCTTTCCAACAACGTATCGCACTCCATTTGCTAACACAGAAATCGACCTAATTTCCGACTTTCCATGGTCGAGAGTCAAATTGCCAATTTGACTCCCAACCCACTTGAGTGTGAATCTCAAAGTCACAATTTGAGACTCAAAGTGTGAGTCTCAAAGTGTGAGACTCACACTTTGAAGGAGTGTGAGTATGAGACTCACACTCCTTCAAAATAGGGTTGTGACACTTCTGTTATTTTCTACTTGGATTCACATTTGAATCCCTCAAGGAGTTGGGAGTGCGTTAGGTTTGGCTCATTGATGGCCTAGCCATGTGCTTTGTCACATAATCAACAACCATCCAATGTGAATGGAAAGGCAATTTGCTATGGAGATTTGAGTATTTCATTCAACAACTCAAGTGGTCCTTGGTTGTTCTGTTTGTTTGATCAACCCGATTGGACCTCAAGATGGTTTCACCTATTTGTGAAAGATTTTTTAATTGAAAAATGAGTGTTCATAAAGCATCATAAAAGTGAGGTACACAAGATTGTGTCAAGAACAATTAAAACTAGATTGACATTAACCCATTTTCATGTAACAAACATGTTTTAATAAAGTTGTTGACTAGCTCCGAATTAAAGTTGCAAAGAGTAAAGAGGGATATTGAAGGGAGGAACTTGTGCTACCATAAACTACCTTTTATTCCATTGTTGCATACCACCCAATTTATTATTTAATGGAAACACCACCATGAAACAATGTCCTAGGTGTTTTTGATTACCAATTTCCATTGTAATGGATGTTCAATGGAAAATTCATGTTGAATTGCAATCTTGTTTGTCTGCCAATGGGGACCCAATAAATGATATGGTGGAATTGGACAAAATTTAAAGTTGTTTTATCAAACTCCCCAAACAAAAACTATTTTTGTTGTTGCTTGATGACAAAACTTTCATTATAAAGGAGAAACCTTGTGCATGGAAGTTCATGGTTCGAAACCAATTATATTCATTTCCACTACAATTGACCACCCAATTAATTGTTAAGTGGAAACACCATCATAGAGCAATGTCTAGGTGAATTTGACCATCAATTTCCACTATAGTTTGTGTGTCAATAGGGAGCCAATGGCAATAGGTGGAATTGCACAAATTTTAAGTTTATTTTTATTAAACTTCCCCAAAATTGGCTATTTTTTATGGTTAATGACAATTTTTTTCCAAAAATTGTGTCCATTTCCCCTAAAACATTCCACCCACCTAGTTTTGGGTGGAAGACACATCATGTGATAGCATGATGGGTGAATATATGGTGGAAATGGGAAAAAAAATGTTTTTATAGGATTTCCGCAAAAAATCAAATTTTCGTGTATATATTTATTTATTTTAATATAGGAATATGAATTACATTTTATGTGTATTTGCATATTTACATTTATTTATATTTATCACTTTTTGTATGTGTAATTATTTTAATATATGTGTATAAATGATCATTATGAAATGAACATAATGTTAATATTTTATATATAATTAAAAAATTTATAGGTAAATAAATTACATGTGTCAATAAAATGTATATATATATTTTTTTATTTTTTTATCTTTTTTATCTTTTTGAAATTAAAATAAATTAAAATTTCATAATTATAACATTACAATTCAATAGAAGTTTTAAATAAGGTTTATTGATTAAATATGTTTTTAAAATGTGTGGATATGTAATTTTTAATTAAATTTTATCTTTAAAATAAAATAAATTTCATAAATAAGTTTTCAATGTTGATTTAATGGGCTCATTTAAATTATGTTATGGATTTTTTTTTAAAACTCTTCAAGACACCATTGCTAAAATGTATTAAATAGCGAGATCAACTGAATTTTTAGTATAATTAATTGATTAAATTCAAAATTCAAAACTAAAGATGTGTAGATCTTGGGAAAATTTTAAAGAATGAATTTTTTAAGATTTCATTTGGAAAAGGTATGTGAAAGATAATAATGGTTAAAGTTGGCTTTTCTATAATATTTGGAAGTTGAACACATTAAATAAAATGAACACCTCAACTATTTCACAACAAATGAAGTGATTGGATGGCAAAGATAATGGGTCAAAACCTTGGAGACCAAGGTTCAAACCCCATTGCCAACAATGTGTGTTGATCATATTGTCAATAATGTACCATTGATTAAGTCGTTAGGTGGATTGGTGAATGGAAATGGTGCCACATGACCCATTCCTTAGCAATGAACATTGAGGCAAAATCAATTTTCACTATAATGGATTTTGGCATTTCCACCCATTATTGGGCGGAAAGGATAGGGGAATAGGACATAGTTTCTAATAGTGTGGTACAAGGAAAAACCATAACATAGGTAGTGTGGATTTGACATTTGATTGAAGATGTATGCACCATCAACAACATGTCGTCACAAGGATCATTGTTAACCTTGTGAATTATAATCATAGAAGGAAGGTTGTGTATTCTTTTTTTGCACATTCATAATAAAAACTTATCTTATCTTCAAACCTTGGCAATTGCATCGTCATGTGTAAAAGCTAGGAAAAGAGATAATAATAATGCTGATAAACACACATGAAATTTTGATGGAACAAACACACATCAAAGTGGGTTGTATAGAAAGGGCCAAAAAAACCATGACCACCACCACCACCAATACAATCATGATAAAAGAACAAGAATGAGAGGAATATTCTTCATCAATTTTAATAGTGGCAAAGAACAATTTCTCTAGTTATTGGTGGTTAGGGGACATTAATTTCAACTTTCTTTTTTGGGTGTCATGGTCAGGAGACGTTAATTTTGACTTTCTTTTTTGGGTGTCATCACAGGAGGAAAATCGAAATAGAAATCTTGTAAACAATGACAATGATGGCTTTTATGCAATCCAATGTATGATTGCAAAGGCAATGTAGCAATCTGGCTAAATTCTCAATGGATGATTTTTAAGCTTCCCACCTTCAATAGGAAAATAAACAATTGGTCAACTCAAGTAAAACTCATGTTAAAGTTTTCTTGTACATTGTTGAAAGGTGATTAGTGGCTTCAACTCCAATGTAGTTCTTATGTAAAGATATATTTTTTTGATTTACCATCCTTCTACTGAGGTAAATGGCTTTAATATGTGGAAAAATATAATTTCCATGCTAAGGAATCCCACTATAACCTCATCAAATACATGTTCATGTGATTCTTGGTTTAGTTTGTAATCTCAAACAAATTTTGCTTCTATTTTGCAAATGCTTTTCATTTAAAATCATAATCTACTTTCACCCCTTGAATGATTTGTATTCAACTTGTTCATTCCTTTGTATTTCTTTCTTGATTAGATGTTGTTAGAAGGTTCTAGATTAGTAAATCACTAATGACTTACTAATCATGGGATCAATATTTAATCTCTAAATTCTCCATCCCGTAACTTGCCCTCCTTCGAAATTCCTCTATGTCTTTGTCTCTTTTACTTTTTGTATTTTTTTCCTTTTATTAATCCTCCTTCCATTACACTAGTATTTTGATTTAGACTTAAATAGGAGTCTACATGCTATAAAATTTACCTAGTATTAGATCTAAGGAGTTGAAAGCTATTAAGGATATAAATTTATTGAGGTACAACTTGAATAGACATATATTTTCATAGTCTAAGGGTTGTGTTCAAAACTTTTAACTATATTTTCATTATTTTGACATTTAATTCATAACATGGTGTCAAAACTTAGTTGAGATTGCATGTAGAGTTGAGAAAAACCAAATGTTTTGCTCTTTTATTTTTTTTCAACAATAATAATTAGTATAATTATTTTTACATCAAATGCATCTTCAAAATCTTTAATTCCATTACTTACTAATCATAATTATTCCATTTGGAATTGCAAAATGGAAGCATTATTTTTTAGAGCAAGTTTGTTCCTAGTTGTTGACGCCATTAAAATTGACCTTGGTGTTACATATCATGCATTACAAACTACATGGAAAAATAAAGATGCCCAAGCATGGTGCAAGCTCATAATGAACATTAGTGATAGACCAGTTCAATGTGTGACAACATTGAAAACATCGAAGGAAAATTGGGGCAAATTGAAAGCTACTTATCAACAAACGAATGTAGCTACACAAATCACATCATACACAAAGTTGATTGAAATTCACATGGTTGAAAATGCAAATGTGATTGAATTCTTGGACGAATTCCTTGATGTATTGTTGATGATGTTGTAATTACTAATCTTGACATTCCAAAACCCAATTGGTCATCCTTTTATTGAAAGCACTCATTTTTTCATGGCATGCTTTCATCACCACACAAGCAAATCAAATCAACATGAACTTGGCAACCTTAATTGGCAAAATCAAACAAGAAATAACATTATGGTCTTCATCAACTCATGAAAAAGAAAGCTCAAAACCTATTGGGTTCTTTGCCAAAACATGTAGAAGCTCATCCAAATATTGTAAAAACAACAATACAAATCAAAGTGGAAGAAATTTCACATCAAACTCCAAGTCCAAATACAATCTTAATGTGACTTGTCATTATTGTGGAAGAAAGGGGCACATCATTCCAAAATGCAAGGATAAAGCACGAGATCATGCTAATGGGGTGTTCAAATCCCAAGCCAATACATCTTCAATTGAAATAATTCAACTTTTCATGGCAATTGTTGCAAATGAAAACAACTATACATATATTTGGTATTTGGATACATGTGCAACTAAACATTTGACACCGTGAAGAGATTGGTTTTCCACATACAAACTTTTGAAGCCTTCCCTCTCTATGTTCATGGGGGATAATGGGAGCCAAGAAGCAATTAGTGTGGGAACAATTTTCATTTGCTTCCATACATGCCACATTATTGAAGTTTCTAATGTGCTTCATGTCCTTCATCTTACTAAGAATCTTATGTCAGTTTGTAAAGCAACACAAAATGGAATCAATATGGAATTCTTTCATGATCATTGAATGGTGAAAATTACAAAAAAGGACAAAAGGATATTTTCCATTGTAATCAAGTGGGGTCTTCATATCCCATTGGTGAGAGAATTTCCCTAACATTTGAATCAACTTCATTTTTGGCCATAACATTAGTGTAAACATCATTAAGTGGCATTACCATTTGGTCACTTACACATTTGCACCACATGCATCAAATGAAGAAAAGACATATGATCATCGAAATTCAACATAATTTCCAACACTTATTCCACAACTTCCCACTTTCTGAAGGATGCATTGTTGGCAAACAACACAAATTTCCATTTTTTCAAGGCAATAATTCTCAAGCTAAAATTGTACTTAAATTCATACATTCAAAATTTGTATTGGTCCCATGCAAACAAAATCTTTGAATGGATCTATTTACTTTGCAACATTCATAGATGACTACTCTTAGTTCACTATAGTTTATTTCCTTAAAAGGAAATCTGATGTGATATCAATGTTTCAGTCTTACAAAGCCTTTGTTGAAACTCAAATAAGAAATAAAATCAAATGCTTAAGATTTGACAATGGAGGTGAATATAGATCTAGCCGTTTTATCAAAAATCATGAAGACGATGGCATAATTAGACAATATGCTATGCCGTATACATTTGAACAAAATGGGATGTTAGAGTGGAAGAATCGTACTTTGGTTGAAGTTATTCATAACATGCTTGCAACAACCAAATTACCACACATTTTGGGCTAAGGCTATTACTACAACTTATTGCATTCAAAACCATTGTTACACTTGTTTTATTTTTAACAAAGCACCATTTGAATTATAGGTAGGTGTGAAGTTTGATTTGTGTCATCTTTGTGTTTAATTTTTGGATGCCTTGCATATGAACATGTGCTAGATGATAAACAACAAAAGCTTGATTCCAAAACACACAAATGCATTTTTGTTGGCTATGAGGAACAATATGGTGTTAAAGGCTACCGTTTGTATGATCAAACCCCATGTTGATTCTTCATGAGTAGGAATGATATTTTTTATGAAGATGTTTTGTTTCTTGTTCAATTTGCAAAAAAACTCCAAAACCCCACCATCATCACATGTTCATGTGTATGATGTTCCCTAGGAATGGCCTTCCCCTATATCATTTCAACATGCTCCTCTTGCTTTACCTCCAAACCCAATTGTTTTACCCACCTTGCCAATACCATCCATACTTCAAACACCACCTCCATTCATGGAACCTCTTCCTTTTCCTCATATTTAACACCTTTTTGGGACACATTTTGACCTCCTTGATGATCCATTTGACCAAATTATCCTTTCCTTTCCAAGTCCTTCTAGGATATCTTCCTCCCCCCACTATTTTATGCGGATTATAAAAAGGAAAACTACTAAATATAAATATTACCTTGTAAACTTGCTAACCATTTATGATTTCCCAATTGATGAACCAACTATGATTCATGGAACCTTGATTGGTTTAGAGGGGGAACATTGGAAGGAAGCTATGGAGTTCAAATATGTTTCATTATTGAAAAATCAAACATGGAGGTTAGAAATACTACCACCAAATGGTCATGTGTTAGTTGCAAGTGGGTTTTGAAAAGGAAATATCACCTTGATGGTATAATATCTTGATACAAGGCTCAATTAGTTGCTCATGGGTTTACCCAAATCCAAGGAATTGATTATGGTGAGACATTCTCACCACTTGTCAAAATTACATCATTAAAAATAATGATTGCACTTGCAAGTGTACATAATCTTCACTTTCACCAAATTGACATGAAGATAATATTCCTAAATGGAACCTTCAATGACGAATTTTACATGTTTTAGTCAAAAGGCTTTGTTCATGGGTCCAAATTCTTTAAGGTGTACCAAAATTTTATCACAAGATCAGCCTTTTTTGTCTTTTTTAGCTAATTTTGTTTTACCATGTAAAGTCACATTTATGGATAATTATGATGGAACCTAAAATTTTAATGGTTTAAAATATAGTCCTTTTAAAAAATTTGACAACTTTTGACTCATTAATTTTTATGAGGATCAAAATATAGGGTAAAAAAGGATTGTAGTAAGGACTAGGCCCTTTTTGTTCTGTGTGGTACACCTTAAAGGATTTTCACCTTCATCCAAATCACCCAAAGAACGTTTATAGACTTTTAAAAAAACATTTATGGGTTAAAACGACCATCACGAATGTGATATGAAGTATTTGATTATTATCTTTTGCAGATTTGGTTTAATTACAAAATGTGTTGTTGATCCCAACATTTATATACAACATTTTTCAACTCATTTTTCCCTTTTTGGGGCTTTATATGGATGATTCCATACTTGTGACTAATGATGAACAATTCTTACATGACATCAAATACGATCTCTCAAATGCATTTGAAATGATTGATATTAACCCCATCAAATTTTGTTTCAAAATTCAAGTAAGGAAGAATGTTATGGACCATTCCATTCATTTTTCACAAGAGAAATATCTTACATATATTTTTAAACATTTTGGGATGATGGATTATAAACTTAATCATACTCCTTTACCAACTGGACAAACGCTCACAAAAGAAATGGGACCAAAAGACATATGTGAAATAGACTTGATGAAGACTATGCCATGTGCTAAAGTTGTTGGTTGCCTCATGTATGCAATGATAAATAGTCATCTAGATCTTGTTTTCCCAATAATGCAAGTTGTTCAATTTATGGAAAATCCTAGATTAGTTCATTGGATACTAGTAAAACACAAATTTTTGTTACATACAAGCCACCAAAGATATGGGAATCATATATGGTGGTGAAAGTTCACAACAAGATACATTAAAGATCCAAGGATGGACTAATTATAACTAGTTTGGAAATCAAAACTCTTGCAAGTCTACATCCATATACATATTTCTATTTACAGGAGGTGCAATTTCATGGCGATGCAAAAAGTAAGCTATTGTTGCCCTTTTCTCAATAAAAGTAAAGTACATTTCATTTGCTTCAACATCAAAGGAAGTTGTATGGTTAACACAACTCATGAAGGACCTTGGATTACCTTAATTGCAACCTATTCCATTCATGTGTGACAATCAATCATGCATTGTGTTCTCAAAGACAACTAAGGACCATGATCACATTAAACACATTGACATCAAGTGTCACTATTTGTAGGAGAAGGTTGTAAGTTTAGAAACAAAGTTTAAATATTGTCTTATAGAGCAAGTGCTTATAGATGTCTTCACAAAAGCTCTTCCCAAATCGAAGCATCAATTTTGTTTAGAAGGGATAGGATTGATGACTCTAAACTCTAAAGTACAATTATATCTTCTTGTTAAAGGAAGGTGTTAAAAATAGAGATTTATTGAGGTATAACTCAAATGGACATACCATTTCATAATTTAAGGGTTGTGTTTGGAAATTCTTAACTACATCTTCATTGTTTTGACATTTAATTCATAACAAAAGCAACTTGGAGTTTAACAAAAAGAAGGTAGAAGAAGCTTGATTATTGAGGAAATCAAATGGCAAAAAAAGACAAAGGAGGAATGGAGGATATTGAAGTTCCCAACCAGATTACTAAAGTCTTTTGATGTTAAAGATTTAGATCCATTTTGCACTTTGACATTTCAATGTTTGAGTCCAATTGTTTTGAGAGGAGTCAAAACTATTTAATATGGACTTTTAGGATGATGAATTTACTATAGAGAAGGTTTGTGGAAGTATGTTGAAAATCCTCCTAACCACTTTGTCACAACAACAAAAATAGAAATTAAAACCAAAATGTTGATTGCAGTCAACCTCTTAGTTAAGGATCAAATGATTATTTCCATTAGGAAGTTTAAGGACTTTAATAGCTACTAGGAATATTCTAAAGAAAAGTATGAAGGCAAGTTAGGATGTAATAAACTTCTATTGTTCAAAAAGTTTATTTCCATGAAGAAAGATGAAAGTAGATTATGATTCTAACACCCCCCTCAACCTTGAATGAATGAAATTCAACCTCAAATTTAGATGATATGAACAAAAGATAAAATGATCTCACATAGGTTGGGGCACCTTAATTTTGAAGCCCTACATTAGTTCACTTGTGAAAAAAAATCCCTAATGATACTAAAATTACAAAAAATCAAATTGATTTGTGAAGTGTGTTTGAAAGGGAAACAAACCATGAAGAAATTTCCCAAAGTCACTAAAAGGTGAATAGAAGGAGCACTAAAGCTAATTCACAATGAAATTTGTGGACCTTTTAAAATCAAATCGTTAGGAGGGCCTTGATACTTCATCACCTTCACAAATGACATGAGCCGTTAGACTTGGGTAAATTTTTTGAAAAGTAAGGACCAAACCCTTATCGCCTTCTAGGAATTCAAGAGAACTATTGAGAATGAAATAGGTGTAAAAATTCAAACATTGAGGTCAGACAATGGAGGTGAATATAACTCCATAAAGTTCAACAATTTTTGCAACAAAAAGGGCATAAGGAAAAAATTGATTCAAGTTTACTCAACTTAACAAAATGAAATAGCGAAGCAAAAAAAAAAGTTTCTTTTCAAGTCCAAATATGTCTAGGATCCACACCCACCTCCTTGGTGCTTTGCTTGCTTATCCCAAAATATTTTCGAAATATTCTAAAGATATTCCATTTGTAAGTTGAACAAATTTTTTAAAAATTCCTTATGACTCACAAAGATGTTGCATTATACTATCATAATAAAGTTTGATTTAAATAATGTCCCAAAAATATGTCTTTTTAAGTCCATCAAAGAGCCATTTATGAATTTTTCAAGTGCTAAAAGCGTTCATTGCATTGTTAAAAAAATGCTTGTGGATATTCAATACTCATTAAATTTGCTTCAAACTTTTTCAAATGTTTCCATAATGTATTAGAAACATTGTTGTATATGTTTACCAAACATTTTAAATATTGACTTGATTTATCACTTTAAAAAGTGTAAAATTAAGCAATTGTTACACCTAAAGTGGGTCCTAGTAGGACGTTTGGACCTTTTCAATATAACAAGGTGTACAATTTAGCTGAAAACAACCTTCCCAAAAACCTTTGCGTTGAATTGATCAACTTTGCTTGTTTTTTACAAAATAAAGGGCCATCCAAAGCCTTAGTCCAAATAACACCTTTGGATGTTTTCTTTGGGAATAAACCAAATTTAGTAGATCTCAAGGTGTTTGGAGCAAAAACATACATTCATATACCAAATATCAAAAGGGAAAAACTAGAAAAAATGTCCAAGCCAAACATTTTTCTAGGATTTAATGAATTGATAAATGAGTACATATGCTACCTTCCTCAATTCAAGAAAGTATATTAAATTGTCTTGTTATGTGGTAGTAGATGAGTTTGCTCACCACAAGATCAACTTGGAACCCATCATGAAAAAGAATAGGGAAGAATTTGAAGCACACATCAAAAGGAAAATTCACCTTCCCATAGAAGAAAAAGAATTACAAAATGAAAAGGAGCAACTACCTACCATTTTAAAAGACAACAAGATCCAAGTTGAAGAACCCATGACCAATGCATGGACTTCAAATTCATCCAATTTTGCAAATCCCTTGCCATTTGAAAGACTAATAATTGTGATCCAATGCAAAAAGGAAATAATTAATCAAATGCCAAGGAGATCCTTATGAATCAAAACACAACTAATTAGGCTGAAAAATTACATATACACATTTCTTCTGAGCAAGATCTCAAAAGCTATTTAGGATTTTAGGTGGAGATAGGCCATGAAGGAAGAAATGGAATCCATTAAAAAAAAACTTGGTTACTTGTGCCATTCTCATCTAGACACAAACCAATTTCTGTGAAGTGGGTGTACATGATCAAAGAAACACAAAATCAAGCAACTAGATAAAAGGCTAGACTTGTAGTTGAAGAGTTTGAACAAACTCATGGCATAGACTATAATGAATTTTTTTCACCTATGGTAAAATGGATTACAATTAGATTAGTCATTGTTATGGTTACCTCCTTAGGGTGGAAGATACATCACATGGATGTGAAAACATGTCTTCTTAAATGGGGAAATTGAAGAAAAGGTCTACAAAGTAGCCACATGGTTTTGTGTGCAAGGGCTAAAAAAAGGCTAATTGAACATAACATTGTATGGCCCTAAACAAGCACCAAAGTTTTGGTTTGAGAAGATAAAATCCTACCTAATAGGTTTGGATTAATCAAAGCACACAAGACAACAATATGTATCTACTCAAGGAGGAAATACATATTCTTTTGGTGATAGTTTATGTTGACAATCTATTTATAACAAGAATCGCAAAAACAAAGGTCGCTTGGATCAAAGCCAAATTCGAAAACTAGTTTGAAATGACAAACATTGGAATAATAGTGAAATGCCTTGGTCTAAAAATCAAGCAACAACCAATAGGCACATTCCTTCACCAAATTAACAACTACACAATAAATATTTTCAAAAACTTCATAATGCAAGATCTCAATCCTACACATATACCCTTACAAAAAGGTCTAAAACTTCAACAAGGCATAAAAACATCAAAAGTAGACCCAATTCATTATTAGAGCTTGGTGGGAAAATTTAGTTTTCTCACAAACATTTGACCACGCATTTCATTTGTAGTAAATCTACTAAACATGTACATGCAAAAACCATAGGAAGCACATCTTGTAACAATGATAGCAATCTTGCAATATTTCAAAGGAATGGTTAATGCAAGTTTTTTTTTTTTTTTAAAAGACAAATTGCAACTAACTAAATTTAATGATGTAGACTAGGGATGGAACATTGGTATTCAGAAATCAAGCAGTGGATATATCTTTATGTTATAGTCCACCCCCATCACTTGGAGCAACAAAAAGCAAGGGTCCATAGTTCTATCTTCCATAGTGTTTGAGTATAAGGCATTCATGGAGGCAACCAAAAAAAAAAATGCTAATTAGGAATTTCAAACAATGACCTTCCTATTTCTATTTTTAAAGACAATGAAAGTTGCATAAAAAATTCAAAAGATCTTGTCTATCATTCCAGGACTAAACATTTTTCCGTACACCTAAAATATGTGCAAGAACTCATAAGAAGAAGACTAATTCAAGTGATTCATGTGCCATCCACTCAACAAGCAATAGACATCCTCACCAAAGCTTTCAAGAAAACAAACTTTGCAAGGTGTTGACAAATGTTTGGTCTATTAATCCTTGGAACAAATAAGGACAACAAGGACAAGTGAGGAGTTTACATTCAAGTAGATAAAGGTTTTATTTTCGGCCTTCAACCAATCAACCTCCTTTTGATTCAATAGATCAAAAGAACACCATGCTTGTTAATGCAAAAAGAAAAATGCAAACAAGAAAAGTTGGGGGGGGGGGCATGGGATCCTTTTATCTTTTGTCCATCTCATCTAGGCTTAAGTTGAACTTTGTTCATTTTGGGTGAAGGGGGGGTTTTAAATCATAGTCCACTTTCATCCCTTGAATGAACTATGTTCAATTTGTTCACTCCTTTTTTTAATGAACTATGTTCAATTTGCTCACTCCTTTGTTTTTCTTTGTTTTTCAATAGTTGTTAAAGTGTTCTGGATTAGTAAATCAGTAATGATTTATTAATCTTGGGATTACTATTTAATCTTTCTTCTCCCCAATTCCTTTATGTCTTTGTTTGTTTTATTTTTTGTATTTTTCTCCTTTTATTAATCCTCATTCCATTGCTTCAATGTTTGATCTAGATTTAGATAGGAGTTTGCATATTAAAAATGTTACAATTTCATTGTTTTCTCTCTTTCCTTGTCTTTCCTAGTTGATGACCCTACAAGAAATATGGTTTTTCTCACACAAAAAGTTGCAATTCATGAGACATGTGTGAGATAAACATTGAAGTTTCATCCATTACAATGTAAAATATGTGATCTTTAATGTGGCATATATTATATTAAAATGGCAATTTGACATTAGGTAATGTCACATATTATGCAAAATAAAAACAAAATTTTGAATTATGTTTTTCCTCCTTAGGAAACTATCACCTTGCGTCTTCTAATGCTTAAAGTCAATTGTTTCCAACAATATAGATGTTATTATTAGTCAGGAAAGCTAGAATGATAAAGACATGATCCATGTTATAAGGTCACTCTTTGTATATTATGGGTACCCCTTGTATTTTGCGGCTATTATTTTGCTATTTGATTATAATAGATGGGATAAATCTTACTATCCACCCTTGCTTATTGATAAATATCTTTACTTATTTATAAATGAGATAAACAATGTTAACTATATTTTCAAATTGTTGTCTTTATTTCATAATAAATATTGTAAAGATATTTTGGGGGACCTAATTTATTTTTTGAATGTTTATAATATTGACCTTTAAAATAATAAACAAATATCTTATTTTGAATTGACATCATTTTTGTAAGAATGCAAATGACTCCCTTGTGACCTTGAGTCTTCAATGTGTTGGAATAAGTTCATGATAGTTGCAAGACATGAAAAGTAAATTTTATTGCACAAATTTGATTGTCCAAAAAGTGGTGATATTGTTTTTGGATATTTATAATAGTTTAATCAACATCAATTTAATAAGCATGCATGTGATATGTGGCCTTACATCTATTTAGTCCAACAAAATTGTTGAATAATTAGTTGAAGTGATGGCAAAAACATTTAGACATACACTCAAAAATTCCAGATTTATGCTATGCAAACATGTCCTCGAACAAATAATTTATTCCATGGCAACTGAATGCCAAATGCATGAATTTTCCATGGATTGAAGATTATATAATATGAATGTTTGAGTAACAACCTCTTGATCATAGAATTGAATTTGAAAGATTTTGTTCTTGTAAATAATTTTTGTAAGTTTCTAATATTCGTCCCACAATAGGATTTTAGGCCTTAAGGTTTCGAAAGTGTTGATTTTTGGAAGGATGCAATTGAAGTGGGAGAAATGAAGCATTATCCTATTAGAATTATTTTTTATCAATAGTCTAGCTGAAAAATAAAAGCAGTTTTGTTTGGTTCTTTCGGCATAAGATGTCTAAACTATTGTTCTTAAAAGTATATTCATTCTCATTGAATTCAAGTGTTTTTCTTGACAAATTTTTTTTGTTTCTTGACAATCAGGATTTTTTTCTAGTGTAAATTTGACTACTTTTGCTAACATTTTTGGGAAAAACCTCACCAAATTTTAATATCAAAAATTGAAAAAAATAATTCCCTGATTAAATTATTGAAGACAGACAGATAGTTCAATTATCAAATTATCTTGAACAACATCAAAAAATATAATTAAATAACAATCTATACTATCCCAAGAAACTAGTTGGTCCCTTCTGGGACCTGGAGTGGAGGTAAGCCTAACGCAGTCTTTTATTGACTAGGTCCGTCTCTCTCTCAAGTACAGTAGTACTGCTCCTGCAGCACTAACCTAAACTTTCTTGCAATGCTAGGGTTCATCATATAGATTTACGTGCTTTTCAAGGTTTATAACCAGACATGAAGTACAGATCAGTAAAAGTGAAAGTAACAAAGCTCACCAGATTTCCATATTTGGTTTCCAGTGTGTAGCCCAAATTATAAAATGATGATTAAAGATCTGTACTTCATGTCTGGTTTATAGCCAGAATTGGCTAAATCTTCTGAGGGATGATCACAAATTTTTCTACATCTTCTTATGGATGATTGCCATTCTGGCTGCAAACAAAAGTTGCTGAAAGAAACACTACTCCCCACAGGCTTCCAATGGATGGCACATGAGTGGCTGTTGGTTAATTCTGGCAATTTATATAACTATGATTGGATAATTGAATACTCTAGGTTTCAAGACTTCTGTAAGTACCAGTGAATTTTGTTTTGTTTTGGTTGAGTTTATGAAAACAATTTTACAGCATTACGTCAGGAGGAAACATTACATGATGCTGTAGTTCCTAGGTTTAGTGTGGTTATGAAGTTCCTTTTTTATTCAGTATCAGCAGACCACATTACATGATGCTGTAATTCTTTGATTTTAGAACACTTTTCTTATGAAGTCCTTCATGTGCACACTGGACATTGTTAGGAAATTCAGCAAGCATAGTTTTGGTGATCACTCACTAATGTGCTGGCCACAATAGCCATTGCAGCTGCATTAATGAGTGCTCATCAAAACTATGTTTGCCAAATTACCAAGTGGACAGCCAGAGCAAAGCACCAGCAATTAGCTTGCCATTGGTTGATGAATACTCAATCCGGCTGATTTACTTGCACAGGAGTGTTACCATGCCAGTTAAGAACTGGCTTAAAGCGGCAGTCTTGCAAGCAGGCAATGATGAGGCTTTTGCCGGGATTCTCCAGGATTCGAAGGGAACTGGGAAATTGAGTGTGAAGCTGGATTAGATTGAATACCAGGAAAAGAGACTCTTGGTCCTTGCATTCTTTAGGGCGGTGGCCACCCCATGGGTGCTGCATCGAAAGCTGGGCCACCATTCAGATTTCTAACTCCCAATTGAAAACTAAGATCAAAATTACAGCTTATTGCCAGAAGAGCCTAATTCACTTGAACCTCATGGCTGGGGTTTCTTTGGATCACCCATCCAAAGAGACCCCAGCAAAGAAGAGCTCTGGAAAAATGGGCAATAGCCCAAAATTTCCTGTCTTTTTAAGGACCAAGTGAAACAACCCAGCAGTGCACTATGTGGACAGAAGTCAAGTATTCAATCCCTTTTGAATCTCAG
>Ga0209208_10000938_pt1 | contig 39902 bp, 34 predicted proteins | sample S1TSphfallax_3_FD_187694 | JGI IMG/M metagenome (GOLD analysis project Ga0209208, IMG submission 187694) | Host-associated microbial communities from peat moss isolated from Minnesota, USA - S1T2_Fd - Sphagnum fallax MG (SPAdes) (version 2) | ecosystem: Host-associated > Plants > Peat moss >... | reverse complement strand
GGGCAATGGGAAGGACCGGGCGGGGGGGGAGCTCGACGGGTGCATTATGCACCGGGTACCCACTAGTTGATTTAAATCTTTTTCTTGAAAAACAAACTTTAACATGACAAGGTAGGGGACTTTGCAATACCCTCATGTGAATCTTTAAAGTATATAATATAACAAGGCATCACTTATGCAATACTTTCATTTATTATATTGAATTTTTTTCATCCTTTTGTGAATTTGGGTACAATACCCTCATGTGAAAAATATAATTCCGATTCATGGTAGGAAAATGAATGCATTGCCTTTATCTATGATTCATCATAGAAATGGACATTTTTTGGTAGAAAATGATGGCCGACATAAATGATAGAAAGTTTGTATTAACACCAAAATCAAATAAGAACCTTACATATGTGTATTTCATGTTATGAAAATGGTACATGAGTCCAAAACTAAACCATCCAAGTACTAAAATTGATGGTGCATGCTATTCTTTTGTTGAGGGAGATTTATCATTAGAAAGTTCATCATTTAATGTCATAGGCCACACAATATTCAATGCATGTTAGTGTGTATAAAATTGATGCCTCCTTTGTGATATGGAACCTCTTGCATATAAACAAATATCATTTTTTTTGTTGAAAGGTATGAAAATTTGAAACTTTTGAAATATGAACAATATGTTTTTGTGAACTTATTGGCCATGAATCATTTCTAATTCATGGTATTTGATCACTTTTTCCATTGCCATTTGTTGCAAATTTTTGGATGTTCCATGCATCATGTGCTTGAAGACCCATGCAACTTATAGATGTTTGATGTAAGCGAGAAGTTGTTAATTTGAACCATTGTAACAAGGTCATTGTCCTTTTCTTGCACATGGGATGGAGCCCACCCCCCACTTGGATTTTTTGAAATTTTTAATCGATCATTCCTATTAATTTCGTCAATGCAAGTTTGCAAACCTCTCGCACAACATTGTGCCTCTAACTTGAAGAAGTCAAATTTGGTTGTAGCTTTGTGTTTCACATGATCAAAAAAAAATTGCTCATTTTTCTTTTGCACACAAATTGTATTGCTTGTGATATGAACATTCATTGCCTTGTAATCTTGATGCCTTGGCCCCCTTGGGCATGTTGAAGCCATTCAAATTGATCCATTTCTATCCCAAGGTCATGCACCTGCTCCAAATGTAGTCAAAGGAGCCACTTTGTCATGTAGGACACCATGCAAGTATTCACCTTGCAACATAACCTAATCTTGACATGAACCTAGTCCACCCCCTCATGTGTTATTGCCAATTCAACATCAAGGAAAATGGGTTGAAATGGCTTCTCGGTTAATGAGTCTTTAGTAGATGGTTTGTATATGTAGAATCCTCAAATGATTCATATATCCATCACATTTGCATCCACACCTATTGATGATATGTCAATTATTAAGTCTCAAATTTTACTTGATCATTCAAATAACAAAAACTATCATTTTAATTACAAATGTAAACATGATCAAAATGTGTGAATAATCAATACTTCATGCATTTGTAGAAATAGTTTTAACCACCTCTTTAATAACAATTATTTTGTTTTAAAATATAGATATAACCTCAACTAGAGGTACATTCAAAGCTACAATTGCATCTTCATTTGTAATTGGTCCCTTATTCCATGAGTGTATTTTCATTTGTAACCAATTCATTCAATGCAATTGCTACCAAACCATACTTCATACATGTTCTCCAAGTAAAAGTATGTATTGACTTTGTTCAACCCTAAATTCATTGTTTTGCAATAAATTAGCACTTGTTGCTGCATTTATTCTTGCATTGGGTATCATTATTGGTAGAGTGTTACATTGTGATCTTGTCTACATTTTTGATTGGTACACTACTTTAATTGCAAAAACATGTTCCTCTAGATACTTTGTTTGAATGGTGGTTTATGCATATCATGGTATTGTTTGTTCAACTTTTTCATTGTCCAAGTCTTTTTCCCACTCATCAAATGGTTAGTTGTATTGAAGTGAAGTAAATTGTTGAGCATAATTTATGTTTGTTGACCTTATTACCAACCCTTCTTATATTTCCTAATCATCACGTAATAAGTTTTCAAAACAATACAAATTACCATGTCTTCAAGACAACAAACTCATATTTGTTTTTCTTTGTACCTATTGTTGTTGATCTACAACCTAGGTAACCTTGATTGCATTGTCTACCCATCCTTTTGGTTCAACTTCTAAAGGTATTGCCTTGAATGAAAATCTTCTCATATACTAGGTTGATTACTTTATCAATAAATGTTTCTTGAGGTTCCAGAATTGTTGTAGATGGCGTCATGCACCTTGTAAACAATTCTTCTATCCTCGGTATACTTAACACGATAGATTATACTTTTTTTGGAATGTGAAATTGTGTTGCATCATCCAACAAGCGTAGTTCCACATCTACTACATCTTTTGTTGCCTTCTACCAAAGTACAACCTAGTTTAATTAACTTTACAAACTTCAAGTCACAATGTGATTCATATTCATCTTTGTTCCATTGTTGAATATTCAAATCTTCATGACAAATGTTTTGCTCATATTTAAATCCTAACAACCTTTTAACCGATTTTGAATATGTATAACTAATATATATACACACACAACAACCTCTTTGTATTTTAACAAAATAACAAAAAACAAAGCAATTTGTAAAATTTTGATTTCCTACCCCAAATGGTAAAATGTTAATCTATTCTACTTTGTTAATTCAAATTTTTGTACTAACATATTTTCATTAAAAAAAAAAATGTAAACAACAATAAAACTATAGACAAATAGAGAATAATATATGATAAAAATGTTTAAAACTCCAATTTGTACCATAATCATTTTTATAATTGATTGAAAACAAAATTCAAACAATATGGAACTAAAAACAAAATCCACAATTACAAAACATACCATACGTTCCTCAAAATCCCAAGTAGTTCCTTTCCTAAAATTATAATTTGAGCATTCCCCCAAAAAAACAACATACATTTGTTGTTTCAAAATAAAACCCCTCAAGAATTATTTCTTAATTTTTCACCATAAACAATTTCAAATTGCTCCCTATTATCCTAATTAGTCTAGCCCCATCCTACATTAATAGCGATGACACAATTTTGCCCTTAACAATTTCCCCATTGGATCCACATGTGTGTGCATTTGACAAGTGAGATTTGTACCAATTACTATGCAAAGGGTTTTGTTGGAACTTCCAACAATGTAACATCCAATTCTCTTGAATCACAAGTATATATATGAAGGGTACTTTATATTTTAAGTTCATTTCCCTTATAACTTACATTAAGAAGTGATGGTGGTTGATGAACAAACTTTGTACAACATGATTGAATGAAAATGGGCAACAAATGCAACAATTTGCAAATGTTTGCGTGGTCATTAATGCCCTTCTAAAAAAGAATTCATTTGTAATGTTTGTAGTAAGGAGCTCACCACATACCAACAAATTTTTGAAGGGACATGTAGTTCATTTATGATTTTTGAACCATCATGACATTAATCATAATAGTTATTTTAGTTCTTGTATTGTTGTGTGCAATCTTCTGTCTTTATGGCATTTAATTCTTATAGTCATATTTAGTCTCCTTTCAAAAAATAAAAGAGACTAATTACTACAAGCCAATGAAGTAGAATATTTTAGGAATACACATGCCTTGTTTGATTATGTTGCAATGTAGAGGTTGTAAAATTGGAAAAGGTAGAATGGATGTATGCATGGATGAAACAACCATTGTGGGTCAATGAAGAAGTTTGGTCTATTTTCCAACCAAGCTAACATGTAGCACACACATTTTGCATGATATTTTACAAGGTCACAAGGTAAGTTCATTACTTGTTCATTACTCTATGCATTCCAACTATCTAGAAATTTGATATTGAGATTCTGAATGACTAATTTGGGAGATTCATTGAATTACATGGTGAAACTAATTTGGACCAATTTGTTAATTTTGTAGCTAATTTCTGAAAAAATTAACAAAGATGGATGTGGCGAGTTTCTCAACAAGGTGTAGTTGATGGAAATTTTGGATACAACTCAACCAAAGCCAAATGTGGCAACTCTCTTGCATGTAATTGAATTTTCTTGATAAGTAGATATTGTATTGAATGTTCTTTAACCCTCTTCAACTTATATATGGTGCTAAAAGTGAATAGACTTGCACAAAAAGTTAGTTGGGAACTATTAGTTTCAAAACTAAAAACTTATTGTCACTCCCATGTTATCACTCAAAGTCTTAATATTAAATCATTGCATTGACATTATTATGATATGCAACTTGATCATAACTTGTACAAACATTACCTTCAAGAAACAAGAGTTTGAAAAACATCTCATTTTGATAAAACAAAATACGATTATATATTTGTCTTTGACAATTATGATAATATAACAATGCATGACAACAATGTAACTTTGCAATCATGAGACAATGGCATGTACCAAATCAGAATTTATTGTACATGTTTTTTGTATAAATTCCATTCGACTTCTCTTATGACCTTTTTGGAAATGTTACATGGATTCATCATTAGAGCACTAGCTTCACGTCTCACAATTGTTTTGGGTGATTTTAACATCAAGAAGCTTACAACCTCACATGATTCACCTAGTTCTCAACTACTTTCTAAATTTATGACCAATTCAATCTCAAACTCCATATGCATAGTTCCACAACACAAAAATTGTTCATTACTTATCATATATGGACAAATGTCATTGGTAATGAATTCTTCACAAGTGTATTCATCACCTGAATAATCAAGAACCCAAGATTGCATTCAAACTTCCTAACAAATTGTCCATGTTCAATGGAAAACAACAAGCTTTGTTTCCCCTAGACCACTAGATATATTATAAGATATTGTTACTATATACTTATCTTTCACTTAATTTCATAATCACTACAAGGACACCACTCTCACTGCCTTGTTTTACATCAATTGCATCTCTTGTTATCAAAGCTAATGCACCACCCTCTCTCAGACCTAAAGGCAAGTGACACTTGTGTTTTCCCCATTTTTATCTTGCAACACCTAAATCTTGTAATTGTAAACCTTGTCTTCACTCTGCTTGTGAAAAAAGGCGGTGATTTTTTTTCCATGTTTGAATCAATGTTACATTAGTACTGCCTTCAACTGAGGGTGTATTCTAATTCTACTAACATATATGTGCAGTTTTACAAGATGCACTATTTTACAAGATGCACTATTCTCAGTCTTCTGGTATAATAAAACAACTGCAGGTCTATTAGTGGCTCCACATAATGCATCCCAGCCAGGTGCTACATAAAGTTATGTTGCACCTTATATAGTGTTAATGATGCATGCCACTTCACTGGACATTCCAACCTGGCTATGGATGCCAATGGACCATTCCTTTGACCATAGAAACTAGAATACTGCCAGTCTTGATTTGGAGTAAACCAGTTCACTATTCCATGATTAAAACAAGTGTTTGTGATCTCAAAGGGAAGATTTCTGAATGTAAGATTTCTGCATCTTTTCAGTAGTTGCTTAGCTTCAGTCCCATCTGCTTGCATGTGTTTTTGGAAACATCCTTTTAATGCACACTTTCTTTTATTCATGCAGCGAAGTGTTTGGCAGTAGCAACAAGTCTCTGCCGTTGAGCTTTTCTATTAGATCTTGCAGACACCTTGTCTATATTGTCTATATTCTATTCAAGTATTTTCTACAAGGTGTACCAGGGGAAAAAACAAATAATGCCAGTACTAACAGTTCCCTCCAGAGAGTAGACATTTTAATCTGTCAAAGCTCTTCTGTCAATCAAACTGGTACAGACTTGAATCACTTCCACCAGACAAAAGGGACAGAGACATTTGTGGTCTCAAGGTTTATTGACAGCCAGTTTCTGACACTTTTGACATTTAAACAGGGTTGAAGTGCAGCCACTAATACATCCAACTGGTCAAGCCTAGCATCGTAAGAGCCAGGAAGGAACACATACCACTCATTCATAGATCATCAATTCAGCAAAACTTACCTAATGGATCCACTAAACCTAAGACAAGCATTGATCTATGATGAGAACACGTTTGACACAGAACCGGCAGCTGCAGCTCAGTACCAACATTGCAAGTAATACTACCTCCAGCTCAGGCTATTTATTTATATTGACTACATCACCTTGCGGTAGTTCTGCCTTGAAATTGGGTTCATAACCACTGGACAAGCTGCCTCTCGGGGCCAGCCTTCATCAAACTTCCTCAGGGTCTCCTTCAGCCACTCCTCATTCTGTAGGGAAGGTGGTATAGTACCTGTACAAGGAAAAGCACAACTCCATTTCTGTAAGTCAATTCACACCTGCAAGGACTGTTCTTTGGAGAAAGATACAAGGACAGTTTGTCTCAGCAGGACTTCTTACCCTACCACGTAGGAGTAAAGCATGTTTGACATCCACTGACTTCCAAGCACTCTTGTTGCAGCTCTTTGACCACATCTTTACTCACGAACGAACTCATGCAGGAACACTAACCCCTAAATGCCATATGATATCATAATACACTCAAATGAGAACACTTTTGTCCTCTTAGGCCAAGGAAATTGTATTACCTACCACTGAAATGACATTTTGAAGGTAACTATGATGTCAGCTCCCACCAAACCAAAATAAACATGACAAGAATGAGTGACCACCTTCATCACAAATGGCAGTGACTAGCTGCCATTACTCCCCACTTCGTCCATTTATGAAACAGGTGTAGAATAAGATAAGTACAAAGTAGACTACTCAAAAATTTTAGGCAAACAACAATACAAAAAATCTATGTCTTGAGTTTGTCACATTCTGTAAGCATATATATGAAATGAAAGAGTGAACGCCACAACAATACTTTAAAGGCAATGTAAGAAGAATGAGTGCGGTCATGACCTTATAAGCAATACTCATTAAGTGTCAGGTCATCACCTACATCATGCATCACAGTGACAAGCTGCCATGAATCCCCACTTCCTTCAGGAGCTCCTGATGGTGGGTACATAGACAAGTATATAGTAATTGGCCCAAAATTATACACAAACTATATACAAACATCTGGATCTTTCTGTCTCTCTTCTGGAACCAACAGCAAGACTCCTGGTCATCATATTGGCTAGCATGCAATAGAGATAGGTAATTAAAAAGTCGATGGTATCCTAATTCAAGCTGCAATAAACTTGTGAGGGTAACCTTCACTTTATTTTAGCTTGTCCCTATACAAGCAAGCATCATCTTAGCCGAAGGCATAGAAATCCCTACATAGGGGGCCATGATTGGGGTCTTCGGCTCCTTTAATCACACCCATGGTGATTACTAGGATCCAGAACATTCACTAAAGCCAAGGAAAACATATTTATGAAATTGCAGAAAACAGAACAATACTTTGAAGGAAAACACAGCAAGATTGAGTTGGTCATGAAGAAGCATGTGAAAGAAAGCTTCATGTAATTTTAGCTTGCCACTGTACAATCAAACAATTGAGCCAAAACGCGCAGAGAGGTCCACATAGACAACTCAAGATGGCTGAACAAACTCCATCCTGTGACATACTAAGCAAGAGAAGACATTCGTACAATATTAGATTACCTCCAAGTTAGCACTGAATTGCCTTAAAATAGGGCAAATGTGCTAAACTCTAACAATTTGGCATTGTTCAATAGTCCACGTTCCTCTCTGCATAATTCTGATCTCCAAAAGTTCTTAAGCCCACTTTAACTGACAAAGTGGTAATGTCATCATGTTCAAGATGAGCAACTCTGTCTACTGGTGGTTAAAGAAAGAGAGAGGGAAGAACCCCAAGAGGAAACAGGAACATGAACACAAAGAGAAAGGGGAAAAAGGGCCAGAAATAGAAAAACCCAACAAAGGGGAAGAAACAGAGATAAGAAAGAATTAAAACTTTGAGGGAAAGAACTTGAGAGGACAAAATGAGCTTAAAAAAGCTCCCCACTTAGAACAAAGACATCTTTTACAATAGTTTTGAAGATTCCAAAGGCAGAAACTCTAGACAGAAGTCTTTCTTTGTTAAGCAGAACTCTGGCTTGATTTAAAATACACATTGAAGAGTTATCCTTTTTCTTTATCAGACCAATTAAGCTTGGAGCTCTTTGGATCTACAAGTCCTTAAGAACCTGTAAGACTGACCAGTAACTGCTCCAAATTTCACAGCATCAGAAATAATGGAATCCACATGAGGAATGCAATTCATGTTGTTACCTGGATATTCTGACTGAGAACAAGTGTCAACAAATATGTCAATGCTAAAACCTTTAAAATCTTGGACATTGCTAAATCCAAGAAATTGCAAGAGAAGCCATAAGAAATACAATTATGCTCACAAAACACTTTAGGTTATGACACTGCCAATAGAGTCTATGTGGAGATAAAGGAAAATGAATCTCAGAAACAAATGAATCATCTGCAAACCTTCTTACTGCGGCTAACTTATGAAAAAAAATGGACAGCAATTGGACTAAATAAGACAATACAAAATATCAAACTCAAAGGAGAAAAAACAGAAATTAGCTATAATGACTATACAATTTATACACATTTGTATAACAATTGACCGATCCAATGAGAGGAATTTTTAAAATTTGACTTACCAAAGTAGAGGAACAACATTATGGAACTACCAGTCTGACCAGGTTAACCACACAACCACAAAGAGTTGCTCAAAACATGAAGCCAGAATGAACTAGAAGCTGTAAGTATCATCTAGGGTTTCCCAGGCACCTGCACAGAAGTGTGAATCCAACCGGGAAAGTATGTCTAGCTTCTGCTTATCGCCGATAAAGCTGGAGAAACGAAGAAAAAGCCACAAAAAAGCTACACACAACACAAACACGCTAGAGAAATCTAGAAAAAGCCAGATTCCCGAGGCCGGGAGAAGGTGGGGGGGAGGGGTGTTTAAAACGACCTGATCACCTTGTCTCATCAAGCTTTCCGGGACAAGCAAATCAACAATACAGCACTCGAAATCCAGCCAGCAGAGAATTAGAGAGAGCAAAAGAAAAAACCACCGAGTAATAAGACTCACCTCCAAAGATTTTTCTGTTACGAGACAGGTCCCAGAAGGCGTAGGACACGGCGAATGATGCCAAAACAGATGGCAGTACCACCTTGGTAAGCGATACCATTGACATTGCAACCGATACCTTTACTCTCCTCCCCAGGCAGCTTCCAGGCTCCTCTTGCGCTTGATCGTTTGGAAAAACCAAGGTGTGCAACCTTTGCCTGTCGCAATTGCCAAGTTCTTCTTCGGTCACCCCACTCTCGTCTCTCTGCCTAGCGTTGCCTTTGGTTGTGGCCCAACATAGGAACTCGCTTTCGGACCCTATGGCTGCTAACCACCACTTCAGTCTTATTTTGGTATTCTTTTAGGAACCCATTTCTTCAGACCTTTCGGCCTGTCAGCTAGTCATTGTTATTTTGAACTTTTTCGGGTTGGAGCAAAAGAGTCCAGACTCCACGGATATTGGACTGGGTCCACTTGGCATTGTTGCATCCATCATGTGGAACTTAGGAATTTTAGTAATTGCCTGAATGAGCATGGAATTTGGCAACCCAAATTGATTGATTGTTGTTGTGCTGGAGATTTATTGGTTGGTAGTAAATCTATTTATGAAGGAAGGTAGTTTGTTTTGTTTTGTTTTGTTTTGTAGTGTAGTTATGAGATCCACCCAACCAGGATGCTTCAGATCGTGTTCTTGGTGTCTTTGGAATGTTCTCAACGAGGAGGGGTGCATGGGCCTGGTTCCATGACGTTTGGACTTGCCGTGCAAAAGTTGTTGAATATTGAATGATTTCTTCACTCCAAATTAAATTGAATCATAACTGAAAATTTTGGAGGAATTGAAATGCGCCTTTGGTGTTGTTGGAAAGATCTTGACGAGCAGGATTTAATGGAATTTATTTGGTGAGATTTGGATTCAGAATGTGGGAGATATTGATTTTGAAGTGATTTCTGCAGCTCAAAATTCAAATAAATTCCAAAAAACCAGGTTTTGGAAGGAAAAACCAGTTGAGGACGTGATAACACTCGAGCCAACGGCACTGGCCACACTAGTATGTATGGAATTCCAAAAGGGCCATGAAAGTGGGGAGGGTCAATATTTTGGGGAATCAAAATTTTGGCTGGGAGCTGGGGTAGAAACTAGAATATTCTATATCCTAGGACCCCATAAAATCAACTATTGGCTTTGGCAAGGAAAATATTCCATGTCCTATGACCTATTCAGTCTAAGGTTCACTTTGTCCTAGGTCCTAGGCAACCGTTCATTCATTGTGTGTGTGTAATAGGAAACAAGAAGTAAGAAAAAGAACACGAGAAAATGGAAAAGATAGGAAAAGAAAAATAAATAATGTCAACTTATTCCTAGCATGCATATGAATCCCACACTTTTACCAATTGGACCTTTTGAACATATACTCATTATACCTTACACACAAAAATTAATGTGCATAATGGTCCAATTCAAGGGTTCAATTTGATTCAAATTAATCCTTGGAATTTTGAACCCTAAATTATCATTTAAAATGGCCCTTATGCTTCACATTGAATATTTTGTGATCAAAGCAATGTCGAATATTAATTGGCTTAATATTAATGTTTGAAGCACACAATGAATTCAAATGTATGGAGTTTGTTATGTTTAGATGATGTCCCAAGAGCTTGAATGGATACAATACATGTTAGATCAGTAACCATTTGAAGTAAAAAAACCATCTAGAAAAAATACATTTATTTATATTTTTTTCCTCCATATAAAATATTAATTAATAACATGTGTACTAAATAGTTTTCACATGATATGAGGTTGCACAACAGCTAGAATGAAGGTAGTTTAGGGTGTTTCATTTTTGGTGTATAAAATGTCTCATATTAATTTGTTTTCTTGTGTTAAATTTTTTTATGTGTGAATTATGTAGGGGAAATCGGATTATTGAAAAAGCCACACACCTAAACATTTTTTTAACACACATGTTTTTTTTTAATCCAAAAAAAAATGGCTAAACTAATGATTTTGAAAAAAAATCATTCAAAAGTCCATGAATTTTTTTGGATAATTTTTTCTAACAAAGTTTTTGGATAATTTAGAATTTTTTTCTTCTTATGTATTATATATTGACTCCCTATAACATGTTTGGAATGAAATTGATAAACAAGAATATTTTTATATAGAAATGCATGGTGCCATAATTATTCATATGTAATCATTTCAAAAGTCCATTTATGTAAGTTTGGTTTTCATTTATGGCATAAATTTTTTATGAACATGTTTAAGTTCAAGTTGACAATAAAAAACCCCTTGAAAAATGGGATATTGATCATTACATCTTAATAGATTACACCTTGGAGAAAACTATAGTTTGACGCAAAAATTGATCCACCTTAGCTTGCATGGACCCACTAAACATTTGAAATTTCAAATCAAATGTGAACGACTATGGCATAATTTTACAAAACATGTGTCCATAAGCATATGTGAAAAAAGATCATTTCCTTAAGGTAAAATAAAGTTCAAATGGTCAAAGGTTAATTGCACATCAAACATATATATTTTAAATTCAAAACCACAATTGACCTTCTATACCAAAATAATTATCATATTAAATTGTCAATTTTGACACCAAAATGTTAAATTGAATTATTTTTTAATCATGTGGACATTCAATAACCCAAAACATGGTTTTTAAAATGTTGGCATGTGGCAATTCATAACTATTTGTCATTGTGTTCGATGGATTTCTAGCAACCACTTCTTTTCAAGTTTCATGGTGATGATGTAAAAAGCCATTAATTTATGTTGTGGGCTTTTAGTCATGGAATTTTTTCTTTGTCATTTGCAAAAGTTGAACATTTATGGTATGTGGAAGGTGGTGAGGTCTGCACTTGCATAGATTGTTTATAAAAGCAAAATCCAAATCTCCATATTCTCATCTTCTCAAATTATATAAAATGCTATCTATTATGGATGTTGTTATTATGGTTCATGATATTGATGTTTCAAATCATGATAATAATTTATGGTGAATTTCAAATGGACATCCTTTTTTGTCTTCAAAAATAACCTCAAACAAATTTTCAATGTGTTATTTTACAAAAAATTGTGTTGTCTTCATTATGAAGGTTTTAAATGTCCGGTTGAAAAGGAACTACCCTTTAAGATGAACAAATATTCAATCACAATTAATGAAAAAACTTCATAATAATTTTAAAAATATAATCAATCATGTTTTCCGTTGTGGCTATGTAGTTGAATATTGATGAAATCAACTCATTAACAAATTAGTTGATTCATGTGCATATTTATTTATCAATTTTATGAAACAAGTTTTATTTTTTATTAGTTAGTTTGAAACATTGTGCATTGTCAAAACAACTTCAACTACTTTATCAATTTAAATTAGTAATTTTTTTGGTGGATAATTAATCTTCATCCTTTTAATATTGGACAATTTTAATGTGAAGGTGATCCTTATAAATGTTTGTCATTATGTTAATGAAGCCACCCATTCAAAATCTATTTTTAGTATAAGCCTAATTTAAAATATAGATCGGATTTATTGTGTCCATCTTTGCGAGGCCGCATGATAATTAAACAAATAAATAAATAATTTATGAATCATGTTTTCAACAAAATCCCATAACCTTCCTTTGTGATCATTTTTGAACCTTCTAAATTTGAGGCTCTTATAACAAGGTTAATATGTTGAGTGAAGGGGCAAAAAATCTAGAAGGATCTAAGCATAAACCCTTTTCATGCACAAAGAAATGTGAATTTTTTGGACATATTTCCATTATTTTCTTGCTCTATTTTGCCTTAAAACATATTTTAAATCCTTGTTCTTAAGACATCTATGTCCTATGCTTCAACATTGCATATTTCATTTTGCCTTATAAGCTAATTTTTGCTCTTGCGATTTTTACAATTTTTGTGTTTGTCCAATGCTACAAGGTGTCTGTAACTTGTTTTGTGCATGATTATGTTCAAACACTTCTCATGTTTTTTTTGGATGTGTTTGTATTGCTCCTTATAACTTATTTTGTGAGTGATTATATTCAAGCATTTTTCATGATTTTGTGTGTGTGTGTGTGTGTGTGTGTGTGTGTTTGTGTTGCTCCAAGTGTTTCCCAGGTGTTTGTAATTTGTTTTACATGCATTGATACTTTGATGATTTTGATGATTTTTTGGTGTGTGGTTGCATTGATGAAAAATGTTTGTAACATGTTTCCTATGCTTTTTATTTGAACACTCCTTATGATTGTTTTTTTGGTAATTGAGTTGTTGTAAAACATGTAAACTACAAAACATATTTTGTCCATATAAACCCACTTGAAGTTTTAGAAAAACCCAATTAAAGGTATTGATAATAATTAAACATTTGGCAATGAATTGTTATTTAGATGCAAGATGACAATTGATGATCAACATGTAAAATTTAGACAAATCATGAGCTAATGGGAATATGGTGATCATAACTTAAACTACAAGAAGAATTTTGATGAAATGTCCTAAGATCTTTGCATTTGATTACTTAAAAAATTGTCATTCAATTGCAAATTACAAATGTTTTGAATTGTTCAATTTTTTTCTCATGTAGAATCAAAATAAAGAAAAAATTTATTGGAAAGAAATATTTTTAAAGTAAAAGAAAATGATGGTAAAAAAATAAAAATCAGGAAAACATTTATAAAAATTGGGAATTATTTTCCTAGGCCAATAAGAAACTTCCATAGGTAGGAAGATTATCCTAGTAAGTGTCTTAAAAGTACATTGAAGGAAAAAAAATGGTGGTTTTTTACATATGAAAAACCAACATTCACAACTTTGGGGTTGTTTTTTAAACATTCCTTTATTTTGGCTTTGCATTGTTTCACACTACCAATGACCTTATGTCATTTTTGGGACCTTCATTGCCTCAAAATAATCTATATTGCCCAATGTCCTTCCTACCATGTTTCCCAATGAACCTTAGTTCCCCCAAAAAATAAAAATACAAAACATTTTGAACCCTAATGCCCATAATGTCCCCTACATAATTTTTTTGTTTTTGACATTGTATCCAATGTCCTCAACCTTCAATGTCTTAATACCCCCTATTGTCCAAAAAGAAAATTTTCATTTCCAACTCAAAGCCCCTTGTGTTTCCAATGTGTCTGTTCAACATGCATGTTATTGCTTATTGTTATTTTGTCATTCATTGTCAACATTTTCATCTTTTTGTTGTCCCCCATCTTTCGCCATCCTTGGTGTTGTATTTAAATGTGTTTTTATTGTTGGCCAAACTTAGGTCATTCACATGGATTTCCATCCATAACTTCATAGTTCACTCCTAATCCATTCATAGTCCATTTGTAATTAACTTGTAGTTCACATATAATTAATTTGTAATTCATTCCTATGTAACTTGTAGTTAATTCTTAGTTCATTCATAATTAACTCACATTACATCAAAATGTGCCATCCATGACTTGAACATATACAACTAGTGTCTCAATTTAATCATGTAGTAGTATATGCCTTGCAATTATGCCATTTTTATAAGTATAGTCAATTTGATGACTACATGATTATACATGATGATAGTCATATTTTGAAAACTATTATGTGTGCTGCTGACCTTGTTTGACCAATTTTTCAAAATAAGAAAACCTTGATGGATGGCTAATATTTGCAAATTGAAAATTCTTGCTCACACTCAAAAAACATAAATATTTGATATTATATTGTCATTGGGATGCAATTGGTTTTACAATGTATTATAAAAAAATTATGTAAAATTTGGCATAAAATTAAGTTCACAAAATTGAACCTAGCTTAGATTTAATGGTAAACAATAATATTTTAAAAATAAATATTACAGAAACTTTTACAACATATAATTTTTTGTCAAGCTTACTACTATATATGTTATGGCTTACTTAAAAAATTTCTTTTTTTCAAAATTATAGTTTTGAAAATTTGGCAAATTTTCCCATATTTTGGGATTTAAAAAAAATTAGATATACAAATGAAAATGTTGAACTTGTTCCATTTTATTTGACATTGTGAATATTCACCCAAAAAATACTCAAGTTGGGACTCTTGTTCAAAGGTTTATTTTGATAAATATCCTCCTTCAGCTTTTTGACATTAAATAATGGTATATAGTCTTACAATTACATCCAAAGGATTTCAAAAACAATCCACATGCCCCAAAATGACATTGTTTTGCAAGTCTTTATATAATGGGTAGTTGAGAATATAGATTTTGATCCAACTTTATTTAATTATTAATTTTTTTATTTGTTAATTTATCAAAATATTTGGTCATACAACTTTTTTAAATGTTATAATTTATATTACATCACATTTAATGAACTAAAAGGATCCTTAAAAAATAAGATGAAAATTTATTATTCATAATATAATTTAGTAAAAATTATGAGATTAAAAAATGTGTACAAATTAATAAATCTGAAATAAAATAGCAACATTTTAAGTTTTTTCACATAATGTGATACGTTCAATGAATTACATATTTTAATTTTAAATTTAATAATTAGATAAATATAAATAAATAAAACACAACATTTATATATTGATTCATTGTATGTTTAGAAGGTGGGGAAATATAATATTTGATCTTATATTACTTTTAAATTTCCAAAAAAACATGTTAGCTTAAAATAGGTTTATTAAAAATTTATTTTATGGAAAAAAAAAATCTTCTAGCCATCATTGTTGTTCAAATATATGAAATAATGAAGATTCAAATGCATTTTCAATCAAACTACTTGAAATTAAAAAATATATATACACATGTGTACATCTTGGAATTTTTTTTTAAGATGGAGTTTTTTTTTCATTTGAAAAAAAATGGTTAAAGTTGGTTACTTTTGTATGAAATAAAAGATGACGTGGGATAATATTGTAATGTTTCATTTTCATTAAATTTATTCCATATTTTTTGTCAACAAATTTAACTTTGTACACTATATAACTAGATGAAAGAATGTTAGTTTACATTTAATACATGCATTAAATATATTCAAAGTGCAAGTACCACTTGTGATAATCCATTCAAAAAAGCTTGTGACCAAAAAAATAGATAGGACTTTATTCCTACCTACTTACCAACCAACTTAAATTTTTAGCTTAAGTCTTTAGACTATCTAGGCTTAGGTTACATAATTTAGTTTTGTAGGCTTGTTTAGGTTGTTAATTAGGGTTTTAACCTAAGCAAGGTTCATAAGCTATGTTACTAATAGGTAGCTAGATTGTCAACATGATTTTATTATGCTTAAACACGCATTTACATTTCATAAATCAATAAATATAGAGTACTTAATTATATTTTCCCATTGTGATAATAAAAGTCATGGTAGTAATAAAAGTCACATGATTAACGACAAAAAATATTATGACCATAATTATTAATAGTGGCATAAGTTATCAATATGATTTCACTACATATTCATGTAGTAATATGTGACCTATATTATCACAAACACAACAATATGTGTAATAATATATATCATGTTTTGGCATAATGTCATAGTTCACTCATAGTTTATTCTTGGTTCATCTTTTGTTAATTCATAATTCATGTATAATTAGGAAGGCTTTTAAGAAAGTTCTTCAATCAATGTGCAAACCTTCATGGAAGCTTCCACAAACTAGGTCCCCAAAGGGATACAAGTAAATGTAGAACCTTTTATTATGTTTAATATGTTCAACTCTAATATGAGGTGTGATCGTATTCCATAGCCTTGTTTTGTTCTTTTTTTGTTTACGTTTTCATTATTTAGCACAATAAATATTTGTTTACATTTTTTTTTTACACACTCATGTTCTTATTTTGAACCTCTTGTAATTTTTTAAAAATTTTATGTTCCATGCTTGGAATGAAATTTAGGTTTGTCTTGTTGAACTTCAATTAACCTAACCCAATTTTGGTTAAAATTAAGTAGTTGGTCAATAGAGTTTTGGGGTAACCTTAGGTTCATGGGATAGGACATGGTGGTTGGATTTTGTCCTAGAAGGATTATCAGGGGGAGGGTGGCATGGATAGGATAAGGTGGACATAGGTTAGTTGGATTAGGTTAAGATAAGGTTATCTTGTATTGATTGGATTGGTTAAGTCCGTTGGATAGAAGGGTATGAGTAGGGGGGAAATGATTTCTAGGAAAGGTTAAAAATTAGGGTTAGGTCATGACAACAATAGTACTTTCCTCTTGAAGCTAGGAAGGGAGGAAATGGTTTTTAAGAAAGGTTAAAAATTAGGGTTAGGTCAAGACAATAGCAATACTTTCCTTTTGAAGTTAGGAAAGGGGTGGGAAACACTATTGATTAATTTTCCACCTTTCAAAATGATGAGTAGTGTGTGAGGGAATGTGTGAAAAAATGAAGATTTATGATGATGCTAGGCTATTAGGGGGTTGGGCAAATCATGAGGAGGCAAGATGGAACAAGGGGGGGGGGGATTCCTACCATTTGGGGAGGTGAGTTTCTAAGGAGGGTGTCGCCCCCAAACAAGTGATGGAAGTGGAGATAGAAGGCAATGTTTGTGAAGGATGGCGACTACTCAATGATATTAGCCATGCTTCATTCAAGGGGCGAAAAGGGATGGAGGTACTAGGAAGTAATGATTGGTCTTGTAGGTTAGGAGTAAAAAAGAGGAGAAAGTTTTAGACAATGTTGTTGTGAAACCTAGGAACAAAAGGTAAAGGTCCACCTTCTTGTGAAAACAAGAGAACAAATGAGTTGGGACATTTCATGTTGTCAACAAGGTTGTGAGTGGAGGTAGCATAAAAGGAAGAGTTGTTAGTCGGTAGGAGAGTGTTGAATTGGGCAGGAGTAAGAGCTTGGTGGAGAGGAGATCTAGAATTCAAAACTTAGGACTCCCATGTAAATCTCTTTTCTTTTTGATGTGTGAAGCTTTGATTGAGGAAATCTTGTTCCCAATTGTTGCATGTTGTGTGTGTGTGTTTTTGGGTGTGATTCCCAAGTTTAGGGTTATGGTTAGTTATAGCAAAAACAAGAGGATAATGTTGTGAATAGGAAGGGTAATAACTATTTGGATCAGACAAGGTAGGAGGAAATAAATTATATCCACACACACACACACATATATATAGAAAGAGAAAAAGAGAAAGTTCATTTCTTAATGGGTTGTGATTCCCTAGTTGAGGGTTGTGGTTTGTTATAACAAGAGTAAAATGATAGTGTTGTGAATTGGGAAGGTAGTTGTTTGGATTATACAACGCCAAAAGGAATAAATTTTATCAAGAGAAAGAAAGGGAATTCATTTCCTAATTATGACACCCCTTGGATATCCTCCGAGGGGCAAGGGGGAATGGCCTAGATTAAGTTGTTAAATCAAACTAATTTTCATAATTTCCATGGTTCATTTTCATAGTTTTTGTGCTTGTGACAATAAAGCTATAAATGGATTAATATCATATGGCTTGTGCTATATAGTAATGATGTTATGCATAAAATTAATAATATTATCAAAACACATTGTTCAGTTCACCAATTCTTTCAATATTTTTTTCACAAAATGCACACATAATGAGGTGAACATCACTTATTGTGTAACACTTTAAGTGAGTGAAAATTGCAATGAAGGAGAAAAAAAATGGTCATACCAAAAGATAGAAAACTCATGACAAAAAATACTTCATAAAAAATCACAATCTATGATTTCTTTAATTTTGTGGTCAACCTTCATTCTTGTTTTGTGTTTGAAACACATTTTCATTGCATCATTACCAAACTCATCATGTGCTTTCACATTTGTTCCCTCTTGCTTTTTGTGCATACAATTTTCACATAATATTTACATAATTACAAGAAATCACACAAATTTACACATTTATGATTTTCAAAGCAGAAAAAGAAGTAAAGAGGAAATTGAAAACCATGCATAATATTGAAACAACTTTATCATGCTTGTTTTCACATGCAAAATGAAAAATGCAATTTTTCCATTCTCACCTTTTGCATTGGCATTTGTTCCTTTGTTAATATTTTTGGAATAATGTTAGCATATTCACATGAAGTTTAATTAGACAACACATGTTCATATCTCAATGACATGACATGTTGAAATAACCTTGATATAATTTCAATCAAAGGGTAATGATGATACGATGCAATGTGTAACATGCAATAAATTATCCTTATTTGCACCAAGACTAAAAATATTAAAACAATAAGGAATTAAAAAATTGTGGAACAAGAAAAAAATTCAATTTTTTTTGAAATATAGACATTATTTTTTGAAATATGAAATTGAGGCGTGAACAACATTGCAACTTGAATGCAATTTGATTTCAATTTATATTCATTGAAGGGAATTAAAATTCAATTCAACTTAATATAATTTAACAATTGGATTAAAATATAGTTGAATTGAATTTAAAATGAATCAAGCACAAATGAGATACAAATTGGTAAAGAAAATATTCAAAATCTTATTGTGAATATGGTGTTGGACATTTTTTTTTAAAAAAAAAGAAAAAAATTGATTTTTTTTTTCCATGCTTCTTCCATGTTTTTTCACCTGGGGATGGGCTAAATAAAGTCTAATTTGGAACTGTTCAATTTATGACGATAACTTATGAAACCAAAAGTTGTCCTACGTAAAACAATTCCAATAAATCATCATCACTTGAATTTGTGTAGCCCAAAGAAAGGGTTTAAAAAAAAATCCAAAGGCTAGCACTAGGCGAACATGTGCAAATGAAATGGGCATAGTGAGAATGAAGAAAACCTCTAGAAGGAATTGAAAGTCAAGAACGATATAGTCAACAAAACTTGGAGGCAAAAGAGAGAGAAACTACATAGCCTAGTTGGGGTCCAGGACAAAATGACAATGAAATTGCCACACGGGAGAGATTCCACATTTCACCCTGAGCTTCATTGGGTCACATGCAATTTCTCAAATGTGGTGACTTTAACATTGGACATCTTGAATAGTCTTCAGGGTCACTAACGATTGTTGGAATTTCTTCTGGATGCCGATTATGTCACATAATGGCCATCTGGTGGACCCGGATCACAGCCACCCACTAGTCAGCCAGGTCGTCCCCAATGGCCATTATTACCGAATCAAAAGATTCCATGTGGATGAACAGAATTCATCATGTTAGTAGCATTTGGAACTCGTGAAACACGTCAATCAGCACAAATAATTCGGAATAATAAATACACTATGTACATTATAAAGCGGAAAACGCCGCTAGAATGTAACACTGGTCATCGGGTTAGGTCGCGAGCACTCCCAAGATGGAAGGAGCCGACGAAACCCCGGGTGCAGGGCGCACGAAGACACGCGCAAGAAGACTGCGAAGAAGGCAGTGTAGTGCGAATTGGTCGCAGAAAAACAGAGTGCACACGCGCAGGCGCAGCAGATTCACCAACGCAAAAAAAAATAGTGGAGGCTTTAGGGATCAGCAAGATCGGCTGGAGATCGTGGAGTAGCAGGAGCACGGCAAGATGCCTGTGGCAGCATCTGCTATATACTTTCTGAATCTGCGGGGAGATGTGCTCATCAATCGGATGTACCGTGACGATGTCGGGTAAGGCACTTGCGGCTTCTTTCTTTCTCTTTTTTCTGGGACTAAAACGGCCTGCCGATTTGAGGAAGTGAATTTGTACCTCTTGTATGTTTCGATCGGTGTCTGTGACGAGAATCTCGACCTCGATTGCATTTGGATTGTGAGTGGTGAATGAGAGCAAACAAAAGAGGAAATGGCGTAGAGAGGTTTGCAAAGAATGGTGGGGTTTGTAGACCATGGATTTGTCGCCTGATTTCTGTAGCTCCAGCTCTGGAAGAATGCTCAAAATGTTATGTGTGGAAACCGCAGTTTTTCTACAAACGGCTACTTGCCAAAAAGCTTTTGAGGAAATTAGGGTTAAAGTGAGGGACACTGGAAAAAAGTCTATCTTCTGAGATGGGAGTTACTTAGCACAGGGGTTTGAAGTCTGTTCCATAGGAGTGGAAATCTATTGTTGGCAAAACCTTGTTTAAATAGTGTGGAGAATGTGTGTTTCATCTCACAGAGGCAATATGGTGGATGCATTCCGCACGCATATAATGCAGACAAAGGACCTGGGCACATGTCCTGTGCGCCAAATAGGTGGCTGCTCTTTTCTGTACATGCGCATCAGCAATGTCTACATTGTCACTGTTGTCAGCACCAATGCCAATGCAGCCTGTGCATTCAAGTTTGTGGTTGAGGTAAAGCTTTTGATTCCTGGATTGTTTTAGGTTTTGGTGCCACTTGGTGCCAGTTTCAGATTTGATGATATACCTGCATTAAGATCCATGTGGATGTGATGAATCTCCTGCTGCATGGGAAGTTCACAGTATCTGTTTCCACCTGCCTTTGTGTGCAGTTGGATCTGCACTTAGAGCTTGATGTAGGTGAGAGTTGTTGTTTAGCAGTTATATAGGGTTGATGTGCAGCCACTCTATATTCCTGTAAGAGAAGAAACTTGACATGATGGGGAACTTCTCTGTCTAGGAGATCTTCCCAATGTGGCCCTCAGACATACACACCAAGAGATGAGGATCTATGTATAACCTTTCAGTAGGGTGTTTGAAACCCTTTGTCAACATCTGCATGTTTTCATTACTTTGCAGTGCAGGCAGGTTTAGAGGCTTAAAATCATCTACTGTTTTATTGTCTCTGGAAATTTATAGTTTGGTTTTATACTTCTGAAAATTTGGGTTCTGACCTGATGAATTGGAGAAGCTGGTATGCAGGAACTGTTTTCCTGTGTGTCCCTATTTGTCATTTGTGCTGAGGAAGCCATGTGATACAATCCGTATTAGGGTCCAAGTTTACCAGTGTTCCATATTAATCTGGATGAAATATTTCTCAGATGTGCCCATAAATCATTTAGCTGGGCTTGTGATATATATGCTTCATGTGGAGTAATAGTGTGTTTGTGGCACATCAGGCAGTGGCACTTTTCAAGTCATATTTTGGAGGGGCATTCGATGAAGATGCAATCAGGAACAATTTTGTTCTCATCTATGAGCTTCTTGATGGTATGATTTGCCTACTTTTTTGAGATGGTTTCTCAGTTTCTCAATGAATTTTCTTTTAGGGTCTTTGCAGATTAGATGTCAGGAGAGGTGATGAGAGTATGTGGAATGCAATACATATAATCTCCAAGCCATTTTTACATGAAAAATGTGGTTCCAGTCTTCAGTTTCTTGTCAGCCGTATGCTGTTTACAATGCTCATGGACTGTTTTGTGTTGCTTTGGTGATCTTCCCATAAGCCATTTAGGCATTGCAGCAAACATGCTGTAGAAACATATACTTCTGGATGATGAAGTACCTGGTGCTAGCAGCAGTTGTGACTAGCATGAAAAGCAGAAACCTGGACTGGCTTCAAAGTTGAAATCATATCTGTTTGTGGGTCCAGGGTAATATCTGCAGAGAATACTTTGTGTCCTGATTGATTCAGATGGTGGTGTGCAGAGATCATGGACTTTGGGTACCCTCAAAATCTGTCCCCTGAAATTTTGAAGCTCTACATTACTCAAGAAGGTGTCCGCTCTCCATTCTCCTCAAAGGTGAGCCTGTTTCCTTATTAAATATGCACTAAAGCTTCATGAGTAGACAACTGAAGTGCCATTTCTAGTTTGTGGTCAGAATGTCTTATGAAATAGATGTGTTGTTGCAAAGGTATCATCCTATGTCAGAAATATCTCTCCAACTTGGCACTCTCGTGTGTGTCATGGATGTGAGGCAGCTCAAGTCTTGTTAAAGTTTTGCCCCATTGAGTTTTGTTCTTCAAGGTAATTTGCATTATTGGAGGTTCTCTTTGCTTTTTCACTTTTTAGTGTGGTGTTTTGCTGTTGGATGATGTACAGCCACAAGATTCAAGACCACCTGCCAATGCAACATTGCAAGTTACAGGAGCAGTGGGTTGGCGACGAGAAGGGCTTGTCTACAAGAAGAATGAGGTATACTCTGGAACTCTATTTTTTTTTGGTCAGACCCATTTGTTGATTGCCTGATTGTTGCTATACTGGCACTGTATCATGGGACAATGAACAGGATATTGGATGAAAATTGAGTGCAGGTTTTCCTGGATATTGTGGAAAGCGTCAACTTGCTCATGTCACAAAAGGGTGAGTTTGAATCAGCCAGTGAATTGACATCCTTAGATGCTTTATGGAGGACAACATTTGATCTTAAGACAGTAACATGGCAGATTAAGTGTCTCTTACATTATCTTTCTTCACATATATGCAACGATGGGCATTTATACTTTTTGTGTATTCAGCCTGTGATGACATGTCCATCTGAAATGTGCCAGTTTAATCAGCTCAGGGTATTGGGCATACACCTAATGAAAAATTTGTTTTATCCATGTTTCAGGCACCACTTTGCGATGTGATGTGACTGGAAAGATTTTGATGAAATGTTTTCTTTCCGGGATGCCTGATTTGAAACTTGGACTTAATGACAAAATTGGTTTAGAAAAGGAAGCCCAGGTGAAGGCTCGACCATCAAGAAGGTTTGTTCCACTTTATATGGGGGCTTGGAATGGGGAGTATTATTTTCAGCTGAAAAGTTGCTTAGGCTGAGCTCAGACTTGCTGATGCTTGGTCACGACAGTTTGATTTTGTTACAACAATATTCAAGAGTCTTGGTCTCACTCAATTTATTCATGCTGGCAAATTTTACCTGTTTGCAGTGGCAAGACAATAGAGCTCGACGATGTCACATTTCACCAGTGTGTCAATTTGACAAGATTCAACACAGAAAAGACAGTGAGCTTTGTTCCACCTGATGGAGAGTTTGAGCTGATGAAGTGAGTTGCCTTTCCTTTTGGTCAACTTCTTTCTAAGACCAAGAGGCAGGCATAAGTATTATGAGTTGCTCAGTTGGCTGGTGATTACATAGTCATGAGGTTTTTATTCCAGAATGATAGGCTTAAATCTTTTGACCATCTAGCATGTTGATAGATGTTGGCAAAGCTAGGGTTTCTATATAGCAGTGCATATCTTATCATATTCTCCTATGAGGTCCATGCTTGTCTTTCTCTTTTTGGGCTTGCAGCACCCAATAGTTTCTGGAACCATGTTACAGGTATCGAATCACAGAGGGTATAAATCTACCATTCCGGGTGCTTCCTAGCATTAAAGAGTTGGGCCGGACACGGATGGAGGTCAATGTTAAGGTGTGTAATAATCTACATTATGTATGACTTTCCATTGTGCTTGGTCCTTGCCATCCTACTGTAAAATGGAGTTCCTGGATCTAAAATCTTTTGGAAGGATTTTACATCTTGGTTTTGACTTAATCTTTGCAATTTTTGTAGCAAGGTGCACCTCATAAGGTACATTGGTGCTGGCAAGTGGATGCTAGTCTGAATCAGGAGACCTCTGTACATTTTAATCTCCTCGTGGATTTGTTGAATTCCTGTGCAGCTTGAAAGTGCTGCGTGGTAAGGGAGGGGGTCTCTAATCTGTTTAAATGTTTGTTTGAGGGCCACAGGTGAAGAGTGTATTTGGTGCCAAGATGTTTGCACTTGGGGTTGTGGTGAAGGTGCCAGTACCAAAGAACACAGCAAAGGCCAATTTCCAGGTGACATCTGGCAAAGCTAAATACAATGCAGCACTTGACTGCTTGGTTTGGAAGTGAGATTTTTTTCCTTTCCATCCCGCCATTTCCTTCTGCACTAGTGGTTTCCAGTCTCTCCTTTTGCCTATTCTTGTTGAAGGATTATGTATTTGAGGTTATATGGGTTTGCTATATCATCAACTGGAGTCTATATTGAAGCTGGATATCCAATCTCAATGGTTCTATAAGAGTAAAACTTTTTTGGTACAAAAATTTCAGATTCTTCTAGGATCAGGCATGATGATTTCAGTCACTTGAGTTCTGAATGGCCAATGTCCAAGGGATCACCATTCTGCTTTGATGTGCAGAGTTAGGAAATTTCCTGGACAAACAGAGCTGACAATGAGTGCTGAAGTTGAGCTCATTTCTACGATGGTAGAAAAGAAATCATGGACAAGACCCCCTATTCAAATGGAATTCCAGGTTTGTAGTCTCCTTGAGCACTTTGCACCTCATGTTTATTGAGTGGTGGCTATTTTTGTATTTAGGAGGTAAGCAGTTGCTCATCACTAGGTCATCCCTCAAAGTAATGAGCAGGAGGCCTTTAGACTTGCTTGCCCCCATGGAGAGACTTGTAGCAATGCTGGTTTGAAGTCTGGGTCTTGCACAAAATAATTGGAAACACAAAACCAGTGCCTGTGTACTGTGTCTGTATCCTGGTCAATTGCACATCACAAGTTCAGGTTCCATTAACTATGAATTTCATTTCAACTGCAGGTTCCGATGTTCACTGCTTCCGGCCTACGAGTTCGCTTCTTGAAAGTAAGCATGACATGGGAATTTTTCTCTTGGAGTTCTTGTTATGTTGGGGATTTTGGTCTATTCCAATGCAGATGTGAGATTACCAGCCATGGTAGATTGTTTTTGCTTACTGCTGTGGTGTGCATTGTGACAGGTTTGGGAGAAAAGTGGTTACAACACTGTTGAGTGGGTTCGTTACATTACCAGAGCTGGTTCATATGAGATCCGGTGCTGAGATTCCATTCCTTCCGGGTTTTGAAGAATTGTAGATGCTAACAAGGGTACTTCTGGCTAGGAAATTCTTGCTTTTCCCTTTGCATTATATAAGGGTCACATCTGAGGTTTCTCATTTGTTGATGTATGTATGCCCCGCCTAGATAGGGGGTCTGCATGGGTTCAGTGCTTGAACTTTTACATTCTCCTTCCCTAGAGTGTTGCTGTCTATCTTTCTCCTGTTCTAGATTTGGTTAGTAGCAGCAGGTCAGTATTTTGGCCAACAGCTTGGGTACATTGTCTGACAGTTGTGTACACTTAGGGCTATTGAGGCTTGGCATGTATGGTCCTTCATTCAGAGCAGGCTACCTGTAGGACATTCTGTCACTCAAGCTTCCATGTCAATTTGCAGTAGAAGTATCATAGAATGGTGTGCATGGGTTTTCATTCTATTTCCAGTCACATCTCAACTTAATGAATACACAGGCATCCTTCTGCAAGATGGCACACCTAGATCCTATTGGAGATAGCTGACTCGAAAGCTGTCTTGTCAAATTGTTCCCTCAGAATAAGGCAGAGAGTCGAGGTGGAGTTGGGTAGTCTGGTAATAGGCTGCAGTTTGGTGCCAGCCATTGTGCAATGTAGTTTCAGCAAGAGTACATGCAAAGGTTTCCTGCATTGGTAGGAATGAACAAATTTTCAGTTGGTAAAGTTTCTGCTTCCTCTCTAGGTAGTTGTCAGCTGGAGCAAGTAGTTGTGTGAGCTATCATAGATTCCATGAGTTAAGTTTTCTTCAGCTGGTACTGGAACTTTGGCAATATTGTATGGACCATCCAGAGTTGGAATTATTATCCTGTAGTTGGAAACAATTTTTGAGTTCAATTTAGATGCATTTGCTGAATATGTGTACCTGGAAATATATAAAAGTCCCATTATTTGAGGTTTACATTTATGTACTGAGTCATTTTCAGATTCAGAGTGTAGCTGTTCTATATATTCCCAGTCTAGGTGCAAATCCTTCAATGAGCTAACTTAATTCAGTTTCTTCATTCCTTTCACACACAGATTTGTTCACTTCACTGTCTTGATGGCAGGTTGTAATTATTCTTGGTTGTCTCCATGTTTATGTCAGGTCAGTTCATGATTTGAAATGCACCTGTCTTTTAATTGAAGAGTACTTCCCTGGTTGCAATCATCTGTTTGAAGATTTTACTTTGTGCCAGTGGGCATTGAAACTTCAGGGGATAAGGAAGGCTGCAAAAAGTGTCAGTTTGAAGATTTGCTGTGCACTAATGGGCATGGAAACACCAGGGCAAGAGGAAGGCCACAGAATAAGTCAGCTCTTGATCTTGGAAGAGAAGGGGAGAGGGACTGATGACCAGTTGGAGGGACCACTTACTTGCCCCATAAAACAGGTGATATGTCCTAAATGACTGCAGTGGGATGAACATCAAAAGGTTGAGTGTATATTGTACTATATTTTGGTACGAAGATAAAGATTTTGAACCTCTGTGAAGGTGTCAAATGGAACTGCACTCAATAGAGTTTTCATAACTTAGATATTTTCTGTGGTTGTTGCTATGTCTATTTTGAGTAGGGCAGTATCAACCAGGACAGATTTGACATCTATTCCCCACCTTGCTACAAGCTGGTTCACTTCACAAAGTAAGTTCAGGGGAATCCTTTATTTGATCAATGAGATCTATGGATCCATTTCCCTTCCATTTTTGATCTTCCCCCTCAGCATGCAGGGTTATTGCTACATGTACTTTCATTAAATTCTCTGCTTTCTTCAATGTTCTTTAATCTTCCCATTGTGTGCATACTATCCTTCTGATCACTAATTTACCTTTGCTGTGTTAGCAAGTTCCCTAATGAAGGGCAACATGATTCACTTGTTCACTATCTGTGCTCTGTTTGGTGGTTCTTATGAAGGGGCAAAGGGATTTCACCAGTTATACAGAGTGCTGTCCAGAGAATGACCCAAAGAGTTATTATCAAGCTTTTTTTGATACTGACAAATTTTGATGAGGGAAAGGAAAAATGTGTAACATCTATTACACATCTCAACATGCACACGGAATGCTTGTCAAAGGTGATGCTAGAAATTTTCTGTTCAACTTTTGTCCATCATTTGTGCCCGATGGAGATGTGCAGTTAAGATCTGCCAAGTCTTTGGATTTGACACAGACAACACAATCCATGTCGTCTCCTGGTCAATTACCAGAATTGCTGCAGGTATGCAATATCAGCAAACCAGCTCCCTTGCAATGTGCATGTGTCTACTCTAGGAAGAAATTGCCATTTCCAAGTTTTTTGTGCAAACCTTTGCTCCCTCTGTATTTCATAAAAAATTTCCTTGGATTACATGCATAAATTTAGGCTGTGGTGACATAGGCAACGATGGAGCTTGGATAAAGACAAAAGGGGCTAAAGACTCCCTATGCACACCTGATGTTCTGAGTGCCTGCACCCTTGTTGGTATGGTGCAGCAATGAAGGACAAAAGTGTTTATCACTTCAGAAGTCTGCAAGAGTTGGAACCTATCAAATGGAGAGCCAGAATCACAGGTATTGTGTGTGTATCCGACTACGATTCTCATTCCACCAAATCTTTGCTTGCCTTTCAGTGAATTTGTCACGGCTGCCACACAGCAATGCACTCATTGTGTCAAAACTGTCAAGGTTTCCACAATGTCACACAAGATCTAGGACCTCGAGAGCAGCATACATTCATGGGCTCTTCTTTCTGAGGGTTATTTCCACCTTTGCAATTGGATTCTGGTTGCTGAATTTGGCATGATTTCCTCTTGATCTGTGGAGTAAACCTTAAATGCTTGTCTTTCACACTCTGAAATTGAGAAACTGGTTGAAACAGAAGACTTACCTGAACCTCACCCGCTTCAAATCCCTTGCACCCCCTGGCAAGATCATCAGTGTAAGATAGACACCAGGGACATCTTCCTCAACCCATGAGTTCTCATCATCATCATCATATGTGTCCTCACTGCTTTCCTCATTCTCACGGGCTTCTGCTTCATGTGGTCTCTCATCAGCAACTGACTCTGCTTTTATGCTAGCTGCATCTCTCATTGATGACAGTGATGGACTGCTGAAACCTGTTCTTGAACTCTTCATTGAATCTCCTTGGGACAAGCCTTGCGAAACTCCTGGACTGTAGGCTGGAGTTGCATAATCAGATACTCCTGAGACCTGTCACCAGATGATACAGAGCACACTCATCAATCCATTTTGTAAACTCTTGGAAAATCTCAGAAGACAAAACCCTTGTCCTCAATAATCATCTCTGCTGAGATTGATACAGGCAAGCTGATCTTAAGCTGTGCAACACAGCAAATCCCAGATATACCTCTTCCTCTTCGTCTGAACATGAAGTAGGTTCATTTGTTTCTGCTGTTTGTTCGAAAGGAAGTGCATTGTACATTGCACGAATGCGATTGCCATTCTCTGTCCACCAAGATTCAGCTTCTGTTTTGCTGAAGATCTCGCGGCTGCACGAAAAAGAGTTCTTCATCATCAGTTTTTGAGAATCATTTGAAGAAAACCAAAGCTTCATATTGGCATGGCATGTAGCAGCACATATGATGGAGCAATCTCTTCTATGCAGGACTAGAATCTCATGGTGAGAACCTCATCACAAAGAAGAAGAAGATGCTTATACAACAACAGCAACAGAGCAGGTATGTGGTGAGTACCTGAATCGGATGCGCTTGAGAGCATTGCAACCATTGGACAAGGCAATGAATGTGACAAACACTCCGAGTTCTACTTGAGAGAACCACTCTGTCCCTGGAGAAGTTTGTTCCATATGTTGTGCCATGCCATTTGAAGCTTTGGTTTCTTCACTCACTCTCACTGCATTTGGACCACCCTGATTGCCATTCTTCCCTTGATTCCAGCACTGTGCACAATCCTTGCTCTGCAGACAGACAATAGAGAGAAGCAATTCATGAGCACAATCATGCTTTCCATTTTTTCTTTCCCTCCCCCCCCCCGACTTTGCACCAGTTGATTCTCAGTAGAATTCAGTAGAATGCGCATGGCATGTAGATGGCACTGATTCTGCAGTTTCTCACTTCACTTACGTTGAGCATTTGGACCTCTGCCATTGCGCCTCGCACAAAGGCGCAGGAAGGAGCCAGAGTTGTGCAATCATCTTTGTAATGGTGGTGCGACGATGGCGGCAAACTAGAGAACTGGCCATTTGGGATCTCTGTCGCAGTTTCCGACGAGGAGGAAGGCACGGGATGATGATGATGATGACCCGCTGCTTGCGCTGCATCCTGGTCGTACACAGATGCAGTGCAAGGTCTGCACGAGTGCTTGTATGCACCTGCAGTGACCTTCAAAGCTAACTCCTTCAGCTGCAAAGCCCGAGCCACAAATTCCAGAGCAGATCACTTCAGTGCAATTCTTCAAAGAAACTCGATTATGCAAAGAAACTCGATGCCAAAATCACAAAAGCAAAAAGCTTCGACATCGGACCTGACAAGTGAAGGCCTTCAGTCTCCGCAAGTCGGGTCTCGAGTCGCAGCTCGTCGTCGTTGTCGTCGTCTCGCCAGACTCTGTGGCCTCGTCTAGATTCTTAGGAGTCATACATGCTAACATTCGGGTCGACATTTTGCTTACCCTGCCTGCATGCAGTCAGTCGTTTCTGCTGCCGCTTGCTGCTATTCTCTTCACATTGAAGGCGCCAGATTCGCAACCATAATTTCTGCAGCAGGCTCTCAAGAGACTCTTGAAGGTTAAAAAGAAAACGTCTCAGTTTTCCAAAGACTGGTGGAATTTTTCTCATCCGTCTTCTCGACGGATTCGTTACCGCGTACGGGATTCTTCCTTGATGCTGAATCTCTCTTGGCTCCTCCCCTTTCACGGCGTTTCTTCCTCTGTTTGCATCGTACCTAGCCCTCTTTCTTCCTCCCTTTTCTTATTGCCTACGAGCTTCGATTTCTGAAGCCCCGTCGATTCTCACATCAATCGCACGCGGATCTATCACATTTTCTTTCTCCCCAACGAGAAAGTTAGGATGCATAAACTTTGGCCTCTTCCCAAGTTGCGCGCTGCTTCTTTCAAGGTCTTGCCTCCACTAACGTCCCTGCTCATCAGCTCCGTCCATTCTTCCATACACACAATCTTCCTCACAAAAGTGTTTTCTGCTTTCTCTCCTGCACAAAATCGCAAAAGGATCCACAACAGGAAGAAAAAAACGGGGACCTACAATCCCCGCCTTTTAGAAAAAAAATTCGGAAGAAGAAATCCAGTTTTACTCAACAAACCAATGCGCCGGCCTGCCGAACCGCAAGGTTCACCTCCGGCTCCTTTCCACCACGTTTCTCATCACCTACAAATTTTGTTTTCAAAGATTCACAAGAAAACAAACGATCTACTACAATGTGCACTGCAACAACACGGAAAACTTCACCATCATCTTCTCCAATCCTGACTACCGAATTCTTTGAGGAAGAAAAAACACGCACAGAAAACTTCAAAGGTTAAAATTTTAAAAAACTCTTTGCAGTTCTTTTCTGATCTTTCTTCATCTCCAAAAAAAAAAAAAAAAAAAAAAAAAACCCAAGAATATTTATAAAGAATTATATTCTATCTCATTTCATTCCGGGAAGTATCTCCAAGCCAGCCAACCAGCCAGCTTTTTTTAAATATGCAAGCAGCCAGTACCAAAGACGAAGCTCTCCATGTTACTTGCACACAGCACACACAGCTTGCGCTGCCAAAAAGGCTCATGTGTTCAGAGCGCACCCAACCACCCTCCCAATACAAAATCCGATTAACTAATGAACAAAGAAAATAAAAGAAAAGAAAAAACACCAGCGGTTATCCATCTGTATATGCACACATCAGGTTTTCTTTCTTTTTCCTTTTCCTAATGATGTAGCTATACTTGTGATCATCCACAAGCAGAATTGGCCAAATTTGGTTACATGTAAGAGAGGAAAGTAGAAAAATTTCAGAGTCCTGGTATATTTTGGCAACCTGCAGGACTTTATTATCTAAATATGGCGATTTCACAAAAATCCTTTGTATGAGTTGCACTGTATTAATTTTTGTCACCAAGTGGCACAAATTTGCACCCCAAAAAAAAGAGGCTGATTACACATACACAAAATAATATATGTTACAGTTATGTCAATGTAAAAAAATAGAAAAGTAATTCATCATAGAACCCAAGTTGCATTTTAAATAAAACCACATATAGGTGTACATTTTAATTATAGTCACATATAGAAACTTTTTTTTTTCATTTTATTTAATGTCTCATGACTCACATGTGATTAGGAACATACATATAAAATAAGTTTTTGCACCCTTCTATTCTCTGAGGAATTCTTCTCTTTCATAGCTTAGAGTTTAGACCTTTAATCTCATGAAGCTTACATGGGCTCTGAAGATAATACAGTTTCACCATAGATGGCAAGTCCCATTCCCCAATGCCCATAGAATTAAGCTCTTACTTATACCTTTCGTGTCTATATGAAGTATCCTCTTCTGGGGTTTTTTTCTAGCGAAATTTAGCAAGTCAGCTAAAAAAGTTTCAAAGTGGCCAAAAAGTGTGTTTCTTCGTTTTCCAGTTGTCAAATTCCAAAAAAAAAAAATTCTTTTGAAAATATGCCAAATTTCCTTATTGGGTTCTAGCATGTAGCCACAAATGTGGAGAATGCCTAAATTTTTTACTCAAGTATCCTGTTTATAGCCAAATTTGGCTAAACTGTCTTATGGAAGATTGCCACTTCAGCTACATAACAAAAAAGGAAAAAAAGAAAAAAAAGACCCCTGAGATTTCCTCTTCCATCCTCTTCTCCCCTAAAAAATTCTCCACTTTAGGATCTTAGACTTTACACACATGAACAGCTGAGCACCATAATGAAGAACAGAGTTTTACTTCTTCCACCCTTTTATCCCCTAAACTATTCTCCTCTTTAGGAGTTTAGACTTTACACATGAACAGCTGAACACCGTTATGAAGAACAGAGTTTCACCACGCATGGCAAGTCCAATTACATCTCCATACAACTTTTGTCCCTATGTAATTTATGCAATTCCATCCTTTTATCCCCTAAAATAATCTCCTCTTTACCAGCTTGGACTTAACACACATGAACAACTGGCAGAGTAGACCAGCACCCACCAGTTCCCCCATGATGGATGGTCTGTGGACAAGGAAACACTTTTCTCTGTTGTATTCCTGTCCCATAGCTAACTACTGTGGTTAGCTATGTACTACCCGTCCTCCATGTGTATATACTTCCTTAGTAGCCACCAAGTGCCTTACCTACTTAGTAACCAATTATATTCTCTACATACTTACTTACGATACTTAACCACTTACTTAGGCAGTTAGTTAAGTAGAGTGATGTGGATGTACAAGGGTTTACAAGATCCGTTACCAAGTGGCTCAGTTGTGGTTCATCCACAACTCAGTCATAATGGGCTTGAAAGGGATGGTGGACTGATATGAACAGCTGAACTCCAGTATCAAGGATGGAGTTTTGCCACACCTGGCAAGTTCCCATACCGAATTTCCCTGCCACGGTGAACCAACAGCCACCAGCATACTGTAAAGGATGGATGGTTGGTGGACAGGAAACACTATTTCCATTGGGTTCTAGTTCCCTAGATAATCTCAGTAGTTAGCTCAGTTTCTGTTTTTACTACTTACCTCTTGATAATCCAATACTCCTCCCATATGTATTGAGCACTGACCATCTATTTGCAAAAAATAATCATCTAATATCTTACCTACTTGCCTACCCACATACCAAACCTATGCTTTACATGTATGATAGAGTACGGGAAACCCTCATCAACTCAATTGAGATCATTTAGGCTTGGGATGTTAATATTTGAGTTGAACAATTATGCCGCTTTTTTGTTCACATTAAAGCACAGTTATGCTGAGTAACAATGTTGTGCTAAAACTTCTCACATGTCACTTGGATGACAACTTCAGGACAAGAAGATCATTTTTGAAATCTTCTAGAGTAAAAGAGTATCCTATATAATCTTCCAAACTAGATGATTCCATATCACCAAAAAATGTTCCCATCTTTCCGTTACATTCCTATGGTGTTCTCACAATGTTCACATGACATTCCCAGGTTGTTCGCTTCCCATTCCAAGAGTCATTTCATGACACATCATAATCATCCACCAAAGATGTCAATGTAGATGGAATGGGCTGATGGCTGCACACATTATGCTGGGTGCACAACCCATCTCACCCTAGCATGCACGCCCAACCGCAGTTTACGTGGCATAATGGGCAACCACTTGCCCATTCCATAGTACATAACAAGCCTCCAAGGGCTGGTGCACCGGTGGCCGTTTGGCTCATGGGTGGCTGTTGGCTCACTCTGGCCCACTTTTACAAGCATTTTAACTTTCACACACCGTCACCAGAGCCTGCAGGGGGAATTCCAAGGCCCAGATCCCACACAAAAAGCGTACCTATTACTTGTGCATGCAATGGTTCAGTCAGAATTAGAATCCCAGAGTAAAATCTTCTTGTGGAAATCCTGGCTCACTGGGAGGCCCAGGGATCAAGCTAGCCCTCGTTTAAGCGGGAGAATCTTGGTTATAGGTAACCGGTTCTGGGGATCCCATTCCTGTACTTTTGTAGGTCTTTCTTAGGTGGCATGTGTGGTGGTCTGCTAGTTCCACTTTGGTAGGTTTTAAGGTACCTGTTACGCCTAAAACATATCCTTGTACTGTGAATCACCGTTGTAGGACACACCGATTACGTGCTGGAATAGGCATTGGTAGGCCCGTCACCAGCTTATGGAATGCCACTCCCCCTAACAGGCCCGTTGCATTCCTAAACCAGGCCCATGGTAGGCCTGTCACTACTGTCTCCTAACTTCCTAAATGGATCTTTCCTATTGTACATAATTGTACAAATGCTCAACCAGTGGTTGCCAGCCCAAGGATAAGTAGGGTCAAGGTCAGCTTCCGAGCTGGAATAAATCAAATTATGGTATTTCAAGAATCCATTTCTGTGCATTGCATAAAACTTGAACATAATAGCACATATGTTGATTGAGATCTATGTTGGTATCCTTTATACACTTGTCTAGAAAACCATACTGATCCATTATTGAAATTTTTTAAATGATAGCAAGTAGACTATGTGCCTATGATATAGCCTCTAGCATTTAACCTTGCAAAAAGGGTGCTACCCATACTTAGGAAAATATTTCTCATATGTCCAATGAGATGAGCCCATATGCATAGAAGAGTTTTTTTTTCCCATTTTATGGGGCTTTGGGTTGGGCACTTGAAGATTTTATGGATTTAGAGGTTAGTTCCCTCACATGTTCTCAATAATGTGAGTTGAAAAGAGCCAAGCAATAGAATAACCCCCTTACAGGAATAGTACATGTCTCAAAGGGCAAAGCTTCTCACGGTCAATTTTCAGATTTCAGGAATAAACAAGGTGTTTTTCCATAGAGTACAGATAGTGAAGAAAGCTTCAGCTACAGTACAACAGAATATGGTTTTTCCTTTGCAGTAGGCCTTGGCTCATGACACATGTGTAAAGGTAAACTTCATTATTTCATCAATTTCAATTTTTAAAAATGGAGTATATACTAGATATCATAGTTTGACATTAATGTAACATCTGCCGCAGAAAGCCTACCGCTGATACTTTGACATTAATGTAACATCTGCCACAGAAAGCCTACCGCTGGAGGAAGAACCATATTCTGCTTTAGCCGTATAGTGGAGCCCTTTTGCCATAAATACAAATGAAGTGCACTCAGGGATTTGGAGGTGGATCATAGACAAACCGGTCACGAGCTACATAATATGCGCAAGCTTATGGTACGCCAAACTTGGTAGGTGCATTGAACTCACTTTTCAATTGTTGGTTTCATTTCATAATGTGTGAAAGGCTAGTGAACAGATGAAAGCAGAAGCTCGCCAATTCATTTTTGAGTGGGGGGACATCCTGATGAGAGCCAGCTTGATCTGTTAATTCCTCTAACATGAACACATGGGAGTGGTACCTATCAGGATGTTGTTTTCAATGCTCAAAGATTGCTCTGTGCAGCATGCAATCAAGATAGGACCAGTGCAGGTAGCAGAGGGTGCAAGCAGGCAAGAGCTCAATAACAAAGGATGCAAGCATTTTGCAAAGAAGCTTAGGTCCAAATCCTCTTGAATCCACTGGAAGAATTCCGCAGTACTTGGACTGAGTTTAGGGCTATTATAATTATTATAATTGGTTGGTGTGGACTCTGGACCCTCATGGGAGCAGAAAACTCCTCAAAATGTGAATAAAATCATCTTACTTCCATTTATGAACGTCAGTCAAAAAGCGGGGTACAGCGGTGGGACTCACACTAACGTACCCTCAACCAAACGGTGTCCATGTAGCAATGCAGCTTATTTACAGGCAGAATGAACCAATACCCCACCAACATGCTATGTAGGATGGATGGTATGTGGATAGGAAACACTTTTCCATTGTATTCCTGTCCCATAGCTAACCACAGCAGCTAGCTTTGTACTAACCATCCACATGTATCTGCCTACCTAGTAGCCACCAAGTACCTTCCTTACTTACCTACCTGTGAACTAGGTACCCACTTACAGTATGTAGCTACTCACCTATGATACTTACCCATGTACATATGTAGTTACTTAGGTAGTGTGAGGTGGAAGTAGGAGGATTTGCAGTTGACTCATTGACAACAGAATCCTAATTGGTCCAGTAGATATTTCAGTGGTACATGCTGGGTCAGATTATCCCCTATTCACATCAACTTTACAAACATCCTTGATTGATCTTCTGTTGGATCTTGAGAAGCTGCTTCTCCATTCCCAGTTGATGATTTGTGACAAGACGGCCACAGTGAACCAGCACCCACCAGTGCACCATCCACTGGATGCCTGTTATTACTTAGTTGTGCGTGAACCTCAACTGAGTCAATATCTGGTTTCACCTTGGGAATCAATTCTGTAGGAAATAGGTCTCATATATAGGTAGATAGGTAAAAAATAGGTATCTACTAGGTATGTAGATGGTTTATAGTTTATACATAGGTAAGTGCTTATTTACCTGTTTTACAAAGCAGGTTGTTAGTAGGTAGGTAGCAACTGACCTAACCACCATGGTTAGCTAAGGAACTGGAACCCAACGGAAAATTGTTTCCTGACTATTTACCATCCATCCTTCATTATGCACTGGTAGGTGCTGGTTCACTGTGGCCGTGACAAGTATTCATAATCATTTATCATATTGAAGCTATCTGAGACTTCCGTGGATCAAGCTTCACAAATTTTAATGTTCTTAATATTCCAACTCAACAACTACATATGTTATATGGCCATTTGCCCCTGACCAACTACCAATCAAACTTGACAAAGAAATAGAAGACCCACTGGAATTTTACTGCTGCTGTGGCCACAATATGGAGACTCCCAGAAGAAAAATAGGCAAAACCAGCTGAGCCTCTTGTCTGAAGCAGAAACAAACAACTTGGGTCAAAGGGAAACGATGTCGCTCTCTGCAGTTGAATACTCCATCAATCCTGCAATTGTGTCCAATTGAGTTTCATAGCGTTCCTGAGTCTCATTATGTTATCTTCCACTGGGCGTACTGTTCCTTGGGAAATACCTTTCATGAAAAGGATCTGGCAACCATTTACACAATGAACCCCCACTTGGATTTTGGGGTTCTTTCTGTAGTGGTCGTCAGATCCTTCTGGGCTAGAAGACAACAGCCCTCTCCTTCACCAAACTCACCTGCGCATAGCCATGGGTGCACATGTCCTGGCATCTGTTTCTTATCTGCAAGCTGAGGCACACAGTCATCACCAAGGCCACTTGCGAGCATCCTTGAAAGAAAATACTGCTTCCATGGATTGGTGGCATTCTGGCTTGCCATATCTTTTCTATGTCTTCATAATAACAAGTATTTGAACTGAGACTAGTATTGCAAGTCCCCAGGTTCTTAGTTCATATCAGTGTTACCCGGTTTCAGGTGCTCTGTGGCGTTCCAGGTCCATGTCTCAAGAATGGGCCCAAGGTCTATATGGGAGAAGACCTGTCCAAGGTCAAGCAGATCTCTCTAAGACCCAGCCCCAAATCCAGTCCAGGAAAAGTCAAGGTCCAGTAGATCCAACCCTAGAACCAAACAACAATTCATTTTGACTAGTTTTGGGTCTTTTGTTTAGGTAGGGTTTTTGTTTTTTTAGGATTGAGCTTCACAATTGAGGCACCAACTGGGGCTTCAAGCTTTCGATGAATTCTAGGTGGAGCTTTTGTGCAGATTGAGTGGATTAGGATGGGGTAGTCTCCTAAGTCTTTGACTCAAATGTTCTTTTTTATCTAATTGGAATACTTGTCCTATTGTTTGCTCCCTAGTGTGTTTTTGGTTTTCTTGTTGTTTGCTGACATAGAACAAATATGTGGTGGCATTGAAGGTGTTGTTCAACATTGAGTTACAACAATTGCACATTGAGCATTAGTTGCAACGTGAAATTGAAATTCATCTTATCTCCGGCATCCTAATATTTTCTGCTTGTATGGTTACTTCTACAACCAAGTACTATGTTACAACTTCTATTTATTTTCCTTTGTGCAGTTCATCAACATTCTCAAATGTTACTTCCCTTTTCAGCATTGACATATTTTTTAGACACCTTTCATATTCCAATGTTGTACATTCACATGCTCCTTCACCTAAAGGTAGCTCTTCCTATTGATGAAACCAACATCACACATTCAAGCAGGACACACAACAAAAAAGACATGAAGGATCCTCTCCAATGTGGATTACAATATCCATCTACTTTTAGTTTTTTCTCATTCAAGAAGTTTCAAATCAAGGTTTCTATTAGAATTATGGTATTAGTTTCTAATTTACTTCCATAGAATTGGTCCCCTCGCAATTGTATGAAGTTGGTGAAATCATGTGATTCTAGCAATTCTACAATCTTCATTTATATTGCAAGTTATTGGGCAACTTAAAGCTACAAAGTTAGTTCAAGTTGACAAGAAGAACTCAATCATTATATGCCACTTGGAAATTGGACTTAAGAAATTGAACTTAAGGAAATTGGACATATGTTTGAAAGTATCATTTTTGGAATTAACATGTGCATTTCATTGTCCTTAAATTTGATTGAAAATCCCACTTCAATAAGAATTGACTTTCATCTTTTCATTTTTGTATTATAGTCCTTGCAATTACAAGTCCTAGTTGTTGATCTTGATATCTATATTTCATGAAATACTTGATTCAAGAAAAAACTTGATTTTTGTATGAATTCATGAAAATCAAATTTGGCACAAAATTTGTACAAACCTATGAAGTTTTGTAAGTTTGTGATGTATATTATACTAAAATGTATAACTTTGTTTTTGACCATGATAAATAATTGTGAATAATTTCAATTGTTAAATACATTCAAAAATCAAAATCAAAGGCCCAGTGCATGTATTTTTTTAAAAAAAATGGTTAAACACATGTGGCCTAAGTCCTCTCTTTGAGGGGTGAAAGGATGGTACAATAGACCAATAACATATCCTACTTAAGATCCAATTTTAATTATAAATTTTTTAAACATTAACACAAGAAAATGTATTCAATTTTTTTTTAATGCCATTACAAAAACATCAAGGCCTCCATTGATTTTATGGTTAGTTGAATACAAATTTTGAAGAAATTTAATATAATATAAGTATGTAACAAATAGATTTGAAAGTTATTGGTGAATATTGTGTTTTGTCCTACTTTTACATTAAAATTTTAATACATTTTGATTATATAATACAAAAAAACTAAAAGTTTACAAGTACAATTACTATGAAATTAGTTTTAAAGCCAATATTTCATCTACTTGCAACTTATTTTGTAAGTTGTGATTTTTGTTTGAATTTTGACTGATTATACTTAAAGGTTATTCAAACATGTTAATTTTAAAAAATAGTTGTAACAAAGTCAAAAAACATGTTCATATCAGACATTTAACTAAATTAGTGGGTGCCCGTGGTCGAAGGCCACTATGAAGTCCCCCGTGGGTGCCCATGACCTTCGGCCACCAGTGTGAAGTTTTAGAAGTTTTAACTTTCCTTATCTTTTACTCTTTATTTGGCCCCTGCCCTGCCCACCTTGCCCTGCCCCCTGCCCCGCCCTGCCCTGTCTGGCCGCCCGTTCTCCCGAACCCCGTTTTCCAGAACCCCGTTTTTTCCGGCCCGGGCCCGTGGGTGCCCCTGCCCTACCCCC
>Ga0209208_10000937_pt1 | contig 39910 bp, 23 predicted proteins | sample S1TSphfallax_3_FD_187694 | JGI IMG/M metagenome (GOLD analysis project Ga0209208, IMG submission 187694) | Host-associated microbial communities from peat moss isolated from Minnesota, USA - S1T2_Fd - Sphagnum fallax MG (SPAdes) (version 2) | ecosystem: Host-associated > Plants > Peat moss >... | reverse complement strand
TTCATCAACTCATGTTCCTTGAAATCGTTCCTCATCAGTTGAGTCTGCCAGACAGAATTAAGAATCAGTAGATATAAAAAGAGTGTGATTGCATCTCGGTACATGATGGATGCATTTTGGGCAATCCCCATGTTGTTGCACTGTTTATGTGCACACTCTTATTGTTTACTTTTGCCACTTATGACATTTCGGTAGTGGGCATTCTCTTGCTTGCTTGAGTTCAGTTATAGAATACTGTCAATATTTTAAGGTCTTTTAAGGAGCAAGTTCTGATAAACGTAGCAATCCTGACATTCTAAGGTAGCCCCAATTTTCAGTAACCCTACTGTTTCCATAATCCATTCTGCTTTGTTGTTATGCAGGTTGGCAAAATGAATCAAAAGCAAAGTCGTGTTTTGAGACAAAGGAACCATAACTTATGCATTAGTAATTTTTCCCAAGCAGTTTCTACTATGGATCTCAACACACCAGAATGGGTAGTATGTCGTTTCTATGTTCTTTGGGCTTGAACCTATCTCATCGATTTGCCATGATCGTCTCCAGATGCACAAAGGCAGAGATTGTTTCTACTTGGTGCACATTTTACACATGTAGAAACAGAGACTCAGGAAAAAGGAGTTTTGTATACTATTTGCATATGCTCCAGGAGTTTTCTATACTAGTTGTTGACTCCAGCAGATAGCTCAATAACATGAACAAAGTGTGCTTTGGGGAAGAAGAAGAAGAAGAAGAAGAAGAGGCTGTGAAAGTTGTCCCCAGCAACCCACCTGCAGGTATGAGGTTTGTCAGGTACTTTGATGATCCAATAGTAAAGCTTTTAAATTGGTGCTTCCTCAAATCATTGCAACAGGATATTCATCAGGTTTGTCAAGTACTTTGATGACCTGAGAGTAGGAAGCTTTAGGGTTTAGGAGTAGCAAAATTGCTCTTCGGACTTGGTGCATGAATCCTTCAGAAGAGGAGATCACTAGCTAGTTTGTCAGTCAGGTACTTTGATGACCAGTTTGTAAGTTTTTGTAATTGTTTGCTTCAATCTTTCCATGAGGATCATCAGCTGAAATGAAACCCATGATCTTTCTGAAACACACAATCCGCATCTGCCCACAGCCAGATTTCCCCACAACAACAAAGATGCTGCCTAGTACCTTCCTCTTTATGGATGGTGGGTGCTCAACAACAGAAGTGTGAGAGGCACTGTCAATATTGAGATTCTGGTGCTGATGATGTTTCTGTGATTATATTTAGGTCAGATTTGTTTTGAAATGCTTACAGTAGTCCAGATTGATGATAAGCATGTCAATGAGCTTGAATCCTCCTCACCATCTAGCATGACGATGACCCATGATCTTATTAGGCGTTAATGTGATTGCAATTGTTGCAATTTGACACCCTAATTGCAAAGCAAGATTTCTGTCACAATCTTGTCCAGCATGATTGCAAATCAAACATTTGCATCACAATTTGTGAACCTGATTGCAAAGCAAGATAGATTTCTGTCACAATTCCTAATTGCAAAGCATGACTTCTGTTGCAATTCAAGAGGCTTGATTGCAAAGCATGATTAGAGATAGATTTCCAGGGTGCAACAACACACAAGCTGTACAAAAGTGGCATGCTTGCTGAGCCAGAGATTGGACACCAATTTGAAACCCTAAACCCAAATCTCTCAACTATAGATAGAATACAAATTTGAGGCTTTGAAGATCAGCTGCAGGAGCTGCAAATATATACTATTGTACATACGCAAATGCCACCTCAATTGACTGCTTCCACATCTGGAGCTAGCAGCATGACCCAATGAACCAGAACATTGTCTGGGTCTGAGTCTGGATGCATCAGCTGTATCATGGACCAGAACTAGACTGGGTCTGACGAGTCCATGAGGGATGTAGCAGCAGCAGCAGCTGATGGACCAGAATGTTTGTGGGTCCAAGTCTGTGAAGGAACTTGGAGCTGTGCTCGTTGATGTGGATCGCTATTTACAAGCTCTAAAGATGTGTGTGGGAAACATATAACTCAGTCAACTACCATTCACCTCACTAAGGTAGCAATGCGCTGGTGGATGCAGCTTTCACTAGTCAACTACCATTCACCTCACTGAGATAGCAATGAGGTGGTGGCTGCCTGCTTCACCCTCTCCCAAGGGAAAAGGATCCAAAAAATCCTCACACCCCAACCCCAGCCCCCCTTCCTCCTCTCCCTAAAGAAGAAAATACCAGAGCTTTGAGGCTGATCAAGGTGTAAAAGACATAGAACTAGTTTGTGAGAAGATGGGGATGGCAGAAAGCCAGCCTGAGTGTGTGTGTGTTATTCAGCTGTTGAGATGGTCATGGACTTGGTTCCTTGAGGAGAGTCTTCTTCGGCCTCTGACAAAGTTGTAGAATCTCCTCCTCGACAAAGCTCCCACTTCCTGAATTGTTTCTAACCTGGGTTTCCATGAGGAAGAAGGATTGCTTGACAAGGCGCTTGCACTAGCAGCCTGTTGAGCTGTGGAAGTTCTAGCTGCATTTGATATCATGTACATGCTCCGTAGATCTGGTGTAGAGAAGCTCACAATTGGCAGCTGCTCCGAGTCCTGCATCAGCTCACGAAGCAGCTCCTCGTCTTCCAGCGTGCTATGAGCCGACTGTGTTGCAACGCAGGTATCGTCTCTCGTGATTCTCAAACCAGTTGTCATCAATCCCTGGAGCTTCAAGCGGTTGATGAGGATCTCACCGAGAGTGGCAGTGCTACTTGCGTCTACCTTGCTCGGCTTTTTTTTTGCGTCGACGCCGGTGCTGCTCCTGTTCAGCTTTTCATGTGCAGCAACTGCTCCCGACGACGCGTGAGCGAGTCCAGCTACTAGAGGACCTTGGAACTGGGAAGCGGGAAGAAGGTAGTAGAGACGACCAAGCTCGAGGTGTACATCTGCAGGCAAAGCTGCTTTCTTGTGAAGTCGTGGTGATCTCGACTTGGAGGACTGCTGCTGTTGCTGCATATCCATGACGGCGCTGGAGTGACAGACTAAATGTTGTGGGTAGTCCATCATCAGCTCCGCAACCGTGATGGGTTCCTTGAACTCTGTGAAGCTCCCATCTATCATCACTACTCTCGCACAGCTACTGGCTATGGAATTCGCTCGCTTGCTTTTCGTCTTTGCAATCAATGCGTTCCCCATGATTTCTCAAAATCCAAGCTGCACCGCGAGCTTCTTCAAAGCTGCTGCAGCTACCACAAGCGAGTCTCGATCTCGGAGTACAAAACCGGTAGCAAAACTCACCGCTACCCCTACAAGAACACAACAGAGCTGTATAAGCTCCCACAACTTTGCCGACGTTGTCCCAGCTTATAAAGCTCCAAATTCCGACAAAAGGAACATCGCAATTCGCAAAAGTGCTTACAAAACTAGAGTGGGATGCAGATCAGTTGTAATGAATGAAGTTGAGACGATTCAATTGCAACAACAGGAAGAAGAAGACGAAGACGAAGACGAAGACGTAAATGGAGACTTGGGTCATGCGTCCAAGAATTTGATCACAAGCTTTTTGGCTTTTGGGAGGCTGGCTGGCTGCAAGCTGGCCGCCGCCGCCGGGGTGGGAGGAGGAGGAGGAGGCGTTGACACACAAAGAGCGTAGCGAAAGCAAAAGCGTTGACGAGCGCTCTCTCGCTTTTTTCTCGAGCGCGTGTGCGTTGTGGACGTTACAGGGACGAGAAAGACGCGAAACTCCTGGTCGATCCAACGCGTGAGTACTCGGAAATTTTGCGCGTACTTGCGTTGTTCCCTACAGCCAAAAACGTGCAGCGAAGCAAGCAAGGCTCAAGGCATATACCGCACGCACCCACGCACGCACGCACGCTGGCTGAACAACAACACTCTTGACTGTTTGTTTGTTTGTTGGTTGGTTGCAGCCGAAAAGCGAACTCCTTTACGTTACCAGTTTCCTTCTCTGCCGCTCAGCTCATCATCACCCACTTTCGCAGCAACTCCTCCTTCCCGACGTCAATTGCCGCGACATCGTCCGCTGCGACGACGACGACGACGATGACGACGACTTACGACCAGGAGGTGGTGGTGTTTCTGGCTGTGAAAAAAGACCACCACACCAGCAAGATCAACAGCTGCAGGCATCTTCTACAAAATCCAAAACCATACGCAGACACACACACAGAGAAAGGAAAACTGCAACAAAAGAAAAAGAAACAAGGGACCCAGCAGGCTCACAAGAGTGGGTCCCGTCAAGAAAACCAAGTCAACGAACGACTCTTCACAAAACAACAACAGCAAAGTTATCACAACAGGAATCAATCAAGCAAAGCAAAGCAAGCAAGCGCATAATCTGAGTAAGCTTTTTCTCCTTTTTTTCCAAGGTAATACCTGAGTCACTCGTCAAATCCAACACACGCAAGTCCTCCCAGAGAGCACCGGACTTGAACCGCGTGAGGGAGAGACGGAGGGAGCGAGCGAGCGGGCGAGCGGCGGGCGGACGGGCAGGCGGGCGGGCGGAACGGACGACCGACCGTGTGAGATCAGTCTCCCAGAAAACAAAACGTGTGCGAATTTTACGAAGGAAAAGACGATAAAGGACATCCTTTCGATTGCATCATATCAACATGGATGAATAAATGGTCTATTTTCATCCATGCATTCATTGAATTTGAGAGTTGTTGGGGGAGATGTTTCATCCATCCATTCATCCATCCTAAGCAAATTCATCAAGGAATGTGAATGTGCAATTGGGAGTATGCAATGAAGGAGTAGTAGATACAAATTACCCAAGTTTTTTTTTCTTCAAAATTGAAAAGACTTTTATTCCAACTTTAGAGTTTATGTGATGGGGAGTGTTGTTGCCATGTTTAAGGCTTTTTAGGGTTTTAGGGTTTCATAACCTACTTGGATGAAATTCCAATTCCAATCATCAAGTTAGTTAGGTTAAATTGAATCATGGTTTAACTTGGGGAACAACTACTATTCAACCACACTATTTAACCACCTAATGTAAGTTGGTTAAGTGAAACAAACTCTCAAAGTACCTAGTACAAGACTAAGTAACTTACACTCTTACACAATTTGTATGTACCCAATATACACTTGAGCTCCTAATGTAAGTGAATTTAAGTGGACAATTCCCGCACAACTAACTAAATAAATTATCACCTTAACACCTCTTGCCCACAATGCAATCAAGCCTTTAGTTTAAGCTTAGTTAAGCAAATGACTCCCCCCCCCCCCCTCTTCCCCCAATGCATATCTCATTAGATTATCCTCTTACACCTTTTTTTGTCATATTATAAATCAATTTCCCTTGTACATTATTTTGCCCCCTCAAGAAAATAAAAATAAAAATAAAAAAATCATGTTTCCATAACCAAAGCTCAGATTGTAGTTTTCCCAAATGAATTCATATTTGAACATATTTGCATATCTTCTTCACTCTTTTAGAAAAACATGGGAACAAATTTGTGCACAATCGATCGTCAACCATTTTTCAAGTGAATGAATATCATCCGTTTTCTTGGGGAGGGGAGATGAACATATATTGCCATGCATTTGAAGTGAAAATGTGAGAAAATAAACTAGTTTCAAAGAATAATATGAACATTTTTTTTTCATTTTTTTGTGAAACCCTTTTTTATTGAAACCCATAAGAATTTTTTTTTAATTTTTTTTAAAGCATGTAGAAAAAAATTGTGAAAAATCCCAACTTGTGAAATAACCAGGTTATGGACTTTGGTAGGTCATGGTAGCTAAGTTTAAATTGCAAAGATAAATATTTGAGCTAGTAGAAGTACTAATGAAGGAGGTCTTTATGTTTTTTTTGGCCTTCCCTTTTGTTTCTTGTTTGGTTACCGATTTTTTTCTTTTGTAATAAAGTTTGTCATGTTTCTAATTGATTAGGGATTTATTTATTTATTTATTTATTTATTTATTTATTTATTTTTGGGTTGCCCTAAGTGAAGATTTTCTCAACAGAAGTGCATGTAATTTTTATTTTGGATTTTTTTTTAATTTCTTTGAAAAAAAATTTAGGTTCAAGAGTGCCCATAAACATATTCTTACAACACACTTATATAACTGGATTCTCTAAGATTTGGCATACAGACCTCTTTTGGACTAGATATGGGGTCAGTTACTGCCAATTCTGGCTCCCAGCAAAAGGTACCTAGTGAGCCCCATTAGGGCCAGCTTCATAGGCCCGATCTTATCTAAACCCTAAAAGCAAGGGAACTGCTAAGAGAACTCATGGGAACATGGCCGAATCGACCCACTACAATATTCGGCCTCCGAATTAGTCCATAAGCAAAGGGAGCTAGAATATGCCTCCTCCTTGCATTTAACTCTCTACGAAGAGCGCCCACTACACTTTGGGGGGTGGGGTGAGAGAGAAAGAGAGAGAGTGTCCCTTACACTTAGGGGGTTGGGGATTTAGGGTTTAGGGTTTAGGTTTTTTTTCATTTTTCCTTTGAGCTCACGATGATTTGAACGATTCAAATGTATTAGAACGAATGGTACCAATATGATTCCTTCATATGCACACAATATTTTAATACCTTTACCATTTCGACAAAAATTAAATTTTTTTTGTTTTGTTGAACTTCTTTAAATTATATATTATGTGTGTCGAAATTTTAATAAAATCAAAAGTTTCAAATGTCAAGTTTTGAATCATAGACCTTTCGTGAGAACGATTTAAAACTAAGGTAATTTACACACACTAGATTATTTCATAACATTGACGAGACCTTGTTTATTATTTTTTATAACCATTATATAATGCTAAAAATTGCAAAGTTAAAAAACCAAGTGCCAAAATTGAGATTTCAAATTTAATTAATTATTCGACAATTTGTTGCCAAAATGGTAAAAATTCTATGATAAAATAGCACATGTTGCTTTTCTTCAAATTTTAAATAAATGTTCAACATTGGTTAAGAGATTTCACTAGGGTAAGCGGGTCAATGGTTATGAATGTTTGAAGGTTCCATGAACTTAACCCCTCACATGTGAATGGTTCAACTAAAAGCTTATGGGCACAAACTCCATCTTATTATGTTTTGATCCTCTTGTTCCCGTTGGTCTTCCTCATATGAAACTTTTTAATCATTCTTCTCTTTCTCTCCAAAGGTGATCACAATGGTCATGGAAGGTCATGATTCTTGTAAGCTCTTCTTTTAATGTTACTAATGCACTTCCTATCTCAATTGTTCTCTTTTTAATTGGTCGTGATTGTGATGTTCATGAGCTCTTTTCTTGGTGTTGCCAATGCACTTATTGTGTTAATCATCCTCTTTCTAGTCAATCATGATCACGATCTTCATCCTCTCTTGATGCTACCGATGCATTCCTTATATCAATCATTCTTTTCCTATTCAATGGTGGTTGTGATGTTTATGAGTTTTTCTCTCAGTGCTACTAATGCATTTCTTGTGTTGATGGTCTTCTTCCAAATCAATTGCGATCATGATGTTCATGAGCTCCTCTCTTGATGTTGCCAATGCATTTCTTTTGTTAATGTGTCTATTATTGGTGAATCATGATTCTCATGTTCATGAGGTTTTCTCTTGGTGTTGCTAATACAATTCTTATGTCGATCATCCTCTCCCTAGTCGGTTGTGATCATGATGATGAATGGTGTGCAAGACATGGACATACTTTCAAAGGTTGTTCCTCTATACATATGGGCATTCGATTATAAAAAAAAAGTTCAATTATGAGCATGCTTACCGTAACTTAGATCATATTAAGTTGATGTTTTACTTTTCAAGTTAATCCAAACATATGATGGTTCCTAATGCATCACAAAAAACGTACAAAGTACTACACTTTCATCAAGCATTTAACAAAACCCTAATAAGTTACTAAGAGCACCTTATGTATGCATTTTTTGACTTGAAAAGTATGATTTTAACACATACAAAGGATTTTTCTGGAAAAAAGAATTGCCCAAATTACAAGGGGAAAAAAAGGCCAGATTTTTACTACAGGTTCCAGCAGGTGACCAAAACATGACATTGAAAAAAATATTTTTAAAAATTTGACTTTCATATCTGGTCTATAGCCAAATGTGGCTATTTCTTCTTGTTGATGAATTACCAGTTTGGCTACATCACAAAATTAAGGGAAAAAAAAAATTTAATTTTTTAGTTTAAAAAAATTAAAAAATTCTAATTTTAAATTTTAAAAATGTTTTAAAAAAATTTTAATTTTAAAATTTTTTTTAAAAAAACCCCCACTGCTTGGAATAGAGCAGGCAATTTTCTGAGAGTAATTTCTTGGGATTATTTCACATGTGTATAGCAACTGGTACAGATGTCTTGGCATGTGTTTCTTTAAGTGCCCATTTGAAGCATATACAATTGAAGCCAACACTTGTCAGGAGGGCCCCCTCCTAAAACAAAGCATTTAAACCCACCACCCACTTCCTTCCTCTTTAACATGATTGTTTCTGAGAGAGGAGACTTTCAGTGTACTAAAACACTTGTTGCATCTGATCACCAGACTAAACTTAATGACTTTAAAACTGACTCTGTCTGGAATTGTCTGGATGCAATGGACAAAAAAGAATAGTAGTCTACTGAAACAAACAGGATGGTTTTATTTTATTTATTTATTTATTTATTTATTATTTTGTTTTAATTAATTTTAATTTTAATAAATTATTTTCTTCTTTTTTTTCTTTTTTTTTAAAATTTCCTTGTTTGCTTTCTGCCATCAATCAATCAAGCTAGCTAGCACAAATAGCAATGGCATTGGACAAAAAGAGTCCTAGAGGAAAGAAAGAGTTTGTTTGCTTTGGGTGTCATTCTGTCATCAATCAATGAGTGTCAGTATTATTAAGCACAAAAAAACTGCCTGTTGCCCCATGGATCCAAACTGCCAAAAAACCAGTATTTGTGGAATTATGGGTTTTTAGGGTTTAGGGTTTTAGGGATGCTGCAGTTAGGGATCTTCTTGTCAGTGAGACAAGATTTGCAAATTTACACCAGAATGGATAGTTGAGTAAAGAATTGTGTATTGTATTATAATATGTACTATTATGAAATGGGTTGTTTACATTTAGGAACAACATGGTGTGAGGGTGAATTGTTGTTTTGTTGGGTGATAATGTGTTCAACGAAAGCCTATTCCAAAGCATAACTCGTTGGTCCCAACATGGATTCATTAGGAGTGTGATCTTGCACCATCAATGGTTTTTTCTTTCAAAATCAATTAAGGATATACTAGAAGTGGAAGTAATGCATTGTTGCAATTCCCACCTACGAAAACAGACCAAAATAGTGCCCAAATAGAATGAAGTAATCCATTACATTGTAGTGTAGTTATCTTTACATTCGAACAACAATAACAACATTCACCAGATTTTTTGATGATCACACCGCCATTAAAGAAAAATAGGACAGTGCAACCACTCGTGTTGTAGGTTATGTTTACATTCAAACATCAATAACAACATTCACGTAATTTTTGGTGATCATACCACATTTTCGAAAACTAGTTTTCTTTTGCTTCTTTACAATTTTGACATAGTCTTTCTTGCTTGAATTAGCTTTTGAATATTGTGCATTACTAGATTGATGCCCAACATTATGCACAAGTAAAGGGTGCATTTCACTCAATGATCCATTTGTAGCAATTTCAATATGTCATAATGCCAACCTCATGAAAACAGCGGAACCGTGTTCATGTCAAACTCAAAAGTACATCCCAATGGGCCAAGCACACTCAAAACCTCTTCCTTGGAGCAACTCCACCAGTGCTCAGTATGTTACTCTGCAAATTGAGAATTGGATGAAGAAAAGTCAGAACATGTTGGTTTAGGGTTTAGGGTTTAGGCACAATGGTTTTGGCCCTGCAATTTTGCCCCGTTTGCTGCTGCTTGTGAAAGACACAGCAAAGCCCAACACCTTCCATAGAAGAGTAATAAATATGATCTGATTCTGTCCCCATTTGTGATTGGCCAACCATAATATATGATTGCCCTAGTTGGTTTACTATTAGTAGCCTCCTACCTATTTGCAGTTCCATTTATAGTTTTATGGGTGGGGTTGGAAAGAAGTAAATAACTGAACATACATGTTAAGAATATTTTTGCAGAGTCACACACGAAGCACCACTTGAGATGCTCTTCTGTCCTGCTGCCAACAATTCCTTTTCTTGCATGCATGAAGCATCCTGAAAGCAGGACCCTGATTCAACTCATAGATTTGAAATGCCATTGTTCGACTCTTAAACAGGCATGTGAAACTACAGCAAATCCATGGCAGACACTCCCTGCACTATCATTTCAGTTCCTGACAGCAAACAGTGGAACTACAGTGAAAATTAGAATGTCAGCCTCAACACAAGATCTGAACAGGCACTCCCAGTTGGCTAACAATCCTGTATAGCTACCCTCAAGCAGAGAGAAAATTGCTGCCCAAAGTAAAGCCTGACAGTCTTCTGTACATGAGTTTACATCCTTTTGAGCACAGTTTCACACAATGCAACAGTTATATTTCAGCAACTGTCTCATACAAGTCAATTGATAACCTGAAACAACAAGAAGGTCCACACTAAAGTGAATATCATTCTCCTCTCCCTAAAACCCAAGGTCAAGCATCAAACCAATATTCCAGCACACTGAAATAAGGTTTTATCAGAAAAACCTGGGTACAATACTTTTCATTAGATAAAATTTTGTCTCAACAATATCATCTTTGCTCAATCCTGTCATACGAGAAGGAAGACCAAGTTAGATTCTTCCACAAACACGTTGAAAACACAGGAGCAATTGCCAAAATTGAATCTCTATGCTGAGACCTCTGCCTTGGAGGCAACTGAAGCACGAGAGGCACGCTTCTTTGCCAAACTCTCACTGCGGTGCTCACGCTGCTCCTTCAGCCGCAATGCCAACAGTTTTTGATATTCAGCTGCTTCTGTCTTCGCCTTGACAATCCTCTTCTTCTTGATTGCAATTCTGCGGCGCTTCCTCTGCAAGGTAAGGGGTGTGACAAGCCTCTGAATCTTTGGAGCCTTGCTCCTCTTTTTGCCTGTCATGTTTCACAAATACCACTTACTATGGAGCATCCATGCAAAACACACATTGTATGATGGACAAAATTTTGAAAATTTGTCACAAAAGATTTCTAGACATGAAAAGAGAAGGATAAATTCTCCAGTGCTGTCTTGCTTGTTATAAGAGAGCTCTGCAGACCCATACAAGGCTAAAGATGAAAAGAGCACCCCATCCATTACCTGTGGAAGACACAAAGGTTCGGCGATAAGTGTTAACATATTTCCTCACATCATCATCCTTGGAAAGGTTGAAGAGTTTGCGAATCTTGGTTGCCCGCTTGGGTCCCCTCATTCTTGGCATCTCCTTATCAGTCAGGCCTGGAAGAGGGTTATCACCTGACATAAAACACACAAACAAACATGCTTAGAACCAATAGCAACAGCCTAAACTGAACACAACCTGGAAGGGACATTCATCTGCACCTGACTTGCAATTGTTCTAGTGTAATCCAATAATCCTGGTTGAAGAAATCCATTTTGTCCTGGCCTGAATGTGATTGCTCACACCATGGATTCCAATGCAGTTATCCATCAAGCCAGCAGCAAACACAAGCCATAGTAACAGCCTCAAAGTCAACAGCACAAAGAGATTACCCTGCTTAACAATGACCAGATTCAAGACTGATAGGTCAGGGCTGACAATGCATCCCCTCACAGACTTGCGGCGACGCTCTCCATCCCGCCTTCCATATCCTCGGAAGCATGGGGTACCTATAGGTCACATCAATCAACAAGACAGTATGAGATAAACCATGAACTAAGATGCCAATCTCAAATCTTAAAACCCAGCCACCATAGCAATGCTCCAAAACCCATGAGGATCTCTTAAACTCCAGGACTCAGGTGAAGAAGGTAAGGAAGAACAGACCTCTGTGCATCAGAATCCGCACACGTCCCTGTGTGAGAACACCTTGCTTCATGGGGAAACCCTGCTTGTCACAGCCTCCCATAATCTTGAACACATAACCCTTGAATTCCTGCAGAAAATGAATTCAACGTAAAGAGAAGTAAACAAACAAAATGCAACAAAAATTATCTGGACATATTGGAGGCCAACTTTTGTCAGGACACTTCCAAAGGAAAAGACTGTTATAGGCTGATGAACTTCTCAAGGACAGGGAAAAACATGGTACTGAGCAGTCGGATACCACTTACATCTCCAAGATTATCTCCACTGACCTCCTGGGCCAATCGCCTGTCATAAAATGTGCGGCTGCATCAACCACCCACAAAAACCCTTAGTCAGACCCAGTCTCTTGCTTATATTTATTCCTCACAGTTGCACAGTTGCACCCACATGCACATCAAATACTGCTACAAGTTATATAGACATATTTTAAAAAGTGACAGGAAAAAAACAGAACTTACAGCTTTGAGTCATCATCAATCTCAACCTTCTTTTGGCACCCCGTTGTGGGGTTTGCAATATTGAGCTGCAACACATGTAATAGAATTGATCATGAGCATTATGGCCAGCTCCTTGAGACAAGCTCTTCATCCGAATTCACTCAATCTTCTACCATAGCTTTTTGCAATCCACCAAATATTCATTTCAAAGACTGGCAGAAATCAATTGAAATTTGACCGACAACAGCATAACATGATACATATACCAATGTTAGATTGTAACATGGATAGGGATGGTGCATAAAACTGTACCACATTTCAGTCCACATTGTAGGAAGATATTTCCACATGGACAAAACAACACAACTGCGAAAAAGCCTGAACTTGCTAAAACCCTAGAACCCACCAGTTGGTGTTGACACATCATCCTACTTCTCTCCCTCAGGTCAGACTTCATCCGCTAAGAGACAATAAGTTCTTCAATTATCCCTTCCCATATTGTTGTTGTAGAGATGGATACCAAAATCACACAACTAGAAGAAGAGAGGAACTAGAAGTGATTGAACTTCCAGCCAAAGGGGAAAATGCAAAGGGAACAACAGGCAGGAACAAAGGGACAAACAAAACCAGAGGATCTATGGAAAGCAGTCATATCCACAAGCGACCAGTGATTCTCACCTTCATGGCGATGGCCGAGAGGGCCCGTTACAATGGTCGCCTTGCCGGTGTCTTCAATGCAGAGATCCAAGCTTCGCTTGCGCAGAGCTTTGCAGGCGAAGAGAGAGAGAGGAACAAAGAGCTTGCCTCCGTGCTTGTACAAACCCTAATCCCTCTCCTATCGTCCGATCGTCCGATCGGACGATCCTGAGCGTTCCGGGACTGGAGCGTTTCTGAGAGACCTCACGGATTACGAACTACTGACCAGGGTCCAAATGGATGCTAAATCCGTCATCATGGATGTACATCCATGAGAGAACACGGATCGGTTCATAATTATTAGGGTTTTCTCGGGATTGTTTCAATTTTTCGTGACCGTGATCTGGCTGGGCAGGGAGGAACAAAGTCTTCACCAGAGTGGGGGCGGGTATTAGAAATTGCACCAAACCCCCCCCCCCGGGGGCCAGGGATTAATCCGGGTATCAAAGTGGATGACCATGGTTATGAAAAACAAATTACCTTGTTTTGATCCATAAGCACGGTTATCACGAAACCGAATGCCCGGTTATTGTATGAACCCATGGTTATCAAAAAAATCAAATACCCGGGCATAATACAAACCCACGGTTCTCAAATTCTTTTGAAAAAAAATTCAAATATCCACCCAAACCCGCTGGGTCTATGGCCGGTTCTTTCATGAAACCTGGCAACTTTTTGAAGCTTTTGAAATACCCAGAACAAGCGGTTCTTTGAATCCAACCATATACCTACACCTGGCGGTTCTTTGATTTCGAAAATTTTCACCTAGAACTGGCAATTCTTTGATTTTTGAATTTTTCAAATGCCCAGAACCGGCGGGTATTTCAAAATACCCACCCCACACTAGCCTTCACTTTTAGGGTTTAGGGATTTAGACCTAAATTTTGAGCTTGCATAGGGTCGTAGCGTTAGCACGTGCCTATGAAATGCCAAGTGGGTCAAATTGGAATTTGAGCTAAGGATATTTATTTAGGTTTAGTCAATTTTCAAGTAAAGAGAAATAGAATGGTGTTTTTTTTGGATTTGTTTTTTTTCCAAAGTTTTATTTTTCAAGTTCATATTCACATGCACATTCTCAATATCCTTTACACCAATTTGTATCCCATTTCTTTTTTTAATTTTATTGAATTTGAATCCAAATAATTTTTAATTACATTCAACGTATTTCAATTAAATTTAAGAATTCAATTCAATTCAATTCAATTCAAGTTGCATTCCATGTCATTCAATATTTTCATTTAGATGGAACTTAATTTTCACAAAATAATTTCATTTTTCTATCAATTGATCATCACTAGTAATGTGCAACAAAGCACAACACAAAACATGATGATAATGTGAATGGAAATTCTTTCCCTTGGAAGCAAAGGAATGAAATGAAAGGTATAACTCGGGATGAGGTTTTCAACATCAAATAAAACATCATTGCTTCTTATCTATTTTGGGATTTAGAGTTTTTTTTAATTATGAAGATTCTTTAATTTACTATATATATGGAAAAACCTTATAAGTGGGCAAATGTAAAACAAGTTTTAAATTTCATACTCATTAATCATACAATCAATGCCTTTCAAGTAAAAAAATCAATCTTAAGTTTAATGTAAGTTAATTTCGATATGGCTAATCAAATAATCACATACAAATCCTTGCAAGAAGATCATGTTAGAAAGTACTCTTGGTTAACCATGGTCATGGTGTTGACACATTAACCTTTTGAAGGTGATAATGTAACATTTCTTGCTTTGGGATTGTGTGTAAATGAAAGATAAGAGTGGTGGTTATATTGTTTTCTAGGATTTGGAAAAATATGATCTTGAAGATGTACAATTGTATTACACTTTAAAGTTGAATTGAAATTGTGAATTGATTTTGAAGTTGAAATGGTTTTAGCATATTGTTTTTCCTTATGAGGATCTTATCTTTTATATAACTAATTTACAAAAACAAATCAATTTTCATTTTGCATTTTCACCCAATGTTCCACAACTTTTAAAAGGACCAAAATAATCTTTGTCAGAACTATTATGGAGTTGTGCATTGAACTTGCATTGATGAAACTTTCAAAGGAACTTGGGAGAACATAATCAATGCATCAAATATAAAAGTTTATGGCTTTGAAAATCAAATCTTTGTTGCAAATAACACGTTATTGGGGTTCCTAGGAAGAACACATTGATCTTTCACATGGGTAGCAAAACGATCTTTGTAACTTTGCTTAAGATTGAAGCATATTTCAAAAAAAATGGCCTTTTGTTGTTTTAGAAAAAAACTTAGCTCAATTTCAAAAAAAGTTGTAAGCTTTTTGTATAATTTTGTTCTCTTAGATTCTTTTTTCAAAACTTTTACTACTTTAGTGATTTTGAGAGTTCTTGAACTAAAAATTAATGTTCACATATGTATGATGATTGGATGGTTCAAGTTTATTTTGTAAGTAAAGTCCAAATAAAATAATAAGATTTCTATAAAATACATTCTTCAAAAGAAGGTCAAAGAAAAAAATTGTCAAAATTTTAAAACACCCAATTGAGTGTAGATTTTGCCTAAATTGTGAACTTTGATCTTAAAGTGAATTTTTTTGGGTCATGTGATTCAAGTTTGGTTTTGTGAACCCTCTTCTTTGTATTGTTAAAAAAAATATCAAATGAACCCTACAAATTACAACAAAGCTTCTATTGAAGGTGGTTACAAAGTAGGGTGGCAATTTTTTTGCATCACTATTGATTGTTTGTAAAGTGTTGTGCATTTACATGTGATTAACATACCATAAGATCCAGGATATGCCAAACTTGTGGCTAAATTTTGATTCTCAACTTGAATAAGAAAACATTTATATTATAAACATCACAACATCAATTCCTAAAATATATATAAGAATGGATTTTTAAAATTAAAACATATGGACTAGTTTCCTATTTATGCTTTTATATATGTGCATGCGCATTTCATTAAAATTCAATATATGATATATTAAAGCAAAAAGAACATCAATGCAAAAAGTTTGCTAGAAAAACCTTAACCAAAAAAATTTATGAATGTTTGAATGGCTTAGAAGTCCATATCATAATCATTTTGGGCGGATTTTTTTTTCTTAGCATGTATATTTTTAAAAATTGTCTAGTTGGGCTTAATTGTTCATTTTTACTCTATTAGTTCATTAATCATCACATTATCCCCACTTACTATTGGTTTTTTAACATCTTTGTTATTTTTGTGTTAAAAATGATATATTTATAGTATCATGTCTATCCAAAATGAGCCACCCTAAAACGCATATACCTTTGAAGCCAAAATTGATGAAGTTGAAGGTGTTGATACTATCATGGTGTGTATTGCATTTTTTATTATCTTTTCATTGTTACTTGTCATTATTTCAAAACTTGATATTTACTTTGTAGTTGTTCTTTGATTTAATCCTTATGTCTCTTGGAATACTATTGTTCATTCACTATGATGTTAAACCTTGGTTCTCAAAAAAATTTAATAACATGCAAAATTATGTTAATTTTTACAACTTGATATAAAATGGTCATACAGTATTTAAAAATATGTTTAAAACTAGCAACACCATATGGATGTAATTAAACTCTTACGAAAGATCTTTTGAATTCTTTTTTTTTTGCATTAAATAGGTGTGTTTACCCCATGGTCAATTAACCAAATATTTCACAATTGTATGGAGGTCCAAGGTAAAGTTGACTTCTATAACTTTTCAAATAAGAATTTTCACATGATGAATTCAAGCTAATGTGTTATTTAACTTCATTTGACCACAATTGTAATTGGGGCACATGGAGTGTACACAACCTTGCTCCACACAACTTGTGGTCTTTTCACACACTTTAATGCAATTTCTAGAAAACTTGATAACATAATTGTTTTTTAGAATATATGTTTTTACAACCTTTTCAACTTATTGGTCTCTTGTTGAGTCTTAGAATGTTGAGTTTTGTTGTTGAATAATATTTGTTTTTCACATTGCATCCTCGAAAATGTTCCCCAATTCTTTTATATTTGAAAACATATTATGTCAATGTTTGTTGGTGGACATACAAAACACACCCAATTTGTAATCTTTGGTTGTGAAATGGTGTTGTATAATGCACCAACCATAAATATTTCAATAACAAAACACTCCCATGTTGAGGTTGAAAAAAAACATTGACTTCCATCATTTTTACAATCATCTCGTATTAAATTAGGCATAAAACCATGATCCATCCTTTCAATGTGACATGTAATAGAAAAATCTAACAAAAACTTCATTGACAAAAATGCATTGACAAAATTAATAAAATGAAAATTGACTCAAATCATATTTTGAAATTTCCATGAAATTATTAAGTAGTTCATTTAGGATTAATATGAATAGTGAATATGTGAAGTACACAAGGGTAAGTCTCTAATAAAATGACCAAATGCACATGTTACCACTCATGAATAAATGGTTGTAAATTTTCAACTTGACTTAAGATTCATTATTTTTCATATAAATTATTATTGTGATGTAACATACACTCAATAATGACATATAAAAATGTGAATCATGTCTATCATCATTTGAGGATGAAAAAAACATTAATTTAACACTTATAATCATTCTTGAGGTTTTGAATAAGTTGAATAATAATTTTGGGAAATTATCATATTAATGATAATTGAATAATTAAATTACATTTTACATCTTTTGGGATCCTCATTTGAATTCATGTAAAAATCAATTATAAAGTTCACAATCTACATGTTCCCCTCCCATGAACCTTACATAATGTAAAGATAAATCCAAAAATAATTAATTATAAAATTCAAAGTTTTAATTCAAACATAAATTGTGTGCAATGATTGCATGTCATCTCACTATCTAATGTTAATTCCTTATTACTATGCATTTGGAAAAAGGAGTTAAATGTGGATCATTTTACCATGGACTTACTTATCATCCCCATAGTTTAAAAGCACATTCCCCCAAATATTTTTTGCCTCTTAATAATTTTGTTGGGAAAAGGGTGTTCATCCATCCATGAAGTTAATGTACGACATAATCAATTATCACCCAAAAAAATTACCCATTTATTAGCACATGCTTTCAAGTTTTTTTATAGTGTATTTTTTTTTCAAACTTTTCCTTTTATTATTGTGTAAATACTTGTGTGAAAACATAATTAAATTTTAATCATAGATATATTTTCAATTTCAATGAACTCCAAATCAATTAGACAAAGTTGAAAACATTAACTTGCTTATCACGCCATCATTAAAACAATATCAATAGCAAAATATAACAATTTTAACATTCCTTTTTGTAACACTACAACAAATTTGGTCATGTGACCCATATTTTCATATGTTATGTTGCCTTTTCCAATATAATCAAATTGAGTATAAAAAATATAACCATGATTGTTCCATTATAAATCAATAAAAAAATATTGCACAATCTTGTCAAACTCATCTTATTCATATTTCTAAAGAAAGACAATAAAAAAAGAAATGAATGATGTACCCATTTGATGGTTTTTTAAGTGAAAAAACATTATGTTTTATTGGCACGTCACACATCATAAGTTGTTGTGATACTATTGCATCACATTACACATATTGGATTTTGATTAGAATGCAATCAATAATTAGTTCTTATAGTTCTTGTTTGTTTGTGTTTTCATGTTGACCTTTGATTTTTTATATTTTTCAAAATTTTAATTTTTTTAACAATCAAATGTAATAATACATCCTATAAAGCCTTATGTATTATTCTTGCATTACGTTCATCAACATTCCTTTCTTGTTAAGTGATTACCTTACAATTGTCACCAAAAAAATCATGTATAAATCCAAATCACATTAGTGTATCCAAATGTGGTTGCCCAATAATTCGCACCTTAAATGAATACAACCAAATAAAACATTAACACAACAAAATTACATAAATATTATGCAATATGAACAAAATAACAATCTTTCACTTGATCAAGGACCATTGCATTAGTGATATTTATCATATTGACTATTTTATGATATACTTTTTTAATACCATTTTCATTCACATTTTGCCACATTTTTATATAATTTTCTTAACAATAAATAGTTTTCAATGTGTGTGTGTGTGTGTGTGTTCCATCCAATAAAAAATGGGGGCTATAACACAATATTATTTTCCCAACATGTTGATAGACAATAATGTTTTGTTTTAAATTATTTATTTGGTAGTTGAAAGGACTTTGTTGAGTAAAATGAAAATAATTTTCTCTCTATGACTATTTTATTGAAATGACACAACTACAATGAAAATGTTTTACAAATTTTCAATTTTGATATTGACAATGAGGTGTCATTTAACATTTTTTTATACCAAATTCCTCCACCATTCACCAAGTTAGAAATTAGGAGAACATGGTTTCAAAACATGTTTTTAGTAAGAACTTGATTTTGAAAGTACATTAAGTAAGTTTGTGAAAAAAAAATTAGTTTGCAAAAGTTTCATTCTTTTTGTCTTTGGTTTTACAATTTCCTACTTGACAGAGACCAAGTGTTTTAGAAGGATAGAAACCAAGGATCCTTTTTTTTAGTTATGGTAAGCACGAATAGTATCAAACATTTCAAGAAAACATTGAATGGAACTTACAAAAAGAAGTGAAAAAAGATATGAACTCACCTTAATCCATATATCTTTGTTAGGAAATGTCATTTGCTTGTATGTTTGTGATGGATCCTTTTGTTAATGTTGGATATATATATAGTCTAGGATATTTAGAAAATTTATTATTTTTAAATTGATTTAAAACAAAACAATCCATAAAAAAACATATGTGGTAAAACTTGAAAGGAAGTTGATAAGCATGTGTGTCAAAATGAAGGAGCTTCGTCAATTCTTTATTACATGCTAGCAAAAATCCACGTGCAAACATTATGAAAAAACCAAAAGTCATCACACAATGGAGGAAACAATTGTAGGCATAATAAAGAATCAATTGTCGTATTCTATCTACATTGTCTCCTATTGAGTTTAAATGATAATGTTTGGCCATAGGTTCTAAGACCTAACAATTGGACAAAAACAAACTAGTTAGAAGAATTTAAGCACATTTTTAGCCTTGTGTTGTAGGACCATGCCATAATGGTTGGTTGGTTGGTTGAAATTGAAAAAATGAAACTTACGATTTAATTTTTCACTTCCTTTACAAAAATATGTTATAGGTGGAACTTGTTTTTCGAAAGTTTTATCTTTAATAATAACATGTTGGCATGTCTTCTTGTAAGGGATAATGAAAATAAATAAATTAAAAAAATCTAAAATTATGCATGTATATATATATTCAAGGCTAAATTATACAAGAAATGAAGAATATTTTTTTAAATGTTTGTTTTAGCTTTAGAAAAAGTTTATTTACCAAAAGATTTTGGGTGAAAGCATGAATAGGGGGATTATTTGGACTATCATGCTTGTGATTTTTTGGGATTAGATACAAACATAAATTTTAAAGCCATATTCAAAATTAACATTGTCAAATTTTTAATTATTTGTGTTATCGTAGACTTTTAATGGAAATCATCACAATTTTTTTGAATGGAATTGAAGAAGATTATGGACTCATAATGGACTTTTGAAATGACCACAATATGTCTATCACACAAAGAAAATGAAAAATGTGGGCTCAAAAAAATGTCAAAGTAGTGTTAAATTTTTTTTAAAACAAAAAAAATCATCAAATGAATAATTTATTACTAAATGCATTGAAACTTTTCACACACACATATATATATAGGTAGATTTTTAAAGTTTTGAATCACATGATTGTTGTAAATTTTTATCCTTGAGAATCCATTTCACATTAAAAATAATAATCTTTTGCATGGATTTTTTGATCAATCACATGTTTAGGGATATTCATAGGTTAGTTTATTAATATTTATGATTTAAACATAGGGGATAATTATAGGATTTATGGTTTGATAATTGTTTAAATTTCAAAAAAATATCACTAGTGTTGGATTGAGAACTCTCAAATGCCACTTTTGAAACACCTAACCATGCTTTCACCCTTTTGAAGTCCAAAAATGTTCAACGATTGATGTTAGTTAGAAAAACTTACAATGCTTGTGATTATTAGAATTAACTACCATAGTTATAAAAAATCATCATTTTAATACCATTTTCATTCACATTTTGCCACATTTTTTCATTTCAAAAAATTGAAATAATAAAAGAAGTCCAATTCACTCCTTCATAAAAACCACTTGCCCCAAGAACTTAGTCTTTTAAAATAAAATATTTTAAGAAATAATCTTAAAACCATGATTTAGAAATCAACATAATTACAAAGATTTATGACTCAAAAAATATTGCATTATATTATTATGTAAATTTGTACCAAAAAATTCCCATAGATATGCGATTTAAAAATAGTTTAAAGTTTTTAAGAAGTATTTTAAGCAATGAAGAACATTGGTTTCATTTTTGAAAAATGTTGTTGGTTATTTCATACTTATGAGATTCATTTCAAATTTATCCAAAAAAATTCTTAATACATTAGATTATTGTTGTACAAATGCATTAAAAAAATTCAACATCAATTTAAGTTTTATTATCACAATGAAAAATTAAGTAGTGATTATATCTTGAAGTGAGACCTATTACTCGATTTGGACATAATGAATACTTTTAATTAAATTGGTATGATTGGTTATATTGAAAAAAATTATAATCATTAAGTTTTCCACAGACTCTCAGCACAAATATGTTATAGGTGGAATGTGTTTTTAAAGTTTATTAGGTTTAATATTAACATGTTGATGTGTCTTCTTATAAAGGATAAGCAAAACAAACAGAGGTCCAAACTAATAGGACCCCCAATACTTCCTAAATCATGTTGTGAACAATGTAAAAACAATGTGTTTAAATAATGCTTAAACATTGCTTACATAAATTTTTACATTGTTTCATTTTGTTTTTAAAGCATAGAAAAGATTGATTATAGGTTTTAAAACATTTTGAAAGATATTTTATAATTATTAGATTATTTTCAAACTTATATTGATGTTAAATTGATATATTAAAAAGGTGGGCATACAAATTCAACACACAATTTCAACATTATTTTAGTTTATGAACCTTATAAACAAGGAAAAGGAAAATTGGTTACACTTCAAATGGTTTTTATTAACATGGTTTGACTCACAAAAATATTCCCAAGGTTAAACTAAGTACCACTTGTGAAAGATAAATATTCCTCAAGATTTAATTAAGTAATTGATGGAAAATCTTTTCAATGGATTTAAGAAAACTTATTTATGAAAGATTTTTATCAAAGGAATTTGAAATCTAAGAATGCCAAATAATTAATCATTAATTATACAAACTTATAATGCTTACAAATGTTGAAGTTGACTACCCTAGCTATTAGGGATCAACCTTATTAAAAAAATGTTTCCAATTTTTTTACAATAAACATAAACCTTGTGTATTATGATGAGTTTGGAGAACACATAAAGATAAAATAGGTTAATAAATTTGAATTTTTCATGTTTATGTACAAAAAATTGATCCAAAGAAGATTTCAAATGCGAGAACAAATGAACAATTATTTTCTACTTAAACCATTTAAATTTCATTTAGTATATGTTCCATCAAGTTTCACAATTGTTGAATTTTATTTTTTTATCATGATGAAATCTAATAGTTCATAAACACAAGAGCCTAAAGAGAAAAACATATTTTTAATCAATCTTTTTTTTCTTTCAATTTTTTTGATTTTGCTAAAAGCTATGAAACTTTGTTAGAAATAAACAAGGTCTCTCCCCACCCCCCACCCCACAAATTAGGTTCAAAATTAGAAGGAGACAATGGAACAAACTTTAGTATATTTGTAAACCTCTTCCATTATGTCCTCAAATTGGTTTATTAGATTAAAATGTGTAATAATAATGGGATTTTGCAAAGCACATGCAATAGAAAATTCTTGAAAATATATTTAAACTATGATTTTTTGATGGGAGAGGCTTATTCAAAACATGCCTTTCATAAATCATTCATGAACTCTATGGCAAAACCTAATATAGTAGCCTAGAAAAAATAACAAACTTGAATTATCAATGCCAGCATTGAGTTGCAAACTCTTCACATGAGAACTTCATTCATAGTACATGGTTTTTAGCGATTTTGAAATTTAAAAATTTAGTTAATTGAAAGAAATCTCTTAGATGAAAACATGTTACATGACCCACACCCACCCACTTTGTCCATTGCTATAAAACAATGGGTTGAGTAATCAAAATGAAATGGCATCATAGAATTGGTTAATCAAATAAATAAATAAAATCTACAATTCAACATACAATTCTTATGACCCAAAAAAATGTTGCATTATATTATTATGTAACCAAATGAATGTACATAAATTGATATTCAAATATTCAATTTTTTTTTTTTAAAGAAAAAAAAAAAGAACAGTGATAAAACATTGATTAACATTTTTTAAAAAGTTCTTTCATTAGATTCATTAATTATGAAAATGTTCCCATAATATATTTGAAACATTATTATAAAAATATATCAAAAGGTTTCAACATGAATTAACTTACCACTAGTTAAAACATAAAAAAATAAACCACTAGTTACACCATAAGTGGATTTAAAAAAAAAAGAAGTTTGTGTCCTCTTTCCTTAACTAACATGACATTGTATGCTTACATTTTGATATGAAAGAATTTCTTCCAATGCTTCCTTGGGCGAAAGTCCTACCACATCCAAATGTCCCAATGAACACAATTAGTTTTGAAGATTGCTCAACCATGCACACAACAATATAGGGTCACAAACTTAGGCCAAGAATGATTTTTTTTTTTTTTGACAATGGACTCAAACAATTGGGTGCACAATTTGGTAGTAAGAAAAGTAGACATGCCAATAATACCATGAAATGGGGCTTAGAAGGAAAGATGTGGAATTTTGTACCTTGATGGCAATGTTGTGCACTCCTATGTTGACACTTACAACTATTGCTTACAACTATTACATAACAAGAAAATACACTAAACAATACACCATGTTCAAAGTGATTTCAAATCACACAAATTTGGATTATATCCTATTCACAAAACATTTCAAACCTCCTTCACATTTGAATTAGTTCAAAATAAAAACCCAAACAACTAAAATAACCCAATTTATCCCTAACAAACTAGAACCTAACTGAGAAGTTAAATAACACACCCAACAACAAAACCCAACTTATAACAAGTTAATGTTAGTGAGCAAAAAAGCTTATTGAATTTCAACAATGATTAAAATCATGACTTTGTCACCAATCCTTGGCCCACAACAAAAAAAGAGAACATGACATAAAGGAAGAATGACACAAATAGAATAAAGGTGAATGAAATGGAGAGAAACTCCATAAATACATGCAAGAGAACCCAAAAAAATGTTGTTGAAGTTCACATGAAACACAAAGCAAGTGATATGTCAGTATTTTGTTACACTCACTTCCTTGATCAAAGACTAACAACACTAGTAATGAACTACCAACACACTAGACTTCAACACTTTTGATCAAGTTTTGATGCCATTGTCTTACAAATTGGGGTTACCTGAAATCTTTCATCCAAATGGGTTGTGGCATCAATTGTCACCTACCTTGTAAAACCAAGTCCACCCACAATCCCTATTTAGACCTCTATGTTGCTTTTTCAAAGATCTAGTGACCTCTATATCACACATTGTATTGCAAGCTGTAAAGCACAATACTGTTACCCTCTTCAGCCAATTGGTGTACAATCTCCAATCCCGTACCTTGGTTTGCTCGTTTCACCACTGCCAGTCTTGTTGGACTACCACTCACGAGTATCCCACAGCTTTCAAAAGACTTCCTTCCAAGAGAGCACAAAAGTAAACAAACACATCAATGAAAAACTTGAGAGATTGTCAATTGCAGTTCAGGGCTTTGATGTCAAACATAATAAGCAAACATAACACATTATAACAGTAAAATCTGAGTTATATCCAAAACTGTAGGCATGACAGAGCAAAGAACCCACTCTTGGATTTCTCAAGTGTTCTTCAACTTGAAAAGGAATCTCGAGAGAAAACCCTAAATTAGGTTACGGATATTTCAATGAAGACTATATGAATCAAAGACAAATTTACTTCACATTCACAACCCATGAACAAGCTTGTGATTGAGCTAAAGCAAAAGAGGTGGGAGAACATCCATTTTGATTCAGACAACTTTCACAAATGCCAAAATGTCCTGAGTCTCTGAAGAGGAATGAATCACATACAATCATGAAGAGATGCACCCATGTATCTTGCTCTTCCCTTTCAGATGAACATGCAAACATTTTTGGGTATTTCAAAGCTTACAAGAGTAAGATGTGATCAAATTGGCACAAATTGAATATGTGGGTATCACTGATTTTTATATCATTGCAAGCATCTGTTTGAAGGTCAATCAAGAAGAGGAAGAGGACACTGGACATAACAACCTCATACCTCTCAGTTTCATCCCCCATATAGGGCAGCTTAAATTTTGCTAACCTTGTTTTGTTTCATCAATCCATACATCGACAAAATGTCAGAGTCTTCACTGAGAAACTCCATTAATGCACACTGCACCGCTTCACAAACCTCCCTTTTTGCAACAAAACAAGCAGACATGCACAAATTTTCCAGATTGCACTACAATGCAACTTTAAATAGTTTTTAATTTGCCCATTGCATTTGCAGAATTCACCCACTAGTAGCAATTTTCATTACATAGTTTACCCCAAGCAGTACCTACAGCCACCTCACAGCTATACATATTCAAGAAAGGGCATTCTGCCAGGTTCACTCTCACCCAGTGAGACTAGAATTTGCAAACACTAGTGACAGTATTTCTGTGGAGCATATTGCATACCTATCAATGAACTCGGTGAGCCACTGGGGGACCAGAGGCATCCTTACTAGTGCAATAGATGGCTAGTGCACAGAAGTGGCCTTACCATTATCCTTATACACACCCACAATTGTCCCTCTGTAAATTCATTGTTGATTTTGAGAAAGCTTGCTAGCATGGCAATCATTTGCTCTGAGTAGGTTAGCTATGTCCTGTAGACCAGGGGCTTGATACTTGAGGCAGCTAGCTCACTTGGTATAAAGACCTCATTGCCATACCTTCAAACTCCCGGTGCATAGACCTCACGAACCAAGAGAATTCATTGCTCTGGTTCAATGCTTCAACAAGGTTGGCACTTGCCTCTACTCTGGGATTACATTCGACAACTGTTGCACAGCAGCCACAAAATTTCACTTCAATTAGTCAACCATGCCCAGAGCCACATTGGGTTGACTGAACAGCTCCTAACACTACTTACAAATAGAAATGCATTTGCAGGACAGCTGATCATCTCACTCCATTGACGTCTTGCTATAAGACGTATGAGCAGTCAAAACCTCTAAGAGTACATCCACCAACACTCGGTATGTGACCCTGAAAAAAACCACAGGTTTCAGAGCCCTGGAGGAACCGTGGAACAGTCTAATAAACAAAGCCAAATTCTATTTATTGATTGCTCCCTGTTTCTAAATTGCTAGATAGTTTGATTGGTCCAAGTGGGTTGCTATTAGTAGTCTCTCACCCACTTGCAGTCCCAGTTTCAGTTTTATGGTTGGGGTTGGCAAAAAGCTAGTAACTAAAACTCAGATATGAGAAATAGCTTTGCAGGGTCACATACTGAGCGTTCATGGAGATGCTCTAAGATGCTAATAAAACTGCCATCTCTTCCCTGCCTTCAGCAGGGTTTAGGATTTAAGAGACAGTAATGCCCATGCTCTCATTGAAGGCTCCACATTTGTTTGCTTACTTGCCCACAGATTGGTTGCTTTGTCATGGCGAACCGAGAAGCTGAATACCCGATCAGGATCTTGTGGCTCTACATTCGTGAAGATGAACTTAACAGCTGGTTCAAAGAAGGGGAAAGAAATCAGTAACAAACTCTTTAGTGGGAATGGACTTGCCAGATTCAAAAAAGATCCAGTGCTCTTAGAGACATAGAAGGCATGAGCATGAGACCACAAGAGAGCATACAGTCAAACATTGACATACATGTAGCCAAGAAGCATTCTATGATAGCATGACTGTCATGGTGTTTGTAAGTAGGAAATTCCTCCCAGTAAACCCTAAAACCTATAACTCACAGTTCTGGTCTGAACCCGAGAAAAACCATGTGCTTACCATCTGAGTACTCGCAATGCATACTTAGGAGTTGTTTGTACCATGTAGTGGCCTCATGCAGGGCTGCCACTTTTTGCTTCTTGCTACTCATCTTACTTGTAACATCTGCAGAGAACACACACAGCATCCTCAGTAGAGTACCCCTTGATTTGCAGGTGGGATTGGTGGAGGAGGGAAGGGGGAGGCTGGAGGAGATGGAGCCGAGACAATAATTTCAAGAAAGAATTTTCAAATCCCATGGAGAGGTGGTCATCACTTGAGAGAGCACAAGACTCTTTGGGAAGGAAAAATACACAAAGAAGAGGTGTGGGTGACTAAGAGACCATGTTATGGTTGATGGACAGCAGCCTGGAATCAACTGTAATTTTGCAACGGGAGAGATTCACACCTGCCATGAGAGTGGAAATGAGCTTCTCCCGATTTTCCTTCTTTTGCAAAAGCAGGGAATTATGCTTGTGCAGGTAATCCAAGCTGGCCTGGGTCTCAGACATTCGCTGTTTGAACTTGTGGAGTTCTTCTTCTTGATTCTCCCGAACTATCTCCCACCAGCAAATAGATACAACAATAGCCATCAGAGCCATGCAAATGAAGATCTGAACATGTATTCCAATGTCCTAGACATCATAAAACATTTCATTCCAGCAGCAAATCACTAAGCTTTGTGCAATCCTGGTGGAAAAAGAAACCCTAAATCCTTTTGCAACAGCACCTTGCAAGCAAGCAAACAAAGCTCCACAAGAAGCAAACCAACAACATAGGAAAACAGACAGGAAATCAACAATATACGAAAACAGACAAACATGGGTGATCTTGTTGTTGATGTTGTCAGACCTGTTTGCACATAAGAGTCCTCTGTCTCAAGGCTTTGCAGACGCTCCATTACCTTCTCTATCCTCTCTGCAAATGAGACATCAACCCATCGGCCCAGCTGATGTGAGCCTAACACATGAAGCACCACCACCAAGACATACATACATCCCTTCATTACTTCCTGCTGCATTGGCCCCAAATGCAGAGAGAGTTGTTACCTCGACCCTCGACACGGAGAGAGCAGGCAGAAGATACTACGGTTTGGATGGAATCCGTACACAGGGTGCAACAGGCCTCCAGCTGCTTCTCCAGCTCCGCTAACTCCTTGCCAAGCTCCTCTCTGGACAATACAGCCTGACCCATGATCTCCAATGTCTGATTTGCACCTCAACAATGGAGAGAACGCTCGTCTGTCCGCCCGTCTGTCTGTCTGGAAGCAATGGAGAGAAATGGGGTTTTGAATTTTCGTTGCTTGCCACTCTTCCCGCCTTTTCTGAATGGATGATGATTGTGGAGGCAGGAAGCAGGAACCCTGTGGAGGTCGATGAATTTGACATGTTTTTCATGGAAGTCGAGAAACCCTGATTGCTGCTGCGCTTGATTGTAGTTTTGGATTTTCCAGCAGCATGTTTTTGCTCAAGATGACTACTTCATTATTTACCATGGCTTTGTATATACCTCCTGCTGCTGCTGCTGCTTCTTCTTCTTCTTCTTCTTCTTTTTCCCATTCCCATTACATCATGTTGGCACCCACCACTTTGCATCGAATCAACTTGTATTTCAGCAAAACCTTGGCACCAACTGTTGCTTCCAGACTCAAGAATAACAACAACCACATGGATCTCGTTCCTTTAAGAATGCAAGGCTTCCAACCCAAATCCTTTCCATGTTCTCTGTTTCTGTTGCCTTCTTCTACAACTAGTTTGGATGTAGGTATAGGAACTTTTGGTAGGATGTTTGGAAGCAGAGCTGCAAATAGGCGTTGGCAGTTTAGTGGCATCTGTGGTGATGGTGGTGCTGCTGCTGCCTTCTCTGCCCATGGACCTTATGAAGAAACGGATTTGCCAATTTTGGGAGATTGTGTTCAGGCAAATGATCCAGCAGTTTGTGTACAAAGTGACGACGACGACGACGATGAGGAGGAATATCAAGTTGAGAGTCGCAGCAATGCAAAAGTGAAGGCAAGTGTCTATGGTTCTCACCGCAATTCCTTTCTTGCTTGCTCTTCTGACAGACCCCAAAGGCTTCTGTGCATGGATTAGGGTTCTAAGATCAGTTCAAATCAGTCTAGGTTTTTCAGGGAGATGTCATTTCTTTGGAGTTTGGGAATCAGGGTTTGGGGAAGATGGAGATGGTTCTGTTGTATTGTTGTTCAGTGGACAATGGGTGGCTTGCAAATTGCAGAAAGAATTTAGACATCTGTGTTGGGAACACCTTTTTACACATCATGATGTATGTGTGTGTTCTTGATTCAAGTCAGAGATGCAGGATGGATTACATAAAATTGTCTTACCCTGAGAGTCCATGCACAAACTTTCTGCAGTCAAGATTCAGTAGAAAATGTGATTGGAATTGATGCTCTTCTTGTGTTGTTGATCAAACTGTTGTGGAGTTAGTTTTGATGCCACTTCCTTTTATTTTGCAGGGAGAATTGCAAGGAGGTCTATATCTGGTTGCAACACCGATTGGTAACCTTGAAGACATTACTATAAGGTCAATTTCCATCTCTTCCATCTTTGTTTTGCAAAAACCTTTGTCTGGGTTCTCTACTTTTGTTCCAGTACAAATCAGAAAAACAGGTTGAGCTGAAGCTTAAAGTCAAATGCCACTTTAGCTTAACAATGGTCATGAGATATGGTGGAAATACAGTAATGTACAGTAGCTTCATTGATGGCAATGTGTTGTTAAAAGATGTGGTGGGGACTTCTTGCTTGTTGTAAGCTTCCTATTGAAATATTAGGGTTTTTACTGCTGGTAGGAACTGTGAAGGCCAAAGTGCTTTTTTGACAGCCCTTGAATGAAGTCATAGAGAACTCTCTCCGAACTAGTGAAAGTGGAAAATACCCTGTTTTTAGTTCCACTTTTTAGCTGCCTAAAGGGAGAGAGAAAAAGGCACAGCAGGGTTTACTAAAGTTTCCTGCTTGGATTTCTGTCACTGTTGTTCAAACCAGTTTTGTGTGTTGGGTCTTGTTTTCTCTTTTCATTAGGTTTGTGTTCCTCTTGTCCATGTTCACACTTGCTGATTGGTTGCTGTTATGTTTCAGATGTGAGCTATCCATGGCCTTTTATTATTGGGTCATTTCTCAATTCTTTTCAGGTTGACTTCAATAATCATAAGTGTTGATAGTATTGAGTATTTCTCAGTACTAATGAAGATATTTCCCACTTGGAGTGTGACATTCGTTCCAGAGCTCTTCGGATTTTAAAGGAGGCAGAGGTGATCTTAGCTGAGGACACAAGGCACTCAGCAAAACTCCTACGGTACTATAACATAGACACTCCCATGGTTAGTATGAACTTCAACCATTGGAATGCATTCACTGTGATACATTTGAGACAATATGTATTTTGTGAGTATCTATAGTCACTGTGTTTCAGGGTAGAAATCTTTGTTTAGTTTCCAACCATGCCTGGAATTCTTCACATGAGACCCATGACATGTGGAATATGCCAGAATACTTTCCTCTTGTGTTTCCTTGGTGCCACTTCCATCTTCATGGCTGGCAATGTTGGGGATAGGCGCAGCTGCCAGGATATGCCTCTCATGGGGCCAGAGGGAATAATCGCAGATGAGCTACCACAAGTTCAATGAGTATGCAAGACAGGATGCTATAATGCAGCGCCTGAAGGCTGGCCAAATCATAGCGCTGATCAGTGATGCTGGAATGCCTGGAATCAGTGATCCTGGATCTGAACTTGTAAGTTTAGTGGCAATCTGATCTTCTGCTTATTACTTGCTGGCTTTTTGCATGGGGTCCTATATCAGAGGAATGATGGGTAATGAAGAATACTAAGCTGGTGCAGTTTGGGCATCATCAAGATTCTGACATTGGAAGCTATAATGCATCATTGCCTGAAGTGTGACATTGGATTGAGGAATGCACTGTGAGATGATTAGATATATTTTCTTGGACCCTAGTGGGTAAATGCCACTGGTCAGCTTACTTTGGTGCTTTTCCAGGTGCGAGTATGTGTAGATACTGGAGTGCAAGTTCATCCGATTCCAGGTGCATCAGCTGTAATTACTGCCTTGGTTTCATCAGGTCTACCAACAGATGAGTTTTCTTTTGGTGAGACCATCAACTAATAAAACTCTTGAGCATAAAACTATTTTTGAGTGCATGAGTAACAGATATATGTGTATTTTGTGTTGTTACCCTTTAGGGTTTAGGGTTTGCATGTTCACATAGTAGTTGAAGATAATAAAGGTAAAGTTTCAATTGCAGCTGGCTTCCTACCAACACACATGGGTACAAGGCAGCAGAGATTGGTAGCTGCAGCAAAACAGACAGCCACACAGGTCTTCTATGTTCCCCCTCACAAACTGTGCAGAGTATTAGATGACTGCATCACTGCCTTTGGAGCAACAAGGTGGGTTGACATTTCTCAGTTCCTTCTTGCAACATTGGCAGTGATATGTCGGTTCCAGTTTGGATGATGGATGTACTGGGGGAGACAAGAGGCACTTATTTTGCAGATTGAGAGAACCCACCAAGCTGGTCAGATAGTCAGAAAGATAAATTAGCAGGCAGCTACAAGTAACCCAAGTGTGTGCCTTATGTGCTTGAGCAGTCATTGATTGCTGGTTGCATGATTTGCTGCTTGACAAAGTTTGACATGCTGATTGTGGTTCTTGTGAAGGCACTGTGTGGTAGCAAGGGAGATGACCAAACTTCATGAAGAGGTAGATTGTATTTCACACTAGTCTACTTCACACAGCAACTTGTTATATGACTGCAGTGTCCATTGGGTCATCTCCCAGAACATCACAGTCCATTATTTTGTTCTATGAGATGACCAAATTTTACAAAGTAGATAGTACATTGCCTGTTGTTTTCCTTCAGACTGCACTCTTCTGCAAAGAAGAAACATTCTGCTTTGTATGGTACGTAGATATTCAGATGACTTGTGAAAATGGTTTTCAGTTTTGCCGAGGTACGTTGGAGCAAATACGCAAGCAATTTGAAGATCAAAGCCCTCGTGGGGAGATTACATTGGTAATTGAGGGAATTCCACAAAGTGCCAGTAAGCAGATCCTGAGTGAGGAGGAAATTGAGGCTCAACTTGGAAGTCTCATAGCTGCTGGCATCAGCCCTTCTGAGGTAACTAGTACCAGAGTTTCTCCTCCCAATTGTTCATTGTTCTCCATTTCTTGCTCTTATGTCATCTGTAGTCTTGCACAAAGTCTCTTCTAGCAAAGCATCATCTTCTTCTGTTGTCCCTCCTGCATAGGTTGTTCTTGTGCTTACCTCTAATGAATGAGGTAAACAGATGGATTGCTTTTCCTGTACTTGGATAGCATTTGAGCTGCAGCACTGATAATGCAGGCCAGTAGGCGAGTAGTGGAAGATACAGGCATGCGGAGAAAGGTGGTCTACCCACTTGCTCTCAAGTTGGCCAAGGTTCAATCATGAGATTGTAGGACGAACTTGAGCACCCTTGGTTGGGTGGTAGGCATTGATGGATTGAATATCCAGGTAAGGCTTGTGGTGGAGGGGACATTCCCTCTGTCTCTTGCCAATGTAGGTCAGATACAATACAATTTCCAATAATGAATTAAATGTCTGGATGAGAAAAACATGATAAATGGTTTGTGCCACCACTTCAATGCTCCAAAAATTGTGGAATGCCTCATCACATGATATGTCAGAATCCCAGTGAGCTTTCTGAGATTCTCGAGGCTCCCATGTCATTGGTACTAATGCACATAAAAAAACCAGATGGCAAAAGCCTTGTTGAAGGCATGTATAGTCTTCAATTGTGGAACTACTTGATATCACATTAGGTAGTATTCCTCAAGTCATCACAACAATCCATGATTCAGAAGTTCATGACACACAGGCTTGCAAAAGTTCCAAGAATTCTGTTTGAAAGCTGTTTTTAATTTCAACAGGTTTTTTCTATATGACAGCAGTAGTAGCCTTCTGTCTCCAAACATTACTCAAACTGACTTGCCATACACAAATCCAGAATTATGTTGTTCACAAAAAGATTCCACTAGAAGCATACAATGTTCTCATTGCTGCACATTAGGCTACACTGCAAGAGCACCACTGGATCATTAATGCTTGCATTCAGGAAGTCAAAATTGCTGTATGTACTATGTGACAAGAAATCCATTAACTGCTCTTCTGCACTTATTGGATTTGAATTGCTGTCTGATGAAATGCACCACAAACATTCAAAACATGCAGTAGAGATCTTCACACAAAGACAGATATTTTACCATCTCAGTGATTGCTTCAAATCATGATGTCAATCAAAGTTCCAACCTGTGAAACAAACTCAACATGCACGGTGGTGAAGAAAGAAGTGATGGCTTGCAGGGAAGTCAGATAAAAAGCATAAGGAGACATGCCAAGTTAAACTGTGATTTTTTGCAAGCCAGCCAGGCACAAACATTGTTGCAAAGTAGCCTTCAGCTAAATACCAGCTACCAACAAGATTAGACACTAACATCTGGGCATAAAAAACTGAAGTTTGATAAAGGATACATCAGAACTAGTCTGTAACCAGCCTGCTTAATGATTCAATGAGCTGCCTAAGATTGTGCCTTGTTCTTGAGTCTCCTGTCACTCCACTTACATCTGCACTGATACTCTGCAAGAGTTCCAGAAGAGCAAATATCCTTAGCAAATGATCTTACTTATTGAACTGTAAAGGTGAACAAACTCTTCTTTAGAAACAACCCACCATTTCCTGGAGTCATTCTCATGCATAGTGATGTGAGGAAAAAATGCTGTGCAAAACAAATTTGAACCAGACAATTTACAAATGACAATTTGAAAACATAAGGCTCACCTCAACATGCTTCAAAGTTTTGCTTAATGTGAATACTGAATCACGCAGGAGATCTTTGTTCTCAGATGTCAACACTGACTTACTCAATAATCTGAAAAGGAAACAAAAAAATACTCAGCATCTTAGCAAGAACTTCTTGGGAGACTATGCAACGAATAAAATCAGCACCCAAATTCCCCAAGACAACAGGTAGCATCTAGGATTCAGAAAATTCAAACACACACCACCACTTGCACCAGACTACTCAGTGACTTCCTCCTGCAAACATGTCCAGTTTTGGTACTAGGTTGTTTATTGTTTTCATGTGCAGGAATCATGAAAACACAATTGATGCTTACCCCAAATCACGGCCTGATTCAGTTGCAACCTTTGTCAATTGCTCCAGTTCTTTAAGAAGCCCACCTTCTCTCAACTCCTTCAGCAAGGGTCCAATATCCTCTGCCATCCCTTGAACCTGCAACAACCCCAGCAGAACAAACACATGGTTTAGGGCAATCCAATATATAGCAACCATTTCTCCTCAGAGCATTCTCTTGTGTACAGTTTCTCTTCCAGCAGTCTGCAACAAGTTACAAAATTCCAACTGCAAAAGCCACACAAGATGGTCACAATCTTGCCTGCATCTTTTAGCACAACTTCCTATTCTTGGCATTACAAAGATGATAATCAGAGCTTATGGAAAGTGAAAGAGACACAATCAGAGATCATTCCTTCAACAAATGAAGATACAGGTAAAAAAACCAGTGTGGAAACCTTCTTCAGAAGACAGAGCTGCATCGCTCAGTACTTGTGTGGAAAAGAAAGCTGCATTCTGAAATGCAACCAAGTGGCAAGAGAAAAGACATCTACACATGGGTGGGTGTGTATCTTCTCAAAATTGAAGTGCATACTGCAAGCCTTGAAGAACCATCATGCAGAAGACCACGTGGCTCATGATTTGCTGAGATGAGAGTGAGAGAGATAGAGAGAAAAACAAGTGCATTAAACCAGTGTATCAAGCTTACCAGAAAGCTCAAAACCACATGACACTCTACATGCTAGTGATGGCCTTTCCTTCAGTGTCTTGATGAGAAACAGGGATAGACTGAACATCCACAGCATGAAATGGCTAGCAAGCAATTCAGACACATTCAGACAAGAGTAGTGAGGGTTACCTTGGCAAGCAGGGGTTTGGCCTCTTCAACAGCATTTCCAAGGCGCTCGGCCATGCCTGCCATGTTGGCAACTCCAATGCCGTCAACCTGACGTGCAATCTTGGTGCAAATCCCAACAAGCTCATCCAAGCTCACTCCCTGCTCTCCTTTGATCCTCTCTCTGTCACAGACGATCAAACCCTCTTCAGAGCAGCCAGGGTCCAGTGGTCCCAAAGTGGGTTTGGGCAACGGCAAGCGCGGAGTGACATCGATTAGAGTCTCGCTGATGAGTCCCGATTGATTCACTTCCACAAGTGCATTGCGAGGAATCACGATGCCAGAGTCCAAGAGCTCTACTACCACATCGATGCGTTCCAAGCTCGGTCTCACCCCCACCACGCTGCCTACGTCCACTCCCCGGATGCGCACTGGGGTGCCCACTGTGATCCCTTGCGCTAATGCGAACTCCAGAACCGCTTCGTACTTCTTCGTCCTCGCTCGAATTTGCTTCCCCTTCACCCATACCAGCGTGATCGCCAGGAGAATTCCCCCCGCCATCACGAACAGACCCACTCCACCTTCCCACACACTGCGCTTCCCGAACCCGAAATCACTTAGAGGATGCAGCACCTGCTGCCACACGCGTCCAGGCACCTCCAACACTCGCGCCACAAACCCTCCATTCTTGCTCCTGTTTGTTGCAGATGTTGTTGAGGTTGCTGCTGCTCCTCCTGACGCAGAAGTTGAGGAGGAGAACCCTGCTGCTGATGATGATGATGATGGTGATGATGATGATGATGCGGCAGGCTCACCGCTGCTGCTGTTGTTGGTGATGACCTTCATCTTCATGGCACCATTCTGTGCGAGCTCCAATACAAGTTTCCTGCCATGGCCGCTGCTGCTGCTCAGTCTTAGAGCTTGATGCAAATCCTTGATCCCGCCGCCATTGCAGCTGTGAAAACCCTGCAAGCCATGATGCAAGATTCTGAAATCCTGCATCTTTCGTAAGGAATTGCTGCTGCTGCTGCTGCTGCTGCTGACCCCTCCACGAACGCCATTGTGAATTGACACAAGAGAGATTCCAGAGCTCAACTCCATGCTTCACGACTGACTTGCCGACTGACTTGCACTCTCTCAAGACATCCGATTGTCTCAAAACAGCTTGAATCCCGGAGCTACAAAACAAGCTTGCATCATTTTCTTGGTAGGCGTTAGGAAGGAAAACCAGGATCCATCCACCTTAAGAAGAATGCTGCTACCGGGGGAAAAAACGAGTTGGGTGCGAAGGAATTGTCGCGTTTTGGGTACAGTAATTTCACGAGAAGATTGGAAGCAAGCTATCCCAACTCGTCATCGCTACCCAAAATCTTACAGAGATTGCAAAACCAAGAGCTTTTTCCGTGAGCATCATCAAGCTCTAACCCTAACCCTAAAGCTTCGCCCCCTTTCTTCCCTTTCCGCAAGGACTCGTTTATTGTTGTAGGTAGTAGTAGTAGTACGAGAGCGCACTGCTAACAAAAGATCAGAGGAGCGACGATAACCGTCTCGCAAAATCGACGGCCTTGGAATCTTTGTCTGCTCAAGAAATCAGCACGTGGTACAACATCTCAGCCTTCTTCTTTTTCCTCTACAGGAAAGAAACCATCGATTCTCAGAAGTAAAGAGAAAAATCCAATCTCTCTGTCTGTAATCCATTTTCCTCTGCAATCTCATAGATGTGTGTACAGGCATTCTGTAGCCCTAAGATAGAACCTGACATACAGAAGCTCTTGTTTGTGGAAGGCGGTTGATGCGAGCGAACTTATTGCAGTTAGTTCTTCCATGTGAAGAAGCTCCTACATTGTGTACAGGCATTCTGTAGCTTGCCATCTCAATCTGTTTGTTTGTGAAGTTTTCTCTAGAATCTCATAGATATGTTTACAGGCATTCTGCAGACCTGATATAGGACCTGACGAAGCTCTTGTTTGTGGAAGAGGGTTGATGTGAGCGATCTCATTGCAGCTAGTTCTTCCATGTGAAGAAGCTCCTACATTGTGTACAGGCATTCTGTTGATTACGATCACAATGTCTTTGTTTGTGGAGTTTTCTCTGCAATCTCATCAATATGTGTACAGGCATTCTGTAGCCCTGAAAACAAAACCTAACAGACGGAAGCTCTTGTTTGTTGAACACGGTCAATGTGAGTGATTGTATTGCATCTCGTTTTACCATTTGACATTATACAGGCATTCTGTAGCTTTATTTGAACTGATTGCACACTTAAAAAAGGCTAGCAATTCTGTGAGAATAGGAAGGCAGCTTTTGATACATGTCACAGTCTCCCGGCCAAGGATGCAAGGTTTACAATGGTTTACAATGTGTGGTGGCAGTGTCTGATATGTATGCAATGGTTTACAAGTTATACAGCATCATTTCATTTGAGCTTTTCCTCAGCAGTTTGGTTCTTGTTGTGTACCTCTTTGATGAGGAGGATCTTTGATGATTTGATACATATTAGCATGATCTGATAATCAATCGTCCTTTGTTTTTATCTCCATGAGATAGTGACCACAATGCCTTGTTTTGCAGATATTATTTGTGACATATTTCGTGTTGATTCTTTGTTGCCCAGCAAATTTTCCAACAATGAAGTAAAGAGAAGAGGCAAACTTGGTGCAAAAGCGGTTCTCTGTATGGTTTTTGCAATATTTCCCACCAGGCTTGCATTTTGCGCTGCCAAGTTTGGTGTTTCAAATCATTTCAATGTGTTCACGACATTGATCTGGTGCTACTATCACAAAAAGTGCCAGTGACCCAATGATTTCTGTTGATGTGGTATGACTCCCAAACACTTTTCAACTCTAATGCTTACAAATCATCTGGAAAATACTACTAACTACTAAACATTGTGGAATTGCATGTTCATTTTAGCAAAATGAAAATCATAAACAACAACAACCAAACCACAATCGATTCATGGTTCCTAAGTCCTAACAGACATCAGAAGCTTTCCAACAACTCCCAACTTGGGAAGTATTAATAACTATCTCAAGCACTAAAATGCTACTATAGATATATAAAGTATGCTACATGACACTTTGTATACATAATTGTCGACATTTCAAACTATTCAAATTGGGACAATTGGACTCCTGTTTTGAATAATTAGATATTTTGACAAAAACTATTGATTGTCTGTCAAAGGTATTGCATGAAATGAATGTTGTGTTCATGAGGTGTAAGGATTTGTGCAAGAGAAGGATGGTTGCAATTGGGAGGGTATTTATGGTAAGGAGGATTTATGGTGCTTTGGGATGGGAAGGTGTCCATGATACTTCTTTAGCGATGGAAAATAATACCCGTGTTTAGTCTTTCCAAAGTGCCTTTCTAAATGTTCTTTCTTGCACATGGAATCTTGTGTATTAAACACAAATTTGTTGTTATTAGATTATCAAATGCTTGGACAATTGGTTGATAACAACATATTAAATCTTGCATTCATCACTACTATGTTCCATCTTTTCTACAATGCTTCTGTAGCTATTGATTCTTACACAAGTTAGATGTTCATGTGGTGCAAAGGTGTTTCGATAATATCACTACTAGTACAATATTTGTATTATTCTTGCAATTCAAGCTCTTCAATTACAAATCTACATTACACTTTGCAAAATGCATGGAAATTTTGAAAATGTGCATGACCTTATGACATACTTCTTGGGCTCATTTTAATTCTTTCAATATAGATCATCACCAATTGGTCAAGTTAGGCCTTTTGTTATAATGTTTTGAAGCACAATCATCCTTACAATTTGACTAAAGCAATAACATAAATGCATGTAGAACCATCAAAATAAGCATTTTAATTTTAATATAAACAAATCAAACTTCAATTTTTATTTTTAAATTTATTTTTCCTTTAAATAAAAGAACTTAAGAATTAACCCAAGTTTAAATTTATTTTGTGGAATTTATTTGAATGTTTTATGAATTAAATATATATATATATCAAGGTTTCCTAAACAATGAGTAGGCTCTTTTTTACATGATGGGTATAATATCTCAAAATCTTCAAATGAGGGTTTTAACATGGTTTAATAAAGTTTTTAATATCCTCAAAAGAAGACTTTAGTTTCATTGAATAAGGATTCTATACTTGAAACCACATGTGTTCAAATTGAAATCTTAAATGAATTGGATTTGAAAGGCATTGAGATGGAGAGGAAATGCAACCATTAAGAATTTGGGTGTCTTTAAAGCACTTACCAAGGGACCTTAAACAAAGAAGTTGTCTTCTTAAAAGTACTAGTGGGTGCCCGTGACCTTCGGCCACCTTGGTTCATGTTTTAGAAACTTTTAATTTTTTTATTTTTATTTTTATGTATTTTCTATTTTTATTATTGTTTTATATATATTTTTATTTGGATGCAAGTTTGAAGTTTGGAGAAAGAAGACACACCTCATTTTTTTTCAAGTAGGGTTTTTCTTATTTTTTACTCTTTATTTGGTTTTTTCATTTTTGGAATTTTTTTCTTTTAAAATTATTTTATTGTATTTCCCTTTCCTTGTTTCATTTGTTTCCATTCCTTTTTTATAGTTTTTTATTTGTTTCATGTTTTTATTTTTTCTATTCTTATTTTGTCTATCTTCATTTTTTTTGTTTTTATGTATTTATGTATTTATTT
>Ga0209208_10000935_pt1 | contig 39961 bp, 35 predicted proteins | sample S1TSphfallax_3_FD_187694 | JGI IMG/M metagenome (GOLD analysis project Ga0209208, IMG submission 187694) | Host-associated microbial communities from peat moss isolated from Minnesota, USA - S1T2_Fd - Sphagnum fallax MG (SPAdes) (version 2) | ecosystem: Host-associated > Plants > Peat moss >... | reverse complement strand
ACGATCACGGCCTTGCAGGCCGTCCGCCGTAAACCGCTCGTGAACGTCGAGTTCTGTGAGATCGTGGTCCAGCCGACCGATCGCGAACTCCTGCAGCGGCGGCTCGCGGAACGTTTTCGGGCGATGCTCGCCGCCGGCTTCCTGGACGAAATGCGTGCGCTTTTCGGGCGCGGTGACCTCAGCGGGGAACATCCGTCGATGCGGGCTGTCGGATACCGGCAGATGTGGGAATTCCTGCAAGGCAGGTTGTCGCTGCCACAGGCCGAAGAAGCGGCCATTGTGGCGACGCGGCAACTGGCGAAACGGCAACTGACCTGGCTGCGGCGTCGCAGCCCGGACGCATGTTTCGAGGCGATGCATCCAGATGTAGCGGGCTTGGTTTTTGACGCACTGTCCAAGAGCATATTTGCAGAGTGGTCATAGGTTTATGGTTTGCCGCCATCCGCTGTCGCTGTGCTAGCATTCCGACGTGTAGCCTCGTAGCGTAGGGACGCGGTACGACGGGACGATTGACACTAAAAATAAGGAGCTCAACTCATGGCCCGTGGCCAGTCTCTGCAGGACCCCTTCTTGAACGCGTTACGTAAAGAGCGCGTTCCCGTCTCCATTTATCTCGTGAACGGCATCAAGCTGCAAGGTCAGATCGATTCGTTCGACCAGTTCGTCGTCCTGCTCCGGAACAGCGTGAGCCAAATGGTCTACAAACACGCGATTTCGACCGTCGTGCCGGCCAGGAATGTGCGTTTGCCGACCGGGGAGGATGGCGAAGTGACGGAACCGGCGATCGTCGAGTGAGCGGCAGGCGCTCTGCAGTTGTTTGAGCGCCCGCGCGGTGGCGAGCGCGCCGTCTTGGTTGGCGTCGGCATCGGTCACCCGGTAGATCCCAGCGATACATCGGAATTTCGGGCCCTGGCGGCTTCCGCCGGGACCGTAGGCGTCGGTCTCGTGCTCGCAAATCGGGCGCGGCCCGATCCGAAATACTTCGTGGGTTCCGGCAAGGCGGACGAGATTCGGGCCTGCGCCGAGGCGAACGACGCGGAACTCGTGCTGGTCGATCAGACCCTCTCCCCGAGTCAGGAGCGCAATCTCGAAAAGCTCACGGGACGCCGCGTCCTCGACCGCAATGGCTTGATCCTCGACATCTTTGCGCAACGTGCGCGCAGCTTCGAGGGCAAGCTGCAGGTGGAGCTCGCGCAGCTGTCGCATCTCGCCACGCGGCTCGTGCGCGGTTGGACCCACCTCGAGCGCCAGAAGGGCGGCATCGGTCTGCGCGGTCCCGGCGAGACCCAATTGGAAACGGATCGACGCCTGATCGCGAAGCGCATCCGGACCTTGCGCACGCGCCTCGACAAATTGGGGCTGCAGCGCGAGACCGGTCGGCACGTGCGCCGCGAGGTGCCCGTGCCCACGGTCGCGCTCGTCGGCTACACGAACGCGGGCAAGTCCACGCTGTTCAATGCCCTGACCGGCTCCAGGACCTACGTCGCCGATCAGCTGTTCGCGACCCTGGATCCCACGGTCCGACAGATGAAGCTCGACGGGGTCGGTACGCTCGTGCTCGCCGACACGGTCGGCTTCGTGCGTGAATTGCCGCACGAGTTGGTCGCCGCTTTTCGTTCCACCTTGCAGGAGGCGCGCGAGGCCGATCTCTTGCTGCACGTCGTCGACGCCGGCGACCCGGCGCGCAATGAGCGCATCGAGCAGGTGCGCAACGTGCTCACCGGCATCGGCGCGGGAGACCTCCGCCAGCTGCTCGTGTTCAACAAGATCGATCTGATCGACGAGCGGCCGCGGGTTACGCTCGGGGCCGATGGCCTGCCCGCGCAGGTTTGGTGCTCGGCGACCACGGGGGCGGGGCTCACGGAGCTGCGCGCCGCGATTGCCAGTGCCGTCAAGCCCCACCAGATCCGCTGCACCTTGCACTTGAGTTTGCAGGCTGCGGCAGTTCGCTCGTCGCTGTACGGCCGCGATGCGGTGCGCGCCGAACGCCAGCAGGATGACGGCGGTTGGGAGCTCACGATCGAATTGGATTCGACCGAGATCGCCAAATTGACGGGCAGCCCCGGCGTCGATCTGGTGGATAATGCCGAGAAGCGCGTGGCCTAGCCGCTTGTGAGCGGCCAACCGGCTCCCTAGAATGTCCGGCTCTGCACAATACCCGAAAATCCGCAAACTACATTAGGCATTAGCATGGCTTGGAACGAACCTGGCGGCGAGAAACGTAACCCGTGGAATCGCCCGCAGCAGTCGCAGAACGATCTGGATGATGTCTTGCGGAACATCCAGCGGCGGCTTGCCGCGTTTTTCGGCAAGAGCGGTGTCGGCGGCGGCGCCCCGCGCCAGTCGAACGCGGGCAAGGGCTTTCTCGCCTTCCTCGCGGTCTTGGGCGTCGTCTGGCTGGGCAGCGGCTCGTATCGCGTCGATGCCCAGGAGCGCGCCGTGATCCTGCGCTTCGGCAAATACGTCGCCACCGCAGGCCCCGGCTACAATTGGCATCTGCCCTGGCCGATCGAGACCAGCACGATCGTCAACGTCTCGCAGGTGAACAGCATCGATGACGATGCGACCATGCTGACGGCCGACACGAATCTCGTCGAAGTCCAATGGGCCGTCCAATACACGCAGCCCGAGCCGTTCAAGCTGCTGTTCAGCGTGCGCAATGTCGAGGAGACCCTGAATCAAGTCTGTGAGAGCGCGATGCGCGAAGCCATCGGCCAGTCCTCGCTCGATCAGGCGCTCGCGTTCGACCCGTCGATCACCGACCGGGCACGGGCGCTGCTGCAGAAATCCTTCAACAGTTATGGCATGGGCATCAGCATCGTCGGCGTGCGCTTGAACCAGGTCGGTGTGCCCGACGCCGTCCAAGACGCACAGCGCGATGCGATCAAAGCGGGCAAGGATCGGCAGCGTTACCAACAAGAGGCCGAGATTTATCGCAACGACGTCGTGCCGCGCGCGCGCGGCGCCGCCGCCAAGGAGTTGCAGGACGCGCAGGCCTACAAGCTGCAGGTGATCGCGCTCGCCCAGGGTGAGACCGCACGCTTCGATCAGGTGCTCGAGCAGTACGACCATGCACCGGCGGTCACGCGCGAGCGCATGTACATCGATACGATGGAGAACATCTACAAGAATTCGCGCAAGGTGTTCCTGGATGCGAAGTCCGGATCGAACAACATGATGTACCTGCCTCTCGACAAGCTGCTGGCGCAACCGCCGCAGGCGATCTCGCTGCCGAACGACACGATGACGGTCTCGCCGGCGACCAAGGTCCCCGACGTGCAGGTCGTGCCGCCCGAGGATCCCTCGCGTGCGCGAGGAGTACGCTGATGCAAAATCGCATTTTGTATATCTTGCTCGGGCTGGTCGTCGTGATCCTGGTCGGCCGCGCGAGCGTGTTCACGGTCGGCGAGGGCGATCTCGCGATCAAATCGACGGGCGGCGACATCATCGACGCCGACTACGCGCCCGGGCTGCATTTCAAAATACCGCTCGTCAACGAGGTCACCAAGTTCGACCGCCGTATCGTCACGCATCAATACACGCAGGAGCGTTTCCTGACCAGCGAGCAGGAACAGCTCGTCGTCGATTTCTACATCAAGTGGCGGATCGGCAATCTGCGCAAGTACTATCTCGCGACCGGCGGCGTCGAGGATGTCGCCAACGCCCGCTTGGGCGAGACGATCAAGGACAGCATCAAGACCGTGGTGACGCAACGCACGCTGCAGCAGGTGATCACCGCCGAACGTGCGGCGTTCACCGACGCGACCATGAAGAGCGCGAGTCCGGCGGCCGAGCAATTGGGCGTCGATCTCGTCGACGTGCGCATCACCAAGATCGACCTGCCGCCGCAGGTGCGCGATTCGGTGTTCGATCGCATGCGCGCGACCTTCAAGGCGCAGGCGGCGAAACTGCGCGCCGAGGGCGTCGAGGTGTCGGAGACCACTCGGGCCGAGGCCGACAAAGAGCAGACCCAGATTCTCGCCGACGCGGCGCGTCAGGCCGGCCAGATTCGCGGTGAGGGCGATGCCGCCGCGAGCGAGATCTACGCCAAGTCCTATTCGAAGAATGCCGAGTTCTACAGTTTTTATCGCAGCATGGAATCTTATCGCGATGCGATCGGCACGCAGAGCGACGTGCTCGTGGTCGCGCCGGACGGTGCCTACTTCAAGTACTTCAAACAACCGCAGGCGCAGAAATAGCGCTCTGAAGATCCTTAGGTGGCGCGCAATGGGTAAGAACGTCGTCGTGATCGGCCTGCAATGGGGCGATGAGGGCAAGGGCAAGGTCGTCGACCTGCTCACCGATTCCGCCCAGGCGGTCGCCCGCTTCCAGGGCGGCCACAATGCCGGCCATACGCTCGTGATCGGCGGCAAGAAGACGATCCTCTCCTTGATTCCGTCCGGCATTCTGCACGCTCACGTGCAGTGCCTGATCGGCAACGGCGTCGTGCTCTCGCTCGAGGCCTTGTTCAAGGAGGCGGACATGTTGATCGGCACGGGTGTGCCCGTGCTCGAGCGCCTGCGCGTCAGTCCGTTGTGTCCGCTGATCCTCGCCTCCCACATCGCGCTCGATCGTGCCCGCGAAGCCGCGCAGGGCGCGAACGCGATCGGCACGACGGGCCGTGGTATCGGACCCGCCTACGAGGACAAGGTCGCCCGGCGCGCGCTGCGCGTCTGCGATCTGTTTCACCGCGAACGCTTCGCGGCGAAGCTCGGCGAGATCCTCGATTATCACAACTTCATTCTGCAGAAGTATTATCAGACGACGCCGGTCGATTTCCAGCAGGTGCTCGAATCGAATCTCGAACTCGGCGAGCGGCTCAAGCCGCTGGTCGCCGATGTCACCGGTATCCTGGAGGAACTCAGCATCGACGGCAGCAACGTGCTGTTCGAGGGCGCCCAGGGTGCGATGCTCGACGTCGATCTCGGCACCTATCCATTCGTGACTTCCTCGACGACCACCGCGGGCGGCGCGGCCGCGGGCACGGGCCTCGGGCCGCGCCGTCTGCACGAGGTGCTCGGCATCGTCAAAGCCTATGCGACCCGAGTCGGCGCCGGTCCGTTCCCGACCGAACTGTTCGACGAATACGGCGAGCACCTGTCGCGTGTCGGTCACGAGTTCGGGTCCGTGACCGGCCGCCGCCGCCGCTGCGGCTGGTTCGACGCCGTGGCCTTGCGCCGCTCGGTCGTGCACAACAGCTGTTCGTCCTTGTGCGTGACGAAACTCGACGTACTCGACGGACTCGACACGATACGGATTTGCGTCGGCTATGAAATCGGCGGCCGGATCTCGACGACACCGCCCATGCTGACCGGCGCCGCCGGAGAATGCACGGCCGTCTACGAAGATCTGCCGGGATGGAAAGAGACGACGGTCGGAATCACGCGTTACGAGGATTTGCCGGCGAACGCGCGCGCGTATCTCGAGCGCTTGCAGACCTTGGTCGGCGTGCCGATCACCATCATTTCCACGGGCCCGGATCGTGGCCAGACCATCATTCGTCAGAATCCCTTCCATTGACCGCGACGCCGTGCGCGCGCTGCTCGATCGCTCGCTCGCGATCGAGGATTGGCGCCGCCGCGTCGTCTTCTGGGGTGGGGCGATCGCCACCGGTGCGGTCGCCGTGCTGTTCGCCGAGGCGAGCGATCTCGTCATGTCCTGGTTCACGGCGTCGCGGCTGCACCACCACTGGTGGCCGTTTATGGTCATGCCGGCGGGCCTCGCCCTGTGCGCCTGGCTCACGCAGCGCGTCTTCGTCGGCGCCGAGGGCAGCGGCATCCCGCAGTTGATCGCGGCGCTCGCGCTGCCCACGGAGGCGGCGCGCGTTCGCCTGCTGTCGATGAAGATCGCGGGCGGCAAGATCCTGCTCACGCTGATCGCACTCAGTGTCGGCGCCTCGATCGGCCGCGAGGGACCCACCGTGCAGGTTGGCGCCTCGATCATGCACTCGCTGCGGCGCTTCGCGCGATTTCCGGCCACCGACCTCGACCGGGGGTTGATCCTTGCAGGCGGCGCCGCGGGCGTCGCCGCGGCCTTCAATACGCCGCTCGCGGGCGTCGTGTTCGCGATCGAGGAGCTGTGGCGATCCTTCGATCCGCGCACCAGCGGGCGCATCATCCTCGCGGTCGTCGTCGCCGGCATCACCTCGCTCGCCTTGATCGGCGATTACACCTACTTCGGCACCACCAATGCGATCATGAGCGATCCGCACATGTGGCTGTCGGTGCCCGTCTGCGGAATCCTCGGTGGCTTGTGCGGCGGCCTGTTCGCGCGCGCGATGGTGAGCTTCGGCACGGCGCTGCCCGAACCGCTGCAGGAGTTTCGCAAAGAGCGCCCGATCGCGTTCGCCGCGGTCTGCGGCCTCGTGCTGGCACTCATTGGCGTGCTCTCGCACGCGACCAGCTACGGGACCGGTTACGGCGAGGCGCGTGCCCTGCTCGAGAACGAGAATCTTGCGACCCATGGCTTTGCGCTGTTCAAGATCTGCGCAACCCTGGTCTCCTATGTGAGCGGCATACCCGGCGGTATCTTTGCGCCGTCCCTGGCCGTGGGCGCCGGCATCGGCGCGGAATTGCATGCCTGGTGGCCGGTCGCGCCGATCGGTGCGATGGTGTTCTTTTCGATGGGCGCTTATTTCGCCGGCGTCGTGCAGGCGCCGCTCACGGCGCTGATCATCGTCACCGAGATGACCGGCAATCGCGGGCTCACCTTGCCGCTGATGGCGGCGGTATTCCTCGGTCGCGGAGCGAGTGCGGTCGTCTGCCGTACCTCGCTCTATCATTCGCTCGCCGAGGGGTTTCTCAGGCGCACGGAGGCGGATGCCGCCTCGCCGGGCGCCGCCTCGCCGGGGGGCGCCGCAGCGGGCGCCGCCTCGCCGGGCGCCGCCGCACCGGGTGCCGCCGCGCCCCCTGACGTAGGACGCTAGTCTATTGGTGCAACAAGTCTAGCCACGTTTGAGCCGCGTTGCCTGGCTCCCCTCCAGCGGCGACGGCTTTTTTCCACCAGAACACGGCTTTATCCAAATCTATGGGTACGCCTTTGCCGTGGCTGTAAATATAGCCAAGATGATTCATCGCATAGGGTTCACCCATGGTCGCTGCCTTCAAAAAAAGCTGTGCCGCCTTCACGTCGTCTGCAGGAACGCCTTCCGATCCGTCTGCTCCGTACATGACACCTAACTGCGTGATTGCCGGCGGATAATTCAAATCAGCCGCTCTTTGAAACCAGGCCGCCGCCTTTGGGTAGTTTTGAAAATGTCTGCCCGGAATGTCGTGAGACCCGAAGTATATCCAGCCAAGCTCGTTCATGGATTTTGCATCGCCAAGCATCGCCGCCTGCTCATACCAAGAGATCGCCCCGACAAAGTCGAGCCGTTTCTCGGCCAGCTTCGCTTCGGCGACATATTGAGCGGCGCCGTTGGGATCGCGCGTGGAATCGTCCTGCGCATTTGATGTGCTGAAAGTCATCAGTAACAGCACGCCTAGGGGGATTCTCATTTTCTGAAATGATTCCGGCTATTTTAGAGCTTTCACAATCGCCAACCGGGGATGATACGGATCTTATCTCATGGTGGACGGCTGCATATCCAGCTCAATCACGTAACGCAGTGCGGTGCCAGGGCAAGTAATAAAGAGACGGCCGTCCCGTAGAGCTGCAGTTGAACAATCACGGCGAGTCCTTCGCGCGGCCTCGCGTGCCACCAAGGCTCGAAATCGATGGGCGCGACCCTCTTCGTCGTGGCCTACGTAACCCTTCGCCTCGAGATTACGCAGCACGGTGAGCACCGTGGTATAGGCGAGTTCGTCCTTGAGCCGCTCGCGCACGTCAGCAACCGTGGACGGCCCGTGATCTCAGAGCACTTCCATCACCGAGCGAACACCGACCTCCTGAGGCGTCGACGCAACACACGGGAGGGCTGGCCGCGCTCGGTCGTGCCGCTCCTCCAAAGGGCGAATCCGTTTGCGTAACTGCGCAAGGGATCGATTTGTGAAGCACCGTTTTGGCGCAAATCCGCCTGCAAACACCGGATGAATGCACCAACGTCGTGCAACGCTGGTGCGCGCGGACGCGTACTTTCGTTTTTCGAAAGCAGACGCTTACGAAACATCGCTTTACGCGAATTCCCCCACGTGTTGCGATGACGCTACTTGCGCTGCGTGCCGCGCTCACGTTATTTTCACGGCGCGGTTAAGCCAATTAACTGGAATGGCGCGGCGGCCGGTCGCGCCGTTCATGCCGAAGAATCGATACACACAAGGGGATCTCGATGATCACACGTTATCGTGCGGGACAGATGCTCTCGAACCCGCGACGCCGTCGCCTGCAACTTGGGTCAGTTTCCTCGCTGACCGCCGCCGTATTGACCGCGCTCTACGGCAGTCCCGCGCTCGCCGACGATAACGCGCTGCAGGAGATCACCGTAACCGCTACGCGGCGCTCGGTTTCGGCACAAGACTTGCCGATCAGCATCACCGCCGTGACGGGCGCGGCACTGGAGCAATCGGGTATCGACGACCTTGCCGGGCTCGCGCATTCGATGGCCGGCGTCAACTTCACCGACAAGGGACCTTTCGGCGGCGTCAATGGCGCTACTCTGATCATCCGCGGGTTGAACAGCGAAGCCACGGGCGGCCAGGTGGCGCTCGCGACGCCGATCGTGCCGCCGGTCGCGACCTACGTGGACGACACCCCTTTATTCGTCAACCTGCGCCTCACGGACATCGACCACGTCGAAATCCTACGCGGGCCCCAGGGCACCTTGTACGGCTCAGGCTCGCTCGGCGGCACGATACGCTTCGTGCAAAACGCGCCGGACCCTTCCGGATTCGATGCCAAGGCGGAGGCGGGTATTAGCGATACGGAGCACACGCACGCCACCAACCAAGACGTCAAAGGCATGTTGAACCTGCCGATCAACGATACCCTCGCCGTGCGCCTGAACGCGAGCTGGACGGACGACGCAGGTTTCATCAATCAACCGGACTTGTACGTGCTCGATTCCTCCGGCGCACCGGTCGGTACCCAGCCGGGCAACGTGTTCAGTCCCGCGCAGACCTATTCGAAGGACGGCACGAACGCCTATCAGTACCGTACCGCGCGCATCGCCGCTTTGTGGAAGCCGAACGACGAGTTCAAGGCGGAGCTGAACTACTATTACCAGTATTCCGGTGCCGATGGCTTCCCGCAGATTTCGCCGTTGTACGGCTACAGTGCGCTGGCGTCTTCGGACCTGACGCAGGCGACCACGGATGACCATGTCAACCTGGTGTCGTTGACGCTCGAAGGGGATCTCGGATTCGCCACCCTGACGTCGAACACCTCGCTCGCACATCATGTCAACCAGTCGAGCAGCGATCTGACCTATTTGTATGAATACTTCCCGTTCTACCCGTCCCTGTATGGCGCGAATCCGCGCACGCTCGTGACCGGGCACGACGAACTCGACGACAAGCCCTGGTCGCAGGAACTGCGACTGGCCTCGAAAACGGGAGGTCTGTTCGACTGGGTCGGTGGTGCGTTCTTCAAGAACGAGACGACCGACATCAACGAGCACGAGTTCGACGAGGGTTATCTGAACTATTACAACGGCTGCGAACCGATCTACGGTCAGAGCAATGGCGACGGCGTCACGCCGTCGGAATGCGGCATCGGCGAGACGGTTTACACGCCCGGTAATCCGCCGAGCACGGTGGACGGCATTCCGATCATCAAGGACCAAGCCTACATCGGTGACTTCGAAACTCATTTCAAGGATGCCGCCGTATTCGGCGAGCTGACCTGGCATATCACGACCGACTGGAGCCTGACGGGCGGCACGCGCGTGTTCAAGCAGTCCGTGCAACAGGCGCAGCAAACGGGGCTCCTGTTCGATGGTCCCGAGTCCATCGCCAACGAGTCCTTGAGCCATTCCTGGAGCCGTGCGCTCTGGAAGATCAATACCGCCTATCAACTCGACAAGAGCAACCTCGTCTACGCCACCTGGTCGCAGGGCTTCCGCCGCGGCAGCGTCAACGCGCTGCCTCCGACCGAGCCCGCGGTCGGCTACACGACGCCGGCGGGTTTGACCCAGGTGCAACCCGACACCGCCGACAACTATGAAATCGGCATCAAAGGCACCTTGTTCAACCGAATTCGCTACTCGGCCGACGTGTTCGACATTCAATGGCACAACGTCCAGGAGGGGGCGCAATTGACACCGCTGGTGCTGCCCGGCGCGATCAACGTGGGCAATGCCTACAGCCGGGGTTTGGAAACCGAACTCTACGCGAACATCACCGATCACATCTCCGGCCAGTTCGCCTACACCTACGACATCACGGCCCTGACCTCGTTCAATGCGCTCGCGCTGCAAGGCCTCTCGGTGCCGCCGCCGCCGGTCGGATCCGTGTTGCCGGGTACGCCGAAGACCAGCATCTCGGCCGCTCTCGAATACGGACACGTGCCCATCGCGGGAGGCGAATTCCGCTATGCCGTGGATGCTCGCTACCAGAGTGCAGTCGTGCCGGCCTTGTCGGCGACGATACCGACGGTCGCCGGTTATGCGATGGTCGATACACGCGCGAGCTTCGCGATCTCCCACTGGACCACCTCGGTCTACGTAGACAACCTGACCAACAACCTCGGCATCAACTCCTACTCGGATCCGTACAACTACGGCTCGCATTATCAGGCGATCATTTCGCGGCCGCGCACAGTCGTCTCGGTCGCCTATGCGTTCAAGGGGCTGTAGAGGGAGGCGCTGTTGCACACCCGCATTCGTAAATTCAATACGCGCGATACCTATCCCGAGCAAAAGATCGACAACGATCTCTGCCACGCTGTCGTCGCCCGCGGCCGCACGGTGTTCGTGCGCGGTCAAGTGGGCCAGGATCTCGACACGGCCGCCAACGTCGGCGTCGGCGATCCGGTGGCGCAGACCGAGCAGGCCATGGCCAATCTGCAGACACTGCTCGGCGAGGCCGGAGCGCGTCTCGAGCATGTCTGCAAGGTCACGATTTATTTGACCGATCCACGCTTTCGCGAACCCGTTTATCGGACCATCGGACGCTGGCTCGAGGGCGTCTATCCCGTGTCGACGGGCATCGTGGTGGCCGGGCTTGCGCGCCCCGAATGGCTCGTGGAAGTCGACGTCATCGCCGTGATTCCCGACGAGTCGTGAACGGTGACGTTCTCGATCGTCGCGCGCTCGACCGACGCCCGGCTCTATGGCGTCGCAATCGCGTCCTCCTCGCCGGCCGTGGCGGCGCGGTGCTCACATGCGCGCGCAGGCTGCGGCGCCGTGGCAACTCAGAACATCACCGACCCGGCGCTCGGGCCGCATATTCTGGAACGACTCGCCGCCGAGCCTAGCGGCAACGCTCTGTCGCACGTGCTCGCGGGCACGCCCTACGCGGCCTATCGTCAAGTGCTCGCGATCGGCGCGACGGGACCGCCCGCCGTGCATTCAGGCGCCGAGGCGCTCGGCGTCGCCGCGACCGCGGTCGGGACCGATGCCGCGGCAGCCGGCAATCTGCTCGCAAACCCCGATGTGCCGCGGCAGATGATCGAGGCTTTTGCGGCGGCTCGCGGGTTTTTGGCGGGGCGCCTCGTCGCCGCTTTACAGGCGGGCCTCGCGGCCGGCGGCGAGGCAGGACCCGTTCATTCGGCGGGCCTCTTGGTGGTACGCGAGCTCAGTTGGCCGATCGTCGACCTGCGCGTCGATTGGGCGCAAGACGGTCCGGTCGCGCAACTCGGCCTGCTGTGGGCTTTGTACGCGCCGCAAATGGACGCCTACGTGCAGCGCGCGCTCGATCCGCGTCTAGCCCCGAGCTTCGGCGTCGCCGGCGATCCGTGAAGTTCACGTTCCGGCAGCTGGGCTACTTCATCGCCGCCGCCGAGACCGGCAGCATCACCGCGGCGTCCAAGCGCGCGAGCATCTCCCAGCCGGCCATTTCCACGGCGATTTCGCACATCGAACGCGAGCTCGACGTGCAACTGTTCCTGCGGCATCATGCCCAGGGACTGTCGTTGACATCGGCCGGGCGCTCCTTGTTGCGCGAGGCGAAACAGTTGTTGCGACAGGCCGAGGGTCTTTATTCGGCGGCAACCGACATCGGCCACCAAGTGCGCGGCGAGTTGGGCGTAGGTTGGTTCGCGACGCTGGCCCCGATCATGATGCCCGAGCTCGTGCATGCTTTTTTGAGGGCGTTTCCCGATGTCCAGATTCGCTCGTTCGAGAGCCACCAGGAGGGCCTGCTACGCAGCCTGCGACGCGCGGAAACCGAAATCGCGGTCACCTACGACCTCGAGCTCGGTGACGACATCGGGTTCACGCCTCTGGCGAGCTTGCCACCCTACGCATTGTTCGGTGCGTCCCACCCGCTGGCGCGCGAACGCAGCGTAAAAATAGCGCAATTGGCGGACTTTCCGATGGTCCTGCTCGATTTGCCGCTGAGTCGCGAGTACTTTCGCGCGCTGTTCATTCGCGAACGCCTCGAGCCGACGATCGCGTGGGTCTCGTCGCAGCAGGAAGTGGTGCGTACGATGGTCGCCAACGGTCTCGGGTTTTCCCTCGCGAATGCACGGCCGCGGTCGAACCGCGCACTCGACGGCCGCAGGCTGCACGCCGTACCGCTGGCCGGCGATCCGCCGCCGATGCGCATCGGCGTCGCGACCCTGCAGCAATTGAAGAAGACCCGCGTCGTCGAGGCCTTCGCGCGCCACTGCGAAGCCTCGATCTCGGACCAGAGCGTGCCGGGGATGACCGTGCCGTTGCCGGCGCCGCGGAGCAGGCGGCGGTGAACGCGGCGCGGCCGCCCGCAGCAGCGCCCAAACGCGCCGTGCCGGATCCGGCGGCGGCCCTCGCCGGCATCGACCTCGCGCTCGCCGCGGAGCCGCACGATCCGACCCGGCATTTGCAGCGGGCGCAGTGCCTGCTGGCTTTGCATCGGGTCGCCGAGGCACGCGCTGCGGCGGCGAGCGCCGAACAATACGCACGGCCCGATCCCGCGTTCTGGGACGCGCTCGGCGGCGTGCTGAGCTTCGCGGGCGATCAGCAGCGCGCACTGGTCGCGTACGACCGGGCGGTCGAGCTCGCGCCGGACGAGCCGCAGTTGCGTTTCAATCGGGCGACCGTGCGCCGCTTCCTCGGTGATCTGGAAGGGGCCGAGAGCGACTATGACCGCGTGCTAGCGCTCAAGCCGAACGATTTCGAGGCCTACAAGAATCGCGCCGATTTACGCACGCAGACCGCGGCGCGGAATCACGTCACGGAACTCGAGGCGGTGCTGCCACGAACGGGGTCGGATTGGCGCGGGCGGGTGCACGTGGAGTATGCCCTCGCCAAAGAATACGAGGATCTCGGCGACTACGCGCGCTCGTTCGCCCATCTGCAGGCAGGCGCCCGCACGCGCCGCGAGCACCTGCGCTACGACATCGGCGTGGACGTCGCCACCGTGCAGTGGATTATCGAGGCCTTCCCGGCGGGACCGGAGTTCTCTGCTGCCACGGCGGCCGCCGAGTCACCGATTTTCATCCTCGGGCTGCCGCGCAGCGGCACCACCTTGGTCGAACGCATCCTCGCGAGCCACTCGTGCGTCGTTTCGGCCGGCGAACTCAACGACTTCGCGCTCAGTCTCGTCGCGGCCGCAGGCGCCGGTCCGGGCGAGCCGCCGCTGCCGCGGCGCGAACTCGTTGCGCGCTCGGCAAGACTCGATTTCGCCGCGCTCGGCCGCGATTACCTGCAGCGCGCGCGCGGGAGGGTTCCCGGCGCGCAACGGTTCATCGACAAGATGCCGCTCAATTACCTGTACTGCGGCTTGATCCGGCGCGCCTTGCCCGCAGCCAAGATCGTTCACTTGCATCGCCAACCCATGGCCGCGGGTTATGCGATGTACAAGACACTATTTCGCGACGGCTATCCCTTTTCCTACGAGCTTGGCGAGATCGCCCGCTACTACGCCGCTTATCGCCGTCTCATGGATCATTGGGAGGCGACGATGCCGGGTATGATTCATTCGCTGAGTTACGAAGCCTTGGTCGCCGATCCCGCGGCAAGCACGCGCAGCTTGATGGACTTCTGCGATCTCGATTGGGAGGATGCCGTGTCCCGCTTTCACTTGAACCCCACCGCGAGCACGACGGCAAGCGCCGCCCAGGTGCGCCGTCCGATCTACGACACGGCCGTGGGCCAATGGCGTCACTACGAGCGCGAACTCGCACCCCTACGCGAGGCGCTCGTGGCGGCCGGAGTCGCGCCGAGCGAGTTGACATGACCGCGCGCGAACGGGCGTCTCGGCTCGAGAGTGCAACGATCCTGCCGATCGCCGCCGATCAGCGCCACGGGACCGCGCGCGATCTGTTCACGGTCTGGTTCGGTGCGAATTTGATGCTGCTGACCGTCGTCACCGGCGGACTCGCGGTGACCGTGTTCGGCCTGCCGTTCTACTGGGCGGTCGCGGCGCTCGCCGCCGGCAACCTCATCGGGGGCGTGTTCATGGCGCTGCATGCGGCCCAGGGACCGACCCTGGGCGTGCCGCAGATGGTGCAGACCCGCGGGCAGTTCGGCTCGTACGGATCCCTGCTCGTGGTCGGGATCGTGATCGTGATGTACGTCGGCTTCCTCGCCTCGAATCTCGTCGTCGGCGGCGAGTCGCTCGCGCTGCTCTCGAGCGGCATCGGTGACACACCCGGCATCCTGCTCGTCGGCGTGCTTAGCGTCGTCGCCGGCATTTATGGCTACGACCTCATCCATGCCTATACACGGATCATGAGCTACCTGTCGGGCGCGGTCTTGCTGCTCGCGGCCGGCTGGATCGTCTGGGTCCATGGCTTGCCGGCGGATTTCCTGGGTCGCAATGCCTGGAATCTCGCGGGCCTGCTCGGGACCATCTCCACGGCCGCGCTCTGGCAGATCGCCTATGCGCCCTACGTGTCGGACTATTCGCGGTACCTGCCGCGGGAGACCGGTGCGCGTCCCGCGTTTTGGGCGAGCTACTGGGGCTGCGTGCTCGGTTCATTCCTGCCGATGGTTCTCGGCGTCATGGTCGGACTCGCGACGCCCAAGGGCAGCTTGGTCGCGGGTCTTGCGGCGCTGACCCAGGGTATCGCGCCGCTCGTGCTCGTCGTGTTCTCGATCGGCATCGCCGCGGCAACCGCGATGAATCTGTATTGCGGTGCTTTGTCGACGCTGACCTTCGGTCAAACCTTGTTCCCATCCTGGGCGCCCGGCCCGCGGGCGCGCTCGGGTCTCACGATCCTGCTCTTTCTCTGCTCGCTCGCCACCGCACTGCTCGGCAAGGCCTCGTTCATGGCCAACTACGAGGATTTCATCCTGCTGCTGCTCTACGTCCTCGTGCCGTGGACCGCGATCAATCTCGTCGACTATTATTTTCTGCGTCACGCCGTTTATGACGTCGATGCTTTTTTCCTGCGCGACGGCGGCATCTACGGCCGCGTGAACACCGTCGCGGTGGTCTGCTACGTGTTGGGGACGCTCGTCCAGTTACCGTTCGTCGCGAGTCCGCTCTACACGGGGCCGGTGGCGCGTGCAATGGGCGGCGTCGACCTCTCCTGGGTCGTCGGACTTGGTCTTACCGCACCGGCCTATTACTGGCTCGCCAAGCGTTCGCGCCGCGGCGTGGGCCCGACTAGTGCAAGTGAAAGTGGTTGGCGCCCAGCAATTCGAGCAGACCGATCATGATCAGGTAGATCGCGACGATGTAGTTCAAGAGGCGCGGCACGATCAGTATCAAGATGCCGGCCAGCAACGCAATCACGGGACCGATGGTGATGTTTAAGTTCAAGAGGTAGGGCTCCGCACGAGTAGAAATAGACTGTAGCGTCCGGCGGCTCGGCCGAACTCCACTCTAGCTTACCGAGCGGTGCGGCCGCGCGAAAGGGGGTTCGGGAGCCTGCGGCGGCTACTGGAACAGTTTGATCGCGTTTTTGACGGTGTTCGTGACACCCCAGGCGAGCGGCAGCCCGACGATCAGCCACAACGCAATCAACTTCAGTCGTGCCACGCTCATTGCTCCGTTTCGCGATGGTGCAGTTTGGGATCGACCTCGCGAATCGCGAGATTGCAGATCAATCCGATCAGCAGCAGGCCGCACATGATGTACATCGTCACCGAATAGGCCTGCGCCTTCGGTACGCCGTTGTGGATTTGAAAATCACGGATGTAGCTGACGAGCACGGGTCCCAAAACGCCCGCGGCGGCCCATGCGGTCAACAGCCGGCCGTGGATCGCGCCGACGTGCATGGTGCCGAAGATGTCGCGTAGATACGCCGGAATCGTCGCGAAACCGCCGCCGTACATCGACAGGATCACGCCGAAGGCGAGCACGAACAGGGGCATCGATCCGGCCCGGCCGATGCTCGGCACGAGCGCGTAGAGCGCGATACCTAAGACGAAAAACACGAAATACGTGTTCCTGCGGCCGAGATAGTCCGACACGGAAGCCCAGACGAAGCGGCCGCCCATGTTGAACAGACTCAGCAGTCCCACGAAGCTCGCCGCCGTCGCCGCCGATACGCGGCCGGTGAACATTTCCTGGATCATCGGCGATGCCTGCGACAGAACGCCGATGCCGGCGGTCACGTTCATGCACAGCACGCCCCAAAGCAGCCAGAATTGCCGCGTCTGCCAAGCCACGTCGACGTGGACATTGGCGGTCGTCACGAGCTTCTTCGGAGTCAGCGACGGGGTCCAGCCGCTCGGCTTCCAGTCGCTTGCAGGCACACGCACGACCGCCGCGCCGAACATCATGAACAGGAAATAAATCATGCCCATCGCGATGAACGACTCGAATACGCCGTTGCTCTCCGCGGTCTTGAAATGGTCCATCAGAAAGATCGACAGCGGGGCGGCGATCAGTGCGCCGCCGCCGAACCCCATGATGGCCATGCCGGTCGCCATGCCGGGGCGGTCCGGAAACCATTTGATCAGGGTCGACACGGGCGAGACGTAGCCGATGCCGAGGCCGCAACCGCCGAGCACGCCGTAGCCGAAATACAGCAGATCGATCTCGTGCAGATGGATGCCGATCGACGAAACGAGGAAGCCGCCGCCGAAACAGCAGGCCGCGACCGCCATCGGTTTGCGGGGCCCCGCGTTTTCGACCCAACGGCCAAACAGGGCGGCGGCCAGTCCCAGGAACAGGATGGCGATCGAGAAGGTCCAGCCGACCTGCTTGAGCGACCAGTCCCCCGGCGCGGACGCGGTGATCCCGAGCAGCTTGGTCAGCGGCAGGTTGAAGGTCGAAAAGGCATAGGCTTGACCGATGGCCAGGTGCACGGCGAGCGCGGCCGGCGGTACGAGGAAGCGGTCGTAGTCACGCGGTGCGACGGTTCTCGCGCGGTCCAGGATGCCGACTCGCGAGGACGCATTACCAGCCGAACCGAATGGCGCGGTAGCTGACATATTCTAGTTCTCCAGAGCGCAATACTCCCACCGGCTAATATGCGCCCCGGAATACCAAATGCCAACGGCCCCTTGGGTTCAGGCCGCCACTTGGTGCTGGGGCGGTTGCGGTTCGGGCTCGGGCGCGGGCTGCCCGCCGCGCAGCGCCTGTTGTGCGAACGGCATGGATTGCGCCGCGAGCGCCATCGCGAGCGTCGGCGAGGACGGGTTCATGCTGTCGACCATCGCGCTCGGGATCAGGATCGTCGCGCCGCGCTCTTTGGTCGTTTCGTAAATGATGTTCATCGCGCGCAACTGCAGGGCCTCCGGGTGGCCGGCGTAGGTCGCCGCCGCTGCGACGAACTGGCTCGCGATCGCCGCTTCCGCCGAGCCGAGGATCACGCGTGCCTGCTTTTCCCGTTCTGCCTGGGCTTGGCGCGACATGGCATCCTGAAGCGCGACCGGAATCGCGACGTCGCGGATTTCCACGGAACTGACCGAAATACCCCACGGCGCGGTCTTCGCGCCGATTTCGATTTTCAGGCGCTCGTCCGCATCCTTGCGATCCGACAACAGCGCGGCGAGCATCGATGAGCCGATCATCTCGCGCAGCGAGGTCTGTGCCACGCGGTCGATGGCCTCGCGATAATTCGTAATCGCGAGCGCCGCTTTTTCCGCGTCGTGGACGTGCCAGAAGATGATGGCGTCGACGTTGACCGGCACGGTGTCCTTGGTCAAGGCCTGTTCGGCGTTGAACGCCGTCGTCTGGATGCGCTCATCGATCACGGCAACGATGTTGTCGACGATCGGAATGATCAGGAACAGTCCGGCGCCGCGGACGCTCTGCAGCCTGCCCAGGCGCAGGATCACGAATTTCTCCCAAACGTTCGCCATCTTGAGCGAGAGCGCGACGCACACGGCGATCAGCGCGAATACGCCACCGAAATAAGGACTGACGAAGTAGCCGACCGCCCCCGCACCGAGCATGAAAAGCAACGCGACGAAACTCGACACAGTGTTCATGGTGGCGGATCCTTGGGGCGGGAGCGCGTTGGGTTGCGCGGCGGCGGGGCGGGTGCGCATCACGGGCGACTCGACGTTGAGATCGTCGATGAAGCTCATGGCCCGTTCGCGACGATCATGGTAATCATGCTCTCGACCGTGCGCGAGCGACGGATCGGCGTCTGTACGTTGCCGTACCTTCAGCCGTCGACCGGTGCAGGGCATCGGCGTAAACTGCGCCGCCGGAGGGTCTCTTGTGCTCAAGCCGGAACGAAATGAACCCTGTCCTTGCGGCAGCGGTAAGAAATACAAGCGCTGCTGCGGCTCGGTGCCCCCGCTCGCGCGCGCCGGCGCGAATCCGCGCTCGATCGCGCAGCCGACGGCGATCGAAACCAGCCGGCTCGTCGGCCTGTTGAACGATGGCCGTTACGCCGAGGCGCAGAGCGCGGCTCGTGCCCTGATCGATCGCTACCCGGCGCTGGGCTTTGCGTGGAAGGTCTTGGGGATTGCACAACTGGTGCTCGGCAAGAATGCGGTCGATTCACTGCAGGGCGCGGCGGCGCTGCTGCCGAATGACGCCGACGTCTTCGCGAATCTTGGCAATGCGCTCCACAATGCCGGCCGTCTCGAGGAGGCGATTGCGAGTTGCCGCCGGGCACTCGTGATCGATCCGAAATCGGTCGAGGCACTCAACAATCTCGGCAATGCCTTGATGAACTCCGGGCGCGCACCCGAGGCCGTCGAGTGCTATTTGCAGGCGATCCGGCTGCGGCCGTCCTATGCGGCGGCGTTCTGCAACCTCGGCAACGCGCAGCGCAGCCTCGGCCAGCTCGCCGCGTCGCTCCAAAGTTGTCGGCACGCCCTCGAGCTCGATCCCCGGCTCATTGACGCCCATGGCAACCTCGGCAATACGCTGCGCGATCTCGGACAACTCGAGGAGGCAGTGGCGAGCTACCGCGAGGCCCTGCGGCTCGCTCCGCGGCACGCGGGCGTGCTCAATAACCTGGGGTCGGTGCTGCGTGATCTCGGTCGGCTGGACGAGGCGGCCAACAGCCACTGGCAGGCGCTGCAGGCCAACCCGAGCTATGCCGATGCCTACGCCAGGCTGGGTCAAACGCTCAACGATCTCGGCCGACCCGAGGATGCGGTCGAGAGTTTTCGACGCGGCTTGGGGCTCAACCCGCGCGATGCGGAGGCCCAGGCCGCGTTCGCGGTCACGCTGCGGCTGCTCGGGCGCATGGCGGACGCCGAAAGTGTCTGCGCGAAGGCCCTGGAGCTGCGTCCGGATCTCGCCACGGCCCACGCCTTCGCGGGCGACCTCGCGGTCGACCAAGGCGATTTCGCGCGGGCTGAGCAGTCCTATCGGCGCGCGCTCGCCCTGAACCCGGATCTGCCCGAGGCGTGGCTCGGCCTGCGGCGCTTTGCGCAGGACGATTCGCAGGCTTGGGAGACGACGGCGCACCGCCTGCTGGAACAGCCTCAGCCGCTGCGGATCCGCATCGATTTGCATTATGCACTCGGCGAGCACTGCGACGCAGCCGGGCAGTACGCACCGGCCTTCGCGCATTATCGCGAGGCCAACCAGCTCTCCAAGCTCACGGGTCTGCGCTATGACCGCGCGGCCGCCTCCCGCCAGGTCGATCGCATCACGCAGAGCTACGATGCTGCATGCTTCGCGGCGCTCAGCGAGGGGGCGAGCGATTCGCGCCGGCCGGTATTCATCGTCGGCATGCCGCGCAGCGGTACGACGCTCGCCGAGCAGATTCTGGCTTCGCATCCGGACGTGTTCGGTGCCGGTGAATGTCCGTTTTGGGTCCGGGCTGAATCGGCCTTCGATACCGCATCGAAACAGCAATCCGTGACGCCCGAGGTGCGCGCCAAAATCGCGGCCGACTATTTGCAATTGCTTGGGTCACGTGCCGGCGCCGCCGCCCGGGTCGTCGACAAGACGCCGAGTAATACGCTCGCGCTCGGTTTGATTCACGCGATTCTGCCGAACGCCCGGATCATTCACATGCAGCGCGATCCCATCGATACCTGTCTATCGATCTACGCGCACAATTTTGCCCACGCGCATCCCTATGCGGCCGACTTGGACGACCTCGTCCACCAGTATCGTGAGTACCAGCGCCTCATGGCGCACTGGCGCCGCGTCTTGCCGGCCGGCACCTTGCTCGAGCTGCCCTACGAGCAACTCGTCGCCGAGCAGGAGGCGGCGAGCCGGCGCATGCTCGAGTTCATCGGCCTGCCCTGGGATCCGGCCTGTCTCGCGTTCCATACGACCGCGCGGACGATTTTGACCCACAGCAAGTGGCAGGTGCGCCAACCGATCAGCGCGGCCTCGGTCGGCCGCTGGCGCCACTACGCCGCCCAGATCGAACCGCTGCTGCGCTTGCGGGCCGGTACTCCTTGAAACGATGCGAAGGGACCCAGTCAGGAGCCTGAAGCAATGAACGCACCAAATCCGTTGGACTGGCGCCGTTCCTTCGACTGGCGCAGTTGCACCTGGAAGACCGCGGCGATTGTGGTTTTACTGGCGCTGTTTTTCATCATGAACCCGGAGCTGCGCGCCGTCCTATTGTTCGTCGATGAATTCGGGCTCGAGCTGATGATTCTCCTGCTCGCAGTACAATTGCGTGTGGTTCTGCCCGTGGCCGCTGCGATCAAGACGCATGTCGCAAGGGCTCTATGTGCCCCCGCGTTCGCTGTGCTTCGCGGTCTCACCCGGGCGCTGGCACTGTTGCTTCCGCCGGGTCGAGCAGTCACGTTCGGCTTGTCCACCTATCTCTACGTTCTGTCGCACAACCTTTGGTGTCCACTCGGCAAGTCCGCCGAGGGTTTATGATCACGGGCACGCTCGCGCGAGGCCGGCGCCGGTCGTGCGCGGCGTATCGGCGGGAGCGGCAAGCGTCGCTAAATTAGGCGTCCGCTCCTTCCCTGGATTACACTACGCGTCCTTCTATGTATCTGATTTGATGGTGCCCAGGAGAGGACTCGAACCTCCACGAATTTCTCCACTGGTACCTGAAACCAGCGCGTCTACCAGTTCCGCCACCTGGGCAAGATGGGTCCGCGAAAACTAAGGCGCCGAAATCTACGCAACCAACCAAGGCTTGTCAATCGATGTTCCCCAAGCAATTCAATACGTTTCCTTCATCCGGCCGTCCTTCATGAACCGCCGACGTTCCAATTCCCCCGGTACCCCGCCCAAAGATTGGCGCGGCGAGGACCCGAATCTCGAATTCGAGAAATCGCGCTACGCGGAGCCCATCGCGAGCCGCGAACTCTTGCTGAAGCATCTCGCCGAAGCGCCCGAACCCCTGTCCGCAGCGCGTCTCGCCAAGCGCCTGGGACTCAACACCGATGCGCAACGGGATGCCTTGAGCAAGCGCCTGGCCGCAATGGTGCGCGACGGGCAGGCGCTCTATGACGAGCACGGCTACACCACCGCGGGCGAGACCGAACGGGTCGCGGGTCGCGTCCGCGGACGGGCGAGTGGCGAAGTGCTGATCATGCCAGACGACGGCTCGGCGCCGCTCGTGCTGGCACGCGCCGACACGGCGACCTTGATGCACGGCGATCGCGTCGAAGTGCGCGCCGTGGGCGTCAACGACCGCGGCCGACGCATGGCGCGACTGATCCGCCGCATCGGCGATGCGCCGGTCAGGGTGGGCGGTATCTGGCACACGGGGCCGGGCCGTGGCCGCGTGGCGCCGGAGGATCCGGGTCATTGGTATTCGGTCGAAGTGCCTTTGCGGGACCGCAATGGCGCCCAAGACGATGATTACGTAATTGTCGAGGTCACCAAACGGCCCATCGGCGATATGCCGGCGCAGGGCCGGATCATCGAGGTGCTCGACAATCTGCGTCCGTCGGATCTCGCGGCCCGGTTCGCGATCCTGCGCCACGACCTGCCGCAGGAATTTCCGCCTGACGTGCTGCGCGCCGCCAACCGCTACCCGCCGGACCTGCGCGAATCGGACTGGGCCAATCGCGAGGACCTGCGCAAGCTGCCGCTGGTGACGATCGATGGCGCCGATTCCCGGGACTTCGACGACGCCGTCTATGCGGAGTCGATTCGTTGGGGCGGCTGGCGGCTCGTCGTCGCGATCGCCGATGTGAGCCACTATGTACGCTACGGCACGGAATTGGATCTCGAGGCGCGCTCGCGCGCGACCTCTGTCTACTTCCCGGATCGCGTGATCCCGATGCTGCCCGAGCACCTCTCGAATCACCTGTGCTCGCTGATGCCCAACGTCGACCGTCTCGCGTTCGTCTGCGACATGCGCGTCAGCCGCAGCGGCAAGCTCAGCAAGACGCGGTTCTATGAGGCCGTGATCCGCTCGCATGCGCGACTCACCTACGACCAGACCTGGAACTATCTCGAGAATCCGAAGACCGGCGCCAGCGAGGCCATGACGCCTGCGGTCTGCAAATCGCTGCAAAACCTGCACACGGTCTACAAGATCCTCAAAGCGGCACGCGACAAGCGCGGCGCGCTCGATTTTCGCGGCGGCGAGGTCAAGGCCAAGATCGGCGACGATGGTCGCATCGAGGGCTTCTATGCCGTCACACGCAACGATGCACATCGCTTGATCGAAGAGTGCATGGTGGCCGCGAACGTCGAGGCGGCCGTGGCGCTGCGGCTCGCGAAGGCGGGCAGCCTGTACCGCGTGCACGGCCAGCCCGAGGACAAGCGCGTCACGGAATTGCAGAAGGTCATGAATTCCCTGCAGGTGGGCGCGCAGTTTTCGGAGAAACCCACGCCGCGCGAATTCCGGGCCTTGGTCGACCGGCTGCACGCACGGCCCGACGGCCTGCTGCTCGAGAGTCTCGTGATTCGCTCGCTCGCCCAGGCGGTCTATCAGCAGACCAACATCGGCCACTTCGGCCTGGCCCTCGAGGAATACGCGCATTTCACTTCGCCGATCCGGCGCTATCCGGATTTGCTGGTGCATCGCGCGATCAAGGCGGCCGTGCTGCCGAATTCGACCTCGGGTCATAAGTACAGCACCGCGGAACTGCAGGCCCTCGGCCAGGAGAGCAGCCAGCGAGAGCGACGCGCCGACGATGCCGGGCGCGACGTCATGAGCTATCTGCGCTGCCTGTACCTGCAGCCGCTGGTCGGCGAGGTCTTCGATGCGACGATCTCGAGCGCGCTCGAATTCGGCTTGTTCGTGACGCTCAAGGAAATGCCGATCGACGGGCTCGTGCACATCTCGGCGATCCCCGGTGATTATTGGGAACTCGAGGCCGGCGGCATGGGCCTCGTCGGTCAGCGCACGGGTCGCCGCTGGCAGATGGGCGACGCCGTGCGCGTGCGCCTGAGCCGCGTCGACCTTGCCCAACGCCAGGTCGATTTCGAGATGCTCGACGGCAGCGAGGGGACTGCGCATGGTTCGGTGCGCGCGCCGCGCCGGGGCGCTTCGGGCGGCGGCGGTGGCGGCTCTGGACGCCGCGGCGGTGGTGGTTCCTCCGGCGAATCGCGGCGCGGGGGCGGTGGCGGCGGGGGCGGCGGGGGCGGTAACCGCCGCCGCGGCGGTCGTGGCTGACCCGAAACGCCAACTCGTCTATGGCTTGCATGCAGTCGCAGCCGTGGTGGCGCGCGCGCCCGAACGCGTGCTCGAGTTGTGGCTCGCCGAGGCGCGCGAGGATCGGCGTATGCGCCAACTCGACGCGGCGGCCCGCGCGGTCGGCGTGCGCGTTCAGGCGGCGGCGCCCGCCGCACTCGCGAAGCTCGTCGGTGAGGTCGCGCACCAAGGCGCCGTCGCTGCGGTGCGGCCTCTGCCGCTCTGGTCCGACGAGGACTTGCTGGCGGGCGTCGAACGCTGGCCGGAACCCGCGTTCCTACTCGTCTTGGACGGGGTCACCGATCCCCATAATTTAGGCGCCTGTCTGCGCACGGCCGATGCCGCGGGGGTGCATGCGGTGGTGATCCCCCGCGATCGCTCCGCGAGCGTCGACGCGGTGGCGCGCAAGGTCGCGGCGGGTGCCGCAGAATCGGTCCCGGTCGCGAGCGTGACCAATCTGGCGCGAACGCTCGATAGCCTCAAGGAACGCGGCGTTTGGGTCGTCGGCACGGACGGGGCGGCCGAGCAGACCCTGTTCTCGGCCGATCTGAACCGACCCCTGGCGCTCGTGCTCGGCGCCGAGGGGGACGGCATGCGGCGTTTGACCCGTGAGCGCTGCGATTTCCTGGTCCGGATCCCGATGGTGGGGCAGGTCGAGTCCCTGAACGTGTCGGTCGCCGCGGGCGTCGCCCTGTTCGAGGCACGACGTCAGCGGCGCATTCCGGGCTGAGCGGGCCATCGGTTGACCCTATACGGCTGAGCGCGTATCCTTCGCCCTCGTTTTCGCCGGCTGTCCGGCTTTACTCCTTGCCTCACCGCTCGCGACGGGAGGCTATAACCGTAGGGAGCTTACATGCGGCATTATGAAATCGTGCTCCTGGTCCACCCGGATCAGAGCGAGCAGGTACCTGCGATGGTCGAACGCTACAGGGGCATGATCAGTGCCGGTGGTGGGTTCGTGCATCGCTTCGAGGACTGGGGCCGGCGCCAGCTGACCTTCCCGATCTCGAAGGTGCACAAAGCGCACTACGTGCTGCTCAACGTCGAAATCGACCAGAAGACTCTCGACGAGTTGAACGGTTCCTTCCGTTTCAGTGACGCCGTGCTGCGCCACCTCGTCGTCAAGATGGACGAAGCCGTGACCGAGCCCTCGCCGATGGCGCGTGCTCCGGACGAGAATGCCCGCCGCCATGACGACTTCGATGACGGCGACGACGACGACATGCCGATCGGCGTTCGTTGATCTAATCCGCATAGCGAATTCAGGAGTTCACGATGGCACGTTTTTTCCGTCGCAAGAAGTTTTGCCGGTTCACCGCCGATGACGTCAAACAGATCGATTATAAGGATCTGGCGACGCTCAAGAGCTATATCACCGAGACCGGCAAGATCGTTCCGAGCCGCATCACGGGGACGCGCGCGCACTACCAGCGCCAGTTGCAACTCGCGATCCGTCGCGCACGCTTCCTCGCGCTGCTTCCCTACACCGATCAGCACTGAGACGGCGAACCAGCTATGGATATCATTCTTCTCCAAAAAGTGGCGAACCTCGGTCAGATCGGCGACCGCGTCAAGGTGAAGTCGGGATACGCGCGTAATTTCCTCGTACCCACGGGCAAGGCCACGGTCGCCACGGCGGCCAACATCGCCCAGTTCGAAGCACAGCGGGCGATGCTCGAAGCGAAGGCGCACGAGGAACTGAAACAGGCTCAGGCCCGCTCCCTGCAGTTCGAAAACTTCAAGCTCGAACTCAAGGCGAAGGCCGGCACCGAGGGCAAGCTGTTCGGCTCGATCGGCACGGCCGATATTGCCGAGGCCGCGGTCAAGGCCGGTCATCCGATCGCGCGCGCCGAAGTGCGCATGCCCACGGGCCCGATCCGTTCCACGGGCGAGCACCAGGTGCAATTGCACCTGCATACCGACGTGGATGTGACGCTGACGGTCACGATCGTCGCCGAAGAGTAGCGGACGCCAAAGCCGCGACGCGCAGGCTCGAGGACTGTGGCCAGTCGCTTAGGTAATCGCTCGTCGGCCACCGTCGGCGAGGGCCTGCGCCTGCCGCCGCATTCGATCGAAGCCGAGCAGTCGGTGCTCGGCGGCCTCATGCTCGATGCCGCAGCCTGGGATCAGATCGCCGACCGGGTCGTCGCCGAAGACTTCTACCGCAACGATCACCGCCTGATCTTCGCTGCCGTCGCGGGCTTGATCGAGCGCAGTCAGCCCTGCGACGCCGTGACACTGTCCGGCCACCTCGAGAGCCAGGGCTTGCTCGACCAGGTGGGCGGCCTCGCCTACTTAGGTTCACTCGCTCGCGACACGCCGACAGCGGCGAACATCCGCGCCTACGCGGACATCGTGCGCGAGCGCTCGATCCTGCGACAGCTGATCACGGCCGGCAATCTCATCGCGGGCAGCGCGCTCGAACCCGAGGGTCGCGAAGCCCGCGAGATCGTCGATGAGGCGGAGCGCGCGGTGTTCGAGATCGCCGAGCGCGGCTCGCGCGGCAAGGTCGGCTTCGTCGCCGTCAAGAGCGTGCTGCCGGGCGTCGTCGATCGCATCGACGAGCTCTATCATTCCGAGGGCAAGATGACCGGCATCCCGACCGGCTTCAAGGTGCTCGATGAGATGACCTCCGGCCTGCAGCCGGGCGATCTGATCATCATCGCGGGCCGCCCGTCGATGGGCAAGAGCACGCTCGCGGTCAACATCGCCGAGAATGCCGCGCTCGGCTCGAACCTGTCGGCCGCGATCTTCAGCATGGAAATGTCCGCGCAATCGCTGACGCTGCGCATGATCTCCTCGCTCGGGCGCATCAACCAGGGCAATCTGCGTTCCGGCCGGCTCAACGAAGACGATTGGCCGCGCATCGATTCGGCGATGACGCAACTGTCGGGCGCGCGCATCTTCATCGACGAGACGCCGGCGCTGACGCCGACCGAAGTGCGCGCGCGTGCGCGCCGCTTGAAGCGCGAGCGCGGTCTCGATCTCATCGTCGTCGACTATCTGCAGCTGATGCAGGTGTCGGGCACGAAGGAGAACCGCGCCACCGAGATCTCGGAGATTTCGCGGTCGCTGAAGGCGCTTGCCAAGGAGCTCAAGGTCCCGGTCATCGCCCTGTCCCAGCTGAACCGCGGCGTCGAGCAGCGCGTCGAGAAGAAGCCGGTGATGTCGGATTTGCGCGAATGCGTCACGGGCGACACGCCGGTCTGGCTCAGCGACGGACGGCGCGTGCCGATCCGCGAACTGGTCGGTACGACCCCCGAGGTCTGGGCGCTCGATGAACATCAGAAGGTCGTCCGTGCCCGTAGCGAGCTCGTCTGGTCGAAGGGACAACGACCCATTTTCAGGATCACGCTCGCCAGCGGGAGGAGCTTGCGCAGCACCGCGAGTCACCGCGTGCGCACGGGTTCAGGCTGGCAGACGGTCGGGGAGATCGGGCCCGGCGACCGGGTCGCCGTCGCGCGGCGCTTTCCCGCGATCGAGGCGCCGAAGCAGTGGAGCGAAGAGGCTGTCGCGCTGCTCGCTCACGGGCTCTTCAATCAACGGTCGCACGAAAAACACCTGCCCGGCGAAGTCTTCCAACTCGGCGATGCGCAGCTCGGCACCTTGCTCAAGCACCTTTGGGCCGCCGATGGCTGCATTCATCTGCGTAATTCGGGACAGCGTGGTGGCCCGCGCGTCTATTTCAGCACCTGTAGTCGCAGGCTCGCCGACGATGTCGCCGCTCTGTTGCTCCGCCTCGGCATCGTTGCACGGATTCGCGAACAGCGGCCAAGTTCGGGCCCTCCGCTCTATTCGGTCGACGTCAGCGGCGCCGAGCAGCAGGCGCTGTTTCTCGCCCGCGTCGGCGCTTTTGGTCCGCGTGCGGAGCCGGCGGCGCGCCTCGCCGCCGGCGGTACGAGTCACTTTCAATTCGCGCCCTCGCGGGCCGTTGCCGCATCGTACGCATCGTTGCCGGACAGCGATGCTCTGCGCCCAGATCCTGAATCGGACGTCTACTGGGATCGCGTCGTCTCGGTCGAGGCCACGGGAGAGGAAGAAGTCTTCGATCTGACGGTCCCCGGTCCGGCGAGCTGGCTCGCCGAGGGTGTGGTCAGCCACAACTCGGGTGCGATCGAACAGGACGCCGACGTGATCCTGCTGATCTATCGCGAGGAAGTCTACGAACCGAACACGACGCGCAAGGGCATTGCCGACATCATCATCGCGAAACAGCGCAACGGACCGACCGGCGACGTGCAGCTCACGTTCCTCGGCCAATACACGAAATTCGAAAACTTCGCGCCGGAGTCGTATGCCGAGGGCGTGTTCAGGTAATCTTGAGGCTTTGCCCTGACCGGGTGGAGCGTGCGCCTTGCTGCGTTTTTTCGAGACTCTGGTCCCGCCCCACCCGGACGTCCCGCCGCAACAGCTGCCGGGCGGATTTTTTCCCTTCGTCTGGGCGTGTACGAAGGGCATGCGCGGCTACATCGCCGCGATGACGGTCTTCACGACCGCGATCGGCGCGTTCGAGGCCTTGCTGTTTTCCATCTTGGGACACGTCGTCGATTGGCTTGCCAAAGTGCGACCCGACCAATTGTGGGTGACGCAGCGCGGCCATTTACTGGCGCTCGCCGCCGTGCTCGTGGGGAGCACCTTCCTGATCGCAGTGCAAAGTTTGATCCGGCGCCAGACGCTGGCCGGTAATTTCGCGATGCGCCTGCGCTGGGACTTTCACCGCAACATGCTCGCGCAGAGCCTGAGCTTCTACCAGGACGAGTTCGCCGGCCGGGTCGCGACCAAGGTCATGCAGACCGCCCTCGCGGTGCGCGACATGTGGATGATCCTCGCCGATATTCTCGTCTACGTCGTGATTTATTTCGTGACCATCGTGCTGGTCGCGGGCGACTTCAGCCTGTGGCTGCTCTGGCCGTTCCTGATCTGGCTGGGCTGCTACGCGATTGCGGTCTGGTATTTCGTGCCGCGACTCGCCGCGGTCGGCAAATCGCAGGCCGACGCCCGCTCGATGATGACGGGCCGCATCACCGATGCCTACACCAACATCGCGACGGTGAAATTGTTCTCGCATACGCAGCGTGAGGCCGTCTACGCCCGCAGTGCGATGACGGAGTTTCTGCAGACCGTCTACCGCCAGATGCGCATGGTGACCGGCTTCGAAATCGTCAATCACGCGCTCAGCATGGGACTGATCATCGGCACCGGTGGTGTGACGCTCTGGCTCTGGGCGCACGGGTCGCTCGGCATCGGCGCGGTCGCAGCCTCGACGGCGATGGCGTTGCGCCTCAACGGCATCTCGCACTGGGTCATGTGGGAGGTGGCGAGCCTGTTCGAGCAGATCGGCACCGTGCAAGACGGCATCGGTACGCTCGCGAGCGCACCGGCAATCGTCGACCTCCCCGATGCGCCGACGCTGCAAGTGCAGCGTGGCGAGATCCGCTTCGACCAGGTGAGCTTCGGCTATGGCAAGCTGTCGGCCGATCACGAGCGCCAGGTCATCGAGCGGTTCACGTTGAACATCCGCGCCGGCGAGAAGATCGGCCTCGTCGGCCGGTCGGGTGCGGGCAAGAGCACGATCGTGAATCTCTTGTTGCGCTTCTACGATTTGCGCCAGGGCCGCATCCTCATCGACGGCCAGGATATCGCGCACGTGACCCAGGACAGCCTGCGCGCGAATATCGCGATGGTCACCCAGGACACCTCGCTGCTGCATCGTTCGGTACGCGACAACATCCTCTACGGGCGGCCGGACGCGAGCGAAGCCGACCTGTTGGCGGCCGCGAAACGCGCCGAAGCCCACGACTTCATCCTGACGCTCGGCGATGCGAAGGGGCGCACGGCTTATCAGGCGCATGTCGGCGAACGCGGCGTGAAACTCAGCGGCGGCCAGCGGCAGCGCATCGCGATCGCGCGCGTCATGCTCAAGGATGCGCCGATCCTGCTGCTCGACGAAGCGACCAGCGCGCTCGACAGCGAGGTCGAGGCCGCGATTCAGCAAAGCCTCTACCGGCTCATGGAGGGCAAGACCGTCGTCGCGATCGCGCATCGTCTGTCGACGATTGCCGCCATGGATCGGCTGGTCGTCCTCGACAAGGGACGCATCGTCGAGGAGGGCTCCCACGAGAGTTTGATCGCTCGCGGCGGCCTCTATGCGCGTCTCTGGGCGCACCAGACCGGCGGCTTTCTCGGTGAGGAAGCCGATGAGCCGCAGAACGATCGCGCTTTACAGCTCAGTTAAGGCCCTAACCGCCATTGAGCTTCGTCCTCAGTGGACAACGCGCAACACCGGGTAGCCATTGCCTCATAATAGGGGATGAACCGCGCCCCGGTCGGATGCGTGCCTGATCTGACGCCTTGCGCGCGGGAACCCATCCACGTGCCGCAGGCAATCCAATCCCACGGGGCTCTGCTGGTCGCGTCGGCCGATGGCAACTGCATCACGCACGCGAGCGCCAATCTCGCCGCGATCCTCGGCGCCGCGCCGGAGGACTGTCTCGATCGGCCCCCAGGGAGCGTGCTTGGGTCAGAGGCCTGCGACCTCCTGCTCGGCGCGGGTCTGCACGCGGCGAATACCACCGGGCTGACACACACCCTCGTTCGGCCCTGCGCCGCGGTCCTGCATCTACGCGCGTTCCGCTCCGGGCGCAGCGTTTGCATCGACATCGAACCCGTGCGCACCGAGCCCTGGCAAAGGCCGCCGCTGTGGCGCGTGCAGTCGATTTTGGACTCCTTCCGCGCCGCCACCGGGGTCGACGACTTGTGCAGGCTCGCCGTCACCGGCCTGCGGGCCGTCACGGGCTACGACCGCGTCATGGGCTACCGCTTCGGCGCGGACGGACATGGCGAGGTCATTGCCGAGGACTGCGCGCCCCTCGAGCCCTATCTCGGACAGCGCTATCCCGCCTCGGACATTCCGGCGCAGGCACGGCAGTTATATCTGCGCCAACCCGTCGGCGTGATCGCGGATTCCGGTTATACGCCCGTGCCCCTGCTCGGCCGGGCGGGCGCTCGTGACCATGCCCCGATCGACCTGACGCACAGCGCGTTGCGCAGTGTCTCGCCCCTGCACCGCGAATTCATGCGCAATATGCACACGGCCGCCAGCATGACGATCGGCCTCGCGAGCGGCGGCGCATCGGCCGCACCGACGCTCTGGGGCATGCTCGTCTGCCATCACCTGACGCCGCGCTACCCGAGCCCCGAGTTGCGTGCTGCGGCCGAAGTGATCGGCCAAGTGGTCTCGCTGTTGTTGCACAATCAAATGACGGCGGAGGTGTACGCCGAGCGCGCGCGGCGCGATGCGACGCTGCGTACCCTGCTCACCGGGCTCACATCTGCCGCGCCCCCGATCGAGACGCTGCTTGCTTTGGGGGACGACTTGCTGCGCCTCGTCGACGCGAGTGGTGCGGTCGTCCGTTTTGCCGGCAACCATCACTCGCTCGGTGCGGCGCCCGGCCCGCAACTCGCCGCTGCAATAGGTGCCGCACTGCGCCCGGTCCGTCACCGCGCGGCGCTTGGCGTAGACGACCTCGGGCTGCGCCACCCTGAATTCGCCGCCGAGGCCGCCAACTACAGCGGGGTGCTGGTGTTGCCGCTGGGCGAAGCCGGCAAAGATGTGGATCAGGATAGTCAGGATGCGATCCTCTGGTTTCGTCCCGAGCAGGCGCTCACGATCACCTGGGGCGGAGATCCGACCAAGCACCCCGCGCCCGACCCGGTGACCGGCATGATCTCGCCGCGCTCGTCGTTCGCCGCCTGGAAGGAAATCGTGCACGGGCACTCGCGGCCTTGGTCCCGCGCCGATTTGTCGCTGGCCGAAGAATTGCGCCAGGGGATCGAACTGGAGATCTTGCGACGTGCCAAGCTGTCGCTCGATTTATTCGATCGAATCTTCGAATCCTCGCCGACCGCACTGGTCTTGCTCGGGCGCGACGGCGAGATCAAAATGCTGAATCGCGAGGCTGAGCGCCTGTTCGGCTATGAACGCGCCGAATTGCAGTCGCGCCCGTTCGCGCAGTTGATTCCGGAGCGGCTGCGGAACTCGCAAGCTGCCGACATCCGCCGCTATCTCGACTCGGGCGAGCCCGTGATCCGGCGCAAGGACGGCGGCGAATTCCCGGTCGAGGTGACGCTGAGTCCGATCAGTCCGCGCGATCTCGGCGGTCATCCGATGCTGCAGGCGAGCATCGTCGACATCACGCAGCGACGGCACAGCGAAGCGGTGGTGGCGCAGGCGCGGATCGAGCTCGAGGCGGTCAACGCCAAATTGAGTTACACGAATCAAGAGCTCGATCAATTCGTCTACACCGCGTCGCACGACTTGCGCTCACCCTTGCGCGCGATCGTGTCCTTGACGCAGTTCGTGCTCGAGGACGATGAAAACCTCGGCGAGCAGACGAAAGAGCGCGTGAACATGATTGCCGGCCGCGCGCGGCGATTGGAGCGCATGCTCAACGACGTGCTCTTGTATGCAAGGGCCGGCAAGGGCAGCCACGAGAACGGCGTGGCGACGACGGCGGACCGGCTCGTCGACGAGGTCGTCGCGACCCTGCAGCTGCCGGCGGGAACCGCGATCGTCAAGGACCCATCGCTCGCGAGCGTCGCCGTGTTGCCCGCGCCGCTCGCGCAGATTCTGCAGAACCTGATCGGCAATTCGATCAAGCACCACGATCGGCCGAGCGGCACGATCACAGTCGCCGTGACCGACCATGGCTCGGGGCTGCGCTTCAGCGTCAGCGATGACGGCCCCGGCATAGCCCCCGCCTATCGGGAGACGGTGTTCAACATGTTCACGACCTTGAAGCGTCGCGACGAGGTCGAGGCGAGCGGGATCGGTCTTGCGCTCGTACGCAAGCTCGTCACGCTGCACGGCGGCAACTGCGGTATCGAGTCCGCTCCCGTTCGCGGCACGTGCGTCTGGTTCGATTGGTCCCCGGCGAGCGATGCACGAGGTGCTCCTGATGCAAGCGAATGAACTGACCCTGCTGCTCGTCGAGGACGACGACATCGACGCGCTCAGCGTCGAACGCGGTTTGGCCAAGGCGAAGATCGTCAACCGCTTGGTACGGGCGGGCGACGGCGTCGAGGCGCTGGAGATGCTGCGCGGCGAGGGCCGGGAGAAACTGCAGCCACCGTATCTGCTGCTCGTCGACATCCAAATGCCGCGTCTGGACGGCATCGGCTTGATCCGTGCGATACGTGCCGATCCGGAGTTGACGCGCACGGTCATCTTCGTGCTCACCACCTCGGATCACGACCGCGACAAGATTGCCGCTTACGACCTGCACGTCGCGGGTTACATCGTCAAGACGAACACGAAGCAGGAACTGCTGCCGCTGACTTCGATGCTCGATTACTACCTGCTGATCGTCGAACCGCCCCCGACCTGATTTCCGGCCGCGACGCGCTCGCCCGCAAGAGGGCGGCTCAGACCAGGGTTAGTTTGACGTCGATGTTGCCGCGGGTCGCGTTCGAGTAGGGACAGACGACATGCGCTTTGTCGATCAGCGTCTGCGCCACCTCGCGCGGCACGCCGGGCAGCGAGATCTTCAGTTCGACCTCGATCCCGAATCCCGTCGGGAGGGGACCGATACCGACGCTGCCGTCGATCGAGGCATCGGCCGGAATCGCGATCTTCTCGCGCGCCGCGACGAATTTCATCGCGCCGATGAAGCAGGCGCTATAGCCCGCCGCGAACAACTGTTCCGGGTTCGTACCATCGCCGCCCGCGCCGCCGAGTTCTTTCGCGGTCGTGAGTTTGAGATCGAGATGGGCATCGGGGATCACGGCCCGGCCGTCACGGCCACCCGTTGCCTTCGCGTGCGCAACATACAAAACTTTTTCCAGCGACATCGACTCTCCTGATTGATGGCCGACTCCGGCCGCCTTGGAACCTAGACCGTACCGGTGGCCTGCAGTTCCGCCCATTCATGATCGGTGAAGACCCGTGACCGCGTGTGAAAGGCCTTGCCCTCGGGGCCCTCGAGCGAAAACGTCCCGCCATGTCCCTCGATCACGTCGATGATCAGCTGTGTATGTTTCCAGTATTCGTACTGCGACTTGCTGATGAAAAACGGGCAGCCGCCGATTTCGCCGAGCAGCACGTCACCGGCCCCGGTCGTGATCTCGCCGGGCAGGTAACAATTGGCGGCGCTGTTGTCGCAGCAGCCGCCGGATTGGTGGAACATCACGGGACCGTGTTTGAGCTTGAGGCTCTCGATCAGCTCCAACGCCGCGGCCGTTGCGATGACCTTGTCGACCATCTAGAAAAAGCCGAGCTTCTTCGGGCTGTAGCTGACCAGCAGGTTCTTCGTCTGTTGGTAGTGATCGAGCATGACCTTGTGCGTCTCGCGGCCGATGCCCGACTCCTTGTAGCCGCCGAACGCCGCGTGCGCGGGATAGGCGTGATAGCAATTCGTCCAGACGCGACCCGCCTTGATTGCACGGCCCATGCGATAGCAGGTGTTGCCGTCCCGTGACCAGACGCCGGCTCCGAGTCCGTAGAGCGTATCGTTCGCGATCGACAAGGCTTCGGCCTCGTCCTTGAAGGTCGTCACCGCGAGGACGGGGCCGAAGATCTCCTCCTGGAACAAGCGCATCTTGTTGTGGCCCTTGAACAGCGTCGGCTGCACGTAATAGCCGCCCTCGAGTTCGCCCGGCAAATGCGCCTGCGCGCCGCCGGCGAGGAGTTGCGCGCCTTCCTGCCTGCCGAGATCGAGATAGGTCAGGATTTTCGTGAGCTGTTCCTTCGAAGCCTGTGCGCCGATCATCGTGTCGGTGTCGAAGGGATTTCCCTGCTTGATTGCCGCGACGCGCGTCAGAACCCGTTTGATGAACTTGTCGTAGATCGATTCGTGAATCAAGGCGCGCGACGGGCAGGTGCACACCTCGCCCTGGTTGAAGGCGAACAGCACGAGACCCTCGATCGCCTTGTCGAGAAAGTCGTCGTCTTCGGCCGCCACGTCGGCGAAGAAGATGTTCGGCGATTTGCCGCCCAGTTCCAGCGTCGCGGGGATCAAATTGTTGGCCGCCGCCTGCGCGATCACACGCCCGGTCGTGGTCGAGCCCGTGAAGGCGATCTTCGCGATGCGCCGGCTTTGCGCGAGCGGCAAGCCCGCTTCCCGCCCGTAGCCATTGACGATGTTGAGCACGCCCGGGGGCAGCAGATCCGCGATCAATTCGGCGACCAGCAGAATGCTGATCGGGGTCTGCTCGGCCGGTTTCAAGACCACGCAGTTGCCGGCCCCCAGCGCCGGGGCGAGCTTCCAGGCGGCCATGAGGATCGGGAAATTCCAGGGGATGATCTGCCCGACGACGCCGAGGGGTTCATGGAAATGATAGGCGACGGTCGTCTCGTCGAGATCGCTGAGCGCGCCCTCCTGGGCGCGTACGCAGCCCGCGAAATACCGGAAGTGATCGATTGCCAGCGGGATGTCGGCGTTCAAGGTTTCACGGATCGGCTTGCCGTTGTCGACGGTCTCGGCGTAGGCGAGCTTCTCCAGGTTCTGTTCCAGTCGATCGGCGATTTTGAGCAGCACGTTGGCGCGCTCGGCCGGTGCGGTGCGACCCCACCGATCGGCTGCAGCGTGGGCGGCGTCCAAGGCGAGTTCGATGTCCTCGGCGGTCGAACGCGCGGCTTTGGTGTAGGGTTTCCCCGTGATCGGGGTGATGACGTCGAAATAGTTGCCCTTGACCGGAGGCTGCCAGCGGCCGCCGATGAAGTTGTCGTACTGGGTCTTGAATTCGACTTTCGCGCCGGACTTGCCAGGGGATGCGTAGATCATGACGTCTCCATTTTTTTGATATGTCGTCGTTGCCCCGCGATTTCGCCAGCCGCGTCGCGCGGGACTGCCCACCAGACCCTATAGGCTACACCGCTTCGGAAAAGTTCAGCACGCTCGGATGCGACATCGCATGACGCAATCGGGTTCGGCGGTGGTAGGCTTGCCGGATCGGCAGCCGTCAAAGTTCCCTCAGCCATGCCCCCTCCATCCATGAAGCCCATGGTCAGTGCCTCGATCGACACGGCGGCGCTGCGCCACAATCTCTCGGTCGTGCGTGACTACGCACCGGGTACGCGCGTCATGGCGGTGATCAAGGCGAATGCCTATGGGCATGGTCTCGTACCCGTGGCCACGGCCTTGCGCGAGGCCGATGCATTTGCGGTCGCACGCCTCGACGAAGGCTTGTTGCTGCGCGCAGCCGGTATCGACAAGACCATCGTCTTGCTCGAAGGAGTGTTCGACCTGGACCAGCTCGAAATTGCGGTCGCGCAGGGATTCGAACTCGTCGTGCACGTGCCCGAACAAATCGAGCTGCTGCGCGCCTTAGGTCCAGGCGCGCGCTGCACGGTCTGGCTGAAGTTGGACTCCGGCATGAATCGTCTCGGCTTCAAGGGCCACGCCTTCGCCGCCGCCTGGGCGGCGTTGCAGGATCTGTCCGCGGTGGGCCGGCCCTTGGGCTTGTTCACGCACTTCGCCGGCGCCGACGAGCGCGATGCCGGCGATACGCTCGCGCAACTGCAGTGTTTCCAGGAGGCGACGGGCTTGCTCGACGGACGGCGCTGCCTCGCCAATTCCGCCGGTCTGCTGAACTTTCCGGCGTCCCGGGCAGACTGGGTGCGTCCGGGTCTGCTGCTCTACGGCGTCTCGCCGTTGCCCGACTCGATCGGCGCCGACTTGAGGCTGCGCGCCGTGATGACCTTGCAATCACGGGTCATCGCGGTCAAGGACGTTGCCATCGGCGAGCGGGTGGGCTACGGCGGTACCTGGACGGCGGCGCGGCGCACGCGCCTCGCGGTCGCTGCGGTCGGTTACGGCGACGGGTATCCACGCAGCGTTCGCTCCGGCGCGCCCGTGCTCGTGGGCGGCGCACGCGCTTCGTTGGTCGGACGCGTGTCGATGGACATGATCGGGATCGACGTGACCGATGCTGAGACTGCACCGCAGCTCGGCGATCCGGTCGTGTTATGGGGACCGCAATTGCCGGTCGAGGAGATTGCCCGCTGGGCGGGCACCGTTCCCTACGAACTCTTGTGCGGCATCAGCCAGCGGGTTGCGGTCGAACTGCGCTGAGCTTCAGCTTTCGAAGAAGCCCATTTTGACGCCGGCCAATTGCACGACGTCGTTGTCGTTGAGGCGGCGCGCTTGCGGGCCGATCGCAAGGCCATTGACGAGCGGATAATCGTTCTCCTTGCCGCTGTCGACGTGCACGATGAAATAGCCTTCGGAGCGACGCGTGATCGCGGCCACCTGCACGCCCGGCCGGCCCAGCGTCGTGAGCGCCTTGGTGAGCTCCAGTTCGCGGCCGGCGAAGGCACCGCTGAGCACTTGCAGTTTCGCCTTCGGCAGCGCGGTCGGCGCCTCTGCGGCGGCGGCGTTGAAGTTGCGCTTGGCCGAGACGGCCTTGGCGGCCTGGTCGACCGCCTGTCCGACGCGGCGGATCCGGTCCTCGCCCTGCGAGCTCGGAGTGATCACCATCGTCTTCTCGAATTCGTCCTGCTCGACATCGCCGTCCTGGCTGTCGACGAAGCGCAATTGATGATGCCCGACGGTGATCACGTCACCGTGCTGCATGGCGTGCTTCTTGATCAACTTGCCGTTGACGTAGGTGCCGTTGGTGCTGTTCAAATCCTCGAGGAAGGAATCGTTGAGGATGTTGATGATCAATGAGTGGTGGCCGCTGACCGCCGGATTGTCGATCCGAATGTCATTGTCCGGCAGCCGCCCGATGGTGTACCGCTCCTTGTTCATGTTGTATTCCGCCAGGACTTGACCGTCCAAGCTGAGCATCAGGCGTGCCATGCAGACTCCATTACCTTAACCAAACCATCCCAATATTTTCTCGAAGATACGCCGGTGCGCCGGGAAGGGCTCAGTTACATGCGCCATGATGACCGACACATTATCGCGCCCACCGTTATCGTTCGAGAGCTGTATCAACTGCTTAGCGACCGTATCGAGATTAGCACTAAAGGTGCTGATTGTTAAATGGATGTCCTCGTCTTCGATCATGTCCGAAAGACCGTCCGAACAGAGCACGTAATAGTCGCTTTTCTGAACGGGCTCCTCGTGGATCTCGACATCGACGTTCTGTTCGACCCCCAAGGCTCGCGTCACGTAGTTCTTGTTGGTCGCGCGCTGCGCCTCCTGTTGGGAGTAAAAGCCGCGATCGACCAGTTCCTGCAGCAGCGAATGATCCAGGGTCATTTGCTCGAAGCGATTGTCACGCAACCGGTACAAGCGGGAATCCCCTACATGCGCAATTGACATCCGATTGTCATGAAACAGGCAGGCGACCACGGTCGTGCCCATGCCCTCGCACTGCGGTTGGGTCTTCGAGGTGTGATAGATGATCTTGTTGGCCCGATGAATCGCATCGCGCAGGATGATGCTCGAACGCGTCAGGCCGGTTTCCGGGTCGGGTACTGTCATGTCCTCGCGCATCACAGCATCGCGCACCAGATTGATGATGGTCTTGACCGCGATGCCGCTCGCGACCTCGCCGGCGTTATAGCCGCCCATGCCGTCGGCGAGCACGAACAAGCCGATGTCGGGCTCGGCGCCGATCATATCCTCGTTGTGCTCGCGCACTTTGCCTGTGTCGCTCAGAGCCACGCTGGCGATCTTGCCCCGCAGACTCATGGGCGGCTTCTCTCAACGTCAATCATGGCATCCCGCTCGGTATACGTACGCGACAGTCTTCGAGAGCGGCCGCCATCTGAGCACCGGTGTCGAATCTCGCCTCAGGGTCCTTGGCCAAGGCACGGTCTATGACGGTTTCGACGCATGCCGGCAAATCGGGCCGGAACGCGCGCAATGGCGGATGCGGCGCTTCCGCGATTTGCTGCATCAGCCCCGTCATCGAATCGGCCGTGAACGGCAGCTGTCCCGTCAACAATTGGAATAGGCTAACACCCAGGGAGAACAAGTCCGAGTGACCGGTCACAATTCGCCCCTCCAGCTGTTCCGGCGACATGAACGACGGCGTGCCGAGCACGATGCCCGTGCGCGTGCTGCCGGCGCCCGCGATCCGTGCAATTCCGAAGTCAGTGATCTTCAAAATATCGGCGGCTGAATCGTACATGAGGTTCGCCGGTTTGATGTCGCGATGCACGACCTGCTGCTTGTGGGCAAACCCCAGGGCATCGGCGGTGCGGCCGATCAGTTCCAGGATCTTGCGCGGCTCCATCAACCGGTCCGAGACCGCGAAATCGCTGAGATGCGAGCCCTTCAGATGTTCCATCGCGATATAGGCGAGTCCGCCTTCTTCACCAACGTCATAGATCGTCACGATGTTCGGATGATTGAGGCGACCGGCGGTCTCCGCTTCACGGAAAAAACGCGCCCGGGCATCGCGCAGTTCCGACTCGCTGCCGTCGCCGGCGAGTGGGATCGCCTTGATCGCCACCAGCCGATTGATCGCCATGTCCCGGCCCAGGTAGACGACGCCCATCGCGCCGCGGCCGATTTCCCGCTCGAGCCGGTAGCGTCCGAGCTGGCGGATCGGCAGGGGCTCACCGTCTTCGGCCGCATCCGGCAGAGCACCACCGCCCGCGGCCGAGGCCAGGCCACGGGCGCCAAGCGCGAGCGCAACCGTCGACTCGAGCTGCTGCGCCATGGCCGGTGGTGCGGCGACACCCGCGCGGCCTTGAACGCGCGCCGCCGTGACCGCAGGGCCGCCGACGCGCGCGGTGGCGCCCGCCACCCGCTCTGCGTCCATCAAGCGACCGAGGCGCTGAGCGACGTCGCGGTAGGTGTTGTCGATGCGCACGAGGTGCCGATAAACCGCGGTCGCCTGCGGCATGCGGCTTCGTTGCTCCAATTGCGTCGCCAGCGTATACAGATCGCCCAGCACGGCGGCATTGGGTTTGCGCGTTTTCAATTCGGCGAAGCGTTGTTCGAAATTGTCGAGCAGTCTTGCGGTGTCCGTCAGCGGCGCCCCGCGCGCCGGGGGTACGACCGCGGCGCCGGCCTGCGTCTGCCATCGGACCCAAAGGACCACGCTCGTGCCC
>Ga0209208_10000934_pt1 | contig 39964 bp, 30 predicted proteins | sample S1TSphfallax_3_FD_187694 | JGI IMG/M metagenome (GOLD analysis project Ga0209208, IMG submission 187694) | Host-associated microbial communities from peat moss isolated from Minnesota, USA - S1T2_Fd - Sphagnum fallax MG (SPAdes) (version 2) | ecosystem: Host-associated > Plants > Peat moss >... | reverse complement strand
AATAGGCAAACATTGCAAAAATAATGGCCAGGAAAATTAACAAGTGCAAGTATTGTTCAGATTTGAAATAAGGAAGGATCATTAATTTTCAAACCTTGTTATTTGATACCCCATATTAGATAATACTAAATAAGTAAACAAATGCATTGCTCAACCAAATATTATAAGGAAAACTAAAAATTATTGTTGTGTGGATACTTTTCAATAACCCATGGTATTGGTTTTCTAAAATTTTCAAATCAAAGAAACAAACAGTTTTGATGTCTTGAAGAAAAATCAAGATTATTATTTTTTGGCTCTAGTCATTTTTAAAAATTAAAAAACGTACTTTGATCAAATTTGGTGAAAACTAATTAAAAATAGAATGAAGAGACTAGGAATTTTGATGATTTCCATTAAATAAATAAATTCATTTATAAATGAAAGATTTTCATATTTTCAAATTGGAGCAATGAAAAAGTGAAATTAATCCATGTTGCCTAATGACATTTTACAAAAACAAATGTGATACAAGTTCATAAAATCTTGGATTTTAATGTATTAATTGATAGGTGATCAAAATAATCCCAAGTGGGAAAAGGGAGCAACAACCACATAAATTCCTAGTAGTCATGTATAGTGTCAAAATTTTAAAAATTTGACTTGGTCAAATTGTAAGGGACTTCAAGTTAAATATTTTGATAAAAAAACATTGAATTTGGTTGAGATTTAAAGAATTCCCATCATTGAAAATGCAATTATATTACTTATGATCAACCTTTGAAATTTCATATTTTTGGAAAATTCAGTTGTCACAATATTTCATTGATGGAAAAAATTGTAGGGTAGATAAAAGGCTTCCATGTGAGGTTTGTGAAAAAACATTGCATCAATTGGACTTGGGATGAGCAAGAAATGAATGGTCATATCCAATGTGCATCTACACTAAAAGGTAACTAGTGTGACAATTTTTGAGCATCAACTTGTATAAACGCATGTTCCACTATTTATAACATTTGGAATTGTTAAACATTGCCCAAGTTTTTGTAAAAGCTCCAATGTACATTGGAAAAAACAAATGGACCATCAAAAAGAGAAGGTATGATATGTCCTTATAACGAGGGATGATGTCAATTTTTGGCCTTAGAAATATAAGTAAAAGAAGTAATGGGGAACAAACCATTTGGTTCATGCTAACATGTAGGGGTTAAAAATAAAACCACATCACCCCAAGGGTGATGGCTGATGGCTTGGTGGTATAGGCTTTATTGTGATGCTAAGACTTGAAAAAAAAGGTTATGGGCTCAAACCCACTTGTGTGCATGTAAAAACCCTACCAATCCTTTACCATTGAGCTTGATTTGGGGGTGCCAAGTTGGGTCTATTGTTGTGTTTCAAAAACAAAACCCAAATAAAAATAAAAATAATTACTTACAAGATCCTTCCTACTTTTAAAAAATAAAACCCTCCCTTTCAATGTTATGTTAACATAGTGGGCTTGGGGGATGGTCCTATTCCTCCTTGATTACAAACTGAATTTCAAATGGGTTCATTCATGGTTAGGGTCAAGAGAAAGAATAAAGACTCCAAGATTTCTTTTTCATTAATTTTTGCAAATATTATTTAAATGGAACAAAATTTAGTTGAGAAAAAATGAATAATTCCAGTTTAAATAATTTATGTGGTAATGGTGATTTTTCACATGTGTATATAATTGTGCATTATTATTTGGATTTACAAAATAAAATACAAAAAAGGATTAAAAGCTTTTATGAATAACTAAACATATTGTTTTGCATTATTACTTCTTGCACATATGACATGCATCTAAAGCTAAAAATATAAACTTAATGACTATAAAAAACTAGCCAAATAGTAAAAGAAAAGAAACAATTTTCCCCTTGCAACCCTTTGGTTCAAAATTTAAAGTTTTTGAAATTTTGATATGATTGATTTTTTCATCAAGTTTTCCCAATGAACATGTATTTGCAAAGAAGGAAACATATTTTTGTAGCAAAAATTATTTGAAATTGATTGCATGACTTTATGCACTCCTTTATGAAAAAACTATAATATGCACAACAAACCTTATTTTTTGGCTTATTATCTCAATATTCTAATTGTAGGAACACAAAAATATATCATAGTTTTAATATGTTAAACACTATGAAAATCCAAAATTATCTTTTATAATTTATTCTTTTTTGTTAAACATTCATTTGTGGAACCCCAACTATGCTTAAACCCACATAATAGTTTTATAATAGTAAGAAACATAACCTATCTACAAACTAGGCAATCAAAGTAAAAACTAGTTGGTCATCACAAATGTTTGAGGTCTGTTAATGCCAAGACTATTCCTACTAACAAGCTAACTCAAGTGGTTATTAGTCACAACCAACTTTTAGAACCATCAACATAACCAACTCCTTGTTTTTCATTAATTGTATTGGTCATTTGGATGAAACATATTGTTCTATCCATGTTTTCAATAAATTATGGATGTAAATTATAAATTACAAATATGCAATTGGATTCTTGATATAATTCAAGCATGGATGCCCACTAAAAAAAAGACACATCATTGAGACAAATTGTAAAGCTAATTATGCGAAATATGATTGAAACTAAGATCAACGATCCAAATATGTATTTGTTAATTCATTATTTGATTGCATCTTTCAATGTAGATCAACTTATTAAGATTGCTTTAGAGCAAAATATGCACCTTGTTAAGGTTGGAAACAATAATTTAAGCATTTAAATGTAAAAGGATTTTTTTTCAAAGAGGCAATATTACTTAAGAAGAGGCTTTTAATATTCTAGTTAGAATCAGTATTGCACTTAAAATGTTGTCATTCTTGGTGTAAAGAATTATGAATTAGTTATCAAATTACATCAACTCCGTTCAAAGTCCTAAACTCCGAAACCTGAATATAGTTGTCATATATATCTAGTTCATTTTTGTGATTTTGGTTTGCATTTGTTCTTATAGGCCATGTCAAGGGAAGTGATCACTTGTGAGGTTCCATTACATAGCGGTGTTGGTCCACTTAATATCTAAGGTAGCATTAAAATAAAAGATTGCAAGTTCTTACATCAATCTTTTAATAATAGATACATGAGATCTAGTAAAAATGTAACTTTCATAACTATTAGGCTAGTTTAAAATATCAACAAATTTTATTTTTGTAACTACATAATTGTTAAAACAATAGTACATAAAAAATCTAATACAAATCCAAATTGATACTATCTATAACAATGATCATAAGGATCCAATGAAATCATGTGTGAGTTGTAGATTTAGGTGGTAGAATGGGATATATATCAAAAAATTTATTTGGTTAAATGCTTGTGTTAATTTAAGACATTTTTTAGTTAATTTAAAACCTTGCCTCAATATAAATGTTTTATTTATTTCCAACCAATAAAAATTAATGTAAACACAAATGATGGATTTTTTTTTTTGGATTAATATCCCAAGGATATGAAGGCAAACTATTGTTATAAAATGAAATCAATTAACAATCAATAAAATGGTTTAATGAGTTTTATAAAACTTTGAACAATATAATTATATGACATTAAAATGATCAAACCAATTTATTATTCCTTGTGGGAAGCCAATTTGTAGGTTGGGTTTCTTTTGCTAGTCATATTCACCTTGATCATTTTTATGGAATTTTATAAATAAATAATAATAATTACATTAAGATCAAACATCTTTATGACATTTGAAACATTTGGCAATTAATGGTGATGTAATTCCCTTCATCTTATATCTTTTGTCGCCTATTAATGCCATTTTTCATTTTTGTTGTGGAATTGTGTCAAAGCACATCCATGCATCTTTCATTCTTCCTTGCATCTACAAGCTTCCATATTTTTTTCAAGTAAAATACTTATTGATTTTGATACACTTTATTTTACATCAATTTTGGAAAGGCAATTGAAGTCCAATTAAAATGTGTTGTTAAATCATTAAGGAAAAATTGACCACATGTTTACAACAAGGACTTTGCATGCCCCAAATGAATATTATGGTTTGTGGTCTTTAAAAATGTAATATACTATAATTCAATTTAGGGCTATGATTTTGACCTTGGAAAGCCATCTTAGAGATTTAATCATTTTGGTGTTATAATATCTTGGAAAGTAATATACATATACATTTTACATAACAAAATTTTGTTTACAAGGATCTAATCCATGAAAAATTCTGAAAATGAATTGAATAACCTAACATTAAATATTCAATATTGTTATACTATGTGTAGATTTGAATGATAGTTTGCACTAACTTGCAATCACTATTTATCGATGTTCCTTGAAGTTCCATTAATCCTTTAGGTTCAATGATAAGAATTTAAAAATGCACCTTAGTGTGATGTTAATTAGTTTGTTGTTGCAATGATTATAACCAAATGAAAATTAGAATAATATCCTTAACTTGGCATAATTGGAATTCCCTTATATTCATGTTTTGATATTTGCATATTTGACATACAAGTTCACCATCTATTAAAAAAGAAATTTAAAAATTGACCTCAAAACATTCGTGAACCCCAATATTTATGATGGGACATGAGGGATTTGATTTGTGATGATTTTTTGCAATTTCTGTGAATGTTTTAAAAAGTTTTGAAAACATGTTTTTCTCACAAACATTTGCTACTTTTGCAAAATTAAAAATGGAAGAGAAAACACTAAAATAAATTTATTTGTAAAGGAGGATTGTTTGTTTTTTATTGTTTGTCATTTTGAGATCTCCCAAACCACAATGCCCATTGTTGTGTGTTCAATGAATATAGGTGCACTAAAGTGGTTTCAAAATGTTTAGACCTATGGTGCAAGATTTATTGAATATTGAACAATTTTATCATTGAAAAATAATAAAATAAAAAACTAATTTTAGAAAAATTGGTTTGCACTCTTGTTATTCTTGGAAAATGTTCAATGAGTAGGATTTTATGGAGGTGATTTTGTAATTTTAAAACCTAAAAAACAAGAAATATTTAATTTTGAGTAATCTTCATCATTGAAATCCAATACTAATTCAGTTTTCAATTTCAATTAATTGGATATTGAGTTCACACTTGGGCCAACAACACAAATCACATAAGTACAACCTGAAAATGAAGTCATAAAACATTCTAAATAATGCTAGTTGGGGGGGGGGGATAATTATATTTTAGAAGATTTTGAAATTGATAATTGTACATTTTGTCATCAAGGATTTTATTTTTTTCAATACTCTTGAGGTCAAATAATTGACAAAGTTTTCCAAATAAAAACAACCAATTTAGTCAAAATTAAATTGCAAAAACATATTTTTCCAATATTTCTTTTTTAAAAAAACACTAGGTTATAAAAACTTAGTCCCAAGAACAAAACATATTTGTCATTAGGGTACATATCAAAAAAAGTTAGCCACAACATTCTATTTAATAGGTCAAATTGCTTGGTAAATGGTAGTTAGAATATGGTGAACTCACCTTATAAAACATATTGATTTTATTCAGCAACCATTTACTTATCCTTTTTTTAAAACCAAATAATTCAACTCTTCCAAAAACTATATAGGTAAGCCTCTCTATTTGAATTTTTTTTAGTGGATGCTTAAATATCAAATACACTTGTCAACAAATAATAAGTAGAAATCAAATGGCATGACTTTTCACGCAACAAGTCCTAAACAAAATTGAAGTTGCAATTATGGTCAAGACTCAATATCACACTCAAGACTCAAGGTACCATAGTACCTTGGCAACTTCTACACATCTTTGAGAAATCATTAATGAATTTAACAAAATTCATTTTGACAAATAATTTTGGTCTTTGAATTGTTTTTGGAAAAATTTCAGCATTTCTGAAAATAATATACTTTGTGTGGAAGTTGCCAAGGTACTATGGTATTGCAAGATCAAAAAGGCACAATTCTTTCACACAAGAAATTCTAAACAAAACTCAAGTTTGCAATTATGGTCAAGTTATTGCAATTTCATTTTTCATTTGTCCTCTCAATGTGAAATTGGGTCTTTCAAATTGAAGTACATTTTGTCAATACATTTTTCTGGGATGTAAAGAATAAAATAATTCTAAAAGCCACCCTTTCAAAGTAGGTCCACCATTCTGCATTGTCACAACAATGTGGTTGTTATTGTTACTACCACATAGTACTACAATCTTTCTTCCATGAAAGGGAATATCAAAATTACCTTTGAATCATCAATGTTGCCTCTACTCTATGATCATCTTTCTTTTTTGCTTGTCAAAGGATAATTCCAACTTCCTTTCAACAATTTCTTGTAGATTTTCCAACTTTTTGGAATTGTTCCTCTATGGAAAATAAACATAAAAGCTGATTTGGATTTCACATGGATTGAGATGCATTCCTTTTTCAATGGAATACTTTTGTCATCTAGGCCAATCGTATATGACATCCCACTTGGTGGTGGTGGTGGTGGTGGAAGCATTGTGATGATGACCTTTATGGATGTATTTGCATGGCCTTATACATTTAAGATTACAACGAACCTTGTGCATAAAGTGTGGAGGTGAGTGTTTGTTTGAGATGCCTTTGAACCACACAAAGTCCAACCCATCATAGTGTGTAAGATGTGAAACCCAACCACAACATCATTGCCAAGAATATCATGATGGTAGCCAAAAAACACAAAATAGAGGAGGAATTGAAAAAAAGGGTACCTATGGACTTAAAAAAGGTTGTTGGAAAATTTTGTTGTTTATAAAGTTCAATATGTTAAGGGTGATGGCATGGAAGTCTCATATAATATGAAAAATTAGCAATATACAAAAGTATGAAAGTCACAAAAATGGAAAGCTAAAACTCGACCCAACCACCAAGACAACCCCTTACATATGTGTTTATGGGTTTGTCTAAGTATAAGTTGATGACATTTTTGTCATGATTCATGCTTGTGTGTGTGTGTGTGTGTCTCTCTCTCTCTCTCTCTCTCTATATATATATATATACATATATATATATATATCCTATATACCTTTCAGCTATGGAAAGTAAGGCCAACCATTGTAAGCCAACCATGTCATCAATATGCGCAAATGATTGGATGAAACATTATAGAACACCCACATGATAGGTTGCCATTAATTTGGTTCCCGAGTGTTGTCATGCAGCATCTTGAGCAAAAGAGCATAAGAACTCTTCCTTTTGTTCATCAATCTTTGTTTGAATTCTTCACTAGCTAGTGCAGAACCCACCAAACCAACCAAGCCAAGCCGACCCAACCCAATCCAACCCATTTTGGCATGCATAATTTGCAATGGTTGAGATTGTACAAACACTTAACTTCAAAAAAATTGTTCATGGCTCATGATAGGCTCATGTACCCCCCATCCTTTTGGATTCCGCCAATTACCTTTACCCAATACTTTGTACGTGGATCTCTTTCTTTTTGAGAAGTTAAGTTATGTATGTCCAATGACTTATGTTTCCCCCATCCCCCCCACATCCACACCCACACCACTTTTGCATATACTTGGTTTTTTTTTGGGTGCAAACAAATAAGTTGGAAAAATCTTGCAATTTGTTGAAGTCCTGGACTGGAGACTCAAGAATACCGAAACAAGGAGAAGAACATCACCTACCATTGTTGTTGTTGATTTCATTTCATTACACATAATCGTGCATTCACACTTGATGTTAAGTTAGTGTTAAATGAAAATCTAGGTGGCATCCTAGGTGGGAACCCAATGTTAAATGGACAATAGCTTCATTTTAAAGTGAATGTTAACTTAACATAAAATGTTCACCGAAGGTAAAGTAGGTGCAAGTCCTAAACGACAAGCATCATGTTACGGAACTTGACACTAGAGTCCCTAACACCCAAGTGTGAATGCATCTTTCAGTGGTGAACATGGAGATGCAAATGTGAAAATGTGTAAGGTGGTCTCCGAGGGTATCAACTGCCATAATGATCAAGGCAGGTCAGTACGGCAAGGACATTTTCGCAACACAGAATGCAACCTAGGACCTAAAACCCTTACCAATTGTGTGAAACATATCCAACAAGAGGTGTGTCAATTACACTTTGGCCTCGCCATTTACATTTTAAAAGTATCTTAAGGCAAAAGAAGAATTATGGAAACTCAAATACTTCACCATGCAAAAATATTATCTTCAAAAAAAAATTAGTGTGGCTTGTGCTGTTGGCCCAAGTGTTAGCACGCCCTCAACTAATTTTTCCTTCCAAAACCTGGATTTTTGAAATTTATTTGAATTTCCAGCTGCAGAAATCACTTAAAAATCAATATCTCCCGCCTTCTGAATCCAAATCTTACCAAATGAATTCCATTTAATCCTGCTCATCAAGACCTTTCCAACAACACCAAAGGCACATTCCAATTCCTCGGAAATTTTCAGTTATGGTTTAATTTAATTTTCAGTGAAAAAATCATTCAATATTCAAAAACTTTTGCATTGCAAGTCCAAACACCATGGAATCAAAGTCCATGCACCCCTCCTCGTTGAGAGCTTTCCAAAGGGACTAAGAACGCGATCTGAAGCATCCCGGTTTGGTGGATCTCATAAGTACAAACAAAACAAAACAAACAAACTACCTTCCTTCATAGATAGATCATCTTCTAAAAGAAACCAAAATCCTTCAAGATATTAGAACTCTCTGACTAATCTCAAGTTTCAACACAAGCCAAAATATATCATCTTTCAAAACTCCTCATATAAAAATAGACCTACTACCTAGGTGCCAAAATCCGTTAAGCTACTATACTCTAGAATGAATCTAAACACAATATCCTTGCCTTGGTAGGCAAGGCGAACAAAGAGATGGGGTGAGGAACCTGAAAAAAACACCTAGACTACAAAATGTCTCCCCAACAACAATGACTCACCTCTCCAAATGGTAGTAGTGGCCTGAACTATCTGAAGGGCCACCAACACCCTCTAAATTAATTTCATATGAAAAGTTAGTGTGCAAAAAACTAAATTTATAAAGCTTCCTGAAGTTTTGTTCCATATAACATTATTTTTTGTTGAAGAATGCATGAAGTTGTTAGTTCCCATGTGTTCCCTATGTTGTTCCCAATACATTAACTTGTTTTTGGAGGAACAAATAGGAAAATACAAAAGAGCTTCACTTTTTATCCCATAGGTACATGTATTCCTAGCGTTCATTTTCTTAATAGAGGTTGTACCACCGAGTACGGCTGCTTACGAAGTACCTTACCTTTCCATATAGAGAGATGCCACCAAAAAATTATTAATATTCGAATTCACTTTGAAGGACCATTTTATGGCATGGAAATTGGCCTTCTTCACGTTCCCAAGAATCTATATGTTAAGAAAGGCCTTTGTTTTGTTGGGATGCAATCATGTTGTAACTTGTAACCTTCCCAAAAGGGGGCCGGCAAATGGTTGCTTTTGGTATAGTTGATAAGCGCTTCACAAGGGAATGTGCATGTTTGTTGTTCAGCAATTTTTGAACCAAAGCAACAAGAGTTATTGAATTTACAATGATTTCAGTATCTAGTAATCAAATAAAATTTTCTTAAAATGGCTTTTGCACAATTGGATCCTATGGTCTAGAAGAACAACTCTTAGCTCACTTCAATGAGAATAGTATTGGGATGGGTAATATTACAAAATGTTTAATAGACAATGTTCAGTTGGTGCACTATACTTTTGCAATTCCTTTTGATTCAAAAGTCAATGAAAAAATGTTTATTAGAAACGGCAAATCTAGATCATTAACCCTTAAAACATATGAAAAATGTGAAAATTCCTTCAAATAAGATTTTCAAGGAATATCAATATCAATAAATAGTTCACAAAGTAGAACATTCTAAAACCATAACAAATGTATTACCAACAACCCTAAACGTAAACAAAAATGGGCAAGAATGGTGAAAATAGATCTTAAATGAGTGTTGTTAGCTTACATTTTAAACACAAATATAAAGAGGAATTACAAATGAAAATAGTCTTGCATTTCAATTTCAATGGAAATTTAGTTTTAGGTGCATTGATAATATTTGTACACATATATGGGGTTAAGGAAACCTTAAAATGGTTGTTTCACCCAAAAAAAGGAAAGAAAAAATCATGACTTGTGTTTTGATCATAAATCATTTGAGCCTTAATGAAGATGAACTTGAATTGGGGTTGGAGGTGTGCAAAAGTTATTTTGTCAATGTGGGGCAAGTATTTAATTTTATAAATAAATACAGGCTTGCAAGGTCAAGAGGGAATTTGAAGTTACATCTCTTGGTTTTATAGAGTGTAAGAAAATGTGAGGGAATGAGCTTTCACACTTCAAAAAGAGTTTTCACTTTGGGAGTTGAAATTTTGATGGACTTTTAAATTTTTTTAAAAAAAATTCAAAAGTTAAAACTCAATGAATTTGACAATAAATTTTTTTCAACTTAGTTAAAATTTATTTTAAAACCATGACACATATAAAAAAACCGGTTCTTTAATTTTTTGAGAGGCACGGATATGGATTCAAGAATTGAAGGTTTCTATGTCATTTGATTTTTGTTAATTTTAAATTTTTTTTAAGAACCATGGTGGTATACATAAAGAAATCAGGTTCTTTTGGTTTTTTTTTCCCCCCACCACCGTGGTCGAGGATCCAAATATGATCATGATAACCGTTGGGGGTTCTACTCCAGTTTTTGAAAACTGCCCAGCGCTGGATAATCACCTACCTGCCCGAAAGTCCCAACGTTTTGGTTATTTCAGGAACCTTTAAAAACCGGCGGTTCTCTTGAAAGAACACGAGATTATGGTAGGTTAGAAGGGTAGTCATTTGATATTTTACAATTCTATTTTATAAGAGTCACGGACATGTATACCTACGTAAGTAAGAAACCAGGGTGGTTCTTATTATTATTATTATTATTATTTGTTCGAGAGCCGCGGCTCTGTATCCCAAGCGCTGTCACGATATCCTCCGGGTCTATTTTCCGACTTTTGATAACCGCCCAGCACTGGGACATTGCACCGACCCGTCACCCAGGGTATCGGAGCCGATAACTGTGATTATCGAGAAATCGAATACCCGGTCCTTTTATATATATCCGGTTCTCGCATTCGTTCAAAAGAGAAATCAAATGACCGCCTAGAAAACTGCCGGTTCTTTTACCAAACCCCCTGGTGGTTCCAAAGTTTGAGGTCTTTGAAACACCTGGTTCTTTGATGCGGAAAATTACTGTTTTCTCAAATACCCGGAACCGTCGGTGGCGGTTCGATCCTTATTAACAAGTACCCGGAACCGGAGGTTATTAAAATCACAGCACCACCTCCACCCTGTACATTACCTACCTACAACTCACTGGACACTACCTACCTACTTATCTACCTACCCACCTACCCCCCAACCTGGACACTACCTACCTACCCACCAACCCCATCGAAGTTTTAGTTCGATTTGTTTTGTTGTTTGCCGCTTGTCGTTTCCGAGCGAACATTGTCTGCGCGACAACTGAACTCCAAAGGAGACGTTTGTCGTTGCGATTATGCCCCTCGCTCTCGCCCCCCCAACTCTCTCTCTTCCTCTCTCTTTGAGCGCGATTGCAGAACATGTCTGGTTGGCACAACAATAATAAACAGAAAACACCCACCCAATCCCCAGGACGTGATTCCTTTCGCTCCACACACACACTCCACTTCCCCTCTTTCTTTTCTGCACTTGTTGCTGTCGTTGCTGGCTCGTTTTTTCCCCTTCCAGAAAGAGTAAGAGCATTGTTATTGTTGTTGTTGTTGTTGTTGGGTCTTGGCTTTTTTTTCTCCTCCTATTTTTGCCTTTTGTTCCCTTCCAGAATGAATGAGAGCTTTGTGTAGGTCTAACGCCATTTGAAAACCCATCTCGAACTCTGTGTTTCTGTTTTTGTTGCTGTGTTTTTGGGTTTTTAGGTGGTTTTGTGTGGGCTTTGTTGGGCTCCCTGTATGTATGTACCTATGATGTTGTTAAGGAGGAAGAGCAAGGAGAAGTTGTTGTTGAGCTCCATTGCGCGGACTCATCTCTCGTTGAGTCATTGGGAATCGTTTGTAGTCGACGAAGATGATTCTCCTCGACAGTTTTGTCATTTCTGCTGCTGTTTTTAGTAGCCGGGATTTGCGGTTGTGAGCGCGCGCCATTCACTCACTCGATCGAGAAACTTCTTCTGATGACAGCAAAGCCTTTCTTGGGTGCTGCTGTAACTTCCTTGACACCCATTTCCAGCTGACATCAACAATTCCAGGTAAAAGAATTGAGGAGGAAGGGAACAAAATCAGGGACTCGATCAACCGAGAAGAAACAAAGAAACTCGGTTTTGTGTTTCTCGAAGATCGTAGCTTACAGATCGGTGCAAAGAAAAGAAAGAAAACTTTAGAGCACAAGTCTCAGGAGAAGACCCAGAGCGAGGCCCGGTTTGTTTCTTGAAGGTGGTGTGGCGATGGGCAGCTTGGGAGCCTCAATGCCAGGCTCTCCATTACCATTACCGCGTCGGAGGGGCAATACCAGGTCCCCACGAGCATTCACATTTGGAGGTGAGCAGAAGAAAGAAAGATAGAAAGAAAAACTCCCTCCTCCGCTTGCTTCAGACACACGCAGACCCTAGAACAAACGCTTGTGTGCGCGATTGATTCTTGCAAACTTCTTTCTTATGTGTAATTTTCTCTTCCAAACTTTTTTTGCTGTGATTTCTCTTCCAGACTTTTCGTGTGATTTTTGTGTGGTTTTGTGATTGTGTTTGCAGGTACTGATTGCTCAAGTATACACCCGCAGTTTCTAAGTGTGTTGAAGGTGGTAATGGCAGTCTCTCTGACTGCAATATGTCTGGTGGTTCTACAACAAGCACCTTCAGATTCCAGACCTAATGATGCAGTAAGAAGAAGAAATAATCTCTCTGTGCCCATCCCCTCAAAACCCACTTCCCTTCTTATGAAATTGCTCCCTTCCTGCAACCCACTTGGTGAACAACTCTTGTATCAATCTGACAATCAAAGCATTGTAGCATCCTTGATTTTATTAGGTTCTCAAATGCAAAAAAACATTCACAGAATTCTAAAAAGAAAAACTGTGGCAATTTCTTCTTCTTCTTCAATTTCCACAGAAATTTTCAAAACATGAAGATGGCGTTATCCATGTTCTTGTCACGGGTGGTGCTGGCTACATTGGATCACATGCTGCATTGCGCTTGCTTGAAGAAGGCCACCGTGTTACCATAGTGGTATGTACTACTACTACTGAAAACCCCTCTCCTTCTTTTCTTTTGTTGATATACATACAACAGTACCCAATTCCATGTTGATAATCTGAGGTCGGTTTGGTTCTTTCCTTCCATAGTTTGTATCATGAAAGTATCCTTTCCTCAGTTTGTTTCTTTTAACAGAACAAGAGTGTATACAGGCCGCATGTGATGCATGTAGATTGGTGTTTTCTTGCTGCTTTTTCTTCTGCTGCTGTGGTGGCTGCTTCCACTCCAAGGTTGGTTTATATCTGTGGTATTGTGGTCAACTGGAATGGCAAGGGTTGGTCGTGAAAATTTGGTACTTAATGGTTTCTGAGTGAGTTGTGCAGGATAACTTGTCACGGGGCAATATTGGAGCTATTGAGAAATTGCAACACTTGTTTCCACAGCCAGGTCGACTGCAATTCATATATGCAGATCTTGGTGACAGCAAACATGTATCCTCTTTCTTTTTTCTCATTTGACATTAGATGCACTAGATGGTAGAGTTAGGGTGAAAGCGAGAAGAAGTATTTGATTTGAGTTTTTTGTGGAATTTTTTTGTTGCAAAATTATTAATCAAAGACCCCCAATGTCTGCATGGCAACACTTGAATTTTGTATCTTCTTTATCTTTCTTTCACTCCCTATGTGCTTTTGTGCAATGATATTAGGAGAGCTCAATGTCTGTGTGCACTCCCTTATTTTTGGGCACCAAAGAGTGTTTCTTCTTGACGAAATCATTTACAGGTCAATGAGATTTTTGCCAAGAATGCCATAGATGCTGTTATGCACTTTGCAGCTGTGGCATATGTGAGTGAAAGTATGGCGGAACCTTTACGGTGAGTTCTCACCTTCTTCCTTTGTGTGACATGGAGGTTATTATCTCTTCATTCAGAGTGCCTCTGCCTAGAGGTATACAGTTGGTGCCTTATGGGAGTACATCATAGGAAAATTACTTACACCTTGAAAGTATGCATTTCATTGCAGGTGCTTGAATGTAATGCTGTAAACAAAGCACTCACTTACATGAAAAGCCCAGATGACACTGTCGAAAAGCCCCTTGTTTGCCTACTGCAACATATTTTTTCCTACACCCTAAAATTAACCCTAGAAATTTAACATGGTGGGTAGTTGTTCTTCTGCTTCTTGCTGCTGTAGGTATTATCACAACATTACATTCAATACTTTGACACTTTTGGAGGCAATGAAAGTTCACAAAGTCAAAACGTTGATCTACTCCAGCACTTGTGCAACGTATGGAGAACCTAAAGAGATGCCAATCACAGAGGATACACCCCAGGTAAAATCTCTTCTTCTTCTTTGCAGTAGGTACGCAGCGTTTGAAATCAAGTAAATGTCGTGGAGATTTGGTAATAAAACTTCCATTCCATTTGATTGCTGGAGCTAAATCATTTGATGATATCTCTGGAGATGTTTAGGCAGAGATAGATGCACAACGTCTACAAACCCTAACCAACAGATTAGGTCTCTTGCTCAGATGAAGGAAAATTGTGGGTCAATCTGTGATCTCTGGGGTCATGTTTCTTCTGCTCTTATGAATTGTGCGTTATGTGCATTTTAGGTGCCAATTAACCCTTATGGAAAAGCAAAGAAAATGGCAGAAGACTTGATCAAGGACTATGCACGAACTACAGATTTTTCAGTCATGATCTTGCGGTTAGTTCGATGCACAATCTGGTTTTGAAAAAAAATTCTGATTTTTTTCATAGTGTATTTTCATAGATTGGAAATAACAACACCAGGTTGGTTGCCTGTTATTGTACATGAAGACTTGAGCAAAAAGGGTACACTACAGGGATTTGACTTCAAAATATTTGCAACCCTAAAATTGAAGTTTGGCAACCAAATGGGTGTTTTTTGCCCTTGCAGATACTTCAATGTAATTGGATCAGATCCAAAGGGAAGACTAGGAGAAGCACCCAGACCAGAGCTACGGAAGCATGCACGAATCTCTGGAGCTTGCTTTGATGCTGCTACAGGGGTCATTCCTGGGCTAGAGGTAAAATTGAGGGTGTGTTGTTCTTGATGGTGTTTTGATCATGCAAGAAATTTAGTACTCACAACTTTGCTGCATTACCTATCATGTCAAGAGAAGAGAGATGGCAAGAAGTGTCAGGGTTATGAAGCTTGTAGTTGATGCTTTCTTCCCATTTACTGGAAGATTTTTTTCAGCATAAAGCTCAGATGGTGGCTTTGTGTGTGTGGCAGGTGCGTGGGACTGATTACAACACAAGTGATGGCACATGTATACGTGACTACATCCATGTCAGTGACCTTGTGGATGCACATGTGAAGGCCATGCTCAGCGCTACACCTCAGCAAGTAGGAATCTACAATGTTGGCACAGGCAGAGGTGTGCACCATAACCCTCTTTGTCTTCTCTCTTGGTGTCACCAATATCCATAGCTTGTGCTGGTAGCTACTTATTGTATTGGGTGCAATTTTTCCAGTGCTCTGGATGTTTGAGGAGCTATGTGTAGGGGAAGGACCAAGAAACAGAGCTGTTGTGGGAATGAGGGCCCTGCATGAGGTTGGAGCCAAGTTCTCGGTCCTTACCCGGTGTAAATAATTGGTAGAATTTTTCACTTATGAACAGATGGCTGCAATTCATTTGAGAGGAGAGAAGGCACCTTAAGCATAGGTTCCTCGAAAAATGAGGAACCTTGTGCATAAGTTGCCATCCTCTATTGAGGCAGAAATTTTACTGACAATGAGGCAACCCTCCACATACACTAGAAAAGTTCTATGGGTTCTTTACATGTTTTTTGTTCAACAATGGCTCTTTCTAAGGCCTTATGGGTTGTGTGTATCATCATCCTCCCAACTGTGCAACAGGGAGTTCAGTCAAGGAATTTGTAGAAGCATGCAAAGCAGCAACAGGTGTGAACATCAACGTGAGATATCTTGACCGGAGGCCTGGTGACTATGCTCAAGTCTACAGTGATCCTTCCAAGATTCAGAGAGAGCTCAAGTGGGATGCTAAATACACCAACTTGAGAGAAAGTTTGGAGATTGCCTGGAAATGGCACACTCTTCACCAAAATGGGTACAACAGTACTGCTTCTGCCTAATTTGTAACTCCTAACCCTAACCCTAATCCTAATCCTCAAACTTTAAAATATTTGTCTCAGATCTTCCAGGAATTTGGACCTGTTTCCCAAACCAAAGAAAACTTTGAGAACCCAATGACTCCATTTAACACAACAGACTCCATTTACATGAACAAATTTATGTATAAATGGAATGCTAGAGATTACCACAGAATTAGTTCAATTTTTTCATTGAATTGCTTTGCAGTCTTTTGTGAATGCAAAGTAAAAAGGGCATTAGAGTAGTATGGTTAGAAAATGGATTAGAAGACTAGTGAGAGAAAAATGCTCCATGTTCTTTATATTGATTTCAATTGCTCTGCATACTAAATAGCAGAGATGGGTTGGTGCAATAAGCAACTTAGAGCTGTCATACAGGTTAAATTTTTCCAACCCAATTCATAGAAGGAAATAAAACCAAGTCAATTTCTAAGAATTCCTATAGCTGGTTCCAGCAGCATTGGGGGTGATTGAATTGGTAGTCAGATTCGCACTAGGGTAGAGATGGTGAGGGGATGAAAATGCTTTCTCCTTCATTAATTTTCTTGGAGAGTTTTTCCTTGTGATTTCGAAAGCTTCATTTCTGTGGATTAAAAAACATGTTCTATCTTGGGATTCAATAAAAGGCTGTGTATCATTTCAATGAATTTTTCCTGCAAATTTTGATTTTGGGTCCAAAACTGATGTTCTCAACTCATTTTCACTCCTGTGTCTGGTGTTAATTATCTATTTATTGAGGAAGGTTGTGTACTTGTTTTGTTTGTTGATCACTGAGATCTCCCAAACCATTGCAGTCTTGGTATCACTGGAAATCCGTTCATGAGTAGATGTTGAGACCTAGAATGCAAGAGTTATTGAGTATTGAACAATTTTGTCAAAGAAAATTCAATAAAATTAAAAATAAATTTTTAAAGGAAATTAGGGCAAGCTTTGGTGCTATTGGCAAGCCCTTGATGAGTGGATTTCTTGAAGGGAATTTTGTAACTTTTAGACCTTAGGTGGGGGAGATTGAATTTTGACTAATTTAATTTGTTATTGTAAATAGTTTTTTCCCAAGTGCGGTCTATTGTCAAGATCCTTTTCACACTTGAGGTTGCAACATAGTCTTGTTCACATTTGGGCCAATGGCACATGTCACATTAGTCTATCCATTAAGGTAGGTTGTTTGTTTGGTTTGATTAAACCGTGCCAAACTTTATAAGAAGAAAGCACCCAAGAAAGGGAGAGAAAAAAAAGAAAAGTGGAAGGACCAAAGTCCATCTAAACAAAAGAGCCCAAAAGAGGCAAACCACATGGAGGAAAAGGAACCATTAAGTATCGAAACCTCCACTAGTCACATGAAGCATATCAACTAAAGAAAGGGTGGGTAAACTTGATAAAACTCCAAGCTTAGAAGAACATTTTTCTATAGCAATAGCCCACCTCAAGATGGAGGCAACCTATGCTCTTTGCAAAGCCATTGACACTCTTTGTCTATAAAAGGAACACAAAACTGATAAAGGAGGGCCTCTGGTGCCCTTTCTTATCCACACCATGTTAGCACATCAATGAAGAAAGTTGTTGAACTCCTGGTGAAGACACCCAAAAACCTTTATGGCAAGAAAAAAAAACATGTTCAATGGGTAATGGTCGTAATAAAAGCCTTCCTTCACCTGAGCCACCATTGCAACAACCACCCCACAAGAAAGAGTTGCTCATGGTACCAAGTATCCTTGAGTGGGATCGACAATGATGACATTAGTCAATATGCAAATCCCATCCATAAATAAAACAATGTTGATTCGTTGAAGAAAAGATTGAAGAAAAGGTGGTGGAAGAACGTGGGTTTGCTCCCACAAGATGTGAAACCTTGCATTCCTCACAATGGATGCAAAAGCATCCTAAACGGCATCATGGGATGCAGTCCTTTCCCCACCATGGGCACACTGGAGGAGGTGGATCCCCAAGGGGTTTAATAGCTCACCACATATGTAATGGGTCAAACCAAGAATCAAAGGATGGGGGAGGCTTAACTTGGTCAACATTGTTGAGAAAAAAACATTTGAGGGCAGATAAAAGCATGGCATGACAAGGCAAACAAATAATCAAACTCTCTCACCAAGCCCTGCATAGGACCTCAAGCATGTTTGATGAGAATTTGAAGACATGTCAAAAATGATGTTAAAAAAAGAATGGTCGTGTAATCTTTTTGAAAGAGTGTCCTAAAGTCGATATGTTCCCCTTTTTGCAAATTGCTCGAACAAAGGTAAACATGTTACTATAGTTAAAGGAAGAAGCTTTTGAAACAACCTCAATTGCACTTAGAAGGGGAAGGAACCTGAATTGCTTCCCCTGATAGTCACCAATAGGAATGCTTGTGAATCCAACAAAAATCTAAAAGCAATGATTGGCACAACTAACACCTAATTCCCAAGTATGCCACCAATGTAATGGTTTTTGTAAAAATGAAGCCTATCCCACCACTAAAAATGGAAAGCAAAACTTGTCGATTCACTAAAGGGTCTTTTAAACACTCAAGTGAACTTGGGCCTAAAAGACTTTCAAAAACTTGCATGAGGGTCATTCAAAGGATACAAGTTGGCACCAAAAGATCAAAAAGGGCAAAAACGCACAAAGTAAATAAGAAGGTTTCTACGCAAAACATTGAAATAAGATTTCAAAAGTAACCTGAATGTCCGCCCAACCCTAAAAAGACACTTGCATGGTGAAACTTCCTCATCCAAAGCGTCTTGCAAAAAAAAAGGAGAACAACAGAAAACTAAAGGGGACCCCTCAAATTTTGCAGTGACTGTTTGTGTTTCAATAACGTGTTGAACCATGAAACATCTTCTACATCTTAGTAAACTTTGGATAGTTTATCATTTTGTGTCCATTCAAACCATAGATGTGGCATGCATATGAAGATGTCTTTGTGGTTTTTAATTATGTTGGGTTGTTTTTGTAGATGCCACTATAGTCTGATCCTTCTTCTTTTTACATGTTTCCACATTGTGATTAGTCATTCCATAGGTTGTTAAGGTGATTAAATTAACCTATCAGCAAGTAAGGTTGAAATTAGGTAATTAAATAAGTAGCTAGGTAGGTTGGTTAACTAATTATTAAGGTAGGTATGTAAGTAAGGTAAGTAAGTATATTTTAAGTAAATAGGGTAATGTCGTCACCCTAACTTTGGGCTCACGACCAAGGCAAAGGCTTGCAAAGCTTGTGAGCCAAGAATGAAGCCCAAAAGTCACATTTCATGCTCCCAGGAATGCAGGACAACATGAGGGAATGAACCCCCACACTTTCAAATGAACTCCCACTTTGGGAGTTGGAGCCCCAATGGACTCTCGAACCCTTAGAAGGTGATTGTAGGGGTCAAAACTCATTGGATTGAAAAATTCCTTATATCATTGAAAAGCTTTTGGAACATAAATGTCTAAAATGGGCTTGCATGACCCATTTGATTACTTAAAATATAAGTTATGGCCAAAAGAAAGGTTGGGAGTCAAATTGCTCCCGACCACTAAAAGTCAAAAATCTCCTTGATTTCCTTATGTGTAGGTGGCATGCCACATACCATTAAAAATAATATCTCGACAAAGGCTATAACTTTGCTTTAGACTTCACCTCAATCGGAAGTTGGCACACAAAATTATGGGCCCCCAAAATTGTGGGAGTCGTAATTTAGGGAATTTCGAAACTCCAACTTGGGAGTCCCGATGCAAAATGACATTTGGGTGTTGGCCTTATGGCCAAGCACAAAAAATACCATAAGGTGGAAGGTGGTGGCTTCCCCCAAGTCTAGGTTGTGGTGAATCTTGTGAGTTCGTGTTTACCTGTGGCTCATCCATGCACCAAAAGTGTTCCAACTATGCATTAACCAACTTGTTGTTTGATTTGTGTAGATTCGTGTAAATAATTGACCCACTTGTCATTTGTCCTAGTCCCATCCTGAAGGTCTAACACACCCCTCTACCCCTAAAGTGTTATGAGCCAAGGAACACGTTCCAATTCTTTCTCCTTTCGTTGTTTTCACCTTTGGACTCACAATTGAATCCATCAAGGAATTTGGAAGTGCGTCAAGTAGGGTGAGTGGGTAAGTAAATAGGTAAGGTAAATAAATATGTATATGTGGGCATGTATGCAGGTAGGTAAGGAGGTTATTAAAGTGACTAAATAGGTATGGGTGGGTAAGGAAATTGTTAAGGTGATTGTTAAGGTAATTAAGCATGTAGGTAGGTAGGTTGGTTAGTTGTTAAAATAGGTATGTAAATAAGGTAAATAAATATGTTTTAAGTAAGTAGGGTAAGGTGAGTGGGTAGGTAAATAAGTAGGTAGGTAGGTTAATAAGGTAGGTATATTTGACCCCTTTAACTAGCTTAAAATTAAGCCTTTGAACAATTATGTACCTTATTAGGATTAGCTTGGTTACTTAACTTAAACTAAAGTTAGGTAAGTAATGAATATAACTAAGTTTTATCAATGAACTACAAATTATGTTAGGTGGGTAATATAAGCTTAATTAATAAAATAATAGGCTAGTCATAATAGGTTAGTTAATTATGTATGTTAACTATGTAAGTAGCCTTGACCTAGGCCTACCTAATTAATGTCAAATCAATATGTTCAATTTGACTAAAACATGGTCATTTTGAAGAACCTTTTTCTTTTGTTTGTCCCTCTTGATTAGATGGTTGATTGACACCTAGTAAAAAATGTCACTTTAGTCAAATGTACTAATAAAAATAACACATGTCTTTCATGCCCTAGCCCATTAATCAAAATGGACATCACTTTTAGTCAAAACAAACATTTTGGTCAAGTTGGACCTTTTCAAAGGTCATGATTTGTAATAGTGAGGTGGCCACCATAATACACAAATAGTTTCAACATAAATGAAATATTATTTCCTATTTTGCTGATTTTTTGAAATGTTATTTATTACATGTGTTAAAATTTTAATAATTAATAAATTTTAAAGTACTTTGATTATTGAATTTGAATTCCGGACATGTCAACCTTTCAATTTAAAATTTTGATAATCTAAACACATTTAAACTATCCCACAAAGACAACAAAATTGTGTTTATTATTATTTATAAACATTATAATTATCTGTAAAATCACCATGTCTTCACCTTGTCTTTGGGCCTCCTTTCACCCCTTAACCCCTCTTTTAATGGTATCCAACAAATAAAGAAATTTTATTAAATATTAATATGAAATGTTAAAACTCAATGCGAAATGTTAAATTTTAGCATTTAATGCACAAGGTTTGTGAAAAATTATAGTAGTTGTATAAGTAAAAGCAATGAAAATCTGTAACAACAATGGAAACGTTCAAGAAAAAGAAAGACATGGTGAAACTCAAGAAACCATCAATTTTGATGGTTTCTTGAGTTTCACCCCCCATTGAATGTTAATGTATCTTTTTGTAGGTTTTTTAAAAATCTCACCCTATGTATGACCAAAATTGAGGTGTTGACCTTGTTTTTTCTTGATTTTATAGATATTTTTTATTACATGTCAAAATTTTCAAAATTAAAAAACCAATTGCCAAAGTTAAGATTTGAGATTTGATTAATTCAATAATTTGTTATCAAATTCATTCAGGTATTACAATACTAAGTAAGTAGATGTTTTGTAATTTATATTACTGTTCGTCGGATATACTAGTGAGAATTAATTATCAACATGCATAGTACCCTAGTTATGAATAATGCATATCTTAATTTTCCCCATCTTCAATATTTTGAGGTATAGGGGTCCATCCATGTTATTATGAGCCACATGTGCTCCCTTAGACAACTACTTTATTCTTTAAAGTATTATTATAATCTTTTTAATACGTCTTTAAAAAAACATTAATTTTTGAAAAAAAATTATTAATATTATTACATTAAGGGTTATATTTTTTAAATCCCAAAATATGTCATTAAAAATTATTTTCAAATCGTGCTTTTAATGTCTAAATTATTTTTAAGTTATTTTTATGTAGCTTTTAAACAATGGTTACAAGAGGTTAAAAGTCCATATACATATTTTTCATTCATTAGATTGATTCCAAATTTTTATAATATGTACATAATGTATTCACAATAAAATTTTATAAAAAATTATATTATTTATTAGTATTATTATTATTATTATTTACAATCCAAAGTTCAAAAAATTAAGTAGTGGTTATGACTACTTTTGGTACATGATAATATGACTGCACCCATAAGTAATTGACAAATGTAGGTCTAGATGATATCTTTATATTTATACTTACTTGCACATATATGTTTGTTCATTGTGCATATCCGGGTTACCATTATTTTATGATATCTTAGATGTATATAACTATGTTATACTTATTTTAATATCTTGTGTTTAAGGGTCCAGATATGCATATGTATATGCATATGCTTGTTTAAGGTTTCCAAGGTTTTTTTGGTCTTTTTTTCCCTATTGTTTTATTGTTTTTCTATCACATCAAAGATTTGTTGTTTAGAGGATTTTGGTGCACTCAAGCACCCAAATGTTGAAAGTTTTTGTCACATCACAATTGTGGCGTCAAAGAGTATTTCATGAATGCATTCAAACACCCAAGTGTTGAAGCACTCAAATTCACAAAGGTTTTTCATGTAAGAAGTATGCTTACATGACTTTGTTTTCCAAAAAATTGTTTATTATAAGTAAGAGGTTAGAACAACAAGTTCATTAGGTTGAGTAGCAAGTTCATTGACACATCAAGACAAATTTTTCTAGTTTGTTGGAGTGAATTTCTTTATACAACTCATTAAAGTGAACTTTCCACAATTTGTTGGAATTAATTTTTCCATAGTTCATCAAAATGAACTTTTAAAAAGTTTGTAGTTTGAAGTTTGGTTACAACTTGTGTGTTGGTTGTGAGTACAACAATTTGGTTGTAGTAATTTGGTTGTAATTTTGACTGATTGAGGTTTAGAGATCTTGTAGATCAAAACTTTATTGTAGGATGAAGCTTGGTAGTAGCTTACAACTTGGTTGTAGCTTACAGTTTGGTTATAACTTGTAGCTTGGTTGCAACTTTTAGTTTGGTTGTAGCTTGCACTAATTAAGGTTTAAAGATTTTGTTGCAAATCAAAGTTTTATTGCGAGTTGAAGCTTGGCTGCAGCTTGTAACAATTTGGTTCTAGCTTGGTTGGAATTTAATTGTAGCAATTTGGTTGCAACTTGTAACTAGCTTGTAGCATTTTGGTTTTAACTTGCAACATGGAACAATTTGGTTGCAACATGCAATAATTTGGTTACAACGTGTAGCAATTTGGTTATAGCTTGTAACTTGCAACAAATTGGTTGTAGCTTGTAGCTTGTAGCTTGTAACGTAAATCAATTTCGTGTAGCATGTAACAATTTGGTTGGAGTGTATAGTAAACTATAGTTTGGTTACAACTTGTAGATTGGAACTTGCAATAGTTTGGTTGGAGTGTGTAGCAATTTGGTTACAACTTGCAACACGTAGTAGTTTGGTTAGAACGTATAGCTTGCATGGACTAGGGTTTAAAGATTTTGCATAAATTTGGTTGCAACTTGTAGCTTGTTTACAATTTGTATTTTGGTTGTAGCTTACACTAACTAGGGTTTAAAGATTTTGGTGTAGATCGAATTTTTGTTGTGAGTTGAATCTTGGTTATAATTTGTAACTTGGTTGCCCTATTTGGTTGCAACTTGCATTGATTATTGGGTTGAAAGGTTTAGCAAACAACTTGGTTGTAGTAATTGTAGCTTGGTTGTAGTAGTTTTGTTCTAGCTTGCATTAACAAATTTAGTTTGCATATTTTGTTGCAATTATTATTTTTTTGCAACTCAATAAAAATTTGATTTAATGTTAGGAATTGAATTATTTGCATTGTGTAATGTGCACCATGGATATAGAAGAATAAATTGTTGTTGAGAATGTTGGTGGCATTGACGAATTACTTGCATGTGAAGATGTGGCCACAAGTAGTTTAGATATGGAAAGTGGGTGCCAACATTTGGCAATTCATTGGAAAATGAAATATTGTAGCTTGTAGTTATACAAGTTCAAGTTGCACTTTGGAAACCATGCCACCAAAGTTCAATTTGCCGGGGATTCTTTGCTATGAATGATGATTTGCCCATGGATCTTGAGAATCCACAAATGCTATAATGTATTGTCTATAGATTAAAGAAAACATTAGGTACTATTCCATCCCAAAGTTCTCTTTTAAGGAAGGGCTTGATTAAATATAATCATATTAATGGAATTACTCCCATGAAGACTCATGTTGATATTGTGCATCCCAAGATGTTTGCATTAAAAAAAAACGTAGTTTTGAAGAAAAACAACAATTGTTAATAGAAATCATATTCAACAAAGAAGGAAGAAAAGGATTGGGCATTCTAGTTCTATAATCGCCACTTGTCTTGGGTCCATAAACCCATACAAAAAAATTGATGAGGCACAATAAATGTTTATTAAGGATTTAGCGCTTTACATTTGCAAGGGATATCAGGTGTTTTCCACTACAAAAAATGTATGGCTAAAAAGGTTAGTTTTATGCCAATGTCCTCAAGTTTCATTTCTCTCCCAAATTGTGTTTGTGGATGATGTGTTTCCTACAATGGTAAAAAAAACTTTAGACTTGCATGTACTTCCAAACCTTGCATCTACAACCATTATTTCTACAAGTTTTGATCTTTGGATGTTGAGGGGCAGGGTGGACAATTTTGCCCTTGTGAGAAATTTTTTAAATGAATCTTGGACCTCTATGCATGTGTTGTGGGTTTATTTGAAGTGAATGAAGCAAGTGGGCATAGTATGGCTATTCAACTTGAATCACTACTTTCAAAGTTTGGGTTAGTGCATCATGTGATTGCATATTTGAAAGATGAGGGCATCAATTTGACAACCATGGCATTTGCTTTACACTCCAACATTGATTATCAACCTTTGAGGCTTTTAAAGGTTTATTAAGGTACTTGTTTTAGGCATGTGATGTCTAAAACATGTCAATATGCTACAAATGATGACAAAGTTTTTTAAGGTTTGGTGTAAGTGAATGTGAAGGATGCATATGCTACTTTACAAAAGACAATTAAATGGTTAAAGAAATTTGGGAAAAGGAGACATGAATGGGAGAAGGCTTTGTATTGGATGTGGGATGCCATTTCGAAAGCTTAAGACCCCATTCAAAACCAAATTTGCACCCAAAGTCATCATGTTTGAGGAAAGTTCAAAATTCAAACAAACCATCCTCACATGTTATGGAAGACAGAAGACTATCATTTTACAATAAAGAGTTCCAAAAGCCCAAGTGTGGGCCATTGCAGAGGTAGTCACATCATGCCTAAACCTTATGGTCATAGCTTGTGTTATGGATCAATCCAGTGATCACCAACTATTGTTTAATGTTTTAATTACTACAATTACCTTAACTATCAAGTTATAAACTAAACTGGTTGAATTGGTGCAAGTTTCAAATGGGATAGAGGTTTTGGATCAATTTGATTCTAAACACATATTTGCAAAGAAAGATGTAGGAAGAAGTTGTGAAGATTCTCTTAAACCTTTCTTCTAGTTTTTGAATTTTTTTTATGCAAGCAAGGTTCATAACATCCTTGCTATTATGCTAGATCCTCAATTCAAATCATTATGAGTTGTGGAAACTTTGGTGGGATGTGGGGATGCAATTTGACTTGTTTTTAAATATGATTTGAAAGTTGTAATCCCCCTTATCATGACCTTTTTTGAAACCTTAAACCTTATTGTTGAGGCATGCATTTCTTTTGGACATGGTGATGAACTTAAAGATGAAGGTAACATCTTTAGGGTTGGAGCATCTTTTGAAGAGTCCTCTCAAGCACTTGTCAATAGAGAATTATCTTTGTTTAGGAGGTTATGCATACCTCCTACTACATGTGAAGATCCTCTTGCTTGGTGGCATAACCATGAAAGATAGTTTCTTGGTCAAATAAATTCTTAACATCCTAGGGTCACAAATTGAAACAAAAAGAATATTTAATCTTGCTAAAGTATTGACAACTTTACAAAGATGTCGCTTACAAGTGGAAAACTTGGATCTAGGACCATCACAATTGTTTAAAATTGGCTTAATGATCCACAGGCTAATTGTATGCCAAAAAACACCATAAAAGATTATTTGAAAGTTGAAAAGTTTTTGGTTGATGATAATTATGAGTTGATTGAAGAAGCAAAGTAATTGGAAGATCCAAATGTTGATGGTGATTAACACATGTGATCAACTATTTGATTTTTCCTTGTTTCTTTTTTCTTCAACAAAAATGATTTTTTTGGTTGCTCTTTTCATTCCAATGTCATTAACATTTTCAAGTATTTGCAACAAGTTTTTTCACTAGAAAGCTTGGAAAAAACCTAGCTTAGATAAAGTCAATTTACATGAGGGGTTTGAGGTGTTGCAAGTAGCTTGCGCTATGGTGGGTAGAGTTCTTTTGAGAATTGGGGTTTAGTTCACTCACAAGTTACTACAATTTACAATTTAAGAATGTGTTTTAGCCAAGTAGAGAAAAATGTTATCATAGTATTGATTTTGTATATGCATAACCTCTATATGTATCCGTAGTGAAATTCATATCCATGAAAGGATCTAAAACCTAAATTCATATAAAATAGATTTTCAATATGCATAACCTTTGTATGTATCCATAGTTTGTTTGAATTTTCTAACCGGTAAATTCATATCCATTGAAGGATCTAAATTAAACTAAAATCCATATCCGCCTTTGCAAATAAATTGCTGAAATTTTGAATGAATATCCATTTTTAAAAACAAATATATAAAATGCCTTATTGATATCCTGGAATTAACCCTGAAATGTGGTATCCAGCCAACACTGGTTTGTACATAGGTAAGGGCTGCCTTATACTATTTTCCTACTAACAACCCCCAAGATAGGTAGGTAGTTAAAAAAAAAAGCAACCAAGCTAACCACCATAGTTAGCTAGATAGGCAATTGAAACCCAACAGAAAACGGTTTCCTGACCTTTTACCATCCATCCTTCATCGTGCACTGGTGGGTGTTGGTTCACATGGTCTGGCCGTTCGTGTTCACACCAAGCGTTTAGTTTATTCTGCTGATGGTTAGGGTTAGGGTTTGGGGAGGGGAGGGTGGAAGCGGATCTTTTTGTTCCGTTGGTTGCGCGGGGTTTTTGTTTTTATGCTTGTGTTTGTGGATTGGTTTTAGTGTTTGTATCTTTTGCTAGAGACAGAGATGTTGTAGTAGAACGAACTTTTTCTGGTGCTGTGCTGTTTAAGGTAAGAGAAGAGGTAAATATTCAACTGTGGTTTTGGTTGTAGATATGGGGGACTCTTTGTTGTTCGAGGACATTTTCACAATCGGAGGATTGGATCCGGACGGCAAGAAGTTCGACAAGGTGTCGAGGCTTGTGGCGCACAGCGAGCAGTTCGATATGGACTTACTACTGGACGTCAACATTGATGTCTACCCCATAAAGCACACTGACAAGTTCACCCTGGCATTGGCCTCCACGCTCAGTCTGGACGGCACTCCAGACGACGGCACGTTCGACCAGAGCCGACGTAAGTCTCTGGCGGATAAGTACGAGTACGTGATGTATGGGAAAGTGTACAAATACGCCGATGTCGCTAGAGGAGGCGGAGGTTCAGGTGCAGCCAAAGTAGAAGTCTATGTCTCCTTTGGTGGTCTTCTCATGTGTCTCAAGGGAGAGCCCAGCAATCTGAGCAGCTTGCAGCTTGATCAGCGTATTTACTTGCTAATGAGAAAGGTGGGTTAGGAAGTTCAACGCAGCAGAATTTCGGTTCACTCGAGCTTCCAATCAAAAGAGGAAATCTCTTGCACGTCACAAACTCTGACAGAGCAAAGCTCTCAACATCATGTGTCTGGCTGCAGAACAATTTTTGTTCCATCCTTTCCTGCTGCATTTCTTGGAACCTGCAATAGTGTTCCTGCAAGGGAGGCCTTTGTTAGCTGGGTTTCTGAGCTTTACTTGGGGCAAGACAAGGAATCATCCCTTTGGTTGTTTTGGGAGGGTGGTGGGGTGTTTCTTGCTCCCTCCATTTTCTCAGTAAATACTTTTCAGTTTGCCACAAACTTTTGTTCACTTTTACCCTAAGAACTATACATATGGTAATGGACATTTTGAACATATACATGCGATGATATTCTGCCAATCTTCTTGCAGTTGACTTATGCATCCAATCTGTTGCTTAACTTTTAGAATGCAGTATGACAAAAGACTCAGAGACATGATACTGTAACTCACAATGATTCTATTCACAAGTCACTACATTTGTTCGTGTGAAAGTAGGTGAGAACAACATTCTGTATTATCTGCAGCATTTCTTGGAAGCCTTTTACAATCAAGATCCAAGATGGTTGAAGTCTGAATTGCAGATCCTAAAGTACTTCATCCACTTTCAAGATATGTGGGTCTGCAATTTTTCCCCAGAACATGATGGAAGAATTGATGCTCAGTCAAGCAGCTGGCTTAACATCTTCAATTGCATCCCTCCTGTACTTGGTTAGACCCTAAGACATTCAAGTGCAATTCTGAAGTTCAGTTTTGGGTTTTGGAGATTTCATTGGAAATCAACAATATCCATGCTACTAATGTTTCCAAACATGGTTGAAACACCCCCAGAAAAACCTAGTGCATACATCAGATTCAACAGTACCTCTGCCATTCACATTTCAAAATAGGGTTGCAGATACCTGGTATCACAAGTAAAAATAAAAAGAAAAAATCAAGCAGCTCCTTACATAATGGCTCTGCGCTTTAAACGACTTTCATTAGGATGAAATTTTCAACATACTAAATTGGAAACGCCCATGGTGAAGCCCAAGTGGACCCCTCAGAAATGTTTCTGTAGTGGACTCCACATAACCCTATGCAATGATACCAAACTTAGGACCACTTCAGGGTGCATCACAACGTCCCTACTCGCTACACCAAAGGGCAGAACCAATAAGAATAGAAATGGGTGGGCCCTTCTTTCAGGAACACCCCTGTTCTTGGCCCTTACTCGACACTAGCATCATGAGAAAGAAACCAAACAAGAGACTTCAGTTTACCGGATGACGAAAAAGAAACCCACAAAAAGACTTCACAAGAGGCGAGCCACTAGCACAAAGGGTCCTTCTATGATACCTCAGAATTAGGGAGCGGTCCTAAAAGACGTTATGCAATTAGGGTACCTAACTGGACATCGCTGGCATTTAGAGTTTAGGGTCGCGATCAAGGCATCACGTTCGTGTGAAGAAGCCACTACCACAAAGGGTCCTTCTATGACATCACAGAAGTAGGGACCGGTCTTAAACTTGTTATGCAATTAGGGTACCTAACTGGAAATCGCTTGCAATTAGGGTTTGGGGTTTTAGGGTTTAGGGTTTTAGCTTTTAGGGTTTGGCGATCAATGCGTCACATTCGGGTGAACCTCTTCCTCCTGCCTTTTTGAAACGGAAGCTCGGACGAAAACCTTTGGAGGGAGGATTGGGAGACGCAGTTACCCAGAGAGAGAGAGAGAGACAGAGACAGAGACAGAGAGACAGAGAGAAATATGGAGGGAGGGGAGAGGAGGAACAAATTTTCAGGGAAGAGAAAGAGAGGTAGCAGTGGGGGTGAACAGAAGAAGGTTGCGCGGCGGTGGGACAGCGGTTTGGCGTGGAAGGATGTCACACCTTCGGAATCGATTTCCCTGCTGCTGGGCAGCGATGAGGGAGGTATACGGTTCTCAAAAACCCGCTACACAACTGTGGGGTCTCCAAATGGGCCTTTCCATTGAGTTGAGAATTTCAGAGTTTCATTCGAGGAGTGTTTCGATTTCGTAATCCTAGTTTTGTTTTTGCGCCCCCTTTTTTTTGCCACTTCTTTTCAGCAACTGCCACAGAAGCAGTGGATTTGACCTCTGATGCTGTATCTGGTGTCGTTATGGTGGTTCTGATGTGTATCTGCATACAGGGTTCATGTCATTGGAAGAGGTGGACTGCAGTGCTTTTGAAGGCAGTGATGGGAATCTTCTGGTCTCTACTCTGAATGTCAATGATGAACCTTCAGAATTGTTCGCCAACAAGAAGAAGAGAAAGAAGAAGGGGATCAAAGCTTCTTCCTCCAACTCTGTCAATGATGAGACATTGGTGGACAACACCCTTACAGCTTTCAGAAAGAAGACCCCCTCAAAATCAGCTCTTTCTAGCAAGGGAAGTGGTGATAAAGGTTTGCTGGAGGTTGATCCTTCTCCCCCTCATCTTGACAAAGAGCCAGGCAGACCAAAGAAAGGGAAAATACAGAAAAATCAACATGCAAGTCGACTTGAAGACTGCGTGAAAGGTCCTGTTGTTGGTGTGAAAGGCGACCAAGAGGTTGTGGGAGAAGTTGCTCTTGTAGCTTTCACCAGAGAACCAGAGTCAGTAGTCAATGCTTCCAATGCTTCCAATCCAAAGAAATCCAAGAGAGGTTCTCGTGCCCGGAAACTTCTGAAACTGGAGCAGTCAGGTATTATTGTGCTTGCTGTGATTTCACAATAATATTTCTGTAAGAGCCACTCCGTCTACTTTTAGGAGCTTTTTTCTGATGAAAATTTCATGCTAGCAAATGTGACAACTGCCATTGTTGACATCCAGCAAAAGGGAGGGCCTCTGTACTGCGTACATCATTACACAAAGGATCTCAGATGGAAAGCTTGAAGGATGATGCACTACAAGAGACTATTGGCACTGATGTGGCAGACAGAGAGGCAATTGACATGTCATCATGGGCAGAGCTTAGGATTCATCCTCTTTTGCTGAAGGCTTTATCTGCTCTGGGCTTCAGGGAGCCCACCCCAATTCAGAAGGCCTGCATTCCTGCTGCCGCTCATCAAGGAAAGGTTTGTGCTTTATCTCATCAGCCTGTGTGCAATCTGTCTTCTTTTCTCTCTTGTTTGTGCAACCCTTGAGCTTGGTTTTCCTGAAAAGGGTATTAGGGATATTTGTGGTTAGGTGCAGTCATCATTTTGATAGCAGTGTTTTTACAAATATAAGATTGTCTTTGAAGCACTATAAGCATTCTTATGGCACAGGTGAAAGGTGTGGGTCAACAGCTAACTTAAGGGTATCCATCCTGAGCTCCCTCCCACTCCTTGCCTGCTGTTGTTGTACAGTAGTCCACATGGGGTATAGGCTACAGGGAGATAGTATGTGGTAGCCATGCTTTTGTCTCCCTATTTTGTCCCTTCTTCCATCATGACCTGATGAAAGGATGCTCCTTTGTTTTGGTATGCTCAGGATGTGATAGGTGCAGCTGAAACAGGGTCTGGAAAGACTCTTGCCTTCAGCATTCCAATACTGCAGAGGCTTTTGGATGAACAAGACAAGGTATTACGCCAAACTGACTACAGTTGCGAGTCTGAGGAGATCTCAGGGCAGATGAAGAAACACTCTGGGACTGGAAGCCCCCTCCGTGCCCTTATTATTACCCCAACAAGAGAGCTTGCATTACAGGTGCATTCCCATACTTGTTTTTCTATTTTTTTCACCTATTTTCTGAGTCCAATCATCATATTGTTTGGAAATTCCAGACAGTAATTGAACAATCTTTGGAACTTCCATGAGAAAATGGGAACAGGGACTGTGAGGTTGTGAAATTCTGAAAGAAGGTCCTGGGCTTTTACCATACATAATTGTGCAATTTGAAGCTGGAGAGAAGTTGGAAGGGTCTGTTCCATTAAGTTAGAAGAGATTGCATGCTTTAATCCTGATTGCCACCTTGGAGGGCATGAAAATAAACCTGATCTGAAGGGAATTTTTATGTGTGGTCAGTGATGTACCACTTCTTAGACCATTGAGTATTTTGTTCTTATGGGGAAAGTAATAACTGTGAATCCCTGAAGCATGACCTTCTGTTTGGGTTGTGCTGTATTTGACTGGGGAGGGATGGGGACAAGACTGTGCTTTAAAGACTTTGCTTGGGTGGCTTCATGCAGGTATGTGAGCATGTGAGAGCAGCAGCAAAGTTTACCAGCATAAAAGTAGTGCCCATTGTTGGTGGCATGGCTGCTCAGAAGCAGCAGCGATTGCTGAAGCAGCAGCCCCACATAGTGGTGGGCACACCTGGTCGCTTATGGGAACTCATGAGTGGTGGAGAAAGCCACCTTTTGGAGGTTTGTTTCTCTCAACATGTACTCTTCTCTCTGTTCCCCTTGCCTCTTCTGCCCTTGTAGCTGTTGCCCATTTTAGGGGCAACTGTGTGACTCTTTGTGACGATGGATCCTTACTGTCTGTCTGAATCACTGCCCAACAAATAGGTACCACTGAATCCTGCGCTCTGTAACATCAGATCTTTCTTCTCTCCTTTCCAAGGTGGCTTGTTGAGCTGTCTTTCAATTGTATCCTTCATTGTTATCCATCACCGTATTAGCCAGGCAGGTTACTTGGGTATAGCAAATGGACGAATCTAACTTTTTGCAATTGGCAATTGATGGATTGTTTCAAGGCAACTCTTTTTGATGATTATGCTGAAACCATGTCCAGTGTAAAAGTGTCTATACCTGTATCAGTGACATCAGCAGAGGCTCATCACAGTAACTTCAACAACTTAGTTTTCTTTATTTTGTGTGTGCAGCTGTCATTACTCTCGTTCTTTGTGCTGGATGAGGCAGATCGCATGGTGGAAAAGGGCCACTTTCAGGAGCTTCAATCCATCATAGACATGCTCCCTTCAACAAACCGTAAGCTACATAGCCATTCGTTAGTGCAGGCTTCTACAGCACCAAATGGGAAATTGCCAAGACACGAATCAGAGTCAGATGACAGGGAAGCACCCACACACAGGGAGGAGGGTGTTGAGGAAATGCCTGTTGATGGTGTTCAATTTGGCAGTGACATCCATGAACCTCAAAATGAAACACTGAAGAAGAAGAAGAGACAGACCCTTGTATTTTCAGCTACCTTGGCACTTCCTCCTGGATTCAAGAAAAAGTTAAAGAGGGGTTTCCTAGGAGATAATGGAGTTTCAAAGAAGAATGAATACTCAGTAGCATCACTTTCAGAGAGAGCTGGGGTGAGCCATCAAGCTGCAATCATTGACCTCACCACCCAAACAGTTGTTGCAAAGAAGCTTGAAGAATCTGTTATTGAGTAAGGATTGAATCCCTTTTGCCATTTTCTGTACATAGCCCAAACCATCCTTTAGCTTTCAAGTTCGAAGTCATGGGGGCAAAGCACTATGTTCAGATACATTTCAGTTTCCACACTTCTAAAGATTTAGTGTTAGACATGCATAGCATGGTGATGGTTGGAATTTATGTGCTTGGGGGATGGCAGATGTCGCGAGGAAGAAAAAGATGCATATTTGTACTATGTGTTGAAGGTGCATGGATGTGGTCGGACACTGGTGTTCTGTACATCCATAGCTGCACTTCGTCGCGTGTCAGCCCTGCTTCGGCTCCTTCAAGTCCCAGTGTGGCCACTGCATGCACAAATGCAACAGAAACAGAGACTAAAGGTACAGCAAAATGGATTTGTTTACTCCTTGCACAAGGCGAGAAGTGCACAACAAGGGACTAGAAGCTTGGTCTCATATGTCAGAGCTGCCAAATCAGAGGACAGTGATGAAAGGATGAGGCAATTATTTGTCTGCAGTAGACAATGCTGCAAAATGTTAAGAGTAATACACAGATACCTGGGGTTGGACAGCAAGATGTGACAGAGCTTGGTGGGTTTGTGTAGGCAATGGATAGATTCAAATCAAGTGAAGATTGTGTGATGGTTGCAACAGACGTGGCTGCCAGAGGTCTTGACGTGGAAGGCATCCGTACTGTCATCCATTACCAACTGCCACATTCTGCTGAGGTATATTCCATATCACCAGAAACTGTGCCTTGGTTGCAATATGTGGTATGATCAATGTCCTTTGCATCCACACCTGTGGTATACCCCAAGAGATTATGACAATGTTTGTGATGTCAGTGCAGATGTATGTGCACAGAAGTGGGAGAACTGCTCGTGCTGACACAGATGGATGCAGCATTGCGCTAATCTCTCCTGCAGATCGTTCTAAATACTCAACACTGTGTCGGGCTCTTTCAAAGGTGTGAGTAATAAAGCTAAAGCAATAGATGCTTTGGATATTTGTCTTTTATGATGTGTGGTGGTTGGGATAAAAGAGGCCTATCACCATGGATTTGAAGTTAATTGGTATGTGAACAGTCTTGAAAGATAAGCCATGCACAAGAACCTTAGTAATCTATTGAGGAATATTAGAAGAGCCAGTTTCTGAGATACAATGGGCATCTGAATGCCAAATTACAAATGTCACCAGAATGTTTTAACACTCATTTCTGCATTTCACCAGGCTGATCATGGAGTCAGCTTCCTTTTCCATGCAGGCAGGGTGCTTATCATCATATTGTTTGCTGCATGTGCAGGCCAAGGGATTGTCAGCATTCCCAGTTGATGTGACCTACATGCCAGCAGTGCAAAGACGTGTATCACTGGCTTGTGAGGTTGACAAAGTGCTCCGCAAACACTCTCAGGTCATTACTAGATACCCTGTTGGGTGACCAAATGGTGCATGCTGTCTAGCTGCCTATTGTTGGGTGCCTGGACTGTTCCCTTGGTACTTATTTCAGACATTCTCCAGTCTCCACTCCCAGAGGATCTGTCTGATTTCAGGCTATGTAAGGCACATTGTGGTCCAAGGAACAACCTATTCCTGTGTTCTTGCAAATGTCAAATGAAGTCCTGGGTAAGGAACAGTATCCTGGACATGCAGTTAGATTATGCAAGAATGGGACTGAAAAACAACTCTTGTCTTGTTGCAGTCAAAAGCAGAGCAGTCATGGCTAACTCGTCATGCAGAGGCTTTGGAGATTAAACTACAAAATAGTGATGAAGATGAGATGGGTCCATCATCTTCAAAGAAGAGTGGCCTTGTGGAGGTCCAAAAGTTGCAGCAGGTATCTAAATGTTTTCTAGCTGCCAAACCAGAAGTGGGGGATTTTTTCCATTGGTTGCGAGTTGCTAAGTTCTACATGATCTTGGATCTTCTTCATGGCATGTAATCAAATACGGCCAGTACCTTGTTATGCCACCAAAAAAATGTAGTCGATGTATGCTGGATGCATAGCTACTGTAGCACCTGGAGTATATGTATAAAGTGTATAGAGGATATCATACTTGTGCTAATGAAATATGGCAATCTGTACTTGCCAAATGTAGTAGAGGAAACCTGTGATTGGCTCTGTTGGGATGGACTGCAAGAAACACTTTGTCTAAAACTGAGCTGTGTGCTATCCCAGTTTTAGACACTTGCATGTCCCTAGCTTGTGTTAATTTGAGTTTGTGTGGTGATGCTTGTGTTGTCAGGATCTACACAACCTTTTGAAGCAACCCCTTGAACCCAAGGCCTTCTCTCGGCGCTATATTACTGGGGTACATGACTGCTTTTTTCCTGCCTTTCCTGCACTTCTCAGATCATATGTAGCTGAAAAATAAAATTGGCTAGGTGCCAGAGTGTTTAAGCTGATCACTCAACGGGATGTGGTCTGTTATTGTGCAGTCGGGGATATCTCCTTTGCTTGCCAAGCAGCTCAAGGAGTACACTGCTACAAAAGCATCTAAGGTTGGCATGCATCTATCTAATAACAGTGGCAAACAGGGTAGGTTAGTAGTGATTGGGCAGGAGGCAATGGAGCCTTTAGATGCCCTCCGCAAATCTACATCCCATCCTGCATCATTGGAGAATGTGATCAGGTCCAAGAGAAGGAGACGAAAGTAAAACAAATCAGGTATCTTTCACAAAATTGATCCCCCATATGTTCCCACACAAGTGCAAATCAGCCAATTTCAATTGTCACCATCAGTCCCATGTATCTATTCCACACATACATGAGGTTTGATGCAGTTACAACAGTTGCCAGCAGAATTTTGCACGTGCAAAGATGAAGTAGCAAGCTATTCTGCAGAAAATGGTGGCACTGAATCATGATGCTGATTGCCTGTGTTTTCTTAGTTAGCTGTGGAGGTGATGTGTGGTAGAGCAATCAGAAGAGAGACAATTTTGATGTGGTCATGTCTCAGGATATTGATCAGGTTAGCATCTTTTGTTTATACCAGAAATGAGGGAGGTGGAAGTAGGTTAGAGCTCAACTTGAAGCCCTGGAGGCAAGGCCTAATGGCTCTATTTGTGTAATTGTGTAATGAATTTCATGTAAGGACAAAAGGACCAATCTATTAGTGACTGAGGGAGTGTACGAAGCAATTTGAGCTTGAACAGCTTGGTGGATGTCATCCAGTCAGTTTGACTGTATGCTGTTTGTATTTCCTGGTAGTGATAAAGTCTAGACCAACCAAGAAACACCCCTAACACAATGGTGAAGTACACTCTATCAACACACACCCCAAATCTAACACATGTCCAATGTTTAACCCATTACCAAAATGCATGAACCCCAAAACCAACATCTTCTTTTTCTTTTAACACTCACACCATCTCGATGAACAAAATCTAAACTTGTGGGCAGTGATTTACAATGATAATGGGGATCTAAGGTTCCTCTAAACCTAACTTGCTGAACACAAATCAATGCCATGACGCAATGGGAATGGAGGTTCCATCCCCCTATTCTAAATCACCATTTTATTCCTATGTGCTCTCTTCCTCTCCTCCTTGGCCAGGAGTCTTCTCCAAACCCTTGCACCCTCTCTCCTAGTGGTGCTCTTACTTGTGATGCCTAGCTCTTGAATTATGGCTCCACTTTCTAGTTATATTTTTGTTTTTCATCTTCAAGTATTGTTCACATTCTTATTCATATGTTGCAAGTACAAGTATGTGCTCCTAGTCCTAAGGTGTTCATGTTTCCCCCATGTGTGTTTGCAAGTGTTGGTGTTTTAAATTCATGTTCAAGTTCAATAGGCCTTCTCCCATTTGTGTCCTAATATTAAGGTGTTTGCACTCATGTTTGTTACATTTCTTCCCCTAATTGTGTTCCTAGTCCTTAGGTGTTCATTCTTATGTTGGTTCCCTTCCCCATGTTGGTGATCTTGGTCCTAAGGTGTTCAAGCATCATGTCTATTACCTTATGGGCCCTATTTGTGTCTTGGTCTTAAGGTGCTCATGTTCATTGCCTTCCCCATGTCTGTGCTTTTGGTCTCAAAGTGATTCCTAGTTTTTTCTGTTTTGATCCCTTGAGGTGTTTGCACTTGTGTTCATTGCCTTCCCCATGTCTGTGCTTTTGGTTGCAAAGTGATTCCTAGTTTTTTCTGTTTTGATCCCTTGAGGTGTTTGCACTTGTGTTCATTGTCTCCCCCTTATTCTTGTCTTGGTCTTGAGGTCTTCACACTCATCTCCATTGCCTTCCCCCCTATTGATGTTTTTGATCCTAAGGTGTTCACATTTGTGTTCATTCCCTTCATTATGAGAAATAGAAGGTTGTGTTGAACATCTAGATACATGGCAATGAGGATTTCTATGGACACAATTTCTCATAGTGTTCATTCCCTTGGTGCTTTTGGTTTTGACATGTTCATGTTTGTATTTCTTGCCTTCCTCCCTTGTTTGGGTTCTTGGTCTTAAAATGTTCATGTCAATTGTTTTCCTTCAATTTCCTAGCTTTTATTGTAATGAGAAGGTTCACAACTTTATATTCAGCTAGGTGAGCTCATAATCCAACTTGAAAGTTGTAGTTGAACTAATCCCAACTTATCTTTTTAATTGCATTTACTAACTAGTTTAAGTTGAATTTTGCCTTTGCATGTTGATCAATTGACCTTTGAGCTCAATCATAATTTGAAAATAATGGCTTTTCTCGCCTACTTTTCCTCCCTTTCCTTCTTCCTATTTTCTATTATATCTTTAGTTGCCTCCTATTTCATTGCCTTTTGATGCAAAGTCTTCAAATATTAGTTTGAAATTATAACAAAAAGAATAGCAATTAATAAAGTGAAGTTCAATTGTACTAATCTTTTCCCCCAATAACTTGTAAAGTTGATGCATTATCAACTTGTTGCATAATAAGTTGCCTTGTTTATTGCCCAATTAATAATCTTTTTAATGCATTATTTGGAAACATTTTGAAGATCTCTCTAATATATACATAAAAATATATGTGCAAGATTGACATTTATTTATTTATTTATTTATTTTTCTAATGTTGCATCAATTGCAAGCAACCCAAAAAGGATTTAGCATTGAATGGTGATAAGTTTTTGAAATTTGAAAAAAAGTGAATATTTGTTTTAAAAAATGGCCCCCAAACTAAAATCCAAGTTGACATGTGGTGAAGAGCTTTTGAATTATTTTCAAAGAAATTTGGAAAATTTCTCCCAAAGTCTAGGGAATATGCAACCAATTTTTTATATTTTCAATTGTGAAGAAATTTGCAAAAACAAAAAGTGTGTGCAACAAAGATCCATTCATCAATTGTGTTATAGTTCTTAACATTTAAAAGTGTTTAAAACCAAGTAAGGCCTACCTAGGATAGAGACGCTAGATCTTGGACTTTATATACAAAGTTTACAATAATATTAGCCCAAGTATATTGTAGCCAAATTTGTGCATTACCCAAGTCACACTCATTGTGCCTTTGACCCCAATCTTAAATTTCCTACACTTTCCCTACTAGCCATGAAGCCAAATTGTTCCAACATGTGGAAGGAAGATGAATGGAAGAAAGTGACCCAAATGTTCTCTTCCCCTTAATGAACTTTGTTTTGTGAGAATTAAAGAGAAATGACATTGATTCTGATTGCCATGAAAACAATTGACACATCATGAAGAAACACAATAGTTGAAGGCATCAAGCTATGACAATAGGACCATACCTGAAATTAATATTTCAAATATTTCACACAAAACAATTCACAAAAGGTCTAGTTGAAAAAAAAAAAATAATAAATTATTAATATTTGTCAAAATTGATAAAAATTTGAACTCCCACATCTTGTGAAGAAAAACTTTTTATTCTCCCAACCATTGAGTTATTATGACAAATACACAACAAAAGTTTGTACTTTGCATAATTAGTCCTCAATTGTTGAAATTTTGAAACCATCTAACCTCATTTTTTTAGGAAAAAAAAATTGGCAATGAAGTGCCAAACAATCGATGGTGGGTTGGGGATCAACTACTTTCAATGAAGTCATCTTGAGTGATATTTTTGGTCCAAAAGAGTTCATAACAAATGATTTATGACTAATAGGTAGGCATAGATGCTAACAAAGAGCCAAATCAAAAGTAAAAGACCTCTTTTCAATTCCCAACCATGGAACCTATTTCCTTTCAACTTTCAATGCTATCCCCCCATGGGGACACGAGGAGTTCTAATGTCCTTTTTTGAGCTCTTGCATCCTTTAACGGCGAGTTATGCCTAATTTGTGGAAATTATTTTGAAAATTGGAACTGGTATGAAGTGAAAATATCTTGTGGCAAAAATTTTGGCTAATTTTGCAAAAATCATTTTTCAGGGACTAAAAAATATTCTCCACCAATGAGGATTTTGTATTACCCCTTTCTTACCCCCTCCCCCCCCGCCCCCCAGGTTCCACCTTCCAGAAAACCGCAAGGAAGGACCACCGTTAAGGATATATATATATATATATATATCTCCCAGATGCAGTGTTCCTATTGGACGTTGGACCAAAAATATCATGCTAGGCTAAAGGGCTTGTTCCTTGCCACCTGGAAAT
>Ga0209208_10000933_pt1 | contig 39984 bp, 33 predicted proteins | sample S1TSphfallax_3_FD_187694 | JGI IMG/M metagenome (GOLD analysis project Ga0209208, IMG submission 187694) | Host-associated microbial communities from peat moss isolated from Minnesota, USA - S1T2_Fd - Sphagnum fallax MG (SPAdes) (version 2) | ecosystem: Host-associated > Plants > Peat moss >... | reverse complement strand
TCATGGCGCTCGGCACGATCCACGTTCTGGCGGAGGGAAAGCCCACCACGACGCTGGTGATGTGCCCGTCCCACATCACGCACAAGTGGGCGAGAGAAGTCCTACTGACGATCCCGCGTGCCCGCGCTTTCCTCATCGAGGACATGCGCAATGGAGGCGATCCTGGCAAGCCTCATGGCATTCGCGAGGTGAAGCTAAGCAAAGGCAAGACGGTGTACGAGGGCAAGCATCTCAGTCTGTCGGATTTGCGACTCATGGGCCGCGAGGAATGGCGGAAGCGCTTTCCTGGGCCGACTTTCTTCATCACCGGCAAAGACAAAGGCAAGCTCGGTTACTTCTGGGAGCACGTCTACATCAAGGCAAAGTCCGGTCCGAATCTGGGCGGTGTCGTGAATCCGGATTCCGGCGTCGCCATCCTCGATTCTGAAATGCAGAAGCTCACCGCGCTCGACTTCACTGACAAACTCAAAGTCTCCGAGGCTCTGACCGCGCCCCGCGGCGGCACCACGCGCTTCTCCGCGCTGTGGCAGGCTGACCGGATGCGCATTCAGCGCATGGCGCCAATCGAGTACATCGGGCGCTACATGCGCGGGTGGTTTGATTTCGCGATCGCCGACGAGTTGCATCAACTGGCCGGCGACACGGCGCAAGGCAACGGACTTGGCGTGCTCGGACGCGCAGCGAAGAGATTGATCGCACTCACCGGGACGCTGATGGGCGGCTATGCCGACGATCTCTTCAACATCTTCTACCGCATGGAGCCGCACGCAATGGTTCGCGACGGCTTCGTCTACGGAGGGCAGGGCCGGCGGGACTTCCAGGAGCAGTACGGCGTTCTTGAAACCATCGAGAAGGTGGAGGAGGCTGACAACGCCTGTTCGAGGGCGACCAAGAAGACGGTCCGGGTTCTGCGGAAACCGGGAGCATCGCCGCTGCTCTTCGGCAAGTTTCTGATGACCACGACGGCGTTTCTGTCGCTTGAGGACATCTCGGACAATCTGCCGCGATATGACGAGAGCGTCATTTCGGTCGATATGGACGCGGCGCTGCAGCAGGCTTACGAGAAGCTGGAGGAGGATATTCGTTCCGCGATGAAGGCGCATCGCGGCAACAAGAGCCTGATGAGCATCCTGCTCAACACGCTCCTGCTGTACCCCGATCATCCCTACGACTTCGATCAGATTTGGGCGAGGGCCTTCGATCCGCAAACGAAGGAGTATGTGAAGTTCCTGGTGACCGAGCCGGAGAACCTCACGCGGGAGGCTCTCTACGCGAAGGAACGCGCACTGATCGCCGACGTCAAAGAGGAACTGCGACAGGGGCGGCGCTGCCAGGTCTATGCCACCTATACGGGCGAGAAAGACGTAACGTTGCGATTGGAGGCTGTGCTGCGGCAAGAAGGCTTCCGCGTCGCTATCCTCCGCTCATCCGTGGCCACCGATAAACGGGAGGATTGGTACGACCGGCAGTTGAAGGCCGGCGTTGAGGTGGTGATCTGCCATCCCAAGCTGGTAGAAACGGGGTTGGACTTGCTGGCCTTTCCAACGCTCTACTTCTACGAGACCGGATATTCACTGCATACCCTGCGCCAGGCGAGCCGAAGATCGTGGCGCATCGGGCAGAGATTCCCGGTGCGGGTGAAGTTCGTTACTTACTGCGGCACGATGCAGGAAACGTGCCTTCGTCTGATGGGCAAGAAGATGTTGGTCGCGCTCATGATGGAGGGCAAGTTCTCTGGGGAAGGTCTGCAAGCGCTCGACACCGACGAAGACCTGATGAGCGCGATGGCGCGCGAACTGGTCGAGAAAGGCGGTGTCGGAGAATCCGCCGACGCTGTGTGGCGGGACCTCGGCCACGAACGCGACAAGGTGTTGCCGCGCCCGTCCGCTGAAGAGTCTGGGTCCACCGAGGTATCTTCCTCTGCGCCCGACCTGCCCGGTCTGATCGAAGCAGATCCAACTCCAGCGCCATTCGGCATCCACCTGTTGGACCCGAGCCTGCCACCAAAGAAGCGAAAGAAGAACGCGCTTTGGCCAACCGCCACAGAAAACAACGTGCAACTCAGCCTCTTCGATTGAGCCGGCACGTTTTGAACTTGAGAGGTGACATCATGAGCGAGGAACGGGATAAGGTTCGCTGCCACAGTTGCGAACTCGTCCAGTGGAGCGATCGAGTCAGCTGCCGGCGTTGTGGGACGGCTCTGCCCGAGCCGATCGTGAGGATTGTTGAGCGTGTAGTGGAGAGGGTCGTAATTCGGCAGGACCCGCAATGCCTTCAGAAACTCGAAGAGGCTCACCGACTGATTTCTGCTGCGACAGAACGACTGCAACGATCAGACGCAGAAGAGAAACCTCCTATCCTCTTCAGCCACATCTCGGAGGCCCAAGTGTTTCCGACGATGGCAGAGATGGAGCGGGCGATCATCGCGGCCGCCTACGAGAGGTCGAATCGCAGACCTCTGGAAGCCGCACGCTTACTCGGAATCGGCAAGACCACCGTATACCGCAAGCTGAAGGCGATGGGCGAAGCGGCGGCATGAAGGCGACAGAGCCATCGATCTCCCTTGGAACCGCTTACCTTCAGCATGCACGGTTGATAGCGTATCCATTGGGAGCATGTTCCAGCGAGGCCGTTATGGTCTCAACCAAGGCAAGGAAGAGGGTCGGCTGCGGCTGGCCCTTTTCATTTGCGTGGAGATCACCATGCCCAAAGGGCCATTTCTCCCATCGGACTTCACTGCCACGAAGTTCTCAACCGCCACGGACAAGGCTGAGTTCGGAAATACCCTGCTGCGCTTTATTGAATCGGAGTGGGCATCGGCGCTCTTCACCAAGCGCTTCTACAATCGCCTCTCCATGTGCTACGGGCACATTGCTCACTACAACCGCGCTCAGTTCTACGAGGAGTGGTTTTCATCTCTTGCCGATCAGGTGCGGTTTCTGAAACACACACTGCGATTCCCCTGCTACGGAGATCCGGAATACACGTTTTCCGACGTCGAGAGGGCAATCCAGGGAGAAATCGTCAATCGGAACTACCTCACGCAATATGAATTGCGGCTAGCGGAAGAGCAACAGGCAACCGATCTTGCGCTGCTCCGACAATTGGAAAGCAAGTACAGGACGCCGGTGGGAGAGCGGGATCAGGACCTCCGAATTACTGTTCCACCAGTGGATCAGACTCCGGTCACTCCAATTCACTGCTCTTTGTTCTGAAACTGGCTGAAACTTCAGCCGAGCGCCTTCCGGATCATTTGACCGGATTTCTGTCTGTGGGGACAAACCCCTCAATGGCGGTCGAGAGACGGTCGGCGCAATTCATTCTGTTTGGGTAGAGGCCGAGCGTCAAACAGCCCTCTGGCGATATGGCAGTGCTGGAAAAGCGACTCGGCCTGTACGTACGAGTTGAAGCAATTGATGAGAAGTCCCGCGCCAGCGTCGCGGTGCGTAGTTTCATCTGGCTATACTTTCCTCATGATCGCTTCGAACGCCCAGAACAACATTGAGAACGGGTTGCCCTCCCGTACTTCCATTCTTGTCGCTGCGGTTCGAGCGTTTGGTTCTCGCGAGCCTGACGAGAATGTCCGCAACCCGGATTCAGTGGCCGATCTGCTCATTGGGCCGTCTGAATTGACGCTCATCAGCGAACATCCGGTCAGCACGCGGCTGACGCAGGACTACACAGAAGCCAGCCAGAATCCTGCGATTGTGCTATTCGCGGGCCTGATGCTTTGGCGGACCCGCTTTATCGATGAGGCGTTAGAGAGGGCGGTAAGAAATGGTGCGACGCAGGTAGTCATCCTCGGCGCCGGCTTCGATACTCGTGCTTATCGTTGCGGGGAACTACTGAAGCATTGCAGGGTCATTGAAGTCGATGCTGCGCCGACTCAGACTTATAAGAAGCGTCGCGTACAGGAGGTCTTGCGTGATCTGCCAACGAATTTGACGTACTGCGCAATCGACTTCGCCAAAGACGATTTGATGGATGGCTTGCGCCGGGTTGGCTTTAATCGGGACGAGAAGACCTTTTACATTTGGGAGGGCGTTTGCATGTATCTGTCCGAGAGCAGTGTCCGCCAGACGCTCCAGACAATCGCATCGCATTCAGCACCCGGAAGCACGCTTGTATTGGATTACGCAAATGCTCTTGGAATCGAACTGGGAAAGTTCTCGCCGAATGGCGCAGGCGGAATCCCCACACCATGGGAGGAGCCGTGGATATTTGGAGTGCCTGGGGCAAATGGCGCTGGTTTTTTCAATGAACTCGGCTTTGATCCGGGAGTGCCGGTCGCGGCATACAGTTCTGAAATGATCCGGCGCTATGGGACGCGTCAGGATGGCACAAGCTATGCCGCACATGTGCTTGAACGGCTGCGGACTCAAGCGCCAGTCCAGCCACATGCTCCGCCAAGTGGTCTCATTGATGCCCGAAAAGCGGTAGCGGCGGCAGGTGGCGCATACTGGTTCGCTGAGTTGACTGTCATGAATCAGCAGCCAGGGAGCCTGACAATGCAGTAGCGCTAAGTCCTTTCCTCCGTCTATTCGGTCTCGATTGATGTGAAATCGCCAACCCACGCGCTGACCACCAATCGGTTGATTGTCCATCTCCGCGGGCACACCGACCCTCGAACACGTAGCTAAGATGCGCTTCAGACCGCTTCCGTAATTGGCCCGCAACTCGTGCCAAGTGCAGGGTCGCGCATCGCCTGCGCCCCGCACGCTCCACATTCCATGTACAACCCAAATCCTCCCAGGAGATGTTGATTCATGAGCAGCCTGATAGTCAAATCTCTGCATCGCGAGTTCTTCTACAACGGAACCCGCATCCCCGATCCCGCACCCAACTTGACCGTCGAACAAGTGAGAGAATTGCTGACGCCGTCCTACCCCGAGATTGCCACGGCATCCCTGGCTGGCCCGGAGGACACCGGAGACGCACTTCGCTACACTTTCAGCCGGGCCATCGGCAGCAAGGGCTGATCCCGAGACTCCAAGCGGCGTACCTTTGCGATCTCCTCCCGCGCCACTGTTCGGCGCCTGCTCTGCCAGGGAGTTGGTCGCTTTCCAAATCATCGCAACAAGGCGGCACATTATGAAGCACAGCAAAGCCGATCAGACCAACCTGCTCACGGAACTCCGTCGGCTTGAGTGCAAGCCGCCCAAGAGAGCCGACCGGCTCGTCGCGAGGCATTTGAAATGCGAACAGTCACAAAGCCTGGCGCACGCCGTCGCGGAAGCGGCCAGGAGATCGTCGTCCGGCACGATGCCGGTTCTCGAAGCCCCAAGCGAACTGCTGCCACCACTGATATAGCGCTGCTGGGACAGGGTTGCGGTGAAACCCTTCCGTCCCTCCGTCGCATCCCCACGAGCTATCGACTAGAGACAAACGGCGAGCGGCTCTACCGCCTTTGCCTGGCGCTGGTGGAGCGGAATTTTGCCGACGAAAAGCTCTGGCAACAAACTGGTAGGGCCGCAGTAGTGTTCGCGCGAAGCGCCATCCAGAAGCTGATTGAGGAATTCACGGGCGGCGCACTCACAGACAAGATCGACTATTGCTTTGAAGTCAGGGACGACCTTGGGACGGGATATTGGCGGGGCGGAGCTCTTGGCGAAGGCAAGCTGATGGCCGCGTTCGATCTCCAGGCCTGCGGCTACCTCAAGATCGGAGCTGCGCTGGACGCGCTCGAAGAGCAGGAGCGATTCCTCGGGGCGGCGTTCTACTTCCTGTTGCGGAGTTCGCTCTATCGGTGGATTCGCGTCTACGACCACACGGACGCCGAGAGTTACAACGAACAGTTGCATGAGTGGATGGAGCAGGACGAGCCCGAGACCCGCGACGCATATGAGTTCCCGCCCGTCGATGAGGCGATCCCGGAACCCGTCCGGACCGCGAAAGACTGGACATATCCCAGCGCGCGCAGGCTGCTGCGAAGGCATCTTCAGGGGCCGCATTCCGTGTGGATTCAGAAGCTGCTGACGCTTCATCGGCTGTCGCGGTTGAAGGGCCAGGTCATGCCGTTCGAAGGGGAATATGACGACCCGCCGGTGCCGAGCCTGTTGCTGGTCTTCCGCGAGAATGACGCGATCGAGGCCTGCTTCGATCATGAGTCGGAACGCTATAACGAGGCCGCCAATGAGCCGTCCTGCGCCGTCTGCTTTCGGCCGGAGATAGAGAGCGAGTTCGACGCGGCGCTTCGCACGATGGCGATCTTTCTTAGGGTCAACATGGAGCTTGCCGGCCTAATTGCGCTGCTGAACGATTGGAAGGAGGAGCCTCATGCAGGTCAACGTGAGCATCGGACAGAACCATCACTTCGCTCTGCGTGAAGCCCTGCTGATCTACCGGTCGACGGAACACCAGAACGGCAGTTTCGGAAATACGTTCATCACCCATCATGAAGTCAACGCGGACAGTCGAGTCAAGCAACCAACGCTCGGACCGGCAAAGACGCTGACCATCGAGTTCGTTCAATCGCTGGTCCAAGCCCTGGGAGGCCGCGTCGCAGTGGAGTTTCTGCCTGAGAGTGTGCTTGCGCGCACCGAGCGGCTGATCGCCTGGTGGACGCCGCCACAGAAGCGCCCGATGTTCTTCGGAACGACGCAAGGCGACATGGCCGGAATGAACGGCGCGATCTTCCCGCAGCCGGCTCTCGTCTGGATGGCGATGGGTCATTCGCTCTCGATCCGCGCGCTCAAGGAGAATCGCCGCCCCGCGGCTGATACCAAGCTCTGTGTGGCTCCCTACTGGAATGTGTACGACACGGGAAGCGTCTGCCTGGGATCGATGCGGGCTCCCGATGCCTCTACCGTTGCCTCCATTCCCCAGTGGGAACGGAGCTTCTATGAAAGCGAGTTTACGCACGGCAACGTCGGGAGGCTTACGCGCCATCCCGGCGGTTTCGAGGGACTTTGGAAGGAACTTGCCGGCCAGGAGGAGTTTCCCGCCGACTCGCTTATCGAGTTGCCGGAAACGGTCGGGGAGTTCTTGTCTGGAAAGAGGCGAGGTCATGATCACTGAACACGCCCTTCCGAAATCCTTGTGCCGCAGTGGGCAGCCGCTCCGCGTGCTGATTGTCGGCGCGGGTGGCAACGGCAGCGCGGTGCTGCTCGGCCTGCCCTATCTCCACCAGGCGATGAAGGTGTGGGGTCATACCGGAGGAATCCACGTCATGTTGGCGGATGGCGATCTGGTATCAGAGACCAATTGCGTCCGCCAGCCGTTTGCCGCAGCCGATGTCGGATTGAACAAGGCAGTCGTTTTGATCAACCGCGTCAATCTCTTCTGGGGTTTGAGGTGGCAGGCGCACCCTGAGCATTTTCACAAGGATTCGCTGAGAACCAACTCGGCGAGTCCTCACCTGATTATTGGATGTGTCGATACACGGGCGGCGCGGCAGGCGATTGTCTCCGCTGTCACCAGGGCCAACGACAGCACCGTCTACTGGCTCGACCTCGGCAACAACGCGAGCAGCGGCCAGTTTATGCTCGGACAACCGTTGAACGCCGCAAACCGCCGCAGCGCGGTGCGGCTCAGAACGGTTGCGGAACTCTACCCTGAGATCGTGGATGCGGAAGCGGGCGAGGATCCATTGCCTAGTTGCAGCGCGGCGGAGGCTCTCGAACGCCAGGAGCCATTCATCAACCAGGTGTTGGCGACAAGCGCACTCGCTATGCTTGCGAGACTCTTTCGCTACGGCGCACTCACCCATCACGGGGCCTTCTACAACGCTTCAAGCGGCCGAATGAGTGTATTGGGGGTAGATCCCGACCTCTGGAAAAAGATCCAGCGGCGCACTCGCGAGACTTCATCGGTCACATGTAAGAAGCTGAGATAATGTCTCGCATACAGGTGGACCATGAAGAGATCTTCCGTCGACCCGGTGCTGGCTCTCGAAGCCAAGATGATCGTTGCGCTGGCTTTCCGAGATGGTCCCATCGAGGATCTGCATGCGGGAAAACCTTGCCCAACCTGCAGTGCCGACAGCGGCTATTCCCGCATCTCCGATGAGGAGATGAAAGGGATCATGAAAGCCGCCGTAAATGCGGTTTACTCACTGCTGTGGAAGATAGAGAACGACAGTGAGGCATATGCCAAGTCCCTCGTTCTGGGAGCGAGATACACCCAGCGCTGGGACGACCCCGAACAATAACCATCCAATTTACAGTTTTCATTCTCACAGGAAGGTGTATCCATGTTCAAAGAAGTGGGTCCGCTGCTTCGGCAGAGGACCGTCGTGATGATCCTTACGCGTTTGGAGGACGACACCATTCGCGTCAACGTCATTCCCCGCAAGCTCAACGAAAGCGAAAACGATGCGCTCACCACGCCTCTCAGCGTGGCGGGCACGGCGGAAGAATTGGACGCCGAGCTGCCTTCCGCGCTGGTCCAGTTTGTTGGCGCCCATCTCGAGCTCAGGAACACGCTCGAATCCGCCAAGGAGCAGATGGCAGCGGCAGCGAAGACCGCAAAGGCAGAGGCGCGGTCAAAGACCTCCGCGAAGACTGCGACCGTCGGAGCCGAGGCCACCGCGACTGTGACAAAGAAGCCAGCAGAGATTGCGCCCAGGCCTGCTGAGCCCAAGAAGCCAGAGCCGGCACGCAGCGCGAGCCTCTTTGACATTGGACCAGCACAAGCGGCGACTTCTATGCCCATGTCAAATGGGGACGAGGATGAAGAGATTCTTGCCGAAACTGAAGATGATGAGCCAGTGGACGAACTCGGCGACTTAGACGATGCCGCGTAAGCGCCAATCACAGTCCAGCGGTCCTTTCCGTTCCTCGGCAACTGCCCTCATAGAAACGGCGTCGACGAGTGCCTTGTCGCGGTCAATCACAACGGTCTGAGAGGACACCCCTCCCACCACATTCTCCAAGAGTTCGAAGATTCGCTGCTCGGAGAAAATCCAAGCCTGAGCAATTTCATCAATCGTACCTGCATCATGTGGCGGTCTTTAAGCCGAGGCTTCTTCGTTCGGAGCGACATCGCTGGAATGAATGCGGTAGCGACGCTCGCGATCCAAGAAAGCCCGGCGTCCTCCCTCCAACAGCCTGCATACAGCCTTGCGAATCTCAGGGTTCTCAATACTGCCGCTTGCGTAGCTGATGGACGGCAAAGCGCGGTCGTCCTTGCGCTCTGAAGTAGCGATGATGATCTGGTCCGCATCGGTATTCACGACCAGATTCGCGTTATGGGTAACGATGACAACTTGGCGGCGTAGCTTGGCACTTCGGAAGTGAGGTACAAGTTCGGTGAAAACAGATCGCGGGTCAAGGTTCTCCTCGGGCTGGTCGATAAAGAGCGGCCTCATGTCATGTGTGTCCACGGCAAGGTAAAGCAGCAATAGGACAATCCCGCGTGTACCCGGAGATAGACGTTCTATCGGTGTGCCTTCGTACGTTATACCGTACTGTACTTTGATGTGGTCTGTACTGTAGAGCCAAGCGCTTATTTCCTTTCCACGGTTTCTGCGATCTTCCTGATTCTCAAACTCGGGAATGGCCTTCTTGAAGTCATCCTGAAAGTTCGACCGGAACTTGTCCATCGCTTCCGCGACTTCGGCGGGACCGCCCGTGGCCCATGGCTCCAGCAGATATTTCTTCGCTTCTAGGAGAAGTGCCCCACGTCCACGGAATTTGGATTCGCGCCGTAGGTCGAGGAGGTCCTCGCCTTGCTTGACCCAGACATCGATGCTGACTTCGCGCTCCACTACAAAAGCCAGCTTCGAGAGGGTTCCCTTCGAGGCGGCCAGGCTTTCTTTCAGCGGTGCATACAGTTCGCTCAGGACCTTCTCTTCCTCGACGTAGGTGTTGAATACCTCCACGTACTCGTCGCGGCGTTGCTGCTGAAGCTCCTTGCGCCTCTCGGTTGCGCCTTTCGCATGCAGATGTTCCGCTTCCAACTTTCGCAGCGCGCTCTCCAGCTGCCCAATCGTCCGCTGAAGTTCGTCGTATTTCTTCTGCTTTTGCGCGTCGATGCCTACTGCCGCCTTGCTGGCATCTCGAACTTTGCCCAACTGCGTAAGGGGGAGGGCTGAAGCGGGCACCTTTGTAGCATCCAACGGATGCTGTAGATCGCCCTGGACCGCCGTGAGGATTTCGGCTTCGAGCGCCTTCACCACATTTTGGATGATCTGGACCGGATTTCCTTTGAATTCCATGCGGAACGCATCCCAGTCTGCCGCAGAGAGACCGGCACCCAAAAACCGGCTCTGTTGTTCGCGGAATCGGTTCGGCTCACGCGTTTGCGTGGTGTGCTGTACGTCCGCCAACAGATCCGTCAAATGCTGCTTACGCAACCGTAGCCCTTCAACCCCTGATTCCGCGCGCTTGTATTGCGCCTCCAGTAAGACAAGCTTGTCTGCGTGAGCTTGCTTGTCCTTCGGGAGGATATCCTTCATCTCTTTCTTCAGCTTCTCGATTTGCGCAGTCTGCGCCTTAATCGCCTCCGCCTGTATCGGGACTTGTTCCCGCAATAGGTCTTCCTTCAGGATCGAGTCGCCGATCGCCTTGATCGACGCTTCAAGTTCGGATCGATTCTCGGCGGCCGGGGCGAGCAAGAGGTTAGATAATTCCGTAAACGAATCGCATTGCATTCGGTCGCTCTGCTCGGTTGCCTCAAATACCACCCTTTCCATCTCGCGGCGCAGCTCCGTCGCAAGCCCTGCCGAAGAGCACAGACGTTCGACGAACTGCTGGGAGAGGTAGCAGACCTTCGCTGTCTCCGCATCATTCGCGCTCCAACCCCACGGATCGTGTAGCGTCGCACTGTGTGTCTCATCGTCCGCCCACGTAACTTCGACCGCAGCGTCGCCCAAGAGGTCGGCGGCCCGCTGGAGAAATGAGGAATCCATTGCCGTAGAGGTCAGGGCGGAAGCACCTGCAGCTAAGAACTCCATAAGGGCTGTTTTGCCGGATCCTCGAGAACCAATGATTGCGATCAATCCGGGATTGAGCTGTAACTCCGGTGTTGTGACGAACGGGGCGTCGTTCAACTCAACGCCGCACATCGTCTCCCCAGGGCTGGGCCCAAGGGGAGCCGTTGGACCAATACGGACACGGTCGTCTGGTTCCAGAACGACTTGACGCAGTGTTTCAAAGGCCAGATCTCCCTTAACCCAGCAATATCGGTCCTCTGCAGGTGCCCCTACCTTCTCGACCCAATGCGCGTCCGAACCGTGCATACAGGGCTTCAGCGCCTTGTACTTCTCTTCGATAGTTTCCCGACTGGCCTTCGGGGTCTTTCCCAGCCAGAATTCGCGTTGTGACGGAGTACTCGCAAAAATAATGTCGGCGAACCGCTCGACTTCTTGTCTGAGGGCGGCGAAGGATGCGTCTTCCTGAAGGCCGGCTGTCCCATCGTTCAGGCTCCCTGCGACCGCCACCAGGCAGTTCTTCGAGAGCCATTTCTGTTCTTCCCGAAAAAGTTTCTGGAGTTCGGGAAAACTTACCTTGAATAGATTCGCGCCAGTCCGGTGCGCTCCATCTTCATCCGTTTGCTTCGGATCGTAGGCTCGCCCCAAGGCAATCAGTTCCTGCCTGTTGCATGCGTAGTCCTGTTCCTGGAAACGAAAGTGCAAACGTCCAAGAATCCGCTCGATGGTCGATTCGTGATGCGGATCATCCGGAGAGAACAAGAGATGAAGGTTTATGCCGTGATTCTTGGCGGTTTTGATCTCTAGCCGCATCTCCACATTGGGAAATAGAAAGAAAACCTCGGGCAGTCGGCCTGCATCCTTTCGCTTCCGGACTTCTTTGTAAGTTTGAATGCAGAAATAGTCCGTGACGCCGAGTGCTCGGATGACCGGGTCGCTGTTTTCGACAGCGGCGAGATAGGCTTCCCAGTCGCCCGCGAATTGATCGGCGAGGAGGGTGCCCGGCGCATGTAGATGCGGGTCCCAGCGGTGCCAGCGGGACCCGCGCGGGTTCCATATCATGACATTGATTCTATGACCGCTGATGCGCTCATTGCGGACTTTGTCAAGCTCAGACTTTCCACGTCACAGATCCGTACCGAGAACGTCGGCCAGGGTTAGCAGATCTGCGTGGGCATGATCGTCGGTTGACGCGAACGTTCCGAGCCGCTCATCCAGCCCATCTGGAGTTCAAATCGGCATTACGGGGGGAATCGCCGATCCAGCAACCCGCTAAATTCCAGCCCGATATCGTACTTGACCACAAGTTCACTCCCGCACATTTCCGACCAATCGAGGAAATCCCATGAAACCATCAAAGCTCTATGAGGCGCTTCATGCGCTGATCGGCGAACGCGTGCCCCTGCACATTTGGGGCGCATGCGGAGTCGGTAAATCGCAGATCGTTTCCCAGGTCGCCAACGATCTCAACTACGACTTTCTCGACGTACGAGCCGTGCAGCTTGACCCAGTCGATCTCCGGGGACTGCCCCGGATTGTCGATGGTCAAACGGAATGGGTACCGCCCAAGTTTCTCCCCAACTCAGGCAAAGGCATTCTCTTTCTCGATGAGCTGACATCGGCGCCGCAGATGACCCAGGCGGGCTGCTATCAGCTGGTGCTGGATCGCAAGCTCGGCGAGTATGTGCTGCCCGACGGCTGGGTTGTCATCGCAGCCGGCAACCCAGCCTCCGAGCGTGGCGTTCATTTTGCGATGCCACGACCGTTGCGCAACCGATTCGTTCATCTGGACCTTGAACCGGATCTTGACGACTGGTGCAGGTGGGCTGTGAAAGCTCAGGTCCGGCCTGAGATCATCGCCTTTCTCCGCTTCAAGCCTGAGCTTCTGCATACGGCGGACACGACGGCGGACGCCAACGCCTGGCCCACTCCGCGTTCCTGGGAGATGGCCTCACAGGTGCTTTGCGGCATCGCCCGCCGTCAGAAGACGCAGTTTCTTTCGGGAGCCAGCGAGTTTGAGGCGCAGCTCCTGGATGGAACGGTGGGTCCGGCAGCGGCTTCGGAACTTGTCGCTTTCATTCGGCTGTTTCGTCAGTTGCCTTCGATCGACGAAATCCTTTTGAACCCCACGACGGCGCCGCTTCCCACGGAGCCTTCCGCGCAAATCGCCATTGCTACCGCCCTGGGGAGGGCCTTGAGCGACACCTCGGTAGGGAGAGGAATCGCGTATCTCGACCGGATGCCGACCGAGATGCGGGTGATGGCCATGCGCGACGCGGCGGCGCGGGACACCGCCATAACCCACACTCCGGAGTTCGTTCGCTTCGGAGTGGAATACCGGGAGGTCATTCAATGATTACAGAAAAGGCAATGCTCGCCGCCGTCCACATCAGCATCTGGACAGCCGTCAAACACGACCGCAAGGTCAGCCGCGATGTCGCCGATCAACATGGGGCGCACCAGGGCGCGGGCCGCTACAACAAGCAACTGTTGCGCGGCGCAGACAAGCTGGATGAACTGCGCACGCTGGCCGGCCAGATCCGGCAGCACTTCTACAAAATCACTCTGCCGTGGTCCGACGAAGGCTTCCGGCTGCTGCCAGCGAACTTCTACTTCGATCTCATGGCGCGCATGCGTGAGTTCGAGACCAGCTTCGAGCAGGGCGTCGAGAGCTTTCTCCGCGTCTATCCGCAGTACATCGAGCAGGTCAGGCCGGAGTTGAATGGACTCTTTCGGGAAGAAGACTATCCGGCCCCGGACAAGCTGAGGACGAAGTTCGGCGTCAAGCTCGAAGTGCTGCCCATCCCGTCTGGCGCAGACTTTCGCGTTCAGATGTCGGCCGAGGAGCAGGCGCGGGTTTCGCGCGAGATCGACGCCAACGTCCGCGAATCGCTGATGCGCGGAACGGAAGACCTCTGGAAACGGCTGCGCGAGGTGGTCGCCCACATGGTCGACCGGCTGAACGAACCGGAGTCGCGCTTCCACGGTTCCTTGGTCACCAATGTTCTGGACCTGGTGGAGATCCTGCCGCGGCTCAATGTGAACGGCGACACAGACCTCAACCGCTTTGCGGAGCAAGTCAAAGAGCGACTGTGCAACTACTCCGCTCAGGACCTCAAGAAGCACGACCTGTTGCGCGTCACCACGGCCGCCGACGCCGCCAACATCGTCGCCGAAATGGATGGCCTGTTACGCAGCCGCGAGGCGTCAGAACCCGCTGAAAGCCCGAGCGCCGACGACATTTTCGCCCGCATGTCCGCGTACATGGAGGCGCCCACGGCGGCATGAGACACGAGAAGCTTACCTCACAGCGGATTCAGAAGGCGAGAACCTCTCTCATCCTGGACCATCCATTCTTCGGCTCGCTTCTGTTCCGTTTGAAGGGACGCGAGTGCCGGTCGATTCCTACGATGGCCACCGATGGAGTATCGCTCTTCTACAACCCTGATTTTGTTGAGACTCTGAACGCGGCGACTCTGGCCGGCACCCTGGCTCATGAGGTCATGCACCCGGCCCTGCACCATCATGTGCGCCGCTCCGGCCGCGATCCGAAACAGTGGAATGTAGCCTGCGACTTCGCCATCAATCCCTTGCTTGTTGACGCCGGACTCTCGCTGCCCGACTGGGTTCTGATCGACAACCGCTTCCGCGGGATGAGCGCGGAGCAGATCTACAACATCCTCGAATCGGAGTCGGAAAGCGAGCAAGACTCCGGCAACGAGGGTGAAGACGAGGATCCCGGAAGAGAGAAATCGAAAGACAATGCATCGGATGGTGGCGACTCAAGCGAACCTTCCGCTCCTATTACCGAAGGCGGGGTTGGCCAGGTACTCGATGCGCCACCGCCGGACGAGGACACTCCAACCATCGAAGAACAGGCGAGGGAGTGGGATGTGGCGGTCAACCAGGCCACGACGGTCGCCCGGCAGGCGGGCAAGGTTCCTGCCGGCCTCAACCGGACGCTCGATGGGGCGGCCGAGGCGTCGGTCGACTGGCGGGAGTTGTTGCGCCGGCTCTGGTCGGAGACGACACCGGCCGACTATAGCTGGATGCGTCCCAACCGCCGCCATATCTGGGCGGGGGTCTACCTGCCGGGAGTGATACGCGAGAGCGTGGGTGAGGTGGCAATTGCCGTAGATTGCTCCGGCTCCGTAAATGCGCGGCAGCTGAGGCTCTTCGAGGCCGAGGTACGGTCGATTCTCGAGGGTCAGCGGCCGGAGCGCGTCCATGTTCTTTACTTCGATTCAGAGGTGCAGAAGGTAGAGACATACGAGGCCGGCCAACCTGTCCACCTTGATCCGGTGGGAGGCGGCGGCACGGACTTTGGCCCATGCTTTGATTGGCTAGATGAGCATGGGATTCTGCCGCAGACCCTCGTCTTTCTGACAGATTTGTATGGCTCGTTCCCGCTGTCAGCTCCCGCTTATCCCGTCCTGTGGGCTTCGACCGGAAGCAAGAAGGCCCCCTTCGGTTCGGTTATTCCGATGCAGGCCGCCTAGTCCAAAAGGGCGCAGAGCTTGCCGTGCGGGCGCAGTGGCAACACGCAAATGTCGATCTCACCCCAGTCGTTCGACTGACGCCCCAAATAGTTTTCGGGGAGGAGGCTCTCTGTGAATCAGACTTATCGCATTTTCGCGGACGGCTCCGCGATCGGCAACCCGGGCCCGGGCGGTTGGGGCGTCGTGGTAATTCAGGGTAAGAAACGTTGGGAACTGTCGGGCGCCCATCCCTGGACGACCATCTCCGAGATGGAGCTAGTCGCGGCGGTCGAGGCGCTTCGGTCGTTGGAGGGCCGAGCGCGGATCGAACTCTACTCAGACTCCGAATACCTGATCTACGGAATGCGTGTTTTTGTCTCTCACTGGCAGCGCCAGGGCTGGCGAAACCGGCGCGGAACTCAACTGCAGCACCGCGAATTATGGGCGGAGCTGATCGAGCTGAACGCGAATCTTCTTATCCGATGGACCTGGATCAGAGGACACAGCGGGCATCGTTACCAGAGCCGTGCCGACAAACTTGCGTATGAAGCCGCCCGCTCTCTCTGTGTGCAACGAAAGATAGCGGCATAGTGCCGGCGAAGACTTCAGAAAGTTCGAGAAGGAGAAACACTGATGGCATCGATTGCGGAAACAAGCTCGCTGTTTGAAATCGACGCGGAACTCGACGGACTCCTCGAAGAGATCGAAGGACAGGTTGAGTCGGAAGGGCCGGCCGCTGAAGACCTGGTGGCCCGCTTTCAGCACTTCTGCGAGGCGCACGGCGAGAAGGTCGACCGGATCGGCCGCTTTGTGCGCATTATGGAAGCCCGCGAACAGTATTGCCGGAGCGAAGCCGCACGCCTTACTGACCGGGCCCGGGCCGCAGCCGGCAAGGTGGAACGGACCAAGAATATGGTGCTCTACTACCTGCTCAGCAGGGACCTCAAGAAGATCGAAGGTTACCAATTCACCTTGCGCGCGCAGAAGAACAGCCAGGACTCGGTGCGAATCATCGACGAAGCCGCTGTGCCGCGCTGCTACTGCAGAATAGATGCGCGGATCGACGGAGTTGTCTGGGAAACGGTGCTCTCGCTACTCCCAGACGAGCTTTCGAGGTCGTTGGAGTCATCTGTCCAGGAGACACGACCGAATGCTGAAGCGATCAAAGCGGCTGCGACGCGGAACGAACATGTCCCAGGGGTGGAAGTGCGCCGCGGTTCCCATCTGAGAGTGGCCTGAAGGGATTTGGGGGTGTCGCATCCTCGCCGCCGTTTTACGTGCCTGAATGATTCCGCCTATCAAGAACACCCACTTTGCACCCCACATTGGACCGGGTCTCCGAGGCATCGTCCATGCCGCGCTGAGGCCGGATGTAGGCCGACGCCCGAGAGACGATTTTTCCCGGGCACTGCATTCACTGGCCTCTGGCCGACATCGAGCGGCTCGATGAGTGACTGGCGATGATGTGCTCATCTGAGATTCGCTAATCGAATCGCCCGTATGTTGCGCGGCGTGCATCCGCTAGAATGTCGGTTAGCTTCCTATGACCGACCTCAATGTCTCGCCTCTGGCCAAAGACCTCCGCGCTCTCGTGGATAGTGCAAAGAAACGCTTGTGGATTGTCTCACCCTATATTGGTTCATGGAGAGCAGTGCGAAGGATTCTCGGCGAGAGCTGGGAAAAAGTCGACGTAAGGATGCTGACGGATAAGGACAGCGGAATTCTCGCGAGGGATACGCTTGAACGCTTCGCGGCGCATCGCCCAGTCCGGTCGTTGAAAGGAGTCCACGCCAAACTCTACATCGTGGACGATAGCGTGCTCCTTACGTCCGCGAACCTTACGGAGACTGCTTTCACGAGGAGATATGAAGCCGGTCGCGTACTAGCCGGGGAACACGCGGAAGGCCTCGCAGCGTTTTATAAATTTCTTTGGGACGCCGGAGCAGATGTCGAGCTGGAATCGATCGCATTCACAAGGTCGCGGGGCGGAAATGTCGATGAAGATCCCCAGGAGGGGCTCACTAAGCTTTTTGCGCTTCCTCCTGCACCAACCGGCACCTCTAAGGGCGCAGGGGAGTTCGCCGACTATCCATATTTTCTCGACATTTACCGCGACTACGTTACGGCTTATCTGCAAGCTGGCCCCCGCGATGAGCCGAAAGAGCCGCTTTATTTTGAAACAGACAAATTCTTAAATTACCTCTATCATGACGATCCGAAGAAGCCGTCCCGCGCCTACAAAGACAAGCGAGCGCGGAATCTTTCTGAGCCTCAACGGGTGGAGGAATTGATGAAATACCGGGCTGGCTACCGCAAGGCAGGCTTGGACGCTACGTTCCACCTGGAGAACGCAGAGAAAATCCAACGCCTGCTAGCACGGCCCGGGATTTCGGAACTTACGAAAGCCGAGATCAATGAAGTTGCGGGGAGCCTGAATTGTTTTGGAAACCTGCCTTTGGCTAAAGCCAAATTTCTTAACAACAATGATCCGGGCACCATTCGAAAAGCGTGGTTTGAGTTGATCCACGGCACCGGGGACGTGAAATTCCGAATGAATCGATGCCGCGAGATGCTATACGGCTTTGGTAAGTCGGCGATCCAAGAAACGCTAGGCTATTACTACCCCGATCGCTATCCATTGCGTAACGAGAACACGAACGCAGGCCTGCGCTTTCTCGGCTTCAAGTTATGACGAGAACTCGAAAGGCCCCCAGCGTTGAGGGCACGACATCGCGCCCATGCAGCGATTGGTCGGGGCCGGATGTCGATTCTCGCGGTGAGCCAACGCCCCCGGCTAGGCTGTCAACTGTCGATTTCAGGCAAAATCACTCACGAAAGCAGCTTGCACTGGATATTGCGGATCACTACCCGAACGTACCCTGCTGATTGCCACCGCCCGGAACAATAGTGTTCCCGGGTGTTGGCACAGCGCTTTGCCTGACAAGCGGCTCTAGCCCGCCACTTCAATTGCTCAATGTGGGGCAGGTGGCACCGAAGTGAAGAAGAGCTAGAATGGAACGTCTGTTGCGTCATTTATCTGGGGAATTCGGCAGTCAATTGGAAACAAATAGCATAGCGTTTCCTGCATCTCGTTCTGGCGATTGAAAATGCCGGAGAGGAACTTGCGAAGGCCCCGAGTCCTCGATTCAGGAGACGAGTCCGGATAACGACGTGATCAAGGCAGTTGTAGCGCAAAGTGGGGTCGTGCCAGGCTCCCAAGTCAGCGAGGCGCGCACCTGCGCATTGCTTGAAGTTGAAGCCAGTAAGTCAAAGAAAATGCAGGGTTCCGTCGGTCGAGATGTATGCTGTTTCTACCTGATGCAATATGCGATCGACCGGCGAACGAAGCGCGTCGTCCAAGCCGACCAGGTTCGGCGGACAGATCGAAACCGCGCCTATGAATGCCCGGTTTGCAAAGCCGAGGTCCATTATCGGCGTGCGATGGGTCTGAGCCCGGAGCCTGGGTTCGCCCATAATGCGCATGTGGCACGACAGGACTGCCACCTCTATCATCCCTCGTTCGGTGTTGAGAGTCCGGAATGGAGGGGTGGGGCTGCCGCGACAGAACCAATCAACAAAATCGATCTGTGCCTCGATGACCCGCTCGACGATAAGAACACTTGGTCTCTCTTCCTACGATTTCCCGAGATTTCCGATCTTGGAAACGCTCGACTCCGGGCCTTGGTCGGCGGCTCCGTCAGTGTTGTGACGGGTAGTTCTTCCGCGAGTATCTCGCTGATGGACCTGCGACCCGGTGTCGGAATTGCGCGCCTTGTGGTGCCTCCGAGCATGAGCCCATACCAGGCTTCGCCGGCGGGACATTGGCCACCCGACCTTTCTTCCGACCGCTGGACCGGCACTTGCGAAGGATTGAATCCTCGCGGCACTCCATTCGTTCTGCGAAAGGGCGAATGGGAGCGGCTCAGAAACGGCGGCGAACTTGAGTTGGGCAGCGAAATCAGAATCGTTGCCGACGTAAGAAACGCGCCCCCTCCGGCCTGTTCGGTTGAGGCGCTGGCGATAACGCCTCACAGTAAACTTGACTGGCGAGTGTGGCGCGTGTTCCTGCCTGACTCGATCTCGACCTCGCTTGATCGATGGGCGGAAGCGATCAACGTTACTCTCGCATCTCCGGCGGACGAGGTTGCCCTACTAGGGATTCCGCAGGGTTTCGATTCCAATGGTCCTGTCTTCACGACAGGTAGTTCCTTAATCGCGAAGGTCAAATGGGCTGCGGGCGAACCCTCAGCGGCCCTGACGCTGGGAACGCCTCTCGGAAGTGAATCGACCTCGACTTGGCCGACGCAAACGTCCCCTGCATACATGGTGTTCGGAACCTACGATTCGGGCTCAACAACACTTACTGCGAACTACGATCGCCGTACTACAGAGACCATCGAGACGGCTGTTGCGCCAACGCTTGACGAGATTCGCAACATATTGCGCGCTACACCGCGCTTCGAGATCGTCATCGGCGACACGACGGTATCGGCGTGGCAGGATCCCGTCGCCTTAAGCTCAACCGTGGAACAAGCCGCCCCTCCTCCGATCACGATCTGCCCCAACTACGACGCGCTCCAATTCGATGTGGAATGGACCACGCAAGAGGGCGCTCAGTATGCTTATGGCCTCACCGCAGCGAAGGTTCAGGAACGCCTATCCGCAGCGTGGGGTCAGGACGCCGATTTTGAAATCTCGGCAGGAGCATTCGGTTGCATCCGTCTGCGCTTCCTGCGGCCGAAGCAGTCTCGTGACGCAGCCTCAGTAAGCCGTGCAATGCGTTGGGCAACCCTTGCTGGAGGACGGACGGAAGCTAGTACCAGCGCTTGGCTGCGTCGCGGCCTTGCGGCGAAGGGCGTCCCGCTGCGGGATAAGACCAGGAATGGCTCCAGGCGATGGCTTCCGTTGCTGGTGAATGAGGTGAAGCGGTTGCAGAAGTGAATTTAGTGGATCGGATGCTCGGCGTGAGAACACTCATTGGCGTTATTACGGGGACAAGACGGGACAAATACGAGGAACAAATCGCGTGGATCCGCCCCTTAGCCGAGGCGACCAACGATTCCTGGGAAGCCGTTCTGGCACCGCAGTCAGAATTTCCCAGCCGTGGTTCGATCTTCTGGCCGCGCGCAGCGGGTGCTAAGGAGAACGCGCTCGTTCGGTTCCACGCAAAGGAGAACGACGTCAAGAATGGCGGCCCTGACGAATACATGGCCGTTGACTCGCAGCTTGCCTTTGAGGCCCTCGATCTGCGTTGGGTCGGCGATTGCGAGCAAGTACGTCTTGCGCTCACTCACGGAATTGAACTCCCGCATCTCGTCTCCCCGAAATACATGATCCGTTGCGCCGGGGATCTGGTCGTAGGCCCAGTCAGTCTGGTTTCGGAGAATACTGGCAAGGTCATCCTTGAGAAGAATAATCGTGCCCGCATCTCCTGTTATCAACTCGGGGATGATGCCTTCCTCGGAATCACGTTCGATGACGAAACCCGTACCATATTGGCGGGAAGTCTTCCTCCGACGCCCTACAGCTACGTTGATTGGGACGACGACAAACTTATCATGCGTCGAGCAATCGAAGCGGCTGCTCGCTTAAAGGGAAACGGCACCAAACTGCCGAGGCAAGTGATCGAAGATGCCACCGTACAACTGACACAGTATGGGGCCGACGCCAGCGCACGACTTGAACTCTATCGTCTCAGCAGGGCGAAGCAACTCGCCTCCGACACGCAACAGGTGATTTCGCTCGCTGAAGAAATCTTCACGGGTCTTCGAGATCACCCATCAGTCGTTCAAGAAGTGCAGAAGTTTTATGAGGGGCAACGAGGCGAGATCCGCGCGAGGATCGAGAGCGAGCACGCGACTGAGCAGGCGGCAGTGACAAAACTCCGGGAGGAGCGGCAGGCGGCGGAAGAGGCTCTAGCCTCTGCAAAACGGCAGTTCGAAGAGACGGAAGCTAGACACAAGGAGCAGGTATCCGGAATAGAATCCGCCCTTGTTGCGCGTATCGATCAGGTGCTCGGGAATGTGCCGACGCTCCTTGCAGATGTCGCCTTGCTCCGGCCATTTCTTGAAGAACAGTCTTCGCCACCTCAGCCTCGAGTCGCCTGGACTCCAGAATGGCCTGTCGCTCAGGTCAAGGTTGCTGAGATTAAAGAACTGAGGTCGCGGATGATTCCAGCGCTGCGGGCGCTTGGAGTTGCGACGACAAGCTATCAGCCTATTCATGCTGCATTTGCGTCTGGATTTGTGCCCGTGGTGAGCGGAGCACGGGCGCTGGAGGCGCTCGAAGCCTACGCACATGTGATGTGTGGTGGGCGGCAGGTCTTAGTGGAGGTGACCTCGGCGATCGCCGATGTGCAGGACTTGTTCGGCAAGTTAGAGCATAGAGCCTTCGTTCCACACCCCGCAGGTCTGCTCGACATCATCAGAGCGGCGCGGGAGCATGAAGAGCCATTCCTCGTCGTTCTCGACGGGATCAATCGCGGACCCACGGAATCCTATCTCCTGCCTTTGCTTAGACTGGTCCGCAACCACAAGGCCTCGATCTCGCTTTTCCACCCAAACGCGATCGATCCGTCCGACCCCTACCACTCAGAGTCCCGCTTGAGATGGCCGGCGAATCTGCTCCTCGCAGCGACTGTCATCGAAGGGCCGACAACTCTTCCGGTAGCGCCGGATGTTTGGAAAGACAGCATCCTGGCAATCGCTGATTCGGACGGTGAGTTTACCGAGCGCACAGAACTCGGTGATTTATCAGAGGTGGACGGATCGAGCGCACTCCTGAATGTTGCCCCGGCCCGCGATCAGTTGGAATGGGTCTCAGAAGAACTTCCTCGACTCCACGGTAACGCAAAGCGATTCGCCGGTGCCCTGGCTGCGGTTATCTCGGATCAAGCCGCACAACAGGCGGCGATTATTAAGTCGATTGTGGTGCCGTATCTATCCTCGCTGGCGAATGACGATGAGCGTGGTTCAGAGATTACACGACTAGAAAAGACCCTCAACGGTGAACTCGGCGAATGGGTGAATCTCGCGAGGCGGTCGATCGCATGATGCAACTTCAAACCATCACCGAAATCGAGGCGCACACAATCCTTGCGCGCGAACTGACCGGCAGCGAAGCCTGCGACCAGATCGCAGAGGACTGCGCCTTGCTGCGGAGTTGTGCGTGGGCGCTCACAGACGGCGTTCATCCGGTCCACATTCTGCGGCTTCTGAATCTCGCATCCACCCTCCACTTCGCTGGCGACGCGTCCAGAGGAAAACTGAAAGAAGCCTTGCAGGCGCTGTCTGAATGCGGTGATCTCGCAGAATTATCGAACGGACAATGGCTGCCCGCGCCGACGCGGGAAGTGCGCTTAGGCACCGCCGACGACATACGGTCGCTCGTAGGCGGATTCCCAACATCTTTACTGCCCTCCGAACGTGCAGCCCAGATTGAACATATTGGCCCGTATAGAAGAGTGAGAGGTGACGCTCTCTCGAAAGAACTCGAACTGCCACAGCAGAGTCTGGAGGCGTGGATGGGCCACACTCCGGACGATCTGCGCGACTGGACGCTATCGGCTCTGCCGAGTAACTACGAGCGCCATCGGCCTACAGGTCGGTCTATAGAAATCTATGCTCCTGAACTCTCTCCGGCATCGACGCCCCAGATGTTTCGCTGGGTGGATCGCATCGACAAGCTCTCAGGTATCTATCTCTCACGCGAGGAACTGCCCTTCGGCGGTAAGAGGCACTACGCCGTGAAGATCGTGAAGGGCCAGATCAGCGGAATTCGGACCATGCCGCCGATTGACCTTCGACGGCTTATGTATGGACTCGATCTGTCGGCGGAGAAGCCCGTCGCGGTAGAGGAGGTAACCGGCCCTGCCAGTACGTCGTTCGTTCTCAAAAGCGTGCTGCCGCAAGCGGAGCAAAGGCTTTTCGCTGCACTGGGACAGTTGGCTGTACCCGAAGGCAAATACTATCCGCAGACCTGGACGTTTCATCAAGAGCACGCAGTAGAGATCAAGAAGCGGCTGGCTACGTTGGGCGTCAGCACGTTTGTAAGGACGTACAGATGACCGATATCGGAATCAAGCAGGTAGCAGAAAGGATCCATAACCGGCTTCAGCGTTACCTGGAAGCCCAGTATCACATCAAGGACCCTGCGCTCATCGAAGAACGCCATCGCCTGCTCCTCGAACCCGGCTCGATTGCCCAGCGACCTTTTGTTGAGGTAACGCCCTCTTACGCAGTCGAAGACGGATTCACTCGGCTGAAGATTCCGCAGACCGTTAGCGGCATCCTGACGGAGTTGGGAGCGCTTCGGCCGGGTATCGGTGTCTATCCACCCTACAGACACCAGGCGGACGCGCTCGAGGCATTCTTCGGCAAGAACTCTGATGACCTGATCGTTGCCACCGGAACCGGTTCGGGAAAAACGGAGACCTTCCTCTACTCTGCGATTGGCTCGCTCGTGATGGAAGCGACGGAGCGTGTTGCATCGTTCGCCATGCCGGGTGTTCGGGTACTCCTGCTCTATCCGATGAATGCACTCGTCAGCGATCAGACGTCTCGCCTTCGGAGGCTCTTCGGCGACGAGCGCATGGCCGGTTTGTTCGAAACACGCTGGGGGCGACGCCCCCGCTTTGGCATGTACACAAGCCGCACCCCTTATCCCGGGATACGCACCAACGATAAAGACGGCCGCAATATCGCGCCCTTGCTGGAATACTTTGTTGAACTCGAGGAGTCGGAGGACTCCGAGAAGCAGAACCTTGTTCAGGAACTGAAGAACCGGGGCCGCTGGCCTGCGAAGGACCTTATCGGATTCTTTGCTCCCGACGAAGAAGAGGTTAAGACCTATAAGTCAGGCAAGAACGTGGGAAAGACGTATCGATCCAGACACTGGGACAACAGGCTAAATACGCAGCCCGGCGATCGTGAGTTGCTCACCCGCCATGAGATCCAGAAGAATCCCCCTGATCTGCTCGTCACCAACTACTCGATGCTCGAGTACATGTTGCTGCGCCCGATCGAACGCTCCATCTTCCGCAAGACGAGAGACTGGCTGGCGAGCGATCCCCGCAACCAGTTTTTGTTGATTCTCGATGAAGCTCACATGTACCGCGGGGTCTCAGGAGCGGAAGTTGGTCTTCTGATTCGGCGCCTGCAATCGAGGCTCGGAATCTCCCGCGACCAAATGAGGTGCATCCTGACCAGCGCGAGTCTGGGCGATGGCCCGACGGCCGAGACTGCGGGAAAGCTATTTGGAGAGGCGCTGACTGGCAAGCGCAAGAGCAGTGGCTTTACCATCATTCGCGGCACAAAAGAAGCAAGACCAAAATCGGCCTCTGGAACGACGGCAGAGGCAACCGCATTTGCAGCCGTCGATCCCGCAGTGTTCGCTGGCATCGACAAGGCAGCCATCGAGCAGGCACTTGTCTCGGTTGCAGCCTCACTGGGCTGGGAAGCACCAGATGGAGACCGACCGCAGTACGTCGGCAAGCAACTCACGGGCACCGGCCCGTTGGAATTGCTAATCGAAATCTGCGCCGGCAACGGCACAGCATTCGAATCGCTGGCACATCAGCTCTTTCCGACTGTCTCTCAGGAAGCGGCAGAGGCTGCAACAGACGGTCTTCTCGCATTGGGCTCTTACGCCAGGCGTTACGAAAGTGGCCGGCAAGAGCAGCCATTGCTTCCGACAAGAGTTCATATGTTCTTCCGGGGCCTTCCTTCGGTCCACGCTTGCCTGAACGAGGAATGTAAACAGCGTAGGTATTCCGTAGATACAAAGTCCGTTCTGGGGCGTTTCTATACGGAGCCTCGGACCAACTGCCCATGTGGTGCGCGCGTCTTCGAGATATTCACTCATCGGGACTGCGGCACGTCGTTCATGCGCGCATTCGGTGTCGGACGTAGAGCAGATTTTCTATGGAATGAGCATGGTGGAACGCTCTCGCAATTTGGCGCCCCTCTGCACGAAATTCACTTCCTCCTTGAGGAGCCGCACCCGGATCAGGTTCGCAGCGTGGAGCCGGTATGGCTCGATGTTGCCACTGGACGCTTGCAGGAGCGTCAACCGTCGGAAACGGCCAGATTCAGGCTGGTATATCGACCGACAGAAGCGGACGAAGACGAAGCCCTATCCACATTCACGAATTGTCCGGTCTGCACGCGCCGAACGAACACGGGCGGGTCGCTCAAGATCATGGATCTGGCGACGAAGGGTGAGCAGCCATTTGCGAATCTCATCCGCGAACAGTTCGTTAATCAAGTAGCGACCAAGCCGCTCGACGAACGTCATCCCAACGAGGGCCGTAAGGCGCTCCTCTTCAGCGACGGCCGGCAGAAGGCAGCTCGGCTGGCGCGAGATCTCCCGCGGGAGGTGGAGCGCGATTCTCTCCGCGAGGCGCTCATCGCTGCCCTCAAGGAACTTGCCGATATTGGAAAGCCCCCTGTTCCAGACGAGACCCTCTATGCGGCGTTTGTCCTGGTGTGCGCACGCCATCACCTGCACTTCTTTGATGGACAGGACCAGAAGGCTCTGCTTGAGGACTGCCATCGTTTGGAAAAAGACTATGACCTCGATCTTGACCTCGCCCTTCACGATGGATGGAAGGCGACGCCGCCGACGCGCTTTCGGCAGGCGCTCTTGCGTCAGATCAGCGATCCGTACTATTCGCTGATTGCGGCTTGCGCAGTCGTGGTTCAGCCACGCCAAACGAAACTCAAACTGCTCGAACGGCGCGTGACGGCCGTCCCTGCCGAGACATTAGCTGAGATTGCAGAGGCGTGGATTCGCGAGATGCTCTACCACGACGCCTTTGACCCGAGTCTTTCGCTGACGGCGCGCTACCAGGAGTTCCCCTATTTCGAGGCGGTTGGTGTGGAGGACGGTCTCAAGAAGTTCTTCGGCGAGGTCGCGAAGCGAACGCAACTGGAGGCGGAAGTAGTCGATCAACTACGCCGTGAGCTTTTCGATCTATTCACGCGGACGGCGGTGAGCGCGGACGACTCAGGGCGATTACTCACCGGAGACGCGCTTACGATCAAAACAGCGATTGATGACGTCTGGTCACAGTGCCTCTTCTGTGGCCACGTGCAACTGAAGCCATTTCTCGGTTCATGCGCGGAGTGTGGACAAGAGCAATTCGAACCGCGCCCTCCGGATCATTCGTATATGCGGGCTAGGAAGGACTTCTTCCGGGAGCCGCTGAGGGGCGTTCTGAAGGGCCAGCGGCCCGTCCATATCACCGCGGAAGAACACACGGCACAGCTATCGCAGCGAGACACTGGCGTTGTTTACGCGACTACCGAGGAGTTCGAGCTCCGTTTTCAGGATGTTTCTCTCGGAAAGGACAAGCCTGCCGTCGATGTCTTGAGTTGCACCACCACGATGGAAGTCGGCATCGATATCGGATCGTTGACCGCAGTTGGCCTCCGGACGGTTCCGCCGCTGAGGGAGAACTATCAGCAGCGCGCCGGTCGCGCGGGGCGTCGAGGAACGTCTGTGTCGAGTGTGCTCACCTTCGCTCAAGGAGGTCCGCACGATGCCTTTCACTTCGAGCACCCTGAGGTGATGATTAGCGGCCAGGCCCGTGAGCCTCGCATCAAGTCGGACAACCGTCGCCTCGCCCGGCGGCACATCTACTCGTACCTCCTCCAGACCTTCTTCCATGAGCAGATGGATCTACTGCCGGAAGCCCAGCAGACGACTCTGGCCGCATCAAGGCCCGACCTGATGAGCGCCTTCGGACTGGCCACGGCTTTCTTCCACGGCGACGGCCAGTTCACTTTTGCGGCTTTCCAGCAGTGGATGAAAGGTCCGAACTCAAAGAAGGTTCATGATCGTATCGTGTCATGGCTTCCCGATGAGTTGTTTCCAGATGCGAGCAAACGCGAAGTAGAGAAGGCCGCTTATGTAAAAGCCGTTAGCGCCGAAATGGTCGAAGAACTCACGGAAATCGGTAAGGAAGTTGAGGCAACTGCAGGGGCCGGTGAGGAAAAAGCAACTGAACCGGAGGAGACGGCCGAGCCGCTCACCTTGCTCGATTTGCTATTCGACAGAGGGCTGTTGCCTTCCTATGCTTTTCCAACCGATCTTTGCAGCTTCGTGATCCAGGAGCGCGCGGACTTTGGCAAGGTAATCGAACGGGAGCGCCCGCAACTCGGAAAGACGCAGGCACTCAGTGAGTACGCACCGGGAAGAATCCTCGTCGTCAACAAGCAAACCTACCGCGTGGGAGGAATCTTCTTCGATGGTTTGGCAACCGCGAGTCCAGCCGAAGGCTTTTTTGACGGTGTACGCGACCGGTATATTGGATGTCCACGTTGCTCATTCGTCCGGTTGGAAGAGACAGCGGACGTTGCGAGCCCACCTGCCGAGAAGCAATGTCCTGTATGCCACGGAGAACTGCAGGCGAACGAATTGCTGGATCCGCCTGCGTTTTCTCCGGAGGCTGGCAGGCGTCTCAGAGACGAGGACAGAGACCAGGACATTACCTACGCTTCCAGCGCCCAGCTTCCCGAATTAGTCGACCGGGATTTTCAATGGGATAGTCTCACCGGGTCGCAAATTTCCTTTGCCTATCGGGAAGGAGTCAAGCTGATCGTCACCAATAAAGGCAAAAACGGCAGGGGTTTCGGCGTTTGCGATACTTGCGGCGCTGCGTGGCTTTCTGACGAGCCTGAGTCTGAGAAAGAGCACCCGCGGCCTTTCCTGCTGCCCGATTACGTCCGGAAGAGAGAGCAGCCGCCAAAGCATTGCAACGGTCACGTCCGGAAGGGCCTTTACCTCGGACACCAATTCCGCACTGACATTTTGCTTTTACGACTCGAGTTCGATGCCGCTATGGACTTCAATCCTGAGCGGCCCTGGGTTAACGACGCGCTCGCAACCTGTTCGGAGGCCGTGGCGCTCGGGTCGAGCCTTGGACTTTCTATCGATCCTGGTGAACTCAGTTCTGGCTATCGCTTCGTCCCTGCGACACATGGAGGCATTGGAACCGCGGAGATATACCTGTTTGATACGGCCTCGGGCGGCGCTGGCTACGCATACGAAGTAGGCAGGAATTTACAAGCGATGTTGCCTCGCATCGAGGAACTGCTGACAATCTGCCCTGCGCACTGTGAACGCTCTTGCACAAAGTGCCTGCGGCACTATGGGAATCGCTTCCTCCATCCGCGGCTGGATCGGCGGCTGGGCCTGCAACTACTTCGATACGCAAGACTCAGCGAACTTCCGGCGATTCCGTCCGCAGGTGAGCAGAGGAAGGCTCTGGAACCGTTGGCGAGATTTCTCGAGTTAGAGGGATGGACTCTCGCGTGGGCAGATGCTGCCTTGCTCGCTACCGCGGTTGGTGGAAGCAAATCTGTTGCGATCGGCACCTATCCCGCACTTCTTTCCAAGGCAGAGGCAGAAAAACGTCACCCCCTAATGCACGGTCCGGGAGGAACTCGCATTCTGCTGCCCGACTACCTGGTGGAGCGGGACCTGCCGTCCGCTTATCAGGAGGTGGTGAAGCATGTCAAAGTATAGTACTGGCGAATATCCTCTAGTCGCGATCCAAACCTTCATTGAGGCCACACGGGATTCTGGCTACAAGAGCACAGCCGCAGCTCTTTCCGAACTCGTCGATAACTCCTTCGAAGCCGAGGCAAACACTGTGTCCGTGTGCTTGTCCGAGGATGCGGACGGCAAGTGCATCACCGTGACAGATGATGGAACCGGAATGTCCGCCCAGACCATGCAGTTGGCGCTTCAGTTCGGCGGTAGTACGCGGTTCAACTCTCGGTTAGGCACCGGGCGCTATGGCATGGGCCTGCCGAATGGTTCCTTGAGTCAGGCCCGCCGCGTGGATGTCTACAGTTGGACTGATCCTGGAAAGATCTGGGCAAGCTACCTCGATGTCGACGAGATCGCCGCAGGCGGGATCTCTGTCGTTCCTGCACCCAGCAGGTTCAAACCAGATGCCGCTGACGACGCTCCGTCGTCGCCGACAGGGACCGTAGTCGCGCTGACCAAATGCGATCGGCTCGACTTTCGTACGCAGAAAACCCAGGCAAAGTACCTCCACCTGGAATTCGGCCGCACCTTTCGTCACCAGCTATACAGCGGTAAGAAGCTCTTGATCAACGGTGAACGGGTCAAGCCGATCGATCCACTCTTTCTCCGTAATGGCAACAACCTAACTGGCGCGGAACCTTATGGGCCTAGCCTCCGGTATGACGTAGCCTCACCGGGAGGTAAACCCTCACAAATTTCGGTCAGGTTCGCTGTGCTGCCCATCGAACAGTGGTGCTCTCTTTCCAACGAAGAGAAGAATGCAAACGGAATCTCGAAGGGGGCCGGGGTATCTATCGTTCGCGGCGGGCGCGAGATCGACTGCGGATGGTACTTCATGGGTTCCAAGAGGAAGGAGAACTACGACGACTGGTGGCGCTGCGAAATCTCCTTCTCCCCAGTGCTAGACGAGTTGTTCGGTGTTACACACACGAAGCAGAAGATCTATCCGACCGAGATGTTGGAAAGCATCTTGACTCCCGACCTGGAGGGAATTGCGAGAGAATTGAACAGCCTCGTTCGGCGCCGCTACCTTGCAGTCCGTGAAGAGTCAGTAGAATTGAAGAGTACGGCTGTCGCAGAGCATAAGGATTCTCTGATGGTTCCGGTCGTTTCGCGAGGCCCGTTTGCGCAGAACACCCCGCGCACACGGGGAAGGATTACTCAACTGGGCTACAGAATCGATGAACAGGTATTGGAAGAGGTCAGTTTTTATCGTCCGTCGCTGGCACAGGAGCGACTCACGCTGACACTGAACCGTGATCACAGCTTTTATCAGAAGATCTATCAGCCCTTGGCGGCAACTCGGCAGGTCGAATCTGCGAGAGTCCTGAATCAGCTACAACTCATGCTCCTCGCTGTAGGGCGCGCCGAATGCGCGCTGAGATCGGCAGAGGAGAAGATTGCTGTCCGACGGTTGAGGGAGACGTGGAGTAATGCTCTTACGGCTTTCCTGGATTAGGACGCAATCACGATGGGCCAAACAGTCACCCTCAACCCGAACCTCACTGTGCTCATGCCGCTCTTTCGCGAGAGATGTGCGTGCATTCGAAAGATGGTTCGCAACTGCCATGAGGCCGTCTCTGCCGAGTTGATCCAACGACTTCGATCGAACGTCCTCGCACCACTGACTAAACCAACCAAGGCGCAGGTCCAAGAAGAACTAGAACTGCTTGCGTCGCTGAGCGTCACAATCGACCTTATCGCGCAGGGATGGCGTATTATCGCCATCTCTCCGGCCATCGTCATCGAATTCACGAACGGCTTCTCACCCGAGGCGGAAAAAGAACGCATCCGGCATGTTCATCTGATTGACCGAGACGACCAGTTGCGTCAGCCGGCAACGCGGGCCTTCATCACAGGGATGGAGAAGAAGCGCCTAACCAAGAAGGGATGGCACTCCATCTATTCGGTCATGCGGGATGGCGAGAGCCTTTCCCAGGACCTGTCGGCGGTTCGGACTGCGCCTGATTTGGAATCGAAGCTCGAACAACTTCGCGGCGCGATCAAGCCGTACATTCAATTCGTCGAGCGAGACGCGTATTGTGAGCACACCGGACTACGCCTGATGGACATCTGGCGTTACTTCCGCCACACCTGGGTGAACTCTTACAAGAGCGTTCCAGGCCGGTCCATGATGATTCTCATCCGCGATGCGGCGGTTGAGAACCATCCGGTTGTCGGAATTGCCTGCCTCGCTAGTTCCGTGGTCCAACAGTCTTCGCGGGACAAGTGGATTGGCTGGGACTCGGAAAGTGCTATCCAACATTTCCGAACATCAACGAATCCTAAACGGGATGCGGCATGGCTCCTCGGCGAGATAGACCGTTTCATCAAGAGCATCTACCTTAAGGATCTACTCGATAGTGGTCTCATTACCCGACCCGACTTGCGGAAGCCGACCCCACAAATCATCGAAAAACTCCTCAAGGATTCCGAGCGTGCCATCAAACATCACCGGCGCTATCCGAATGCGGCGCAGCACAAGCATGTGACCGCAGGGACTGTCGTAGAGTGGCGGGCACGCGCAGAAACAAGCCTCTTTCGCAGCAAGCGTTCCAAACAACTCGCGGGCCTTCTCTCTGTCCGCGTGGCATTCCAGGAACAGAAGATCGGCAGCGACGTAACAAAAGCGGCTTGGGCTCAAGCGTTCGAGAACGCTCGGTTTCGGCAGGCAGTCGGCCAGATCGTTCGGATGCTGAAGGGCGAACGGGTAGGCGTCAACATGATGGACATCACAGTCTGCGGAGCAGTCGCCCCCTACAATCTCTTACTTGGCGGGAAACTCGTTTGCCTCCTCCTGTGCAGTCCGGAGATCGTCAACGGATACCAACACCGCTATGGGAATCAGACCAGTCTCATCGCGTCCAGCATGCAGGGCGCCCCGGTCCACAGAAAAGCGCAACTCGTATTGCTCTGCACAACGAGTTTGTACGGATCAGCTCTGAGCCAGTACAGCCGGGTCAAAGTACCGGCCGAAGCGGTCGGCGGCAAGCCGCACGAGAAGATTGAATATCGCTCAATCGGTCTTAGCGAGGGTTTTGGGTCGTTTCACATCAGCCAGGAGACCCTCGGCTTGATGGGTACACTCATTGGCCGCTCGAAGGAAGCGCGAAAGGTGAACTCCATCTTCGGCGAGGGAGTCAACCCGCTGATGCGGAAGATCCGCGAGGGCATGGAACTGCTCGGCCTACCGTCCGAAGTGTTGATGAATCACGGAAACAAGCGCGTCGTGTACGGTGTCGCACTTGCCCGAAACTTTCAAGATGTCCTACTGGGCTTTACTGACTCCGCGCATTACAGGGTACCCCGAACCCGGGACAAGCAGAGGACAGAGATGCTCGCAGACTTTTGGCGCCAACGCTGGCTAATCAATCGCTTGGAGAAGCCCGGCATCCTGGAGGAAGTCACAAAACACACGACTGTTTATCCCATCAGGCATGGAGCTCAAGTGGCTTTTCCGGAAGAACGGCAACCGGAGATGCACAGGAGCCGCTAATCCAAAAGGTGAAGAAGGGTGACCACACTACCTGGTTCCTTTGCTGAAAACGATGTCTGTTCTGCATAAGATATCTCAATCGCATCCCGATCAAGTTGATCGTGCACACTGAAACAATGAATTGACCGCCCTGCTGCCTGTGCTTTGCATACGGCTTCGATCCAGGTTTCGTCGTTTGACATCGGCCCCTCAACCGAGAACACCTTATTGTCAGAATCAACAACGCAGAGGTAGAACCGCTTCAACTCTTTTTTCCCCATAACCGAGGCCTTTTCTCGAAGATTCTTGTTGTGAAGACCGGCGACCAACCGACCAACTCAACTTAGTCGCAGAAGCTGGGATTGGCTTGGCGGACAATTGGCAAACTGACCACGGCCTGCCGCATGCACAAGCCGCAGCTTGGCTCTTTCCCGAACACTCGAGCGGGCATTTTCTAGGGTTGCCTGTCCGAAGTATGCCACCGATTCTGGCTGACGCGCACATGCGCGTGAGCGATCAACATCGGCTTTGTCTCCGCTCCCCATCTTACTAAGTCTCTTTCGTCTCGTACCCCGACTTCACCGCCCGCTTCCCACCATGTCCATCCTTCAATTTCCAATCTCCCGGAATAGGGCCGACGTGTGCCGCCCCACCGAAAGGAAGTCCATGCAACCTCATATGCATTCCCTTACCGCTAAATCCGCCAGCCTTGAAGAACTGATCCAGAAGGCGAAAGCCTTCGTTGCCTCGGCCAAGGCCCCAGCCACGGTGAAGGCTTACAGAAACGACTGGCGCGACTTCGAGTCCTGGTGCCGTGATCTTCAGTTGCCGCCGCTTCCCTCGACGCCGGAGACCGTTGCCCTCTACATCGCGGACCGCGCATCCACACTGGCGTCGGGCACCATTGCCCGCAGGCTGACGTCGATCACCAAGGCGCACCAGGCCGCGGGCTTCACCGACTCTCCCGCCACGACCCGCCACTTCGTCGTCGGCGAAACCCTCAAAGGAATTCGTCGCACCATCGGCGCCGCGCAGCACGGAAAAGCCCCGCTCCTCTCGGCAGACATCCGCCGGATCGTCGCTGCCCGGCGCGAGGACCTGATGGGTCTTCGGGACTCCGCACTTGTCCTGGTGGGATTCGCGGGCGGATTCAGGCGCTCGGAGCTCACCGGTATCCATGTATGTGACCTCAAGTTCTCAGCCGATGGCGTCGTTGTCACCGTCCGCAAATCGAAGACCGACCAGGAGAGCGCGGGGCGCGAGGTGGGGTTGCCCTTTGGGTCGAGTCTCGACACTTGCCCGGTCCGCGCCCTGCGCCAGTGGCTCGACCGGGCCGGGATTCGGGAAGGCCCGGTGTTCCGGGCCGTCGGAAGATACGGCCATGTCTCGCGTCGCGGCCTGCACTCCGATTCGATCGGCAAGCTCCTCAAGCGCGCGGCCGGGAGAGCCGGATTGAAGGTCGAGGAGCTCGGCGGGCATTCGCTCCGGGCAGGCTGTGTCACCCAGGCGGCGATGAACGGTGTGCGCGAGTTCGTCATCATGCGCCAGACGGGTCACAAGACCATCGCGACGTTGCGGCGCTATATAAGGTCGGGCGAGATCTTTCGCGAGAACGCCGCCGCCGGCCTCGGAATCTAAAGACGCCGCCAACGCCCGGGAAGAACCACCTCCCGGGCACTGGCGAGCGGTCTGTCAGGCAAAGAATTGGCGTCGTTTGGGGAAGTGCTCGCATAAAAGCGTCCCCAGACTGTAGATCTTCTGCCGAGAGACATTGATAAACGCAAATCAGCGCGAATCTCCCCAAAATCCAAAGTGGAGGAAACCAATAGGCTCCGCCTAAATCAATTTTGTTGGATTCAGCGACTGCGAGCAATCCCATCATCTGCCTGAAGGGGTGAAACCTCTACCAGATATCAGCGTCGTGGGCTCTATCAACAATTTCCGCGAAATCTTCCCCGCGTTCCCCCGCGTACATTTAGTGTGCATAAAAGGATGATTTGCGAGGATGTGGAGCCGAAGGCCAGGGATGCCTTTCGCTGTAGGCTGATCGGGCAGGAACCTCCGACCCGGACATCACCTGCCGCCAATGCCTTTCAAGAACTCACTAAGGTTCGATTCGAAGGCGGCGGCCAGAGCGGCCAAATGGCGAAGCCCCACCTCACGAACCCCTCGTTCCAGATCGGAGATGTGGACCTCGTGAATTCCCGAGTGTTGCGCCAAGTCAATTTGTCTCCAGCCTCGTTTCTTGCGGAGCTGCCGAATTCGCTCTCCGAGCTGGATGCATACGTCAGGTGGCATCCCCTTAGCATTGACTTAGCGGAAGCGCTATATTTAGCGGATGCACTCTTTGCCGCTGATCAAACGCGAGAGTAGGCAGACCGTCATGGGCCGGACGTTCTCTGTACTTGACGAAGAAGAGAGAGCACACACGGCCTGCCGGATGGTAAAACGTAATGGAATCCCCTCAAGCAAACCAGTTCTCGGCAATGGCCGAACCACGGAGAACCCACGGGAAAAGCGATGATTGAATGTAAAGAACTTGCCAACAAAGTGATCGGCGCCTTCGCCATCTACGAAGACGGCCAATACGGGCCAGAAGTCCATATTGAGTTCACCGACGGCACTGCTTTCAGTGCCTGCCTTCAAAACCAAGTCTCCATCGAAGCGAAGCACATTGCCCGGCATGGCGACCAGCTGCATGTCCTGAAGGACTACTCGAGCCTCGCCGTCCCTCGCTAGAAGCGTATCGGGTGCCCTCCGCTGCCAGTGATCTCGGCTTCCAGCAAGTAGGCCTCTTTAATCTTCCCGACACCATTCCTTGCTGCGCGAGATCGCTCGACTTTTTGTGGCGCTAGGCGTCCATGGGAAATGCGCCGGTCACCGTCCCCGTTGAGGTCTATTCCTGCCGGGAATAGACGGTTTTCCAGAATGAATTGGACACCGGCAAGGGGAAGGGAAATCCTATTTTCACGACAGAGCGGCGAGTTCGCACTGCCGCATAGTTAGCCTCTGCACGGTCCAGTGCCAGGGCATCCCGTCGCTCTCGGACTCATCGGACCAGCGCATTGTCGTGCCGAGCCCTAAGCGTGGCGCGACTGTTGCCTTCAAGAACCTGCCTGATCCAGTCGGATAGACGAAACTCGATCGATGTGCGGCGAATCAGTCACGCTCCGGGATTCGAGTTCCTCATTGCAATGGCGGCAACGATGCAGGGCAAAGTATGGCAACTGTTCATCCATCACCGAACTGTCACCCGCAATGGAGTGCGGAGGCCATGAATATGGCCGCTCAGGCTAGAGTGCTCTCAGGTGAAAAGCTTGAGCTGTTGGTGACCCGGCTCCAACGCCACTCCGGGCGGCCGAAAGAGACCTGCTGGCGCTTCATCATTCAACACGGAATCAAGCGAAGCGTAGACCATCGCCGCTGGACCGATTCCGAGTTGGAGATCCTGCGCGAGGAACTCGTGAAGCGGTCTGTTGAAGAAGTGGCCAAGAAGCTCAATCGGACGCCAAAGGCGATCCGAAACGTGCTGAGTAGAAACCAGCTCAGCGTGCGAGAAATCCGCTGCGATCTCTTTTCCGTGAAGAGTCTGGCAAGCGCCATCCATGTTCGAAAAGAGGAGGTCATTTCTTGGATCGAGAAAAACTGGCTACAGGCTTCAGTGAGCGGCAGAGGCAAGAGGAATGCCTACACCATCACACCGGAAGCCTTAATGCATCTCTACAAGCATCACCTGCCGGATTTATTGAAGCGCGGAATACCGAACCTGTCCCTGTTTGAGGCCTACGTCCAGTACTGCTACTCGCCAAAGCACACTGTGGGGGAACAGCTACTGGACGTCCGGCGAGACAAGCGTGAACGGGCCGCATTTGCCGCCGACCAAAAGAGACGACTCAATATCAGCGACGAGGAGGAGGAAGATCAGGATGGATACGTTGAAGAGGGCTACCGCGTCTCAGCGGAAGGGATCGGCAATTCAGGCCAACGCCCCGCAGAGGGAGTTGAATGAAAACTGTCCGGTCTGCGGAAGACCAGCAAGACCAGCAAATGCACCGCGGCTGTCGATTCGCGAAGCAGTCCTCAATACCGTTTGCGCCATTATCGTGCTGGCCATTCTGGTCCCCGCCTTTTGGTTTTCCGAACAGTGGCTGGAACGTGCGGGCCAACGTGACGTGGATCATTTGTTTTGGCACGAGCCAATCGAGAGTTGGAATCGATAGTCGAACCGGAACGAGGGAAAGGCAGAGAGATCGTTCCGAGCGATCATTTATCGCCAATCCCCGATTGGGTTACTGGACAACGCCGATCATTGCGTTGATCTGCGAGTATGGCCAAACCTAAACTCCCGATACAAAATTATCATGGCACCAAAATCTCAGGCGGTCTGATTCGACGTTAGAATTTCCGACGCTTCGAATCGTGACGTTAGTAACGAACAAGTTGACGAAGCTCTGAGCAGAACGTCCGATCAACCAAATGGGTCCTGGCTCGTTCGGACCCGAATGCGAACCCTTGATTTGATTTTTCATGGGAGTGTGCGCCATGAGTGGAATTGGCATTCGTCACCTCCAGGCCGCGATCGCAGTTGCGGAAGAAGGCAGCTTTACAAAAGCCGCGGCTAAACTCCGCATAACGCAGCCGAACCTTACGAAGCAAGTTCAGGAATTGGAAGATTATCTCGGGGTGAAGCTCTTTGTTCGAAGCAACCAGGGGGTGATCTTGACAGAACCCTGCAAGACCTTCATCGAAGAGTCGAAACTTTCTCTGTTTCATCTGGATCGAGCAATTCATACAACCCGCGCGGTCGCGCAGGGAGCGGCCCCGATCCTCAATTTCGGCAGTTCGCCGTACATGGATTCGTACCTCGTGTCACTCGTGTCGTCTGTTCAACTGCCGAAATATCCCAAACTGAGAGTGCGGGCCTCAAGCGCGTTTTCGGAGGAACTGTGCCGTCAGGTTCTCACGGCCCAACTTGACATTGCGCTGGTGGTATCAGTCCTTCCGGACTCGCGACTTAATCTTCTCCACATCGCAAGCCATCCGTTCTACGCGGTGTTTCAGAATCAAGATAAACTGGCGCGAAACATGACGATTTCACTCAACGATTATCACGATCGGGTCTGGATACTGTTTGGGAGACAGGTACATCCTACGCTCTACGATCAGGTGAGAGCACGTGCCAACGAGCTTGGCGTCAGGCCACGAGAGATCCACCATGTCACATCCGCAGAACAGGCGACATATCTGATCCATCATCATGGGGCGGTCGCATTCCTCACCCAGATTGGTGCGTGGCGCATTGCGCGGGACGGTTTGACAATGCGACCGTTAGCCGATGACCAGCTTGTACTGAAGACGGCCCTGGTGACGCACGCGGATGAACGAAGCCGCCTCACCAGCGAGTTCGTCCGCGCTGCGATGCGGAAGCTCCAACAGCATTCAGGCAGCCACCGAGAGCGACTTTCGTTGGCTGGCTAGCGATGCACATCCACATCCGATTCATTCATGATTTGGACTCTGAGAGGCCCTTCGTGACCGCATGAGGAGCAGTGAAATACGCCGAAGGCGTTAGGTGTACCGTCCCGCTCTTCTCGTCGCGACGCTCGTCCGCACGAATCACATACATGCACGTGGACCAAGCCCTGAGAATCCGTTTTGACCTGCGTAGCTTCCATCGTTTCTCCTCCTCAGTACAAACTTCCTGGAGTCAAAAGGTGACGATGCCGATGCAACAACGATGCTGGGGCATATTGCTCAATGGGTCGACCGTGCAACCCGTTCGGGCCGTAATCGAGTCGCGGGGTTCCAACTCATGCCCGGAACGCTTCAGGTACTTTCGCGGATCGAGTCTATGTGATCGAATCACGCGATTCGCAGTCAGTGTCCCGAAGCTGGAGTGCTTTCGGACGACCATCGTGCTCAGCCTCATCCTTCACCCAACACAGGAGCCTTTTTGAAATTCAGCTCGCTGCAATTGAGAAAGTGACAAGGCGACAAATCTAACGTAAGTAGTACAGGCGTTCGGGATACGCTTCAATCACGTCTGCTGCACCGAATCGATTAACATACGAACATCAAGATTGTACAGCGAAAACCGGATCCCGGCATTCTCATTCGACGAAGGCTTGGGGAGTCATGAAAGACTTACCGCCATCGACACGGCGAATGCTGGGCTTCTTCTAATATTTGGTCCGAACGTATGACCCGTATCGTCCGTAGCATGGATAGCCCTCACGATTCTTGTGGGCGATCAGGGTTCCGTCCATCTTCTTTTTATTAAAGGTCTTTCCGCATGCTGTGCAGCGGTAGACATACGTGGGTCCTTGAGATCTGCTCCTTCCGGTCCTCCCGATCAGCGGCATTCTTGGCATCGCAATCGAAGGCATCACCTTTAAGGCGCCGGTAGAAATCAACTCAACCGCATAGCGAGGATTGAACACCTGCGAAGTTACGGCTGCTCCCTGCATCCGGTCCACTCGGTAGGAACGGTGCTCGCCGGAGTCGCTGCGAATTGCGTGCAGCACAAAAAAACCTTCGGCGGTTTGTCGCAGCGAATACGGCTCAATCCGCCGCACGCTGCCGCCGTAAGAGAGGTCTAGCCCATGCGTGTTGCTGTATCGAGAACGCCGATCGAGAGCAACACGCCGAAACCGCGGCGACCTTCGAGGTGATGCTCGATCTCTTTGGAAATTGGAATCAGGCCAGACTCATTTGGTATGACCGCAAGGAGAGTGGCTGCGACGACTATCCCGAGTAACCCCACGAGGCCAACGACAGTTCGCCAGGCCAAGACCGGCAGCAAAACGGCAACGATTGCAGGAAGGTAAGCTTTTCCCAAGTCGCCGGCGAAATTGTAGATCCCCAGTGCCCCGCGCGATTCTGAACCTTAGCTGCGGTTCACCAACTCAGAGGCGCGTGGATGTTGGACGCTCGATCCGATTCCGGCCAGAACGAGTCCTACGCACAGTCCCGCAAAGCCGCTAGGCAGCGCCATCGCGACAAACCCGGCAGCGGCGAAGAAAGTCGATAGCGCGAGGACCGAGCGCGGCTTAAACCGACTGGTGATGCGATCAGCTGGAACCTGAAGTGCGCCCATCGAACCGTAGTAAAGCGCGCGAACAATGGCGAGTCCCATGTATGACAAGCCGAACTTTCCCTGCCAAGCTGGCAGCAGCGCATAAATCTGATCTGTATAGCCGTCGTGCAGGATGTGCGCAAGACAAGCACCGACGAGGTTTCGGCTCTTGCTGCTAGTGGCATGCTTGGAAAGGAAGTTCGAAAGATTCACCATCAAAGGCTCCCAGGACGCACAAAGTCTGTTTCGACCTTACCCTCTGGGATTCTTGCCCTGGGGTGCGGACCACCCGGTCCTCTGTGGCGCTCGGACCAATCCCCCAAAACAATTTGGGATCGAAACCCTAGCCACCTCATTCCATCGACTGGTTCCATTTAAGAAGAGGATCGCAACCGGCGCAATTTTCACTCTTGTCCAACACAAGATGAGCCTGAAGGCTGGTTTTGATTCCAGCACAAAATGAGCCTGAAGGATCGGCGAAGCTGAAGATTGAAGATCAGCGTTCACGAAGCCGAGAAGTTGAGTTTGGAGC
>Ga0209208_10000932_pt1 | contig 40018 bp, 23 predicted proteins | sample S1TSphfallax_3_FD_187694 | JGI IMG/M metagenome (GOLD analysis project Ga0209208, IMG submission 187694) | Host-associated microbial communities from peat moss isolated from Minnesota, USA - S1T2_Fd - Sphagnum fallax MG (SPAdes) (version 2) | ecosystem: Host-associated > Plants > Peat moss >... | reverse complement strand
AATTCTTCATTTAGCACCTTGTCATAACATTCTTTACCCGCGAATGTTTACCAAATTACACTGTTTACCAATTAAAATTCTATAAAATTCTTTAAAATTCTTGCTTCTTTGGGCTTCCATAACATTTTCGCACCAAGAATGTCATAACTATGCATCATATGCATCAACTTTTGAAATGTGCACACTCCTAGACTAAAGGCCAAACATCACACATAACCATTTCATAATAATAGACAAATTTCCAAAAGCATATGGAAAAATGGTGAACTCAAACTTTCCTTTTGCAGGAAATGTTACCATTTTATATGAAGAGAATCAAAGCAAGAAATGGAAGAATTAGCTTAGCAATTCAAGAAAACAAAGCATCAAAGACAAGATAGAAACAAACAAAAAGACAACAAGCCTAGTAGACAAAAAAATGAAAAGCAAAAACATTTGGTAGGATTTATCAACATTACAAACTTGTATAGAAAGAATTTTACAAACAACACAAATGCACAAAATGAAGCCTAATGTTGTCACTATTGTAATAATGGCCAAAGTGGTGAGGTTTGGATTCTCAAATAGTAGTGAAATATTGACCCAAATCTGATTTTCAATATTTCAATCCATACTTGATAAATCAATTCAGGATAGTGAAGGGAGAAAAACATGCTATAAATTACAATACAATCAATAATGGACATAAATTAAAAAAATAGATTTAAAAAGAAACCATAATGTAAGGACAACAATGCATTGCCTAGTATTGTATGAAAACTATCTAGATTTTTCAAAGGGCACAAAGAACAAGATTTATGTTCATAAATGTTTTGCAATTTATAAGACATGACAATTCGTTCCCAACACTAAAAAATGTAATTCAATAGAACTTAAACAAATTGTCCTACTTGAAAAATGAGGTCAAAATTTTTCAACTACTTCAATTGAAAAGATTTTATATTCCACACAATTAAAAATAAATTGGAACAAAAGTAGAATAAATTACATCCAAGGTTTTACAATGAGGTACATTTTGAAAATTATTTGTTATTTTTTTCCTTTATCAAAGTATTTAATGGATTATTTCAAATGATATCATAGTGACAAGAATGGTTCAATTTAAGAATTAATTTCGAGGAGATGTGATTGAATTAAATTGAATCCAATTTTAACACTATAAATTTTTATACAATTAAGTTTGAATGTCAGTAATTTGGATTATTATGATAGTAATTGAAATAAGGAAATAAAAACTTAGACACTCAATGGTTAAGATGATGTAAAAAATATGGTAGGAAATTAGATGTGAAGGAAAAGAATGATTATCTATGAAGACTAACCCAATTCTCAAGTAGATTTTTAAATTAAAAAAATTCATGTAACTACTTGTGGAATATTTAAAATTCATTTGAAATCAATGTTATTGGAAATTCAAATTGGTTGTTGGATGTCCCTTAAAGACTTTGACCAGTAAAAAAATCTATATCTAGGGGTATTCCAGATTAAATCATGTAACATAGTAATATTTAAATATTGTAACACATAATATTGAAACATGCAACTACATCTGGATGTTAGCATGATAATAGTAACATAATTAAGACATATTGAAAATAATGGCATTTAAAACCATAACCATAATACATTTATAATGGAATTTACATTATATTATTCAAAAAAATTTATATCGTATATAATTAAATTGTGTTTCATGGACTTTAAATTAATTAAAAATAGGGGGAAAAATATGTCATTGATAAGAACTTAATAATAAAATAAAACATTCATCATAATTTTGATGGAATTTTTGCATATAAGTTTAGAAGATTTGGGTTGGACCAGTTTAATTAAGGGGGGAAAGAAATAAAAATGAAATGAAGTTTTTCGCAATAACATATAGATTTTTTTTTTTAAAAATTGTTCGTATTGAAGATGAATGTTTACATTCATCCCCATGTTTGCTTTTAGGTTTACCTATATAACATTCATTTTGTGGTTAAATTTGTTGGTTTTACTTGCATGTGTATACATGAAACAACATTTTACCATCCCAAGTTCCAACTCTAAACTTTAAGCTCTAATTTTAGGTTGATGCAACAACTTACCTTTAAAGAGGAATAAGGTTAGTTTATGTTACCATGAACTTGAAAGGTGAAATTACCTAGAGGGCATATTAAAACATCAAGTGAAAATCAACCTTAAGGATGCAACAATTAAAATGATGGTGATGGATGGGGTTCAACTAAAATGTATTTTCCTTGAGGCCATGCTTGGAAATTCCTTTGGGAAAAATTTGTTCCAAATCTATTTGCAATCATAGTCATTTCATATTTATTTTTATGTATTATTTTGAGCTATCATTGGAAAGCTCTCGAGGAGAGCTACAATTTTGTAGTTGGAAACACTTTAATCAAAATTCATATTTAAAAGTTATGATCAAAAATAAATTTAGACACATTTGTTCCCCAGGGAACATTATTGCTCCCTGGGCAACTTAAGCCCTTTCTCCCCTAGGCACATGGTTGCTCCCCATGGCAACTTAAGCTCCTTCTTCTTCGGGGGCGTGATCGTTCCCTGGAAGAAAAAAAAGATTAAGTTGTTCCCTAGGGCAAGTTAAACTCCTCCATGAGGACATGATTGTTCCTTGAGGAAAACCCAACTTCCCCAAGGAACAATGAATTTTCCTTGGGGAAACTTATTCCAAGTACACCTTTTGCTATTGTTGGTTTTGCTTTTAATAAAAATATAGTTTCTTGTTTAGTTATAAGTACTAGCTCCATTCATTTAGACATTCTAATGCCCTGAATTACGACTTTTTGCTCAACCACATAATGAATCTAAGGTTCAAATTATGAGCTTTTTTTTCAAGCTCTTCATCCTCATGTTGTTCTTGATAATAAGCAAGTGAAACAAATTTGTACCTTGGCATTACTTCCTCATTTTTGGACCTGTTGAGACTTTGTTCTTTTCCATGAATCAAAGCATCAAATTCATATTGTTCCATTAGACGTGCTGACTCAAGCATAATTCCTTATCGAGGTTTGAATTCCCAACTTTTTTGTCTAAACTCAACATTTGAATGTGCATTTTCAATCTAATGTTTTTATTTGCTAAAATTTTGTTGTAGATTTTGGTGCGCTTATGTGCTTCATTAGTTTGCACTTCACAAGAAATTATCAATGCTACTTGAGGTGTTTTGTGCCCTTCAGTTCTTTTTTGTCCATGGATGTTTCTGTTATAATAATAAAACTCTTCAAGGTGTTATGAATTGTTGATCTATCTAATCTGCATTTATTTTTTTGTTCATGGCAATGCCATTTTCCATTTGTTCATGTACTATAACCTGATCTAATTATCTCCTTAGATTTCTAGTTATAATTTTATTTGCCATCTCTCCATGTTTTAACTCAAATCTGAACAAACTTTTGCATTGAAACAAAATTCTCATAGTTAATTACTTTATTTAGATTTGCTTCTTGAACAAAAATTTAAGATCAAGATTTTAAAAAAATGCGAGAAATGAAAACTAAAGTCTACTATCAATTTTTAGAAACAAAAATCCTAGCAAAAAGACAAACAATAGTCTGAATTCTATTTTAAAATCAAGCCTTAAGTTAATCACCAAATGGTAGATATAGAATTCCTTTTCTATATTTTGGTCAAATTTTACACTAAATCATATCATGAAACTAATACTAATAAAAAAATTCGATCATATATATTAATATCTAAGTTCAAAACTTCAATCCAATCATGCAAAATATGGAAAAAATATCAAAAAAGTAAAACTAGCTATGGAGTTGAAGCTTTTCCAAAAAACAACATGTTCTTCTTCCATACTCTCCAAAAATCAATGGTCTACAATGATCCTCTTGTCTTGCCAAAAATGATCACCTTACAACAATGTTATGATAAATTCAAATTCAAATTCAAATTCAATTGGTGGTGAAAATTATGTAAACTAGCTAATACATCCTATAAAAGTAAGTATTAACTAACTAACTATTTACAATAAATAATTACTCCCTTAACAAATATACCACTTCACCTCTACCTCTACTAATATTTGAATAGAAGGCATTTTCTTTTGATCCTCCATTGGATGAAATAATAGTCATTTTCATCTCTTCACACTATTAGAAAACCCCTCCTTTTGCAACTACACTTTCAACTATTGTTCAACTACAAACATAGTTGAAAACTACAGAACTAGTTGCAAATTAATTTTTGCAATTGGGAAATATTTTTTTCAACTACAAACTAGTCAAGTCGATAAGTACAAGTTGAGAACGTCATTATAGTTTAAAGTGTTTACCACATGTCAATACCATATCAATAGTCGATTACTGACCATTTTAGTCGCAAAATGTTCTACCAATCTAATTGAGGGATGTTGTCAACTACCTTGGCATGGTGGATGAATTTCATCCGCTGCCTGGGCATGACATCAACAAACATTTAGTTATAATTTCGACTATGCTAGATGTATGCAAGTTGGAATGCGTCCAATATTGAGGTGACACATGGCACATTTGTAACCTTAAACCAATAATCTACCCAAAGTAAAGGATTAGTTGGAAAGTCGATTGTGTTGCAATTATGATGAGAAAATCATTTGGCCAATAGTGAAGTAACACATGGTGATTTCATATGTTTAATGGGTTAGTCAAGGCGTAGTAGAAATTAAGTTGCAAGGTCGACTATTGTGCAACTATGTTTATGGAACATTTAGGTTAATAGTGGGGCAACATGTGGCACTTTTAATTGTGCACCATGTTGCACAAAATGACAAATTGAATGGATGACTAGTAATGAAGTGACGTGTGGCACATTCACGCCCTACAACAAAAGTCAAACAATAGTAAAAATTTAGTTGCTAGGTCGACTATATTTAGTAATAATGCTAAGGTGTGAAGTGCATCAACAGAGTTATGAAAGGAGTCGAGTTTAAGTACAAAGCCTAACTAATATAGTGGGATATATATGTAAGAAAAGAGGTCAAGATTAGTTGCCCAAAAGTTAACATGTGTATTTTCTTTTGTCATTATAATTGATATTGAGTTGACTAATGGACTACAATCCAGTTGGCATTAAGTTGAATCTTTATTGCAATAATTATAGTATACAAACCATGCAAGCTAAACAAATGAAATCTAATGAAATCACTAGTACATTTCGTCTGAATTCTTATCTTCAAACCTCAATTAAAGGGAATTCAAGATGCAACACTCCATTGACTCCTACAATTAGTTGTAAATATGCAACTTCCTACTTTGGTTCACTTTAAATCTATAACCAAATGAGCCCACATACCAACCATTGGAAGTGTGAAGTTGCAACAAAATCTATTATACTCCAATAAGGGGGACAACTCCAAGGACAAAAATTCCATGCCCTTGATGATAAACTTCCATGAACAATGTTTTGCAACCATCACACAAAGGTATTAGGGGTTTCCACAACTCAAACAATACAAAACAATCACAATGTTCAACAAAAATGCAATCATGTGCTGCAATTGGCTATGATGTGAAATCTGGGATATGTAAGATCAAGCTTTTCAACCTACCAAAATCAAGGAGGCAACTATTATCCAAATCAACCTCACTTAATAAACTAAGTTTGAAACTACATATAAGTCCTACAAATGCATTTACAAATTATGTATTGTCTTGGAAATAATTAATGTTCCACAAAATCTTTTAGACCAATGCAAATGCTCTAAACTTTCATTGGCTTGCAAATACCTTTCATCAATTGGGTAATCTATAGTAAGGCATCGACATATCATTTGATTCAAGTACTATTTACTCAAACCTTTTACTCATACTTACTTGAATATTCTTAAGGAGAGTAATAATTCATCCACATAGTTTTGATATCATTGTTCCCAAACCCCCACCAACATTGGGCAAAATGTGCATTAAATTCAATGAAAATTACACGCCCTATTAAACATGAACAATCATAAGGCGACTAACATGCATTAGGCTAGATGAAGCTTACCTACCTACTAACATTAAAGAAACAACTAATATAAGAAAAACATGGATGAATTTCAAGTTAATTTTCCAAATGTACCATTGAATATATTCAACACTAAAAGCTAACAAAGAAATGTTCATGGAGTTATGGCAATAAACTCACAACATACTTTTAGCCCATGTATAATTCTTCCATTACACCAATGTCCCAAGCCCTCCTGGACACAATTAACCAAAAAATTCCATGGTATAATATGCACAAGATATAAATGCACCACAAACCCTTTACACATGATCCTTTAAGGCCATCACAAGGTTCTACAAATAGTGTCTCCATTATAGGGCATCTTCATTACTACATTAATCACATCAGCAACCCCATATTTTAGTTGTAAAACAATTTCCATATACCTACATCCATGGGTCCTTACCACCCTAATCCAGACCAACTTTTTTAATAATCTTTGTAGACTATTTACCAGACAATTGAATGGGCTTCTAGTCCATATGAAACATGTAGACCTAATAGTAGAGTGGCAGAAAATTATATGAAAACACAACCTAGTGGGGCAACCAAATTGTATGGTCTATGATGAATAACTAAGGAACGTCGGCTATAACAAGGTATTCATGGTCCCATAAAGTGGTGGTCCCTACTATGTCCTTGAGGTGTAGTTGAGGCGGATCATCTGCCTCATTTGTCACAAACAATGGGACCTTACCATCCATTACATCTTCAACTCCAACTAAATAATATTGGCCCTTGTTAAACTATATGCCCAAAAACACAAAGGAGACACCAATTTCAAAGTAAAGATCCTTCATGAGCAAAAGATTACAAGAATATAATTTTAAGTAAAAATCCTTCATCAACAAAAAGATTATAGGAATGCAATTTCAAGTAAAGATCCTTCATTTGTAATTTCTTACAGGATTGTAATTTCAAACAAGGTTGGAGCCCGTACCTTCTATGGTTTCATGGTTCCCTTGTTCGATCGTGTTCCCTGCATTGATGTTGTAGGTACTATGGCCTTTTGAGCAACCGTCCTTCTACCCAAATTAGGGTTTTCCTTCCCAACTATTCCACAAGTGGGCTTAATAGTGTTGCCAATCATTGGTTTAGCCTCATTCCTAGCCTTTAGCTACTCACTTAATTCCTTTGCACATGTGGCTATGTACCATCCACAAGCATGAGTCCCTTTAGGTTGGTACTTGACCAAAACATGCACATATACTTCAACCCCAATGTGAGCATAAAAATATATCTAGTGTGGACAAATGTTTGAAGCATCACTTATGCACACTTGGGATGGCATTAAGTACCTTCCAATGATAGTGCCTTAGGTTTCTTTTGAACCTCAAGTCCTTTAGGTTCCATCCCATTACTCTTTGTGATCGTCCCCACTTGCAAGGTTAACCTTCTTTGTGCATGCAGGTTTTTCAACAAACTGGTTAAACCTTAAGTATTATTGCGTGGGCTGGGATTCTGCTGGTGGGCTCTCTATTGCACTTTTGTCCGCCACCACCACTCCTTCCAGTATTATTTTTGCCTTTACCCCTTTTTCCATTACATGCAATTTCCCACCACCATTTTCACATGCAAAGGTTTCAACATATTGTTTTTGTGCATGAGATACATGTGAGCCAGGGAGAAGGGGTTCTAGCCTTGACAAGAGTCCAATTATTTGTTGACAAAATTGTCAAACTTTGTCACCCATGATTGCATGGATGACATTTTGTCCATCACCTCCATCTGTGTCTTTTGAGAGTGGTCATGCAAAGCTTGGATTGACCCAACCTTTTTTGTCATCAACTATAGGGCATTGTTGAGAGCAACGTTTGATTACTCCAATCTTTGTAACCTCCCCATGCCATTCGAGGCTTCCTATCACAACCTCCCCAATCCAAATCAGAAAAGTAACTTGGAATTATTTCATTTGTGAATTACAACTATTTATTATACATCTAGTGCCCAAAACAAATCCTATCACATCACAAATAATAGATTAAACTCTATTTAGGTTTAGTGTGTACCTTACTATTAGAAAAATCAGCCAATTGTCATGCCACCTTAGTGATGGAGGGGGGTTGTTCTTGACTTGCACACTATGTAACATATCCCATGACACATTTGGATGAACCATGAAGCTTTATGTGTACATGGATAGGCCATTGTCAAACCTGAAATAAATTGTTTAATTACTCATAAAAATGATGGGAACCTAACTCACCAAGTCTTGGAGAACCCTAGCCTTCCCTTTCCTCCCAAAATGGCTAGGTTTTTGAACCTTGGCCCTATAAGCCTTCATTGGCTACTCAAACACATTTCCAAAATAGTAAGTTGCCCTTTAGAGCTATTAAAACATATTTACAACACTAATTCCCCCATAAACAACACAAGTTTCCCAAAATGGAACCATGCAATCCAAACCATCTAAACCTAGAAAAATATTTGTAGTGCATTATTACAACCACAAAATGTAGTTGGCTTCACCTAAACTATGCATCTAGATCTAGGCAGTTAGATATCACATAATGAAAGTGAAAAAAGGTCAAGTTTTATACCATGGACTTGGCCACTTGCTCTAGAGAATTTTAATACAACTTAAGCTTCTACCATGCTTCATTTGATACATCAAGGGGTGGACCATGAGATGGATGCTTCTCCCACATTCCTTTTAGGTGTGACCTCTCATATTTCAAGGCACACCGCACATCTTCCTTCAACCCAAGAATTGACAAATAATTTCCCAAGTACTCAAATTCTTCATCTAATTTTGCTTTAAGATCAGCCATATCTTGTGGGTTCTAGTTTTTCACAAGGACAATGGAGACATCCATGTACTTGGTACAAAGCCTCCGAATTGAGTCTTCAAATTGTGGCTTATTAGTGGAACGACATGTAACAAAGCCTCCTGAATCAACTTGGATGGACTAGGGTTTTCTACCATTTGTTTTTTGGCGTTGCATCTGAAGTTTTATTATTTTCTTTGAAACTTGTTGGGCCTTGCGCATATGTTGCTAGTTTGGACACTAATGGGTGAAGTGATTTGTGCTTCGCTACTTGCACCTAAACTAAGGTTGGATAATGTTGTTAAACGAGGGCTAGTTTGTATAGTTAGAACAAAGTACCCTCCTTCACATGGCACATTTGGGATGCCATGAAAAGGACCCATGTTTTGGGATGTAGTTGGCATGAATGACCAACCATATTCACTTGAATTAAAAAGCTTGGGAGGTGGGTCAATGGTGAGAAATTTTGTTTGATGACCATAATTTAATTGTTGTTGTTTTTTGGCCTTTTGTGCCTTTCCTTGTACACATAGTCAACAACACCATCTCTAGCCACACATGCTGGGTGAAACAAACATTAATTTGCTCACCAACTACCATTTATGATTTTAGGGATCCAACCTTGGTTTGGCTTTTGCCAAATTGGTTTTAACTACAGACCAAATTTGTTAATTACATTTGGTGATAAGCATATAATAATCTTCCCAAGAACTTGGGCAAACCATTATACACAATCAACGTCCTGAGTTTTTATTGCCCTTCTAGAAGCAATGGGAAGACTTAGATGTGATGTTGGCTAGCACTCAAGAGACATCGCTAATCAAAAAAATAAACAATATCTTCATTCAAGCTACAACAAGCTTCCTCATTCAAGCTTTAACAAGCTTCTAAAGGAAAGCTGCAACAAGCTTGTGAAGGAAAGCTGCAACAAGCTTGTGAAAGAAAGTTGCAACAAGCTTCTGAAAGAAAGTTGCAACAAGCTTCTAAATGAAAGCTACAACAAGCTTTTGAAGGAAAGCCCCAACAAGCTTATGAAGGAAAACCTTAATAAGCTTCTAAAGGGAAGTTGCAACAAGCTTATGAAGGAAAACTACAATAAGCTTATGAAGGAAACTTGCAACAAGCTTTTGAAGGAAAGCTACAACAAGCTTATGAAGGAAAGAACTTTTATTTCATTTTAAAATGTCCTTGTATATGCAAACATCTTTGCCTTAAAGACATAAAGGCCTTTATATAATTATATAAAAGTTGGGGCCTCCTACACCCTGAACATATCCTTTAAGCACACCACTAGTGACTACTTGGATGCAGAACATCCGCTGAAGCCACTAGAAAAAAACTTGATGAAGTTGTAGAAAAATCTCCACAACAACAATTAGTTCGAAATAACTTCACAACATATGCACCTTGACAACATCTACCAACTGAGATTGAGTTTAACATCACCTGCTCACAAGGTGATTTACGTCTCTTTGGTCTAGGAGGTTTTGGGGAACACACAAATGTGGAGCCTTGGGGCAGGACATCATCTTGCTCAGGTTTTATGCCTTCAATCTCTTCAAATCCTAGCTCCCACTCTCGTTTTTCATCCTATTCCTCCTTTCCAGGAATCAGCTAGTCATTCCCTTCCTCCCGTTCGTGGATAGATTCTTCACTATTGTCCTGCATTGCAAGCAATTTTGCAGCTCGTTGCCTTGTTTTTATTGTGGCTTGCTTTCGTGTTCTTTGTGGGGTGCGCTTGGGAATATCAACCTCTAACAATTTTTTCTGTTGACAAGTCCTAGAAGTGACATTGCAACTATGATATCAATCGAAAACATCAAAACTTGATTAACACGAATATAATCTAAGGAGAAGATGGCAAGTGTGCAACTAATATGAACATTAGGTTGTAACACTAGGAAAGAGATTAACATTGGGGAACAAAAGGGACCACTACAAGTGCAAGTGCAGACAACTATTATAGCTTAAAAGCCCAAAAAACTAAGAGAAGCACAAATCATCTTCATGATCAAAGTTGTAAAGTCCAAGAGAGGAGGGCATTTTTATGAAACCAAATTGACTACAAGCCATAAGTGAGTAATGTTAAAAGAACCTAAAAGAGGAGAAAGGTGACAAAAGTGAATAATGTTAAAAGAACCTAAGAGAGGAGAAAGGTGACAGAAATGAATAATGCTAAAAGAACCTAAAACATGAGAAAGGTGATAGTTGCGAACAATGTTAAAAGAACTTAAATCATGAGAGAGGTGATAGAAGTGAGCAATGCTAAAAGGACATAAGACAAGAGAAAGGTGATAGTTGTGAGCAATTCTAAAAGAACTGAAGACAAGAAAGAGGTGACAGAAGTGAGTAATGTGAAAAGGTTCTGGAGGACATTCCAATTGAAGCACAAAGTTGTATGGCACATTCAAATGGGAGATTGCACATGCACGTGTTTAGGGCTCCTTACGCAGTTCTACCATGTTCTACCATGAGATTTCATTTTGACCTAAGCACAATACACCCTAAAAAAACCCTAAACCCTAAACCTTAAACCTTAAACCCTAAACTCCAAACCCTAAACCCTGGACTTTCATGCACTTTCAAACATAGTGTTACAGTATTTCTACATGTATGAGTGGAACTACAATGGTAAGGTATTGAGCTTATAGTTCCTCAACAGCTTGCAACAAGCCACATTCTTTCATATGTGCCTAGTTTTTTGCAACTTGGCGCCTTTTGACCTCCTTGTAGCTAACAATAGATGAGGTCATTTCTATTCCATTTGAGCTTCCTTCCTTACTGGTGACACTATTTTCATTAGTTGCATCCATATCTCTAATGACATCTAAATTCATTTTGTTCCCAACCCCTCTCAAAATGGATCATGTCTAATTGACAATAGTTTTCAATGCACTTTCATGTAAGGTGTGTATGAACATGACAATGTACCTTGCGTTTTTTTCTGTAATTCTAGGCCCCAACCCTAGCTATCAATCTTGCCCCACCTAGCTTGTTGTAAGGGAGATGGGTGGGCCATAAACTAGTCATTCTACCTACCATGAGAAAAACAGTTGCTTTCATGGATTTCTAAAATTGCACCCTTTGCCAATGTCTAATGTTGGCCCACCTTTGTTTGTGTTGTTTCCATCTTTGAACACAACTCTACCCAGTTACATAGCTTATAGTTGTGGTCATGAACTTTATGTAGAAAGATCTTCTAGTGTTTAGGGTTAATGGTTGGATGTAAGCATATAATAGGTGGTAGCCACCCCTCGGTAATGCATAACTAAGATGGGAGTTGCAATGGTCTCAATATACATGAACATTACAAGTAAGCATAACTACAAGTTGAACTTTGCAATTTAGTTCACCAGACAAATTCAACAAGAACCAATTGTAAAAAGTCCTTATTTTATTACAACATTGATCAATAAATTACACTGGAATAAAATATTTTAGAAAGTGGTTAAGGCACATCAACTAAGCCTTCTAGGAGTCCATTAGTTCACTTGAAATTGGCACCTCCCAAAGGCAATGAATCCAACAAAACATGTTTTGATGGTCTTGATTGGTTGCCTGAATGAACCCCTATGACCACACAATGAGCACGCATCTATATGGAATTATTAAGCATGCAATCAAAAACCATACTTCTAGCTCCAACTGTAACTCCTTATTGAAGATCTGCAACAAGGATGATTGCAAATGGTGCTACATCACATGTACCACAACTTAAGATGGCAATGAAATAGTTTCAGGCTAATCATTTGCTAGGGTCATCCTCTAAGTGGTCCAATGTTGCATTGACAAGATTTTGCTAGGGATCCCATCCACTGTTAGTCACTTTATAGACTAGGGCAAAAATCTGCATCAATTCGAGGAGATGCCCAAAGCTTCAAAATTTTCTATACTCCATTCTTCCAAGAACTTAACTTCAAAATGGGATTGATAGTTGAGCCAACAATGACATAGGCCACAACTACCAAGTTCTTCACAAGCCTAAACACCTACCAATGTACAACCACATCTATGCCAATCAATGGGTTTGAACTGCAAATGTAAGGATAGTTCCAAAGAGATTCCCAACTTGACTGGCATGGCTTTACACACCTAGTCCTTAGGTGTTTCCGCAAAGCACATCATTCCATAGTGAGAGTTATGCAACTATTAAGGCTTTGCCAACTTCCTTTAAAATACCCACAACATGCAAAAGCCTAATTGTTTAGTGGAAGGAATTAATGAAGGAGGTGTTTTAATTCCATGTTGCCCTATATGATTCTCTACATCCTCCTACCCAATCAACTAGTGACCGCTTAGTTGTTCACTGGTGGGAAATGGTGACAAAGGTGTAATTCCATGTTGCCATCTCTGTATCTCCAAGTGTTCCACATGTGTTTTGTGACACATGCAATACATGGCCTTCATCTTTATGGGTGATGCAACTCTACAAGCAACCCATGTACAAGTCATTATATAAAACAAATTCTATCCATGGATTCACAAGTTCTTTTATGCATGCATGTGCTTCTAAGGTACACCTCTAAATGCCCATGCCATCAAATGCATGCATAGCTATCAATCACACATTGGATCAAGATTGAGCAAAAAAATTTATCATGTTTGATTGGAACCCAAATGTTGAACAAATATTTTTGCAACAACCTTTTAATTTTTAGACTTATTCTTTAAAAAAATCATTTTCGTTTTCATTTCCATTTTCTTGTTAGATGGCATTAGAGTACCATATTTTGGAGAGCTTCAATAAATGTTATTTAGTGAAAGCTAAATCACCAAACATTCAAGCATTGACATGACATAAAATGATACATAAATGACTGATTGGTGTCATATTAAGTAATCATATCACTAATTTATGATACCACAAAACCTAGGTTAAAAAACTATTTCAAATTTTTTTTTACCAATCGCATGGAATAAAGGTGTTTATATTGTGTAATCATATAAAAAATCACCTTGAAAAACCTAATAAACCCTTGCAATATGTGGGAAATAGTTCAAATTGGCACACCCATAGATTGTATATGTATGTATGTTGGTCATTGGTCCTAGAGGGTAGCAAAATTATTTAGTAGTTTGACAAGTTGTCGTAATTGATTGAATAAAATTTAGCAATATTCATAACAAAAAGACATAATAAACAACCAAATTAAATTAACCTCTAAGAATCATTGATTTTTCTGTCATTTGCTAGTGAAAAAACATCAAAGACCAACCCTAGCATGGTTTTGAAAATGTAATAATGGAATTTTCTTTAAAATTTGGCCTATGAAGAGGCTAAGAATATGAGGAGATATAAGCAAATTTGGACATTTCTTTATTGCATATAAAGTTCCAAAGGGGTTTATAGAACTATAATTGGCTTTTATAATGCTTAAGGAGTGGGAGTTTATACTAAAAGCAACCCACATTGAGTCCATTTTGCATATGGAGGCCCAAAGCAAGTAATTCTTTTGAGTTTAAATTTACAATAAGGAGTGACACCCATTATGCAATTAGTTGTTTGATCATTATTTTTTGCCCCAAACAAGAAGAAAAAATCAACAAAAAATGGGGATATCAATTTTTATAAAAAAAATAGACATCAAGTAATTTTTCTATTGTTTGGAAATAAAATTTTAAAATTTTCATGTAGAAAAAATTGGAAAAAAACCATGATACCAAACCTTTTCAATCCTAAAATCAACAATAAAGTTGTGGAAAAAACTTGTTTGTCCAACCTCAAAGCTAAATACCACATTGCATAGTGTTTTTTTTTCCCAATCTTTTCATGTTGCACCAAAAGTGGCAATTGGCCACAATATGATTTAACCAAGTTTCAATGTTAAAAAAATAAGGCCAGTTTGAAAGAAAAGAATGATCTAACCAAACATTCCAAAAACCTAGGTTCTTTCATAACTTTCTTTTTGGAAATCTCACAAATTTTTCCATGAACATTCTTAAATTTTTCTTTGACCTTGTTTGCATGGGATCTTTTTATAAAATAACATAATATCAAAATTTCTCAACAAATAAAAATCATTGTGGGCCCATTGGCATCTAAAAGACTTAAAATCCTAACCTTCAATTCTATTTATATAATTTTCCTTTTTGCGGCTTGAGTTTTTTGGAATCCAACATAATTAACGCTTATGATTGCTACATATCAAATAAAAAATAATAATCATACCAGTAGATGTATGGTATTGAATTTTTTTTGAACTTTGATACTAGTATAAATCCTAGTATTAGTGCATCTCCAATACCGTAACCTAGGGTCAATTTCCACATTGACAAAATGAATAATAATTATTTTTGAAAGAAAGAATTCATTTTTGCAAATTCAAGTTTATTCTTATTTCATGATCTATTACGATATTGTAATAAGATGAGTGAAATTATATATATTCTAGATGGAGATAATTGTGATGGTTTTCAGCAACTTAATTTCATATTTTCACAAAAAATCATTTCAGTATTTGAAGGATTATTTATTGACAAAATTGGGCGTAGGGTAAGGTAATAATAGCCAATTGTGTCCATATCAACCAAGCACGTGAACCCTAGGATAAAGGCCAATCAATTTTATCACAAGTTTTCATGGAGACTCCTATAAAGTGACAACACACTAAAATTAGCCTAAATAGACATCATAGTTAGTTGCTCATCTATTTTTTTAATGCTTCTATATATATATTCTGAAATATCCAGAAAAGGTTCACCTATCTAAAGTTAAACATACTTAATTCTTCAAGAATGTAAAAAAAATCAAATTTGTGGGTACTCAATATGCAATGAGCTTTTGAATCTCAACAATGACTTGCATCATATTTATAAAAATTTAAGAATATAAATGAACTTTTATTTGACAATATATTAATATGTATTTGAAACCTTGAGATATTGCATGCATTGATATAAATAAATAATAGTAAAACGACATAATAAGTGAAACATAAGTTAAGTTAAATATATTATGAAACTTTTAGCGTTTCAAAAAACACATAAATTTTAAATGTTTTATTGAACATCAAATATGAAAATTCTCTCTTGGCTATTATTTTATACAAAACCCAATGATGTTTAAAATCATGAATTAGGAAAGAAAAAATGTTAATCTAAAGAACAAACATGTATGTTCATATTCTAAAAGTCCATTCATATGGACTTTTTAAAATGGACTATCCACTTCCATGAATTAGGTTATGTGTGATAATTAAAAACCTTATTGTGCTTCCATGGTTCATATTTATAAATCAAACTTATCTATGTACATTATATATGGTGGAATGGTGTCACCCCTGCCCATTATGTTGGGTAATGAACCAAGCAATCATGTGAGGGTGCCATTGATGACACCTCACCAAACATAATGGGCAGGGGTGAAACAACCTCAATATAATAAGGTCTAGGGAACGGTGGCAAACTCAATATTGATTTTGAAAGTCCATGTTTAACAAGATTTTGGTTACTGTTATGAATGTATGATCGTCATTAAAAGATCATGCCTTGGAACGTGGTCAAGAAAATAACATAATTTTCCACCCTGGCACTTTATGTAAAGCTTGAGCTTATCCAAATTATTGTTTGAAAGCAAGCTAAACATAAACCATGGTACTTACCATGGTTAGAAGCAAGGCCAAATTGCTTCTTACAAAGCCAAATTGAGGACACCATGCTTGTTGTAGATAATTAATTTAGTTTAATTCCCATGTGCACAACAAGGCTATAGCTATATCATGCTTAGTTTATAACTTTTTCTACCATATTTCAATGGAGGGAATATTGTAGTTTTTGAAAAGATTGAAAGTTGCAAGAGATTTACATTTTTTTAAAGAAATGTTTTTCCAAAGGAAAGGAAAAAATCTAATAGAATATTTGGAAATATTTCATTTGTTAACATAGAATCCTCAAATTTTGTTAATTATCCTCAAATGTATTCATACAAAAGAACTTCACACATAACCAAATTGGCCACATGAAATGGATTTTATGCATTCATTGGTAGAATTGGAAAAAAGGAGCAATTTGTGGCAATTTGAAGTAGGCTACCAAGAAGCTATGACAAGGTAGGCCAAGGTGTAAGGCATGGTACCCTAACGGACAAGCCATTGTGATAAAATGACTATGGGTGGGAACTATATGGACAAAATGGACCTTAGGTTGCCTAGCACCTAACATAGAATGGACCCTAACGTGCAAGTGGATAAAAAAAAAAGCATGGATTTTTCTACTTCTTACAAGCCCAAACCAATGTTCCATAATCCCAAACAAAAGATATTTATAGAATTTTAGAAGTCCATGAAAGTGAGGTGTGAGGGGCATGAAAAAATTTGGATTAAACTTTAGGGTTGAAACTAAAATATTATATGTTTGGGACCCCATGACATCAACAAGTATTTGCTCATGCTTGGGGTAGAGACTAAAATATTTTATGTTAAAGACTTCAAGACATGGAATAATGGCTTGGGCTTGTGGTATTAAACTTTGAATTTTCCATGTCTCGAAACTTCATGTAGTCTAGGACCTAGGCATTATATGGTTAGTTCTTTCCAAGGCATTGGATGACCTTAGGCTAATGTGTCCCACGCTTAAAGCCACCTTGTCCAAGCCTCTTAGTAGCCTAAGGACAAATTGTCCAATATTGTTTTTTTTTCCAATGCTACCAATGAATGTAAAAAATTCATTCCTTCCTTACCTTTACTTTTTTTTAAAATAAAATTTTAATTCTTTTCGCCTTTGGGGTGAGGGGTGGGGGAAGTGAGTTAGAGGGTGGGAAGGTCGATAACCAAAGTAGGTAGAGAAGTGGCTTAGGTAGGTGGATAGGTGACCTATGTAGGTATGTACATTGTGTAGGTTGGTGGGTAAAGAGAACCATCCTCCCCCCCAATTTTGCCCTACCCCGAATCCCAAAGGAGACAAAAAAATCAATGTTTGGGTAATGAACTTGAATGAATCTTATGGATGATTTGTGGGCAACATTGAAAAAAAACTAGTTTTGGGGAATATAACCCTAGGATACTTGAGGGCAAGCACAAATGCCTTTGCCTATGATGTGGTGGCCCAAGGCCTAGGCCACCATAACAATTTGACCATGGGCCATCTGGTTTTTCAACCAAAATTGGCCACATGTTACATAAGGCCTAGGTCAAAATGTACCCTAGATTGTTCGGGGTCCTATGGCATAGATTATTCTGATTCTTACTTTAGGCCCAAGCTAATAATCCATGTTTTGAAGTCCCAAGACATATAACGTTCTAATATTTTACCTCAAACACATGTTGATATTCTACTTCCTAACATCCATGAGAGATAGAATATTTAATTTCTTACCCCAACCCAAGCCAATACCCCATGTCTTGTGTCCAACACATAGAATAATTTGATTTCTACCTCCAGTTGAAACCAAAAAAATTATTGCCTTTCCCTACCCACTTTCATGGCCTTGTGGGAACTTGTAAGTGTTTTAAGTTCTACCCCAAGCCTAAGTCAAAATTTGGGTGCCACCCCACCCCCACCCCATGGTCTTTTTTGAATTCCCTAAACAAACATTTTTTTCTAACCCATTTGTGAGGGTTCTGGTAATTGAATGAAGGTTCAAATCAAAACTTCCATTTGACAATTTAGAATCTCTTTCTCCAATGGAAGCAATTCTACGACATTGCTCTAGATGTTTATGCACAACTGTCACCTCCACTTGGTCTAAATGGAGCAAAGATTTTATCCCCAAATCTTGCATTGACACATACTCTCTTTTAATGGGCAAAGCTAAACAAAATCCCGATGCAATCTATGAGTAGGCGCAACACACATTGAAGGGCCCCCCCAAATTTTTGGGGCAATTGGGGTCTAGGGTATGGATTTTCCATTTACGTCTTGTTCCCAATGTGTCCCACATTGTTCCCACCTAGATCATAGTGGGTCCTTTCAGGGCTCCCTTATGTTCCTCATTCACCTAGGCTATAGGTTCTTTGACTTGATGTCGTTAAACCCAATTTTATACATTGGGGCAAGTACCACTCATGCTTAATTAGAGCAATGTAACATCTATACTACCTTGATAATGCATTTCCAAATATGTAGGACAAGGTCTAGTTGTAAAAGCAGGGATGGTTGGGTCCAGAGTTATTTTCAAAAAAAATTCAATGTAGCTTAAGTGGAGATCATCTATCTGAAGATTAAGTTAAATTTGGCTATAAACTAGGTTTGAAGAACAATTCATGTATGAACTTGTTATATTCATGGATAGGCATTGAAAAAACAACATACAAATATGGAAATTTTCAATATATTTTTTCAACTTCAAGTGATGCAAACCATCCAAAATTGCTCCATTTTCACATTTTTTGTTCTTTATTTCTATTCTAAGAGACATTTTGCCAGTAGAAATAAGGTTGGTTGCTTGGTTTTGGCCCATCATGAACATTTTGAACCCAATATTTGATAAGGATTCAATATACCTGGGTTCAAATGTAATGAGTTGTGTGAATATCCCACTTCCTCATTTCGGTAGTGTTTTCTTTTGTGCGAAATTTTGCTAACATGCATTTCTTTTCAAAACATCTCTAATGATGCTTGGTATGTGATCCTGAAAAATGATGCTTCAATATGTGATCCTACAAAAATATTTTTCAACTCAAAGGTTTATCTACCATTTTGTAGCCCCACCAATAAAATTGTGATTGTGATTATAGTTGGGTGGGGGACTACTATTAGTAAACCACCTAGATCAATCTATGATTGACCAATTAAAAACATTGAGACTTGTCAGAGCATATTTATTACACTATTTTCTTTGTGTACATCAATAAATTGGTAATAATTAAAATGCATTATTAAAATAAGATTCCATGTAACAATGGAATAAATATGGATGGTCTCACATGTATTTTTCAACAAAATCCCCTTTCTTCACATTGTGATTCAACCTTTTTTTTCCTGATGGGGCACATGTGGCAATGATCCCAAATGGATTTAGCATTTGATGGTCACAAGTTATTGTAAAAGTCTCAAAACATTAAAAAAAATTGGGGAAAACAGAGAAACATGTATAGGTCTAGTGAATTCTATTTAGAGGTTTGATCATAAACTCGTCATCAAGTTTGTCCGAACCAGCAAACAACATTGATTGGAAAATAAATTCCAACAAGCAAAAATTTTAAATGAAATTTGAACAGTTAAGTTACCTTACAAAGGTTTCAATCATCAAAGACTAAAAGAAAACACAATAAAAATCCCCAATTTTTTACATTTGGTTTTGAGTGTGTTGCCAACAATATAGAGGAATCATTAAAGTTTTCTACTCCATGTATGGTTTATACTCAACATTGGCTAAATTTGGCTAAGGAGAATCACCATTTTTTTGCATCTTCTAATAACCACTTTGGTTACAAACACAATTTCTTTATAAAAAAACCATTATCATCAAGCGCTCGTACATAAATGCACTTCTTGGACCTTGGCCTCATAGTAGAAACAAGCTATGTGTTGGGTAATGGTTCATGAATGCATATTAAGTGTTTAATTGATTATACCCAAGAAATGTTCATCTCCAAAATTGCTTGTTGCATTTATTAGTTTGGGCTAATATTCCTTTTTTGAGTAACTTGATAGGATGTCCATTGTAATCATTTCATGTGCATGTTCATGTTATTTTAGTTTTCTTTGAAGGTACCATATTGATTGGCTTATCAGTTATGATTTTGGACATTGGCCATTCCCTAATAGAACAACCTCTTTGAGCCTCATATGGAAAACATGAAAAATTGTAGTATGTCAATTATGGCCCACCCTACCAGTATACATAAATGAGAATTCAACCACATGATGAAGTCCTATTTTGAATGTCTTGGGCGCAAACTTGGGTACATGTGGAACCCTTGATGTATGTGTTATCCAATGGGAACATGATAGGAAAACAATGGGAACAAGGGAAAAATATGAAAATATGTCCCTTGGCCAAAAGAGAAAGTTGGACGCATCATATTTATGCATCTTTTGCCTTCTTGTTATACCATGAAACTTTATATTTCCATAATTGTTCATTACCACCCACATCACATTTATGTTACCCAATTATAACACATATCCACAATATTAAATATATAATTCTTGTAATTGCTTAACTAAGACCTAGTTCTAAATTATAAACATTTTTTCCAAATAGTTTACCTTCAAATATCTCCTTGAAAAAAAACCCATACTTTTTTAGATATTGGTATTTTATGGTAACTAAAGTTTATAATTTTTTGGGGGCTCATCCAAAAATCAATCATGTAGGTGGCTTTGGCTGAATGAATAACCATGTCGGTACCATGCTAAGTCTGGAACCCATCGGATTGCTCCTTTAAAAGCATTGTAAATATTCATGGATGAAAGGCATCTATCGATCCACAATAACAATTGTTTTTTAAAATTTTAGTGGAGGCATAATTCTTGGCATTTTATAGCCAATCATAAAAGAAGGTTTTTAACAAATCTTTACTATTTATGGTGGTGTTGCCTAATAATAATGTTATTTAAACTTGACACTATTCGACTACTCTGGGATGTGTCATTCATGTTTCATGGATAAATACTAGCTAGCGTCACTCATGCTCCATCCATAATACTAGCTCCAAATATATGTGGTGTGGAACCATGGATGGGTTAAGGGGAGTTAATTGACAAATTTATAACTGTTTTTTTTATTGCCTAAAAGCTGCTTTCTAGAATAGCCAAGGTGTGGACCATGTGCAAAGGAGAAGTGTTTAATTCTAGCATGTCAACAAGGACAGACATGTGCACCTTTAGAAGAGGGGACATTTGATGCATAAAAAATGGAACCATTTGGGGTAGGGGTTCTTGTTGGGATTTTGTGAAGTAGCCAAAGTGATGACCATTTAGAAAATAATGTAGTTAGATTTGGTTATATCATAGATATGAAGACAAGAAAAAATATAATTTATATACTATTGAACTTAATATAAAAGCCTCACAATTTACATTTTTTTCATTAAAAAAATTTGAGTCATTTTTCCATGAAAAATCCTTTGCATATCTCGAAATCAAATTAATATGTTCAAAAGTTGGCAAACATGTTGGGTCATTGTAGGAAGACTATGTAAACATAAGAAGTCATCTATTGTGTAGACCTAGGAACATGCACAAACCATGGTAGGCGATGATTAACTTGCCATGTATTCGTGCACAATGATCACAAATAATAAAAACTGGTGTTAGTGGGTGACACAAGAAACATTCTAAAGGGATCCAAACCTAATGACCTAGGTATAATTATGCCAACTAACCAAAACAATACCACGCATGGGAAGCCAATAAATATTAGCATTGGGCGGTGTCACAACATGGGGAGTAGGCTCCTTTTTCCCATCAATTAGTTTTCTTTTCTTCCAAATAAACACCCCATGTTTATGAGTGGGGGTAATAGCCTAGTTACAAATGATTGGAAATAAATATTACTCCTAAACAACTTGGTTTTTGTGGATAAACATGCTGGTTTTCCAATAATTAAAAAAAAAAAACTACTCTTACCTAATAAGAAGGCTCTGCATGTTGTTAAGGTGCCCCGATTTTTTATTTCTTTTAGAGTTGGGGTTGGGGAAAATGATATTTTCATTTTCCCCTTATTCCCAATGTGTTCCCACCACATTGCCTATAATTTAACAATGGGTTCCCACTAGGCTTCCCAACATGTTCCTGAGTTTCCAACATGTGTTCCCCAACATGTTCCCAATGATACCTATCTATTATCCCGGCCACATTGGTGAATGGTGTCTTCCTCTTTTTTTGTTCTCGTCATATTCCCAATGGGTTCCAAAAGGATTTCAACATTTTCTCGTGTTCCCAATGTGTTCCCAACACCCATCATATAACAATTCATCTTTATCCCATATGTGGTGGCAAATGTTATCCCCCTTTCATATACTGAAGTGGTCTCAAAGCGAAGTAACTTCATGTGTATCCAATTTTTGGTGGGCATCCATAATGTAGTTTTTTTTTCTTTTCAATGAGCCAATCAAGTTATTTCATTACAGTATGAACATTCTTTCATTGATATACACCTCATCTAAGTAACTGAAACATGAATGAATACCCCAAGTTTCATATTTGTGATGCATGTTACCTAAAGCATAGTTCATCTCACAATTGCTTTGACCATGCCCACCGGTGCAGATATCTAATATAGAAGACAATGGGTTTATGTATTTTGGGCCCTGCATGGTAGGCCCTTGGATATTATTTTGTAGGTTGTCATTTTTTCATTTAAGCATGATTTTCAAGTCCCCAAAATAAAAAATTGAGGTGATGCCATCTTTTGCCCCCATGGAAGGAAGCTTCAAACTTTTCCAACTTTTCCATTGTTCTCTTGTAGCATCGCCCCAAATCTACTTACCAAATCCACCCGAAACAATTGTACCTTTGCCAATTGACTCCTTTTGGTCATAAAGGATTTCAAATCTACCCTCAAGAACACTCCTTCTTATCCCCCCTTTGCCAACATAGAGCCTAACCCATTTGCCTTAATCCCAAAACCCCAACTATGCATTGGGATGGGAATTGTGCATTTTCCAACAACCTTGTTTGGATTTTATTCTTCTAGTTAATCAAGAACCAAGCTCAATTCTAGTTCCATAGATGTAGAATTGTACATAGGGGAGTTGATTCTTTCGTTATGGAAGACACTTAGATATGGTTCCGACTTAGTGAACCAAGGTAAGGGCTAGTGTTGGACAATTTTTAAAGAGAATAATAAATACCCATTAGTTTTTGACTTAGTTATACATACATTGAACAATCGGTCATAAAAACCAAAAAAATCAATATTTGAATATAACCATACTTATTTAAAAGGTGTAAAAAATTAAATAATTGGCCAAAAGATCATCAGTCCTTTTGCTGGTTCTTTCATGAAAATCTTTCAATTTTTTTAAGCTTTTGAATAATTGTAATACTGGGGCCTTTTTCTAATTTTGATTTTTCCAAGGAATCAAGATTTGGTGGTTCTTGGATTTTGTAACATTTAAAGAACGAAAATTGATGGTTTGATAAAGATTCAAAGAACGGCCCAACATTGGTATGGACTCGATTTTGCTTAGGATTTGCATACTTGGAACCAAAACCAAAACCATGAACCCATGTTTCTAGTTACCAACACAACATTAGTTCAAACTAAAGTTTATATGTAAGCCTAAAGAAAATCCATAGAAGCCAAATGAAAACAAAAACATGTTATTTCAATTTGCAATGAATTTCCTTTCATTTTTCATTGATATTCATCTTAGGGAAAAAAGAAGAATACAATTCTAAAAATATTTTTTCTAAATCCTACAAATCAAACCCATATCAAAACACAATATAACTTTGAAACTTACTATGGACTTACCATAATTAAAGACTATAGATAGTAAGTCCATTATGACAATATGATAGACAGATGGTAGTAATAGATAGTAAGTTCATTATGTTGACATGATAGACAAATAGGGTAATTGCCTATTGATATGACACAAAGTGGTTCCAATTGTTTCTCATAACTGCTAGATGGTATATCAATATAAGGGTAAGTTATCACAAAAAACTTAAGGAGGGGATAATGAGGACATGATTGGCAACAATGTTAGTGGTGCTTTTGAGTGAAAAAAACTACTTTGTGAGAGAAACATGGCATGTATGTTTTATGATTTATTGAAGCTTGAATATTTTCCCAATTGTTGTTGATAGTCTTAATTCAATAATGGCATAATGGTAAAATGTAATTATTCAACATCAATAAAGTTTTTTTTAGCAATAATTCAGATGTCCTAGTTAATATTTTTATGTGGTATTTATATTAATGGAGTAGGACAAGAATATAGAGTGGTATAAAATTATGTTACTAGTAGTGGTTTAGTTCAACCATGCGGTCCACAAACTTTAATCCCACATGAAATTCAAAATTAAACCCCTTCCCAATTGTAAACACCTAAAAAAAAGAAAGTTACACTAGTCTAAAATTGGTAAATTATCGTAATACATGAATGGATTCAACATAAATTAAATTATTTTTGGGTGTGTTAAAAATTTGAAAAATTATCTTCAATTTGTGCCAAAATTTTAATAAAATTGAAAGCTTAATTTGTTAGGTTTGAACCACATATCTTTTAACGTTAAGACTTATTGAAACAATCTAAACACACTAGATTGTTCCACAACCTTCAGATAATAATAATAATAATAATAATAATAATAATATATACCCATTATGATGCACCTTCACATTCCTTGAAAGATTCAAATGCAAGTTTGAAAATGAAAAACAATGGAAGTAGAAGGAGTTGGGATATGCTCCTTAATTCGCAACATTTGAGGGTAGAGGGGGCATGCTAGAGCTTTAAGATGGGGGATTAAGACGAGTGAAAAAAGGTCAAATATTCACATGGACTTGCACAAATTAAACAACAAGTTGGTTAGTGTGTGGTTGGAGCACTTTTGATGTATGGACGAACCACGAGGATACACAGATCATAAGACTCATCACAACTTGGACTTGAGGGAAGCCATCACCTTCTCCCTTATAGTATTATTTGTGATTAACCATAGGGGCTACATCCAAATGTCATTTTGTATCGGGATTCCCAACTTGGGAGTTTTGAAATTCCCAAATTTGGGACTTCATGCATTTTGGAAGGCCATAACGTCTTGTGTAGACCTTTAATTGAAGTGAGGTCTAAGGAAAAGTTCTAGCCCTCGTTAAGAGATTTCCAATGATATGTGGCACACCACCTACACGCACGTATTTTAGGGCGATTCTTGATTTTTAGTGGGTGGGAGTCAAATTGACATTTTGACTCTTGGCCCTTCTTTTGGCCATAATTTGTGTTTTATGTATTCAAATGGGTAATGTGAGCCCATTTTAAACATCTAAGTTTCAACAAATTTTCAATAATAAAAAGAATTTTTTAATCCAATGAATTTTGACCCTTGAAATACCTCTTTGAAGATTCAAGACTCCATAAGGATTCCAACTCCCAAAGTGGGAGTGCACTTGGGAGTGTGTGGGTTCATTCCCCCACACTCCCGGGTTGCACTTTCGGCCTGCAACTTTTCATGCCTTTGCCTTGGTCGTGAGCTCAAGTTTAAGGTCGTGACACATTACCTGCCAAAAATTTCAAAATTACGAAACCAAGTGTCGAAATTAAGATTTAAGATTTAATTAAGTATTCAACAATTTGTTGCTAAAATTGTTCATTAACTACAATAATGCAAAACTTTTCAAAAAAAAAACTGATGTGCAAAACATGTCCCTTTTGGAGGCAAGACCCAAAATTAAAACTCCCAATAATTTTAACCAATTAAAATTCTTGTGCCATATACCTTAACAAGATATATGTGCACCACAAATAAAGTTTTAAAAAAATGTTAACACCTAGGTATTGTTGGCTTCCAAACCATTACACACCAATATAATTATAAAGGACTTGACAAATTTGCCATAGATTTCCATGGCAACCATATCAATGGTACCTAATTCATCAAATCATTTTTGTGGATAAAATTTTGAATAATGTGCATGATAACAAATTTGAGCGATATTGGAAAGGGATCAATACTTTTAATCATTATTGATGTGCAAACATCATCATGTCAAATTTGAAAATGAGACCAATAGGCAACAATGATAGCCACAAATGTATGGCAATGAAAGGCCTGGTGACAAAATGCAAGGGAAATGAAGCAAGTGGTGACCAAGTATATTTCATTGTTACGTAATGATGGTGATGAAATTTACCACATTACAAAGGTATTGATGATTGTGACAAAATGAAACAGTGAAGTCCTGATAGAGATTAACATCCCACAACAAAGAAACAACAACATCAATGGTCATTACCTAGTGGCAAGGAGAAGTTCTTGGCAAGTTGGGTGGTGAAGGGTATTGACAAGTTGTCCATCCAAGGTTTGGCCCCCAAAATCACTGCCATTGGATCACAAAAAGTTTCCTTAACATAATGGCTGAAAATTAAGGACGGCCATGTGCACATTATTTCTTCATTTGGTAAATATTTGACAATTTGTCATTTTAGAAGAAAAGCTCCAAAAACATTTGTTGTTAGTCATTTATAGATGTGATCAATGGTGCATTTTGACAAGTTTGCCTACTTATTATTATTATTTTTTTTTCTAGGTAACAAGTAATTTTTTTGCATTTCAATGTGCTTGGTAGTTTTAACAATACAGTTCACATGGTGGGTTGACAAACTTTTGACCTTTCACACAAATTGTAAATATCAAAGCATGATTGAAACTAACAAAAACAAGGAAAAGTTTGAAATTTTTACAATTAATGCGAACGAATAATTTTTCAATTTTCTATATGGCACCACAGTTGAAATATAATGATACTCGTATCAAAGTGTTCAAATTTCAATCAAAAATCAGTTTGATAACCAATCAAACTCAAGAACTAGTCTAGTATATGACCATGGTTTTCAATTGTTTTGAAAATTTTGAAAATCATTATCATGACTTTATGGAACTTTATTGATTCTTTCATGAAAAATGCTAATTCTTTGAAGTTTTTGAAATAATTCAAACCCGCAATTCTCTAATTCTAAACAAATTGAAACCAATGGTTTTTTTATTACAAAATAACCAAAACCAACGATTCTTTGATTGATTTTAAAAAAATTTGAAATTGTCACTTTGAAAGATTCAAATGTCAAAATGTCAAAACACCAAAAACATTTGAGTTGTTTCTAATCATCATAAATATCCCATATGTGAACTAACTCAAGATTTTTGGTTCAAATTTAACATTTTTCTAGTTAAATACAAGCTTTAAAAGCCTTTTCATACAAAAAGTATTAGGATATATCAATTGGTGACCAACCACTTAAACATTCAAGGTAGGCCAGATCCAAAGGGAGGGCTTTGTTGTTTTTGGTGTCCTAACAAAACTTGAACCCCTCCTTTTGGCAAATCTGACACATTAACAATTGTGAAAAAAAAAAATTAGAAATGAAAAAGTTATAGCCCCCCGAAATAAAGAGGGTCAAAAATTAAAAAAACAAACCACTGAACATTATAAAGGCTAGTTCCCAAACAACCAAAAAATTCCTTATATGTTGTTCTATTGCTATTAAAATTCAAAGATGATTTGTAGAACTTCACGTGACACTCCTATAACACTTTTAAAATTGTTTAATAAAAAATAAGAAAGTTATGAGATTTGAAAGTAGGAGGGGTCCAAATAGAAGAAAAAAGGAAAAAAAAAAGTGCATTTTGTAAGTTAGAAAGCTTATTTTTTTTATTGTTATTTTTTCATTAATCCTTTTCCTTTGTGCTTCAAAGATGATTTCTAGAGCTTGAGGTAGCATTCTCATAACATCTTAAATCACTCAAAATGAAGCACATATGATGAACATATAAATAAATGTTCGGCAATAGGTGGGCGACCGGTGATGGGCTGATCTACCCTAATGTAAGTGTTGGTTCACCCTGAACCATATGTGTTGAGTGCTGAAAAGCTCCAGAAAACCTATTGAAAAAGAAAAGAGAAACAAAGGTTGAGGTTTGAAGAATAAGAAAAAATATTTTTGAGAAGTTACAACTTACATATAACTTAGTAAATATGTTTTCCTGATCTCATTTAGGCCTTGGGTGTGTGGGCTGACAAAGCCTACAATGATACCATGATAAAAACTAAAATCATTACTTCCTTGGGATGCTTCTAAACATTATAAACATTCAACCAGTAGACTAAATCAAAGTTTAATTCTAAGGTTTCCTACGTTGATGTGGGCTGTAAGGTTTAAGAGGCCTCGCTGAAAACGTTTAAAGTACCAACGTACCAATGTAAGTGCTGGCTCTTTTTAGCCCCTCAGCCAGTGACAGGTGTACTTATTTGTTACGAGCCATTTTTTACGAGCCATTTTCTACTTGGCTGACGCTTTTTCCCCTGCATTTATTTTGACCGGCATAATTTCTTTTGACCTCTTTGGCCTTTCAAATTGGGGAAAAAGAAGCGCTGGACGTGATGCTTCTGAAAGCTCCAAAATTAGGTACTACTTGCGGACTATGGTTCAAAATGTTCCATGTGGCGTCGAGATTTTGTGGTTCTCTCTTGGAATTGGAAATGTTCTAAGTACTGCGCAGATTTCATCTCTTTCTGTCTACAGATCTCTTAGGACGTCTCCAAATTTGCTCCACGAACATTATATTTTCTTCGTTGTTAAACTTTGTGTGAACCCCCAGGATCTGGTCCTCAGGCAGGTCTGAAAGGAAAGCAGCACTAGAAGGGACGCTTCGGAGCATCCAAGGCAAGCTCAATGCCTACGACTTTTTATAGCGCTCACTTCATTCCGGCGTCGTTTCCACCAGTTTCTAGTTCTTGCAAAAATTCGAAGCTGCAGTCAGTACCACCACGACACGGCGATGGCGGAGCAGGAACCAGGATAGAGAGGAAAGGAGCACAATCTCTGCTTGCTAACAGGTGGACGAGTTTCGGGGGAGAGTTGGAGCTCCTAGGCAAGAGGTTGCCGGTGGAGTATAAGAGATGGATTGGGAGGGCAGGCATTGATGTAGGCTACGAGTTCGAGGACGTTTTGGGAGCGCTGATGCTAGCCCCCTCGCCACCAGAGCCCATTTTGTTTGCAAGAAGGATGCTGAACTTGAAATTCGCTGTGCTTTTGATGAGATCAGCATACGAGGCTGTGGATGCTTTGGACTTCATCCCAATGGACAAGTTCCAAATTAAGGTCAGTGACAATTTCTTACCTTCTCCTGAAATCGTCAATTCAGTAGCAGGTAGTCCATCCCCTGCTCAATTTCAATGAGAGGATGAGTTGCCATGCATACTTTTTTGCTTTGGCTACACTCTCCTGAAGGCTGGTTACACAACACTATTGATGAATCAAGCTTCTTGGAAGCTTACCAAATTTTCTAGTTTTGTAAGTACTCTGCTGTGCTTATTCACTCAGAGATCTGCAAGCACAGTCTGCATTCAATATAGCTAGGATTGCCTAGGGGAAAACAAATACTGGGGTCAATCAAAGTCTCCATGGTCTCTAAGAGACACTAATGAGCAGGTGTAAAGAGAGCGCTGAGCAAGGATTATTACCTATTTCAAAGAACTGACTAAAGTAGTCTGTGTCATGCCAGTTTTGGAAGCTGAGGCAGAGTGAGGTGGAGCCATACGCACTGCAGTGTCAGCCCTTGCGAGTCAAATATGGGGACCTTACTGACCCTGTTTGTGCCTTTCCTCATCCCTTGTCTCTCATCCTCTGCACCAGGATAAGTATTTTCTTGAAGACCTCAATCAATGAGAAGTTTGGAGGGTAGTCTGTCCAGCAATAATCAATATCATCAAAGACATTGTGTTTTCCCTTGCACTCATTCCACTCACTTCCTAATGCCTCCTTTCTTACCTCTGTTGTGCAAGCAGTCCAGGATCAGTCAATGCAGCAAGTAAAACTTCAGTAACAGAAAATGGAGACAGAGATGAAAGTTCTATAACATATTTTGTTTGATATAGAAAATCGGGTTTAGTTCTTCATCTTGATTTTGTACTTCTGGTTAGGACTTACATTGTGAGTGTATTGCAGTTGTATTTTGACTTCATCAGCTTCTCACAGTTTGCAACAATTTCAAATGAGATGAGGACCGGAGAAGTTGTTTTTGAGGTTTGTCCCTTTAATTTGGTGTCTGTGGCTTGTTTTGGAATGTAGATTACATATAGGAGTTATGTGGTAGGAGATCTGCATCAGTATGACAGGAATGAACTCTGCAAGGCCTGGCCTTGCAAGCTAGCGTCTTACACTGATAGTTCATTGTCTGGCAGAACCTGATTGTTTCAGTTAATAATCCAAGGAAGCCATCCTAAGACAATTATAGATACAGTGCTATCATGTGTGTCTATGAAGTGGCCATATTGCTAGATCCATTTGAAGCTTAAATCTGTGCACTTAAGGCATAGCATGTCCCAAAGATTATTGTTGGCCATTCACTTGATGGTGACATGAGTAGTTATGGTCATCAGGAAAAGATGGGCTCAGATGGAGAAAGAAGAGTTGTGAGAAGGGACACCAAACTTCAAGATAATGGAGACCTGCCAGCTGCCTTTATTGACAAAGCAGGGAAGTTGCTGTATCAACAGCTGTTGGATGGCTTTGAGGGTGAAGTGTTTGATGCACCACCGCCTTGTACTTCTGATTCTGACTTCTCATCAGTAAGCTCTTTTAACCTCTAGGAGCAGGTATTGTGTGAATACCTCAGTCAATGCCCAAACCTAATCCTGTTTGATCTGGGGCGCTATCCAGCTTTTTGTGCAAATAAAGTTTCACAACTGACATATTTACTTGTGTGCAGGTTATTAAAGGGGTGAAAAAGCTCCTGCAGGTGTTTGTAAATGAAGGCTATGCTCTTAATGCCAGTATTGAGCCAGTACAATCCTCAGCAGATAACCATGGAGGCAAATTACGGGTAGTCGATTCCTTAGGATACTGCCCTCTCTTAGGACAATCACCAATGACCTGCAACTTTTGAATGAGTAGATTTGCAAGTACCTTTACCCATTTTGAGCTTGTTCATGGCTGAAATTTGATTCTGGCAGTAGTTATAATCTATATTTTGGGGCTCTAAGAGTAGTGGCTTCTTCACATCTGACCCTCCTGGCTCTCACACACACCATAAGAGGTTTAAGCCTGCTATGGCTGGGGGCAAAGCACTGAGATGGAATGCTGATGTTTGGCAGGTGAAAATGGAGGGAAGTGCAACACAGTGGGGCATCCAAGCCTTGGCCAGTCGTCGAGCTCTACTGCTTAGTGACTTTGCAGCCTTGGCTGTAGGTGGGTATTTGCTGGCTAGTAATAGGAAGGCTTCACATAAAGTGCGATGTTCAGATACCTCCACTGAGCAGCTTTGGACAATTGTATAAATTTCTCCACAATTTATTGCTCATAGTCAGAATATATAGGATTCTTTATAAGATCAAGACACTGTCAATGCACATGAACTCCTCTGCATTGCCCAATGCTCATATTCCTTTCAGGTATGTTTAGACTGCTCGCCAATGGAACTTTGAGAGCTGGTTTACAAGTAACTTGCTCTTCTTAATCACTGGCTTAACACAACAGCCTAGTTCTAAACCCAAACCCTAAACCCTAAATCCATTAAACCTCCATGGAGGTGTAGTGACCAGGGTGAACCAGCATCTACACTGGTACCTTCACCTTCAGAAAGGCCTCTTCGAGCTAATAATTGTCAGAGGAAACATTAAATTTGGACTCAGAGACCCTGATTTAGACTATGGATGGGATAATGTTTAAAAGTAATACAGAAAAAATTGGCGTTTACCATATACCAGTGTAGCATTGTCAATAAGGTGACCTATGGGAGTGAGGTATTTTTGACATGTAGGATGAGACTATTATATGGTGCATTCTTCAGCCCTTGTACCTTGATTCTGCTAAATTGTGATGTGGCTGTTGCCTGCCTGGCCTGGGGGTTTCTTGCTGAAGGATGCCTGTATGTGCTATAATTTTTCAGATAATCACATAGTCAGGCACAATTTATAAGCCTCCAGAGTCGACATGCTGGTACCTCAACTGTTGAGCATGTCATAGCGCAAGATTACATAAAGGTGTATAGGTATGTAGCACAGACTAGGCATCAGGCACAGTTTTAGGGTACAAGTTATGGAATGCCATTTGCTCAGCTATTTTGCTACCTGTTCACCAATTCCACTTTGCCAAGTAGCCAAGTCCACATCCGCTTCAGCAGTTCGCCAAGTCTGCTTTGCCAAATTGTGAAGTCAACATTGGCCAATTGTCAAGTCTGCACTATACACCAACTCCGCAATACCATAGCAACATTGCCAAGTTGCGCAGTCCACTTCATTCAGTGGACTGCCGGAAGGAGCATCAATCTGCCCAGAATTAAAAACTTTATGGGGTACTGAATACCTTTTCTTTTTTCCTGATCTGCCCAAAAGTCTGCCTTAAAAACAAGACTGCCCAAGTCAACTTTTCTTCCCAGGCTGCCTAGGGCTCAACCTTTGTTTTTACTTGATGGCTCTTTAAAGCTTGAAGGGAGCCCCTTAAAAATTTCTCCCTAGCAAAACTTCTGTGTTTTTTTTGTTCACGGATATGTAAAGGGATGTTAGGCTCATTATTGAAGGCCAAGATATGTATGGGTGCCCTTGGAATATCCCTAGCCAATCGACATTCCTTATGGCAACCCTACTTTTCTAAATAATCTTTATTCCATGAAAGTTCAGCCATTCATCCATAAAAGTTCATGAACTTTCACTTCATCCATTCATCCATTGAAAATCTAATAATGATATTTCATGAATTTTTCATCCATGAAATTTGGATGAATTTTAATGCAAAAAAGAAAAATGTGATTGAAGGACACTTCACTCACATAAAACAATAATATAGCTGATTTTTTTGGATAAACTTCATTTCATCTTAAACTACCATAAAATTTCATTGATGAATTTTTATTCCATTAATATGGCTTCAATTCCACATCATTCACAAGAATTACGTACAGAGAAAACATAAGATGTGAATTCAAAACCTTTCAATTGGCTTTCAATGTGTAATTCCATAAACATTTAGAGGCTAGTTTCAAATTTGAAGTTGCTCTTCTCCAGATTCAATGAGTCATCCAGTCGAAAAGAAAAAAAAAGAGAGGAAAAACAAAGTTGACCCCTAGCGGCCTATGAAGAACAGTTATCATGGGGCAGGCTTATATTTTTGGGCAGAATTTTCAAGAAGAACAACAGGCATTGGGCAGCCCAGAAAGCTTTAAAATTTTGAGCAGCTTGAAGCTCATTTGAGCAGTCCGCCGGATGAAGCCTGGCAACTTTGCAACGTTACCTTGGCAACCGTGGCCTTCACAAATTTCAAAGGAGACTGGGCGAGCTGGTGAACTGGATGTAACCTTCTCCATCTGGCAACTTGGAGTTGGTGAACAGGCAAAGTCAAATTAGCAAAATAGTTGAGCAAATAGTATTCCATATACAGTTTCCAATAATGCGATCTCATATAACATTTACATCGGTATCCGTTAATACCTAACTGTCGTTAAAAGTCTCACAGCTGACACCATTTGAGTTTAGCTCAAATACCTGCTCTATAACCCAAACCTATATGCCAATTACTTATATGACTATAACGTTGGAGTGTGAAAGCTCCGTGCAGCCTCTATTATTGAACTTATCCTAAAGATATCAATTGTGTGGACAACGGGGTGTCCAATCGTTCCTTCATCTTCGTTTATACTATTTAATTGTTCTAATAACAATCCAATTTAATCTATGAATATATGGTGGTAATGTGAAGAAAGAACCCCATAGCTTCCTTTTCAGTTCTAATTAACCTGCTGAAATAGCTAACATTTGGTAGGCCGGCTGCTAAAGATAGCTAAACAATAAAATCTGTCTGGTACAGGTACCTTTAGCTTGCTATAGCAATTTGACTAGGTAGATAGCCTACTATAAACCTACAATCAGGTGAAAGATAACCAACACCTAGTCCATAATATGCAAGATATGGCCCCACGAAAGTTTGAAATTTGGATGGTATACTGAACTGATGGCACTGCAAATGCCACTGGAAGTTGTGGCCCTAAGCATTTAGAACAGCAAGAAGTCTTTGGAAATATTCCAAAAATGATTGCTCCAAACCCACAAATGCATGAATATCAAACTCCTCCCTCCTACAATTTCCATAAGTTATTTCTAACAGAATTTAATCAACTTAGAAGAAAGCCCATGAAATTGCAACATAGTTTAATTGGCACCTCAGGTGACAAATTATCTCCATTTGTTCAGGAATACCCACACAAAGTAAAACATGCCCACCTGCAAAAGACTTTCATGAGGAATGTGCAAAGCCACAGATCTCTCTCGACAAGTCCTGCAGAGGAAGGAATACACATAATCAATTGCAAGCTTCTTTATCCAGCTTGCATCTCTCCTTGCTTTGACAACACTATTCTCAATAAGGTAAGTCACTCCTGCATCTCTACCTTCCATTAAAAATGTCAATTCATCCTGTGTCTCTAAATTGCTACTGGGGCTACTTGAAACATGCACACCTGGCCTTCTGATGCATAAAATTTCTTGAGTCACCTCAATTGAACTGTCAGTTGAAATGCTTTCCAATCCATTGTCCTGTAACCTTGAGTCCCTGACAATCAGTGTCTGCATAGCTATTTTCAGTGCTGGAAGAGATGATAGACTTATCTGTTCTGGAGTCCAAATTCCATTTATTCATTCACAATCAGAAGGGTTTTGGAGTGCTTCAAATTGAATAAATCTTATCAAGCTTTGGAACAGCAGGTGCTCAAAGTTATCATCCTTTTTATGTAAGTCTTTGTAGCCATACCTTGCAGCACATCGATACATGGAGTATGCATTGGTACCAATAAGGAGATGCTCTTCTTGGGGAACCATGTTGACAGGCAAGTATTTGATGCAAATAAGAACAACAGTGGAGTGAAATGCAGGTAGATAGGTAATGAAGTGTGAGAAGAGGGGTGGAATCCCATGAGCAAGATCAGCGTACACAAGTCCAATGCCAGGCACACGTACCGAGCCAAGACTTGGACCCAGTCCTAACAACCATCCCACAGATACCTTGTTTTGAATCTCATACTCATAACGTTTAAGAGTGCCATAGTTCCAAACATACATGATGCTGCCAAGGGCACCCGCTATAACAAGCATGACCCATCCCCCTTACTTCACCTTGAACAGAACTGATGAGACATAGACCGATTCAACTGATCCAAACACCACCAGAAACACTATGCCCACCATCAGATGCTTGTGGCCACACCATGAATGTCATGAGATATGTTGTTACCAGCATCACTGCCACAACCACTATTCCTGTGTATAGAGAAAAATATACTTCAGTCACCTCACCATGTCTCCTCAATCCCATGACAACATGCTTCACAATAATTTTGGTATTGATGAGAGAGCATCATTGATGATCCTCAAAATCTGTGACACAGTTGTTCACATGTGAATGCATGATATCAGTGAAAACGAAATTTGAAACGAAGTATCATGAAGACCAGCAAAAACATACCATAAGCATTACCAATTTGGTTAGTGTCACTGAAGCCTGCTGTGATGACAAGGCAGAGAGTCATAAGGGCCCAATTGATTTCAGGAATATAAATCTGGCCCTGGAATTGGTCAGAGGTATGTACAATCTTAACATGTGGAAAACAGCCCAGAGCGGCTGACTGTTTGACAATTGAGAATGTGGCAGATATGATGGCCTGCAGTAATGGCAGATACTGTTCCTAGGGCAAACATGGGCCAGTACAGTTTACCTTGACAAAGCACATATAGCAACAATCAGCAAAACTTCTACTAGTCAAGATAGACAAAACATGTAATCGAAATGATCCCACCTGCTTTACTACATGTGTAACTTCATGCACATGTCTTACTCTTCATGAAGTTACACACAGGAAAAGCATTGACACATGATGAGTGCCACTCAGTCAACCACATTAGGAATATTCAGATTCCAGGATCATAAGTTGAAACTGCACATCACAACTATCTTTTCCTCCTATAGCAAAGCTCCCCTGAATTCAGAGCCTGACACATGGGAAAAAGAAACTGCTTGCATGGCTGTGTTTGATTGCCCATGATCTACTCAATCTGACCTGCAACTCGAACTTGTAAAGAGGGAACAAAGCCTCATGAGTATTAAAGTCTTTTGGTTCTTGAAAGTATTAAACAGAATGGTCCAGAGGGAATAGCTTGCCTGGAATTGATTTGTAAAATGGGTTGCCAGCATTTTCAGGATGATTGAGAAGGTATGCAGCTTGACCAAGATAAGCCAGCAAGAGACAGGGATAAACAACCCCTGAGAAAGCAATGTGCACCAAGCAAGACTACCACCATCTTGCATCAATTTTTAGAATGGGTTCTAAATGATCTGTTGAGACACATCTGCTCCATGCATATTCACATAATGCCTTCCATTACCTGGATTGACAGATAAGTGAAGTGGCCCAAATCAGTGAACAACACTTCAGTCCCTGCAGTAAATCAAGCAACTGGTCAGACACCACATGACTTGGTGGCTCCTGTGTTTCTAGCCCATTCCAGTTGAGTGTTCTTGGCATTGTCAAGTGAAAACAATGCTTTGAATCCCACATGTAATATCTAGCTGTGCTATGTTATGAAGAGGATTCAGACCTCACTAGCACCAGGAACAAACATGAATCCACCAAGACCATCAGACTAAAATAATCTTGCATGCATATCTCATATCTCAGAATTTGGACATTACTTGCCTGTTATGCAAAGGACAACGCCCCCAATATGTTCTCATCCTGCCTTCTTGTTTCTCTCACAAAAGCAAACAATGTGAAGTGGGGAGAAAGCATGAAATATACTTTTATCATGATTGATGATGTTGTATATTCCAATAAGCCCAATGGAAACAAACCATAGTAGAAAAATTGGAGCAAACATGAACCCCACCCTAGCTGTACCAAATTGCTGCATGCTGAACAAACCCACTAGTATAACCAAAGATATGATTGTAACCATATCAGCCAACAGATTCAAAAATTCAGTCATGTCCCATCCACCTAACAGAAATCTCACAGGATCAGAGATAGTTGTCATCACAGAACAAGATTTGCACCAGCCATGGTTTGAGACAGAGGATGCTCAGTCACAATTACAATAAGAGCCAAAGTCCAAGAGCAGAAACAATGCAGTGATAACTCCATACTTGACAACATATTCCACCACATTATCATGTACATCATATTCTAAAATGTAGCTGTAGATGGCACTTATCACAAATTGATAATCAGTGTGAAACATGAAAGCTTAGGAAAATAATAGGCTTGATAAGAAGTGCTTACTATCATTCAAAGAACTTGATGCCCTTTTTATTCCACTAACTCCTGACAAAACTGCACAACATACAGCACATGTTTACCATCAATTGAGGTCACCACAAGTTCATCAATTCTTACATCAAGAGATACCATCCTTGAGATGGTGAACCCTTAGGGAGATCCTTGCATGATATAGATGAACACTGTAATCTGTGGAAGATGGGAATACCTGAAATGGCAGGGGTCAATATTCCATCACCAATCACGATGCAGGTGCCAAAGAGAACAAGTATCAAGAGAAGTCTTTGGAGAAGCTGGCTACCCTCCAGTTTCTTCTGCAAATAAGACCTGTGGTGGTGATGGTTCACAACAAAGGTGGACAGCTTCTCATCTGTGCAATGTTAATTTGGCAAAGAATTAATACTGCAATGTCAACAAAGCAATGAGTATAGTGCAAAAGTTCCCCCTGCACATGGTGAAAATCTAACTTTTATCTCCCCTTGAAATGTGTGACTGCAAGTCAAATTGATGTTGAATTGAGTTGATGTCTATGAAGGAGAGCAAGTAGTATGAATCCTCCTATTTGTCCTCCTCTCAAGTCTGTGGTTAAGATATTTCAAAAACAGATACCAAATTGCCTCACATGTGAAAAGAGGTGATGCAAAGACAGAATCAATTGTCCAAAAAATCTGTGTAGGATGAGAAGTTGAATACCTTCACCATTGTCATTAGCCCTCAAAACAATAAAAATATATTTGACAAGGGGAATCAAGGTGATTGTGTAGATGACAAGAGAGAGTGCTCCAATCAAATCCTTCCTGTTCATGACACTGTGAGGAAAAGTGCTTCCAAACACATACAATGGGGATGTGCCCAGGTCTCCATACACCACCCCCAAACTCTGGAATGCTAAACTGAAGATAACTGCCACTGGCAACACCTGCAAGGTCCAAAAGCAATTTCATGCAAGACCAAAAACATTCAACATAAAGAGTCATTCCTTGTCATGTAAGACAGCAGATCTGATTATCTCCAAATCACAGCTCTGTATGAAGAGTCTTCTCTTGAAGTAGAACTCTACCTGGTGCATCTATCTTATTCATGGACCTTCAAATGGGACGGCCAATCTCCCCTATTAATAGAACTGCAGGTCTTTGACATGCTTTGTCAAACTATAAAATGTCTATCACACAAACCACAGGCTTGTGGACGCCAAATCGTATACGTTTGTACAAATTCCTGTTCGTCAATTGGATCCCCACAGAAGTAATTGTACTTCAGCAGGGATTTTCGAAGTCATTGCCGACTCAACAAAATTGCCCGAATAAGAGGAAGATGCAATTGATTAGTGCAACCTAAACTCTAGGTGTAGATAACTCTATGTGGCAACCAAATTGTGCAGTATAAACTCAAGCGGTAGACGGCATCGAAATTTCGAATTGACGGCATTCCCAAGAAGGCATCATAAAATAAGGCAACATGCTAAATCCTTGAATCTGTTGCAGTAACATCCAAAGGTTCTTCTCCCCTTGCCGCCTGCTCCACACACTTGTTGCCCTTGGGACAAGAGAGCAACAAGTCGTATCAACCAATTGCCAAAAAGAGGCAGCAAGATAACCGGTGGGAAGAAAATCCTGTGCATCTTGTAATGGTTCAGAGTCTACCTTCCTTCTGTCCCTACCTCCTTTGGCGCTCACTTTCCGCTTACAAGACCGTACACTGCGACAATTCATCATAGAGATAATATCTACAAGAAATGAACACAAAGGACATCCACAGATTCGTGCGAGCTAACCTTCTGGTAACGCATACTGCTGATTCGCTCGGCTTCAAAGCCGAGCGGCCGGTCCATGTTCCACAACTTGCCTTCCCCGTCGCCTTGGCTCTTGGCCTCCACATCGCCAAGAGGTTTGGCCATTGTTCACTACGCCTGTCTTAGAGTCTGATGCCAAGCCCCTTTCCCCGCCTCCCCGACACGTAGCTCCGTCCTCCGTTTAACCTCCCTAAAATTCATTTTTTGTCTCCACCGGCTATATCACTGCTCCCCAGGACTGTTAATGAAATTCCAAAATTCTTCGAAGTGTCCTTCTTCCTGTCATAAGCAAGCACTTTTCTTGTACGATTCCGTTGGACTCCTTAATTATTTTCCATGGCACCTCTTATTCTTCACTCGCGCATTTAAGTTATGGGTTGAAACAAGATTATCGCCACAGCCTCCACCGCATCCAACCCGCCTGGATGGCGCTTGTTTGTCTTACAAGAAGACTAGTGGGTGCCTGTGGCCGAAGGCCACTGTGAAGCCCCCTGTGTGAAATCCAGGTCCCAAAATTGAGATCCCACATCCTGAAAATCACATCCTAAAAGTTTTCAGGTTTCGGTCTTGGAAACCGCGAGTGTGAAAATCC